>Ga0315277_10012876_pt1 | contig 10457 bp, 4 predicted proteins | sample YL17G05_15_MG_FD_203695 | JGI IMG/M metagenome (GOLD analysis project Ga0315277, IMG submission 203695) | Sediment microbial communities from Yellowstone Lake, YNP, Wyoming, USA - YL17G05_15 | ecosystem: Environmental > Aquatic > Freshwater > Lake > Sediment | place: USA: Wyoming | collected...
GCTCGCGAGGCTCAACGCCATGGTTTCGATCAACTCCTGAAAGTAATCCGGCACGTTGGGCCCGAAGAACGACATGAGCTGCGGTTCGTAGCCGCCGAGGTGGTAGTAGCGCGCGGGAATGACGTAGCCGACATAGTCGCCGTTGAAACTCGTGACCACGCCGTCCAGTCCCCGGGAGCGGAGGAAATTCTTGATCGTCAGCGCGAGCTCGCCGCTGAAATCACAAGGGGTCGAAGCCCAGATTGAATCATCGAGTCGGAAGACCTGGATGAAGCTGTGGCTGCGCGCGTGCAACAGGCGTTGCGCCAACCAAGGGCGGAAGCGCAAACCGTCGGTGACCCGCCAGTTGAGCGGCGGCATGGTGATGTCGAGCCCGAGGATTCCGAAAGCGATTTGGTTCGTGAACACCGTACGCGGCAGGTGCTCGAGCAACGCCGCCGCAAGGCCCTGCCCCATCCGCTCAGCGCCGTCGAAACCGTGCCCGCCGGAAACCGGGGAGTGGCTGCCGATCCCGCCGGCGAGAAACACCGCGAGGCCGCCGGTGGATTTCTCGACCGCGCGTTGCCAGGCGCCCGGATAGTCGCCGCTGAATTGCATCACGTCGCCCCCGAGAACGGTGGCGTGCGCGCCGAAACTGCCCAGCACACCGAGTTTCCCCGCCTGCTGCTGGATCACAATGTAACTGAACTCCGGATCCACTCTTCCCAGTTGACCGACCAAACGATTGCGGATGAACTCCGGTTCGGCGAAACGTCCGTGGCCAAGGGCTGCCGGCTTGAGGTCGGCGACGGCCTCACGCACTGCGGCCACGATGCGGTCCGCGAACCAGAGCCGCGCGCCGGGCTGAAACTTGCCGGCAAACGCCTCCGCGACCCTGCCCTCGCCCCAGCCACCAAGACTGCAATGCGTGTGGGTCGCGCCCAGGTAAATCTGCTCACGCGACAGTTTGAGTTCGTGTGTCAGGCGGCCGGCGGCGATTTCCGCAACCTCCGGCGGAACGATCAATGCGTCAGCGCCGACCATCACTCCAAACTGATCGCCCACGCGCAACGCCACGGCCTTCACAAAGATGTCGTCGTGAACGCCGGTGGCTGGCTTGCCATGCCGGTTCCCGTAGCCGGCCAGCGGGATGGCGCGGAAGTGTCCGTGCGTGGGGTCATCCGCCGGCGCATTGGCCGTTGGACTGAGCAGGGCGCGGCCAAAGCCTGCGGACAGCTCTCCGCGAGCGATGGAATTTGTCGTGACACTCGCGCGCAACCGCGCGACGGTTTCGGCGCAGTACGGTTCGCGGAGGTAGGGCCGGTAATTCACGCCTTGCAGGCAAGCAAACAGGAGCACCGCTGTAAACAGCACCAGCCCGGCGAAGATGCGCAGGACAATCCGGAGGAATCGTTTCACGGCGGCATAGTAGGCCGTATCCAGACGGTTTCAAGGCTTGCCGACTGCACGTCCCGCGTTGCCCAAGTCGCAAGACTTGCAATCCCCTTCGGCTGCGGCCGTTGCCGAGAAGCCAAAACGCCTGCGGCTTGCGCCGCAGGCGTTGGAAATGCAAGACGCGCGATTAACGGCGGGCGACGCGCTGGCGAGCGAACAGAAGCAACCAACCGGCGCCGATCAAAGTGAGCGCGCTGGGTTCCGGAATGTAGGCCAGCCGGAACCCCACATTGTAGTTCTCAAAACCAAGTGTCGCCGCAAGGCGGCTGGTCGCACGCATCCGTGTCTCCAGTTGGTCCCAAGAGCCGCCCCGGAGGATGCCGCTGCCCGCACCGGTTTCACTCCATTCGAATACGTTTCCGCCCTGGTCGAAGGTTCCATAGAAGCTGCCCGCCAAGCCATAGGCCCCGCCGTTCGACAAATAGTTCACGCCGTTGTTGAAGACCGAGGATTGCGTCACGGCAAAGCCGCCATTATAGCCGTTGGCGATCCCATCATCCCGGCTGAAATTCGCGCTGTTTGGATCGGTCGCATTGGGGGGCGTCCGACTGTTGGGGATGCTACTGGATCGGGTGGGGTACAACCAGTAGCCGCCAGAGCCGGTGTTGAGGGTCGGGTCGTAATAAGCCGCTTTGTACCATTCGTTCTCCGTGGCGACCGCGTAAAAAATCGACAGAGGATTCCGCCCGCCAACGGCTGTCTCGCCGGTGAACGTGTAGGTGCCAGTTTCCGTCGTCCCGATCCCCTGCGCACCCGTCGGCTGACCGTTTTGCATCCAGTTGGCGAACCGCAAGCCGTCGAAGAAACTCACATAGACCACAGGCATGTTGGCGTATGCGCTCTTCACCATGTAGGTGTAACTGCCGGGGCTGCCAGACTGGATGATTCCACCGCGAGCGTCGGTGGCCATGTTCGCGTTGTACAGATTGTAGGTGTCCGCCGTGGTGGCCACTGCGCTCAGAAACGCGGCGTATTGCGAGTTCAACACTTCGTACGTGCCAATGTTGTAGATGTAACTCACCGAGCCGTACCCGGTGGTGTCCGCCGCATTCCCCGAATTGCCGACCCCAACCATGGGAACGGATATCTGGGCCAGACTGCACACGGGCAACAGCGCGAAGCCGAGGATCATCGAACGGATGGCCAGCACAACGGACGGGGATTCCCCCGCAGAAGCTTTCATGGCCGGGCTTTGCGAAAACTGGACATGTTTTTCAAGCATATATGTTCCTTTCTGAGGCTTGGCAACTGCCGGCCAGTTGTGACCAGCCGTCGCCTTCGCCATTACGATCTTATTGGAATTGATAGGTCAATACGATATTTGCTCCCTGCGAAACCGCGGTCAGGATCTTGGCTGTCTTCGGTCCTTGCAGGCGGTAGAAGCGGGCGCTGCCCGATTTCGGAATCGTAATCGTCCCGCCCGTGAGCGTCACGCCGCTAACGACCGCAGATGCCTCTCCCGTGTAAGGTCCAGTAACAGCCGGCGCCGAGAGGCAACGCACCGGATCGCCGGTGTAATAGGCTTTGACAACTCCAGCCGGGTTGCCCGGATCATTGACCAGCGGCGTGGACCCATCCGGATTCACCGACCACATGAAGAAGTTGGCCCCGCCTCCGGTCTCTTCCCAGATGCAACGAATCGGATACAGCCCGGTTGCCTCGACCATGAAGTCGAAGGTGCCACCGAACGTGTTGCCAATCGCCTGGCCCATCACCGTCGCGCCGGGATCGGCAAGGGTGACGCCCGAACGAATTTGGAACCGGTCGTCGCTGGAGACCTGGAAGCGATGAGCACCGGCCGTCAGTTCAAGGTACGCAAACATCTCGACCGCGATGTTGTTGTAGTTACCCGGGTCCAAGCCTGGGACCGGATTGGGTGTGCCATTCTCATTCCAGGCGATCGTCTGGATGACGTTGCTGGCGGTCACGTCATACGGGATGACCGGCGGAATGGCCAGTTGGTCTTCCGCTCTCGCCAGCGAATTGGCGAGCGTGACACCACCATTCTCGGTCCACACCATGCGCGCGCTAAGTCCCCGCACGGTCAGCGAACTCAATGGGAAGCTGTTGCTGGCGCGCAGGAAGGCAGCGTAGCTGTAACTCCAAACGTTGGTCTGCCATACACTGTCGCTGTCTTGGTAGATCAGCGTGTTCGTGATGGTTTGGCTCGCGGGCAGAACGGCCAATGACCACGTAACATCCGCACCGCCCCCAGTCGGCGTGACCGTCTTGGCCACTGGATTGCCATTGAGCAGCAAGATAATGCTGTTGGTGTTCACGGTCGTATCGCGGTTGGCGATGCTGGCCGTCGGAGTCATGGCTGGCGAGGAGTAATCCACCACCCAGTTCGCCGGCGGCAGAGTCATGGACAGATATGGCCGGAGCGTGCCCGGATTAGCCGTTGGAACAAACACCAGATAATTCTGCAACAGGATCCCGATGTCATCGTCGGCGTTTCCAGTGATCCAGTCCCTCACCCGGAGCGTCTGCACGCTGCCGGAGAAACGAACAACCACAGGGTTGCCGGCCCCATCGGTCAGTGGGACGTTCAGGTAGCGATCAAGTCCGGAGACCGTCCCCATGAACGATCCCATAACCGTGGTCGTCTGATCCGGCTGCGTGCGGTCACTCGTGACGCGTTCCAGCGTAACAAGGGACGCTGGTATTATGTACTGGGATTGCCGCAAATAGACGAGATAATTCCCCGACGGACAAGTCTTCGTGTAATCCAGCCAATCGCCATCCCGGATATCCGAAACCATCTGTTCGTAGAACCCGTTGTTCGGTCCCCCGGCGAGGATGTATTTGGCGCGTGCCGGGTCTCCCGCTTCGGAAGTGCGTACCGCGTCGAAGGTGCGGAAGGTATGCACATCCGGCCCCCCGCCGGCGCCGGTTTGATTGTCGTGGAAGTCAATGCCTTCCGTGCCCTGTTGATCGTTGTAAGCGTTCGGGTCGGAGAATCCCTCCGGAATCAGAAGTGGGTTGTCAATATATGAGCCGCTGTTGAAATTGTATTCCTCTGATTCCACAACAAAATCGCTCGTCAGGAATGTATCGAACTGGTACCCGGTTTCGCTGGTGGCTCCGACATTATCGCTGGCTTTGATGCTGCCAACGTAATTCACGTTGGGGCTAAGGGCGTTAGTCAGTACGAACAACCGGTTCTGGTTCCCACCGGCAATCGCAACTCCTGGCGAACCATTGGTGTACTTCACGCCGTTGAGGGTCAGGATAATGTTGTCAATCGGTGCGTTGGTATCGTCCACGACGTTGAACGAAACCGCGCCCGCGCTGCTCACGAAATTTGAGCCGTGGGGGGGAAAGACGTTGAGGACGCTTGGCGCGGCGTTCGCCGGCACGGTCTCGGCGTACTGCGCGTCGTCAAAGACCACTTCGGCGTAGGCGGGCGGGAGTGCACCGTCGTTGAAGGTCCCAATGTAAAAGTTCCCGTCCAGGTTCATATACGGAGCGATGACCGGCTCGGTCCCCAAATCCTTCGCCGCAGTATCCACGAAGACGTTTTGGTATTCGATTCGGGCCGGATCGTTCACATCTACATTCAGGTTCTCCACCCGCGACTCGATGCGGCAACTGGTGCCTTCCCCGGTAAATGCCATCCAGTAGCGCCGGTTGTTGCCACCGGGCTGCGTGCCGTTCGCCATGGCCCCCCACCAGCCATTGTAATTCTTGCCATTGACCAGCCCTGTTCCTCCGGTGCCGCCGGTGACTCGGTGGGCCACATGATAACTAAGCAGGCTGAAAATGTTTATGTTGCCTGAACCAGGACCGGGAAGGTAGCCAAATGTGAAATACGTGTTATCAAGCGTATTGTTGTTTACCAACCGGATCGAGAACTCCAGCCGTGAACCGTCCACGATTTTGAACGTCTTCGCCGTGTTGTAGGCCGTCGCAAACCCGCCCCCGCTGGCCAGGTACGCTCGGCAAGTGACCTGCCCGCCGCCCTCGACAACGGCATCCGCTGAATTCTTTTTGGCGATGGCCCAACCGGCCAAGCCATCGGCGACGTTGAAATTGTCCAACACGCCGTTCGCCAGCTCGAAGACCTGCAGGTTGTCAAAGGCCACCGCCGCGCCGGTCGGCGAGGCTGGATTGATCACGCCCAGCGTGGCATTGCCGCCGACCCCAATAAGACCGCTGGCATCGGTGGCGGTGTACTCGGCCAGCACGGTGAAATTCTGGAGGGTTTGGGTACCGGTTTGTTTATAGACGCGGGCATTGACGGTCATGGCGCCGCCCGAGGGGGTCATGCGCAACACCAGCGTGACATTGCTGTTTTGGATGCCCGACGGCAGGCTGGCGGTCCACAGCACGGTCGCGCCTTTCTGAAGTTTCACGTCGTTGGCGCCCGCCGTCAGGCTGTAGCCGTTGGCAAACAAAGCGCCGCCGGCTGGCACCCAAGCCAGAACGGCGAGGGCGTTCGGGCTGTATGCCGGATTGACCGCGCCGACGTCCACCCGCAACTCCAATGTGTAGCCCGCCGTGTTGGTAAAGGCCTCCGACGTTTTCTTGCTCGACGTCAGTGACCCCGACCCAACGGCCGTCGTGATGGTGAATTGCTGCCCGGATTCGCTGACACTGCCGCCCCCCAACGAATCGGTCCACCCGGTCTTCGTGTTGTCGTTGAAATTATCCAGCACTCTTGCAAAGGCCGGGAAGCCCGATGCGAACAGGAGTGCGAGAAGGAGTCCTGCCGAGGAAACAAACCGCTGGTGGGTAAGTGCTTTCATGATTAGTCCTGCATGGTTACCGGTTCAGTCTGAATGCTCTATCCCACATTTGCCAATGCAAGTCAATCCAATTCTTGAGCTGTTGCGAGATGTGAATTGGCCTTCCCGCTTGCCTTGCTTGTGCCCGCCGCCGGGACAGGCGGGAAAACGGTCCGGCCCACAAAATGAAACGCAGCCCGGGCATTGCGGCCCAGGCTGCGCGGGGCGATGGCGACTCGCGCCGGCGTTACGGATAGACTAGCCGGTAGCACTGCATGCCACTGGCCGGCAGCGCGTAAACGTTCTGACCCCCGACCTGCGTGATCCCGCTAGTGATCGTCGTCCACGTGGAAGCGTCTGGAGTTGCCGCGCTCTGGAGACGGAAGGGTATCAGCGGCCACGACAGTGTCACGCTGCCGCCGGCTTGGCTGATAGCAATCTCCGGCGCCGCCGTTGTGGCGAGGAAGTTGTCGAACGTGACATCGGCTGGCTGGTCATAAGTGCCGGAGTTGTCCGCAACGAGCAGACCCGCCACGCCGCTGGCGTGGGTGGCGTCGGATGCCGTGATGTCCACCACAGGCGCGGAGAGGTTCGGCAGCTCATAAACCCGCCCGCGGAACTGGTCGGCGACACCGGTGAACACCAGGCGATACGTCTTGCCAGGCGTGAGATGAAGCGAATCGCCCCCAGAAGGAGCGGTCGGCAGGCTGATTGGAATTTCGCCTTCCACAAGGACGATATCCATGTCACCCGCCGTGGAACTCGTCGGGTTGCCCCGGTCGTGGGTGAACAGATAGCCGGTAGTGGTTCCCAGGCCGGGCGTCTCCACACGCGCCATCACGCCGCAAACCTGGTGGAGAGAATCGTCCCACGCCACGATGTCCGCCATGACGCAGAAGTCGCTGTAAACGCCGGGCACCACGCTGCCGGCTCGAGCCTGCCCGGCATCGGGCGCAGCCGGGGCCGGCGCCTGGATGCGGTACGAGTTGCCGCCCGGGAATGAGAACGTCGCCGGTGCAGCCGTAAGCCCACCGATTGGATCGTAGTGACTCCACAGCGCCAGCGGAGCGGTGTCATTGCCGTCATTGAAGTTGTCAAAGACAGTCGGGCTGTCGCTGGTAGGCTCGAACATCAGGTAATCCATGGAGATTAAACGTTCCTCCTTCGTCACGGTGCCTCCCAGGGTTAACCTCAGCGTGTTGGTGTCTGAAAGCGTCAGCACGGCGGGGGACGCTCCGGCCATCAACGGCTCATAGGTGTAGTTGAGGCGCATGATATGGTTGCCCACATTGAACGTGCCCAACCGTGCTGTGGTCTGGTTGGTCGCTTTGGGATCGCTCGTCACGCGGTCCAAGAACACCGTCGTCGGGCCAAAGCTGCCGCAACGCAGATAAACATGGTAGTTCGTGGGTTGGAAGACGCGCGTGTAGTTCATCCAGTCGCCGGGAGACGTCAGGCGCACCTGGTACTCCTGCATATTCTTGGCCGCGTATTTAGCTCGCTGCGTGTCGTAGATCCGGCCGGCCAGCAGAACATGCGTATCGTCCAGTATATCTCCAGCCTCATCCCGGTTGGCACTAATACGCGCGGTGCCGGAACCTTGGGTGATCTGAACCCGATCAACAGCATCGGGTGGTGCCCCTCCATCGGTGCGGTATTCCGAAAACTCCCAGTGGTAGGAGCCGCCTGGTTTGTGGTAATCCACCTCCTGCGTCCCGAACAGGCCGTAATATCCCACGCCATTGCCATTCACGACCGCTTCGGTCATATCAAGTCCGGAAACTGGGATTGGATCAAGCTGATAGAGGCCGTTGGAGTAATTGTAGTCCTCCGCCTCCACCGTCTTCAGCGTCGCGACGTAAGCATCCGAGAACGTGTCGAACCAGAACGTATTCGTTGACTTCAGCGTTCCGGTGGTGTCCTGCAACTCGATTCTGGCCGCATAGTTCTTGTTCGGCTCCAACGTGCCTGCGGCCGTGCTGAAACTGAGCGTGCTTACGTCGGCGGGGAAAGGCGCGAGCGAGGCAGAAACATCCACACCATTAAGGTACAGCTTCGTGGCATTGGCTTTGATCTGGCCGGCGGTGAATGTCCTGGCGGTGAAACTGATGCCGCTGGCGGCGAGATGGAAATTGGTGAACCGTTTCACCGGGTTACGGGTGACCACCTGCGGAGTGCCGGGGATCGGGTGGCGGATTGCCGGGGCGATATCGGCATTCGGGTCCGATGGCGCGGAGTAGTAGTTGTCCACCGTCTCATCCGTTTGATTCGGATGCACGGAGTCCTCCCGGTTGAAAGTCACAATCCCAGACACCCCGGAGGTCCAAGAGGTTGTAGGATCGGCAGCGGTCATGGTCGCGATGGGCGAGGTGAGGTCCTCAATATCGTACAATTGACCTGTGAGAGTGAAGCCAGATCCTTTGAAAATCATCCGATAGGTGTGCCCTGGCGTGAGCGTCACCTCGGACGCGCAGATGGTGGGGTTTGGATCTTCGCTCGTGACAACGTTGATCTGGAATTCCCCACCCAGGCGGTCGCCGGCTGTCTGGCCGTCCTGCAAATTATCGTAATTGCACACGTAACCGTTCACCGCGCCCAAACCAGGAATACCCAATGGGGCGTCGTCGTAGCCCGTTGCACGGGCGAGCAAGACCATTGCCTGGTTGGTGGCGTCGTTCCAATTCAGCAAGTCCATCGCGACGTAGAAGTCTGTATAGACATTTGTACGGAACAACCACGCGCGGCCCGTGCCATACGCCTGCGGCACGCCCAAAGGGGTCATGTCTGCGCTGCCACGCTGTAGTCTCAGCGCTTTCCCCGAGCCGTTTGCAGGGAAAGTATCGTTGACGTAGCCCCCTAAGGGCTGGAGGACGTTTCGGACCTGCCATCCGGCAGGACCTGTCGCGAGGCTGCCGCTATCGAAGTTTTCCTGCACAATTCCTTGGGCGCTGGCGCTGAATTGCCAGCCAAAGAGCAACATCGCCAGGAACACAAAGCCATGGAGGATTGGAGACGAAAGCTTCCGTAAGCTGGGAAGCTGGCGGTTGATCTTGCTGCATTGACTTTTCATATGAGGAAACATGGAACTGGTTTCTGGTCTTGTTTTTGGTCTGGATTCATTCAGGAACTGCTCCACCTTATGATGACACGTTGTTGTCGTCAAGATTATACCGACTTCCGAAGTCGTCTGGGCGCACAAAGGATGAACCGGCAGGCTGCAGACAAATGAAGCACTACACGTTCATGGACTTCGCCACGCAGGGCTACCTGGCGCTGGTGGCGCTGCTGATCCTCGTCCTTCATGGCGACGCGGTTCAAATCTGGGTGTGGTTGCTGGCCGCTCATGCCGTCATCCTCACGCTTGTGCACGGACTGATTCTCGCCCACGCGCGCCACCCCGCCAATCGGGTCCTGGATTTCCTCCGCCACTTTTATCCTGTGCTGCTCTACGTGGGCTTCTACCGGGAGACGGGCGCGTTGAATCACATGCTCACCTCCACTTACCTGGATCCCGTTTTCATTCGATTCGACGCCGCACTCTTTGGCCTCCAACCGAGCCTCGCGTTTATGGAGTACCTGCCGTATTGGCCGGTGAGCGAAGTTCTCTACATCGCTTATTTCTCGTACTACCTCATGATCGTCGGTGTCGGACTGGCGCTTTATGTCCGGAATCGGGCGCAGTTCTTCCATTACGTGTCCGTGGTGTCGTTCGTTTTCTATGTCTGCTATCTCGTTTACATTTTCACCCCAGTGATGGGGCCGCGCATTTTCCATCGCGAGATCAACGGCTACTCGTTGCCGCCGACGGTCCAACCCGAGGTCGTGCCGGAATTCCCCGCCGCCGTGCAAGCCGGATTGTTCTTCCGGATCATGGGCTGGATCTACGAGACGTTTGAAGCGCCCGGGGCAGCTTTCCCGAGCAGCCACGTGGTGGTGGCCATTGCGACTCTCTGCTTTTCCTTCCGCTACCTCCGGCGGATTCGGTTCCTCCACCTCCTGGCAGTGGTGCTGCTCTGTCTTTCCACAGTTTATTGCCGCTATCATTACGTTGTGGACGTGGTGGCCGGCGTGGCCGCCGCCGCTTTCCTGATCCCCTTGGGCAACCGGCTCTACTTCCGCTTCCGCCGACCGGGTGTGGAACTGCCGGTCGCGGCTCCGTCCGAGGCTGCTGACCCGGCGCAGGCAAAGCCGGGCTGACATCCATGTTCCACACCCGGCGAGTCCGATCAAATCACAGCGCCCGTTCGTAAACCCGGTAGGTCTTGTACGGCTTGCCACCGAACAACTCGATGAGAC
>Ga0315277_10012878_pt1 | contig 10456 bp, 12 predicted proteins | sample YL17G05_15_MG_FD_203695 | JGI IMG/M metagenome (GOLD analysis project Ga0315277, IMG submission 203695) | Sediment microbial communities from Yellowstone Lake, YNP, Wyoming, USA - YL17G05_15 | ecosystem: Environmental > Aquatic > Freshwater > Lake > Sediment | place: USA: Wyoming | collected...
ACTGACAGACACAGCCAGCCACGAAGGGGGGAGGGGGTAGCACTGGAAGCTAAGGTGGGAAGGGGGGGCCCACTCACCCATCCTCAAATTTCCTACAAAACTTTTTACCCAACCTAGCCTATACACAATAGAAAAGCCACACACACCTTCCTGTATATAATTTTTTGTCATAGAATATTTACTATGTTCCTCAGTAGCTCAGTTGGTAGAGCAAGCGACTGTTAATCGCTAGGTCACTTGTTCGAGCCAAGTCTGAGGAGCCAAGACATCTATGGCTTTAGCGGCTTGAATTGGGAAGTTCAAGATATGCGTCCCAAGGCCATAGTTGTGTTGGTAACAGCATAGGGGAGCCTTCCCGAAAGTCGTGCGATACGGTGTCTCCACTTGGGAGGCTGAAGGTCAAACCAAGAGACAGCTCGGAGAGACGGCATTTATTGAAAAAAATCGCGGCTTGCTCCGCAGGGGGATAGTATGGAATTAAATTGGGAATGGAGCTTGGCTCATCCGCTGCATGACGTAGAGGATATTGTTGAGTTGACGGACAGTATGTTTGGTATGGAAGCTGATGGCATCCTTACTCGCAGCAGGGCAGTGTTCCGACATCGAGTCAGTATGGCTACTGCTGAACAACTGTTTAACAAAGGTCGAGAGTTTATTGCGGTCTGCCGTAGTCCTGATAACAAGCTAATGGGGTACTGTTGGTTTGACCGTGGTGGCTATGCTACTTATTCCAATGAAGAGATTAGTAATGCTAAGTTCCATCATCTTGATCTGTCTTTGCCTGTACGCACTCGTGTTCGTCTTTTGAATGAGATGATTGACCAACATATCCTGTGGGCGCATACTTGGGGCATTCCCGCCATTTGCTCTACATCTATCCGTGCTGAACATGATGGGTTTATGAAGATCCACCGTAAACGCGGTTTTACTGTTAACGGCTCCTATGCTTGGATTCGTACTGAAGAGGCTTTTCAATGTTTAAAGAAATAAGACCCGAGGGTTCAAATAATTCATCTGATGAAAAAAGAAAAGCATCCCGAGAATATATGGCCCGTAAACGAGCCGAAGCCAAAGCGCTCAAGTTGGCTACTGGTAACAAACTTCCTCGTGAACCTCGTCCTGGTGGGTTTTCTGATCCTGCCAATCGTAATACCGCTGGGCGTCCTAAGTCTGTTGTTAACCGTGTCACAGAATACGGCGCATTGTTCAACAAGCTCAACGAAGAACGGCTGTCCAAAGGCTTGCGGCCCCTGAAGACAGCTATGGAAGTGCTGATTGATGCTATGCAGTCTGATGAACTAGACATCAAAGACAAGGCACGAATTGCTGATAAACTGGCCCCGTTCGAGTCTTCTCGTGCCCCCGTCATCTCTATTGAACATGTGCAAAACATTACAAAAGAAGAAGATGTGTCGGCTGAGGATGCTATGGATGAATTCCTCGATTCGCTCCGAAAGGTATAAAATGCCACTTAAACATGGAAAGTCTGAAAAGGCTTTTAAATCAAACGTCAAGGCAGAAGTCAAGGCTGGAAAGCCACAAGACCAAGCAGTGGCAATTGCGTACCAAGTAAAGCGGGACGCTGACAACAAACGGAAAGGCTCCAAATGACAACCTCGTTCTTGTATGCCCAAAAGCCTAATGGCAAAGGCAATCAATCTAAACATACTCCATCAAACTCTGGTGGCGTTACCGCTGTGACCAACCCTAAAGGTTCTTTGGCTCAACCCAAAGGCGCACAGGGCGCTCCTTCCGCTGGTGGCTCTATTACTGGTCGTCATCAAGCTGTCCAAGTATCTCGCCCCAAAGCTGATTATTGCGGTTGCAATGATGGCTACTTGAAAAACTCCTCTTATCTGAAGTGAGGTCAACATGTCATACGGTAAAGTAATCTCTGGTGGCGCTCAAGTCTCTAAGACTGGCGGCAAATCTATTAACGACAAACTCGATGGCTTTGCTGGCGAAAACAAACGCCGAGCCGTTGTTGCTGGCGCTGTTCGTCAAGCATTCACTGTTAAACATCTGTCTGACCAAACTACCAACGGCATTTCCGCTGGCGGCAAGTTCAAGACTCCTAAAGTTCCAGCAAAGGTGTAATCATGATCATCGACGACTTTAAGCGCGACGAAGACAATAACGTAATCGCAATCTGTGGCAAAAAAGAAGTGCCATTGAGTTCCGAGTACATTGCAATCAACAAGCCACAAGTGGGCGACGAGATTGTGAAAGCAGAACCTGTTGTTGAAACCTCAGCCCCCGCTGAAGTAGAAGTAGCAGCCCCCGTAGAACAGTAAAGGAAATGTATGGCAACGTATGATATTGAGGCTTTAAAAGCCGACTTACCCACGGCTAAAGAATTAGCGCAGTTTGTTTATGACCGAACAGACGGCCTAATCTCTTTAGACCTGGTGGGCAAACCAAAAGAAGATCAGTACTTGGTCGCTAAGAACGCCCTTGAAGGCAAAAAAGTTCCTGCTGATTTCATCACAGGCGCCAACCCTTATGTGGAACGCAAGGACACAATCCCTGAAGATCCACTTCGGATCATGCCTCCACGTAATCCTGACCTGCCTGACAAAGAAGCTCAAGTCCATTACTTCGGCGCTACCAATATGCCCCACCCGTTGGACCCACAGTCTGACAAAAAGGTCTACATTGATTTCCGCAAATATGAGAATGGTCTGATCACTTACGAAGTCACTGGCCCTATTGAGAAGATTGCCTATGGCGAAAAGCTCAACAAGTACGGTCAAACAGTGCCTGAGAAATACACATGGCTTGACCCTCGTTCCGTTGAAACAGTTTTGCGTAATGCTGATGGCACTTTCTCCAAAGAAGGCCGTGGCGTTCACACATTCCTGATTGGCGAAAAGGGTGGCGGCGTGTGGTCGTTGATTGACCGCGACATGGTCACTGTTACAGCGAAGAACATCGCTAACCCTTGGGCTTAAATGGAAGACTTCTCTGCTATTTTTCGGCAGAGATTGTCTGGACAGGCTGAAGTTTGCGCTCGTAAGAGTTTGGAATGGCTCCAAAAAGACCTCCAATCTGAACAAGAGCTTCAGCCCGAAGACGTATATTATTTGGCACAAGCTGCACAAATCTTGTTAAACATACGAGATCAATATGGCAAAAAGTGAAGCAAGTGATTACATCCAGCCAATCTACAAAGACCGAGCGCTCAAATACTTAGTCAAATTGGCTGGGGGTAAAAAGGCGTCACAAGCCCTTTCTCCTGATCAACAGAAAAAGATGATGGCTGCACGGGCAAAGATTGCCCATGACATGCAGTTTAACCAACTCAAGTGGTTTCGACCCTTTGAGTACCAAAGCAAATTCTTTGAAACAGGCGCTCACTTTGCACGTCGAGGCATGATTGCTGCCAACCGTGCTGGCAAAACCATTGCTTCTACATATGAGACTGCTTATCATTTGACAGGTCGCTACCCTCCTAACTGGAAAGGTAAGACTTGGGATAAGCCTATTGTGGCTATGGCTTCTGGCGAATCTTGGGAGCAGGTGGCTAAAACCTTGCAATCTAAGCTGCTTGGATGTGATGACATCAAGCAAGGGTATAAACTCGGGACAGGTTCAATCCCAAGGGAGTGCATTGATGACAAATCCTTCAGAGCCGATGGAGCAAACGTCCTCTCAATCGAGGTCTGGCATATTAGTGGTGGAAAGTCCAAGCTTTATTTCAGCAACTACACACAACAGGTTCGCCACCTTCAAGGTTTCGAGCTTGACTTGGTTGTGCTTGATGAGCAGCCACCAGATGAAACTTTTTCAGAGCTGGTCGTCCGAACAGCAGCAAGAAATGGACAGGTCATCTGCTCCTTTACCCCCCTAAAGGGCTTGTCAGGCTTAGTCCGTAAATTCTGGGATCAAATCGAAGGCTACTCACATGTGCGAGTAACTTGGGATGACATTCCTTATGAAAACGAATGGGGTGAGCCTTTCTTTTCTAAAGCAGAGCGTGAACAACTATCCCGCGACTTTATGCCTTGGGAACGAGACTGCCGCATGAAAGGTATTCCTCTGGTTGGCAAAGGCGTGGTATTCCCATTGCTTTCTTGGCCTACCTATAAGGCAACGGATATAGAACTACGTGATAATGACAAACTTGAACGCTTAATTAGCTTTGACTTGGGAATTAAAAATGACCCAACCGTTATTTCGTTCTTTTTCCGAGACCCAGTCCAAGAAATCATCTATTTGCATAGGCAAGTTACTATACCAACGGGTGAAACTCCTGATGAATACGTACATTACCTGCTTGACAAAGAATCTAGGGACTGCCCAATTGCTCTTCCGCACGATGCAACGCTTGCGGGTCGTTACACACTTACAGAACAGTCTGTCAGAGAAGTATTCGAAGATTCTTATGGCCTTAACTGTATTGCTGGCGCAATTCTTAACCCGCCGAATGACCAAGGCAAGGTAACAAACCACAAAGCTTACGGAATCAATATAATGCGTATGGGCATGGAACGTAATACACTTATGATTAACGAATCATGTAAAGCGTTTCTTGACGAGGCTAGAAACTATGCTATTGATGATGCTGGCAAGTTTACTGACCCAGATGATCACATTGACTCTGCGCGTATTGGCATTCTGGCGTTGATTCAAGGTCATGGCGAGTCAGTAGTCAGCAGAGCCAACACATTCGCTTTAAAACGATTTACGCCAATTGAAGGCAAGGTCCAAAGGATTTGACATGTTAGATAAACAGAATATTGTTGTTGATAGTTTGGAAAGCCCCCCAGGGAATAAAGGTATCGAATATCAAGTGGCCCACGAAGCCTACTTGAAGATGGTTGATTACCTTCGTTTAACCCAAGCGAAGAATACTCTTAACCGCCTAAGCGACTATCACTATTTAAATATTGCTGTATCAAACTCTACAGAGCCAGTTCGTGGCATTGATTACATTTCCCCTGTAGTAACACCAGGCATCGACTATTGCACTGCCGTTATTACTAAATGTTTGATGCCAAACGGAAAACTAAACTTTGAGTTTGAACGATTCTCTGAGAACGACTCTGCTGGCGCTCAACAAGCCGCAAAGATGGCCTTGCACTTCATTAACAGCAAAAATGACTCATACGCCATTATCCGAGATTGGGCGCAGGACTCATTGCTGCACAAAAACGGTGTGGTTATGGTTTCTCCAGTGCGAGATAGCATTACCCAATATAAAGAGGTCGAAGGAACACGCGATCAACTACGTTCCTTTGAAATCATGGCTGCTGAAAAAGGTTTGATTGCCAAACGCCAACAAATGCGTCGTATTGATGTTAATTTGGAAGGTGTTGCTCAAGAAACGATGATGCCTGATGAAACAGGCGCTCCTCAAGAGCCAAGTGGAGAGGAAATCCAAGACGCTATCCGTAACAATACAATATACAAAGCCAAGTATAAGATGACAGGTTATTCGACCAACGTCAGAATTAAACATGTGGCCCAACATTACTTTGTTTGTAATCCAACGATTCCAGGAATACGTAATCAAGATTTCTGTGGCTTTTATGATCCGATGACGATCCATGAGGCTAAAACGCAGTATCCCTACATCGACTTAGAGAAATTTGCCGATCATGCTGCTTACGGTCCTGCTGGCGCTTATCAAGCTGGTGCTTTGGAAAATGATCTTGCCCTTCACGCACGAGATTCCACTCCCGTTCCTGGACAGGGTGTTATTGCATCTGCAGGTGCTGATCGTTATAGTCGCGTTGTAATGATTACTACCGCTTGGCTGCGTAAAGACGTGGACAATGACGGTGAAGAAGAAATCATTGAAATCGCCTACTCTGGCGGCTATATTTTGTACATCAAGGAAGTTGACTTTATTCCTTTGGCTGTAATGTGTCCAAAGCCTATTGTTGGCAACCACTTTGGTTACTCTCAAGCAGAACGTCTGGTTCCTTTGCAGGAATACAAGACTGCTATCAACCGCGCTGAGATTGCCTTTGCAATGCGCTCGTCTACAGCCCAGATTGGTGTAAACCCTGAGTTTGTAGATGCTGAAGAGATTCAACGTGGCGTGTCTGCCATGTTTATCTTGGATCGCAAGTTTGACCCCACCAAGCACGTTTATGAGTTCCAGCCTATGCAGGGTAATCTTGCATATGTTCAGGATGCTATGCAGCGTTTTGATGCGGATACAAGCCGTATGCTTGGCATGACAAACCCTGCTGATACGCTGAACCCTGAAGTCATGAAAGATGGCAACAGCGGCTTTAAGCTTCAGTTGGCAATGGGCCCAAACCAAATCATTCAAGACGAAATGGTCAAGAATTGCGCTATTGGTGTGCGGGACATGATCTACATCGTTTGGAAGACTATGGTCCAGTATTCTGACGATTACAACATGCAACAACTGGCTGATGCAATGCTTCCAGGCGCTGGTTTCTTGGATGCCAAGTCAATGGAAAACTTTGAGTTCATTGACCGCAACATGATCAACATTGATCTGGCTTTGGGCTTCTTGTCTGATGAAAACCGTTTGACACGTCAACAATTGATCATGCAAGCACAACAAGGCTTTGCTGCTATCGTTGCCCAGCTTGATCCAAGCGTCCCAGAAATGTTTATCAAGGTTCGTCGCCCATTTGAAGATACTTTGTACGCTTTGGGTGTGAAAAACTGTGATTCTTATTTGCCTACATTGGAAGAAGCCACCAAGCTGGTCCAAGCCAAGCAAGCTCAAGGCCCTGGCATTGCCGAACAAGAAACACAATCCAAAGTTAATCTGAATAATGCCAAAACGCAAGAATCTCAGACTGTTTCTGCTTTGAATGTGAAGAAGGCAGAAGATATTGATATGGATAACTTCTTTGAGATGGAAGCCATGAAGAAAGGTAAACTGTCTGCGGTTGAGATTGATTAAGGAATAGTATGGAAATGAAAAGCTTGGTATCCAACATCCGCGATTATTTTAATCGTCGGACAAAGACTGTAGACGCATATAAGGAGGCAAATGTAAATCGACAAACTCTAGTGCTTCAAAACGGGGAAAGTGCTAGTCGCCTTCTTCGTAACGAAGATTTTGCATTGATGTTTAACCTTTATCGGTTCAACATGCTGGAACGCTTGGAAGACTCCAAGGATGATTCCGAAAGAATTGGCAACGCATATTATGTTGCTGGGGTGCGTGATTTCATTGGCTTCGTGGAGAAGAGTGAATATCTCGCTAAGAAACTGGGTAAATCCCAACTTAACGAAATGGTGTAATATATGTCAGACGTAATCACAAATGTGACCGCCACTGAGCAAACTGGTGCAGTTAACCCCGCCGATACTATCGCAGCGATGATTGCCGCTAACAAGCGTAACTCTCCGCAAGTCGATAGTACAGCTCCACCAGCGGGACAAGAGATGCGAATCTCCCCCGAGGCGGCTCCTGATGAAGAAGCCGAACCTGAAGATAGTTCAATTGAGATTACAGAAAATGTAGATACCGAGAACGAGGATGAGGCCACCGATGGTGTAACCGAACCTATTAACTTCTTGGAATTTGCAGAGCAGAACGCCGACATGATGTGGCGGATTCCTAATAAGGACGCAGAAGGCGGCTTTATTGAAATCCCAGTATCCAAGGCAGCAGCTATTTTGGGTCAAGGTAGTGCTATCCATGAAAATGCGCGTAAGCTTAAAACCGAACGTGCTGATTTTGAAGAGTATGAAGGTAATCGTCGAAAAGAACTCGATGGTTTGCAAATAGGATTGGAATTAACAATCGCTCCGCAACTTAAAACTGTTGCAGACGAATTGATGACACTCCAAGAATATAACCAGCAATGGACGCAAATCAGAGATGCCGCCACTGACGAGGTTCAACGTAGCGAAGCTGAAGCGGCTATCCGCCAAAACTCCAAGTTGATCCAAGAAAAGGGCGACTTCATTAAGTCGAACCGTCCAAAAGTTGAACAGTTCTATCAACATCGCGCTGCATACGTGCAACAAGAGCTTGAGAAATCTCGTCAGGGCTTTACTGACAAGGAACTGGCTAACAAGGCAACCTTTACGGAACTCCGTGATAAGTTGGCTAAGGACTGGAAGGGTGGTAGTGGGTCATTTGTACCTGGAGTATCAAACATTGATTTGGTGTCCAGCGATGAATACTTGTTATCGCTTGTCCGTGATGGTATGAAGTTTCGTGAAGGTCCGAAAGTGCGTAATGCAGGTGGTTCATTGGCAGCAGCTAATCAACCCAAAGCAAAAGCCAAGACCTCCGCTGACGATAAGAATACAGAGCTTCAAAAGAAAGCACAGTCTGGCGATAAAGGCGCAGCGCGTGATCTTTTGGCAAGGATGCTTGAATCTAACAAGCGTCGAAATCGTTAATTAACTCAGGAGCTTTCAAAATGGCAACTATCACCTCAGCAAACCTTGGTAACGGCAATGGCTCGTATACCACCGACATCGTCGTCAAAGACCTCGATCTCACAGTCTCTAACTACGTTAAAGACCGTACCCCAGTCACCAACATGGCTATGTCCAAAAAACGCAAGATCAATTCGACCTTGCACATTTGGCCTAATGACTACTTCCGTACCCCAGCTCTGAACGCTGCTTTGGAAGGCGCTGCTGTTACCGCTGGTGCAGCCGCCTCTAACACTCGTTCTAACTTGGGCAACTACAGCCAAATTTTCACCACTGTGATCGGCGCCACTGGCACTGCTCGCGCTGTTGAACAAGCTGGTGGTGATCCACAAGCATATCAAGAAGTCAAGCAATTGACCGAGATCATGTTTGACGTTGAACTGCAGTGTTTGCGTGCCGATGGTGCTTCTGTGAAGTACGCTGGTCAAGCATCTACTACTCAATCTTCGCCTAACAACGGTCGCCGCTTTGGTTCTTTGTTCGCATTTGCTGGTACTCGCTCTGGTAACCCTACCAGCGGCACTGCCGTGTTGAACTTGGCTACCTCTGACAGCAACGATACAACTGCTACCGTGTCTACCAATACGCCTTTCAACGGCTCGTTGGCTAACGCTGGTTTGGGTTACTTTTCGTTTGCTACTGGTCAAACCTTGCAAGCTTTCAGCCCAGTGCTGTACAAGCAGTTGGTTACTGTTGCTGAACAACGCTTTAACGCGAAAATCACGAACATGGTTGTGCCAACATCGTTGCGTACTTCCATCTCTGACAACATCGCACAAAGCCGTTCAATCAACCGCTTTAACCCTGCTGACAAGGGCGACACCATCGGTACTTACGAAGGTGACTTTAACTACACATACCAGATCGACGATAGCTGGGTTATGGATCAAACAGGTTCGGACAACACTTCGATCTTGTTCCTGAACCCTGACGTGATCCAATGGGGTAGCTTGCGCGAACTCGGCCCTAACAATGAAGTGTTTTCCAATGCTGACGCCAGCTTGGATCAATACATCATGGAAGGCACTTTGATCGTGCGTAACCCTGCTGGTGTTGCTGTGTTGGCTGGTATGACTACAGGCGCTGTGGTTACATCTCCTCGCGCTTCGACTCAAGTTCAGCGTTACTTGGCTTAATAGCCAATTTACTGAAAGGGCCTCTTCGGAGGCTCTTTTGGTAAGGAGAATTGCATGGAATTGAACTTAAACAACGAAGAAGCTAAAGTCAATGAAGACTACTACACAGGCGGCGTGCTTGGTGGTGGAATTGAAGGCGTCCTTCAACATAATGACAAGCTGTTTAACGAAGTAAAGTCTGGCACATGGTCACAGACATTCAAGACTAAAAACCTTGATTACAAAATAGGCGCTCAAGACGGCACGCGGTATGTCCAATATACCCAGCACAATATTGAGCCCATTAAACAATATTGCAAAGAACGCCGAGAGTTCTATAAAACTATTGGCACAACTGATAACCCATTCTTTGCTGGTACGTTTGAAGCAATGAACTTGCCCAAATCTATTGCTCACGGAATCAGCTCAACTTATTTTAATAATCGTCCTTGGGATTTGATTAAGACTGACAAGAAAGACAAAATCTTGTTCTATGCAATCGTGAATGAATACTATCCCGATTTCGTCTGCCATCCCTCTGGGAAGATACCTCTGCCCTATAATCCATCAATACCGACCAAGTAAGGAATTTCATGTCTCTATACATTCAATCTGCTAACGCATTAGTAAGTCGTGTGGCGCAGTGGGTAGGGGCAATTCCTAAGACTTTGGCAATCTCTGCTTCGTCATACGCTCCGTCTACTGGCATCATTACTGTTTCGGCAACTCCTGTTGGCACAGTCAATGTTGGTGACTTTATTGGTGTTTCTATTTCAGGCCCGTACACGGCTGTATTAGCTGTAAGCAGCACTACACTCACAGTTAACGATCCAGACGGCGTATGGGCTGCTGCAACGCTTCCTACGTCTATCCTGATGTTGCCAACGCAATCATCTTTGGAAATCCAGGCATCTATTCAATTGTGTGAGCTAAAAATGCGTACATTGGAGCTT
>Ga0315277_10012879_pt1 | contig 10455 bp, 9 predicted proteins | sample YL17G05_15_MG_FD_203695 | JGI IMG/M metagenome (GOLD analysis project Ga0315277, IMG submission 203695) | Sediment microbial communities from Yellowstone Lake, YNP, Wyoming, USA - YL17G05_15 | ecosystem: Environmental > Aquatic > Freshwater > Lake > Sediment | place: USA: Wyoming | collected...
CGCGTATCGTCATCCAGCAAAAGAACCCAACGTATGATGAGGTGATTAACGCGTTCAACCAAGCTGGTATGGCGGTCGCCTATAGCAGCGGAACCAGCGGTCGGCATACGTTCATCCCGCGGGATCTGCGAACCTTTTTGACGTCTGAGTACGCAGCCGCTAAATGCGGTATCACCATGATGTATCCGTTATGGGACGATCAAATGGACGGGTACTTGCTGATGCCGAACCCTAAGAAGACCAACGTGTACGCAGGGAAAGTATGTACTATCTATTTTGATATCATCAAGGGCGTCCGTATTGCTATTGACCGTGATATCACCACGGAGTTGCTCCAGATGACGATGACCGGTCAGAAAGGAATAAAAGGCACCTTTGTCAAGTATTTCGTGAAACGCGAGTCCAATAAGATGGTCGATGCGATTATCCGCTGGCTCGAGTACCATGAGAAAACCACCGAGAAAATCGCGATCGTCGGCGCACCGTACATCCTTTCCATGGTGATGGATAAGCTGGAGAAGGAGGGGCGAGGCTTTGATTTTGGTGAGCGAGGCGGGGTTGTGACCGGCGGCGGCTGGAAGGCTTTTGAGGGAAATCGTGTCCCGGTCGTGGAATTCCGCAAGCAGGTGCAGAAGGTGCTCGGGATCCCAGAGAAATACTGCCTTGACATATACGGCATGGTCGAGGGGAACGGTTGGCTCGTGCACTGCCCTGAGGGGCATTACCTACACTCGCCGTATTCGTATTATAAATCGCTGGTACTGGATCAGGATTACAAGCCTACGGGGTATGGGGAATGGGGCAGGTACGCGTTCCTTGATGCTGCCGCGTTCAGTTACCCTGGGTTCGTGATTTCTGGTGATAAGGTTCGGATGTTGGAGCATTGCCCTGTGTGTGACCGCCCTGGCCCTGTGCTTGAGCCTGAGATCAAACGGGCCGCCGGTGAGGAGATCAGAGGATGCGCCGAGGAAGTACGGCGGATGCTTTCAACAGACTTAGGGAAAGGACCATAGACGATGCTGACACCTTGGGAAATCAAACGCAAAGAGATGATGCCTCCGCTGCTGATGTTACGGATGAACCTCCGAGGAATTTTTTTTCTCTTGAAGGTCGTGATGAAGAATCTTGGGACCTTCCGTAAAATGAGGACGCAGAACGATGCAACGGTCTATGTGAGACCAAAACCAGACTATGTGATCCCTGCGTACATACCGGATATGAAATCCTGTTGTTCCGAGGAACAATATCTGCGGCCGACCTTATTTTGTGACTGCCGTGCACCAGAGATTGTTGCGATGGCGCATGCGCTTGGTGCGTATCAGAAATCGGACCGTGAGTTCGCGGAGGCTGCCTTTGAGTTTGCGAAACGAAAGGTCATTTTGGAAATCATTCCTATGGACGATGTCGTTACAACATTGAAGCGTGGGACCGGCACGTGTCTTCATAAGATTTCGCTGTTCATCGCCCTGTGTCGGGCTGCAGGGATGCCAGCGCGGTACAAATTCTTCGCGCTCACCATCCTTGACGAATGGGCGATGCCTGCGATGGAGCATGCGCCGCTCATGAAGCAATGGTATGACGCGATGGGGATGTTCCTGTTGCATGGGGAGGGGGAGGTATGTATCGACGGGGAGTGGGTGACCGCTGATGCTGGTGCTGAGCCGCAGCGGCAAGCATCGGCATGGATGCCGGTGACGAAACTTGGGGAGGACTCGGCTGGACTTTGGTTGTTCCCCGTACCAGGGACCACGTTTGTACGGGAGTCGATCCCTCTTGGCTTGGGGATCCCCTCGCGGATTCTTATGAACCATCTTGTGCCGAAACAGGCTGTTGGTATCAATATCGGGATCCTTGAGCAAATTGAAAAGGGAAGGAAGCTCATCGAGGACATGGGTGGCGAAGCCGTGTACGATGCCGAGGCGCGTAGGAGGCGGCAGCAGGCTGCGAAAGGTGAGCTTCTCAAGAACCATGAGAGGATCGTTTTTGAGGATTCCTAAAAGGGTTAGGCTGGTTTTTTTATGGTGGTGTACCAGGCAACCATGTCTTTCATAGTCGATTCATACGTGTATGTTGGGGTGTAACCGAGTTCCCGCTGGGCTTTCTGGGTGTCGATGATACGGGTATGACCAAGGACTTTTACCTTCTGACGTGTCAAGGGAGGGTTCTTCTTTCGGCGTAGAGTCCAGATGCCTTCGATGAGTTCTGCAAGCAGGTAGGTGCCGAGGTATGACCGGTGCTTCGTCGGCGCAGGAACCCGGAGCGTTTCCGCGAGGGTCTCAATCATGATTTTGAGGGTACAATCGAAGCTTTTCACGTTGTACGCTTGACCATTGGCAGTCGCTGTCTCACCCGCGAGGCGCAGGCAATGAGCGACATCCCGACCATCAGAAACAGAGATGCTCTGGTCGCCAGTCCCGATGTAAAACAAGCGTTGTTGCTTCAGTGCGGTGATGAGGAACGGCGCGATCAAGGGATCACGTGGTCCGGTGACGATAGGAGACCGGATGGCCGAGACCATGATATTGTGGTTCAGCCCGTATTCCCAGAGCAGGAGCTCCGCTCGATATTTGGCCTCGCCGTACTTCGGGGTGGGTTTCTTCGGGAAATCCTCAGCAATTGGTTGGGTTGTGTTGGGAAACCCATAGACCGCAGCGGAGCTCATGAACACGAACCGTGGAACCTTGTTCTCTACGCACGCGTCAAGCAGGTTCTTGGTGCCGTAGAGGTTCACCTCAAAGAACTCCTTGCGTGTCCCCCAGTCGCGCGGAAGTGCGGCGACATGGAACACGACATCGATGTTCTGGCTGGCTTTCACAAGCGATTTTATGTCGGAGAGATCGCCAATCGCCACTGTTAGGTCTTTACCTGTAAGATAGGTCGTGCTGCTGGTTGGTCGTCGGAGCACCTGCACCTGGTAGCCTTGCTGTAAAAGCTCATCGACCAGATGGCTTCCGATGAACCCTGTTCCTCCAGTAACAAGAGCTCGCATCGACGAAGAGAATGGGAAATGGCCTTGAAAAACTCTTTGGAAAAGATAATATGGTAGTACTCTTTCCTGGTGAATACGACTATGACGAGCTTACGAGAAATGAAGGAAATGGGGTACATCCCTCAGAAAACCTATCTGAAGCTTATGGTAGGCGGTGGGTTGTCTCTTAGTAAGGTTATTTTCACCAGCCCGCGTGACCTCAAGAAGCTCCGGGTGCTCCATGAGGGTGAACAACGGTTCATTCGGCGGCCACGGCCGTACGAGCTTCCTCCGTACCAAGAGGGGATGAAATGCGGGGTCAGTGCAGAACAGTACTGCAGGCCGACGCTGTATTGTAACCCCTGTGAGCCTGAGGTTATCGCCATGGCCCATAAGCTTGGTGCGTTCCAGATCCCTGAGTATGAGTACGTCAAGGCTGCGTTTGAGTTTGTGAAGGAGAACCTGCAGCTTGAGATCTGCCCTATGGATGAAGTCTCAGACTCGCTGAAGCGAGGGAGCGGGACGTGTTTTCATCTTATCACGGTGTTTATTGCTCTGTGTCGCGCTGCTGGTATCAAGGCGCGGTACAAGATGTTTGCGATGAACATGATTAAAACCTGGTATGACGCGATGGTGGGCGCTGACCCGCTCGTGAAGAAATGGTACGATTCTATGGGATATTTCATGATCGAGGGGGAGGGAGAAGCGTTCATCGACGGGAAATGGGTGGTCGCGCATGTCGGTCCGACTGCGGAGCGGCAGGCTGCTGGAGGAATCCCGATCACGAACTTCGGGGAGGACTCCCTCGGGGTCTGGTTTTTTGCGATCCCTGGGACCATCATGTACATGGAGTCGATCTCTTACGGGTTCGGGGGAGTAACAAAGATTTTACGGCGGCTCGCACCTGCATCCATGGAACGGGTAAACATCAGTATCCAGAAGCAAGACGAGATGGGCAAGAAAGTCATCGAGGAAGCCGGTGGTAAGGAGGCGTACGACGCGGCTGCGCGCAAGAAGCTTGGGCCGAAGGCGCCGACGATTGATCTCTCCGGGAAAAGTGGCATCGAGTTCCAGGAGTGATGCAGGGGATGGCGCCTGGTGAGACCTCACCACGTGGAGTAAGGAACGAACGGACACGGCGGTACATCCTTTATCTTGTTGTTCTCATGGCCATGATCGCGATCATGGATCAGTACCTGTCGTTCATTGAGACGAACGCGATCCCGTATTTGACGAAAGAGTTTGCTGTGTCCAGCGCTGACTATTCATGGTGGAAGGCGGTGTATTTCATCCCAACCTTCTTCATTTTCCTGCTCAACGGGCTCACCGACATCATCGGTAGGAAATACTCGCTTTTCATCCTGATTCTTTTGTTCGGGATTCCTTCGATAGCGATGGTGTACTTCACGCCGTCGTTCCATCTGTACATGCTGTTCTTCGCGATGATTACGTTTGCGACCGTTTCGAACATGTGGACGATCCCGATCGGCGAGGAGGCACCAGCGGAGAAGCGGGCGAAGTACGTCTCGCTTGTGTACGGCATCAGCCTGTTACCCTTCATTGCGATCCTCCCACGGATCACCTTCGCACTAGGTCTGAACTGGCGGTGGATGTACGGCATCATGTTCCTCTTCATGATCCCGGTGCTCATCCTGTGGGCATTCATGAAGGAAACCACGCGCTACGAGGTCATTAAAGAGGAGCGCAAGCTTGGGATCCGCAAAAAGCATTTCTATGGTGTAGGAGTCATCAACCGGTGCGATATGAAGTACATTCTTTTCTCGGCGGTCATCTGGATGTGCTGGCTTATCGTGTCGATGTTCGAGGTCTACGCAGGGCAGTTCTTCATGACCATCAAAGGGTTCACCTTCGATCAATGGTCGCTTGTCTTACTGGGCATTCTGCTCTCGATGATGGTCGGGGCGATGATTGGTGGTTGGGCGATGGATAGAATGGGCAGGAAATCAGGCATCATCATCGGATGTGCCGGCCTTGGGGTGTTCGTGGGCCTCATAGGGTTTACCCCCGTGGTTGTGTCGATTATTTTGATTACCATCGCTGGGTTCTTCTTCGGTTTTTCCTACATCTGGATCATCGTGTACATCCCGGAGATCTTCCCTACGGAGCGACGTGGGTCGTGCATGGGATGGACAACCACCGTTGCACGCGCCTCCTATGTGATGGGGCCGTCGCTTGCTGCGATTATGCTGACGGTGTCACCGGACATGGAATTGTTCTGGCTTGTCGGAGGACTGCTCATGATCATCCCGATCCTTCTGGTGGTGCTGTTCCATCCGTATGAGACCAAGACCAAGGAGCTTGAGGAAATCGAAGTGAAACGGCAGTCCGCATAGCCCCTGAGAACACCGAGGAGTACCACCCCTTTCTTTTATACGCGTTAAAAACGAGAATGCTCTATGAAATCGGTACCATCTGCATAACAAGTCTTTTATAAGTTGAAATCCACCGGTGCATAGAGAGGATACTCTATGACGATTATCTTGAAACGACAGGATCAGACCAGCATCTGCTGTCCGAGTCGGAAGATGAAAACATCACCGGAAGCATCAGTGAAACGGGTGGAACTTATGATTGCTATTGGACTGCTCATTATCGGTACCTGGATCATTTTCTCGTTTCACTAAGAAGCATCGTTTTTCAGAGAAGGGAAGGACAAAAAAAATATTCGTTTTCCCTCACTTTTTTAGAAATTTATATAAAACAGGAATGAGTAATAATAAAAGAAAGACGATACAAAAAAGGAATGAACGCGACATGTTCAGCATCAAGATCTACAAGCGAGGCGATGACATCCTCATCGGTGCATGCGACGAGCACCTTCTCGGTAAGAAATTCAAGGAAGGAAAGCTTCAAATCGATGTTGCAAAGACCTTCTACGACGGAGAACGCGTCGATAAAAAGAAACTGGAGAAATTCCTGCTTGATGCGACTATAGCAAACCTCGTTGGGCATGAGTGCGTGAAATGTGCTATCGACCTTGGGCTCGTCGACCCGCAGTGCATCCTGAAAATTAAGGGCATCCCCCACGCGCAGATCGTCCAGATGGCCTAACTTAGAGTCATACGTGTTTCTGTTTTGTTAACCTGTTGATTTTCTGCATCATGTTCTGGTAGTGAGTACCCATCCAGTAGTACTTGTCGCAATGAGGGCAGTACCAAAAATCCTTCTGAGACTCAAGGACCTTTGGTGGTACCTTCCCTGCAACGTCATTTTTTTCCACAGAGTGAAGCGGGGTATTGCACAGTGTGCATCGCGTAAGCATCGTGTGTGTCTCGATTGGGATGGCTTTGAGGACCGTCTCCAATTGCTCATCGAGGCTGGTGGTGTCAAGCTCAAGCACAGGGATCATTCTTTTTTTCCCCCTGGCGATCAACTGCTTATCCCGTGAGATGATAAGTCTTTCCTCCTTAGCTGCGATTTGAAGAAGCTGCTCGTCGCTCATCTGGTTGTCTGGGTACGAGGTGTCGACTCCCAAGATACGTAACCATGTCGCAAGCGAGCCCAGCATCTGATCGCACAGAATCTTCATGGTTCTCATGAGAGGAATACCGACAGTGGTTTTTTCTTTTTTGTTATGAGAGACTCTTTGCGTTCCCACCTTTGATTTTGAAAAAAAAAGGAAAGGGGTTAGAAGAACTTGAAGACTTCTAGGATGACATCGTTGATGTTCCCAGCGTTATCAATAGCGACCACAGCGATCGTATGCTTATGTTTGATCAATGAATGTTGTTTCCATTCCCACTGATAAGGCGCTTGGGTTATCACGGCCGCGGGAGTGAACATATTATCAACGTAGAACTCGACCCTGGACATGCCTGACTGGGCGTCGAATGCCTCGGCAGCGATGGTGATGCTCCCGACGATGATGATCCTGTGCTTTAGAAGGCGTGCAAAGTGCTGATTGTCCCTGATGTACAACCCGTGTGTCGGGGAATCGACCTGCACAAAGGGCGGGATGGTGTCAACGCCGGTGTACGGTCCCTTATAGGGGTAACGGTCCTTGTTGATGCCACTCGGGACCATGTAGGGTGTGTCCCCGATGCCGTCTGAGCCAAGCTGGTTTTGCAGCAGCCCGTGCATCTGGTCAACACCCGTGTAATCATCCCAGTAGTTCCCCCCGGACGGGTACCCGTCATCCCAGACGTTTGTGCCGTCATCGTAAGCGTTGTGACGGTTCCGCATGAAATTGTTGTGGAACAGGAAGTTCCCGGTCGCTTGGGAGATACCGATGCCTGCGAAGAAATTGTCGGTGATATCGTTTTCAAAGATGAACGCACCGGTACAGCCATGGTTGAGCATGATTCCGTTCCAGTTGTTCACGACGATGGAATTGTGGAAGATCTGTGCGTCACTGGCGCACCAGGATAGGATGATTCCTTGGTAATTATCCTTAATAACGTTCCCAGTGATGAGGTCACTTGCTGCTTCGACCTTAATCCCAGCATCATTGGTATTGTTACCGCTGCCCTTTATAGCGAAACCAGTGAGCGTGACTGCATCCTCCATAATCTTGACAACCGTGCCGTGATCGCTTCCGTCAATAGACGTGTCTTCGATATCTTCCCCTTGCACGACCAGGCTTTTATCGATGCAGACATGCTCGTTGTACTGCCCGCTTTTCACAAAGATATGGTCTCCGTCAGAGGTGCAATAATCGTTGATGGCATCTTGAATCGTGAGGAAGATTTCGCTGGTGTTCTGGTTGATGACGGAGCCGTACGGATGGATCAGCGGATAATAATCAAAGGTGCCTTCATTGATTAGATAGGATGTGTCCCCAATGCCGTCCTCATTAGCGTCGACACCATCGTAATCGCTCCAGTAGTTCCCCCCGCAGGGGTAGCCGTTATCCCAGGTGTTCTCCCCAGTGGCATCGAACGCTTGATAATAGTAGTTTTGAATGAAATTATTGTGATACAACGTGTTTCCACAGGTTGCCACATACACGCCACCGTGCCTGTTTTGTCGTAGGGTGTTTTCCATAACAAGATTATCCCACGATTGAATCATCACACCTGCGTCAACCGGGTCTGTTCCACTGTTGCGGATCGTAAATCCTGAGAGGGTGCAGCAATCAGCTAGAATCTGGACCACTGAGCCTGTACCGGAACCGTCGATGATGGTTGTCTGCATGTCCTCACCGATGAGGTTCATTGTCTCATAGATAGCTGGGTTCTCATAGTAGGTCGCGTTGAAGACGAACACGGTGTCTCCTTCTTCCGCGTGGTAGATCCCGTCTTGGATGTATCGGTATGGATGTTCAAGGGTACCGTCCCAGGGGCCTGCGGTGTTCTTCCCGTCAACATAAATCGTTGTGGGCTCACCGCCATTCAAGGGTGCGCTTATGGTTTTATTTGTCACAGAAAGCTCACTTGCAGACACCGGGACGATCATAAGGCATGCGATTCCAACGACACAAAGTGTCTGTAACAATGTTCTCATCTCATTCCCATTCTTCATGGTAAAATCCTCCAGTTCCCAGAAGGTAGTGACACCTTCTTTATTATTTTATATAAAGTTATATTAATTTTCTATTTAAATATTTCCCGAAAAAGAGGAAGAAATGAGAGGATTGTCGCCTCAGAAGTCGAGAAAGCGTCCGTTTTTGTAGATCAGTTCGTTGTCGGCGTAGACCTCGCCGTACTTGCGCAGGTCGCACACCATGTCCCAGTGGATGCTCGATTTGTTCTTACTCCCTGTCTCTGGATAGCCGGCACCGACAGCAAGATGGATCGTCCCACCGATTTTCTCATCGAATAACATGTTCTTGGTGTACTTCTTAACCCCGTAATTCGTCCCAAAGGAAAACTCGCCGAGTCGTGTAGCGCCTGGGTCTGTCGCAAGCATGGTCTGAAGGAATTTCTCAGCTTTGGACGCGGTTGCCTTGACGACTTTGCCCTTCTCGAACCAGAACTGTACGTCCTCAACCTCCCTGCCTCCGTACGAGAGCGGGAAGGTGTACCGAATGCATCCTTCGGTGGCGTTCTCAATCGGGCCAGTGAACACCTCGCCGTCAGGGAAGTTCTCCTGGCCGAAACAGTTGATCCAGGTGCGTCCGGTAACATTCACGGTCAGGTCCGTGTCCTTCGCAAGGACGTGAAGCTTTTTTTTCGTCTCGAGGAACTTCTTGATCTTCTCCTGTTGTTTATAGACTGATTTCCAGTAGGCGAGCGGGTCTTTCGCACTCGCATGCGCTGCCTCGAACACAAAACGTTCGTAGTCTTCCAGCGACATCTCTGCATCCTGCGCAGACGCCTGTGTCGGGTACTGCGTGACGCACCATCGGAGCGTCTTTTTTGCTGCCCGGTTGAGGAATATCTCCATGATTTCATGATGGGCTTTGCTGCTGAGTGCTTGTTTCTTCGGGTCGATCCCGGTGAGGTTTCTCGTGTTCTCCGGGCTGATGATGGAAAGTCGTGCGTCAATGCGCTGGATTTCGAATTTGTCGATCGGTGAGACATATTTGAGCTGAGCGTCTGATGAGTGTTTGTAGTACAGTTCTGCGAGGCCGTCGATGCCGATGTTGGTATAAGGATGCGCCCCAGCCTCGAGCGCCTGCTTATACACCTCTCTGATCAAGGGTGCGGCAAGGTGGCTTCCCGAGATCACGAACAAGTCATCCTTCTTGATGCGCAGTGAATGATGCACAAGGATGTACGCAAGCCTCTCCAAACGTCTGTCAATCATACCTGATTCCTCAGCAGGTGCATCGAGGAGATGCTACAAAGAGTTTCCGCAGGTGCCTTAGATGTTCTCCCAGTCTTTAAGGACGGACTCCCAGTGGTATTTCTTGACCCCATCGATCTCCTCTATCTTCTTGATGATGCGCTCGTACCCTTTCATGAGGGTGCGCGTCGAGACCTTGACGATGAAGTCGTATTTCCCGCTCGTGATCGTTACATGGGAGACCCCGCGGATGTCCCAGAGCTTCTGCATCGTCTCCCTTAAGGGTCGCCCGGTTTTGACAGTGATGAAGATATAGGCTTTCACCACGGTGAGGGCAAATGAGATGATGCCTAGGACGATCAGGGTTATTCCGATGACCTTGATGATCAGCATCACTGGGTCTGTGGAGAATTGAGTGATGATCCCGAGTTTCCAGAGGAGGATTGAGAACGGGACCGCAAAAATGATTGTGGAGGCGCGTAACGCGTTGTTGACGCTTGCTTTCCCCATCCCCAGTGCACGGATATACAGGACGTAGGAGAAAAACGTCGTCCCCATGGTGAGGGCAAGGATGCCGAACAGAAATGGAGTCGTCGATGCAGTGATTCCTGCCATGAAATGGCTGCCTTGGGTGAAGACATCATAGATGACGAGGATGATCCCCGTGAAGAAACAGGAGAACAGGACGTTCCAGAAGCGGATGTTGATCGAATCATTCGGTTTGCTGTGGATCCTCATGAGCTTGAGTTTCCTCTGGTAGATCGAGAAGATCGCCCAGGTGGGGTTGATCACGAGGAAGA
>Ga0315277_10012880_pt1 | contig 10455 bp, 11 predicted proteins | sample YL17G05_15_MG_FD_203695 | JGI IMG/M metagenome (GOLD analysis project Ga0315277, IMG submission 203695) | Sediment microbial communities from Yellowstone Lake, YNP, Wyoming, USA - YL17G05_15 | ecosystem: Environmental > Aquatic > Freshwater > Lake > Sediment | place: USA: Wyoming | collected...
GCACGGATTGGACGGCGTTGCCTGTCCAGACCAGAGCGCCGTCTTTCCCGGTCTTGATCAAGGGGCAGTGGGTGCGCGCGGCCAGCCATTGGCAGGCCTCGATGAGGGAAGACGCCTTGGCGATGGAGATGGCTTCGTCCTGGTTGACGAACAGGTAGGTGAGCAGCGGGAGCCACTCATCCATGTATTCCCAGTTCTCCGTGGCATCCCACTGCGGATCGAGTGAGGTGGAGATGCCCAGGTTTCGGGCCAGCTTCAACAGCGCGGTGATGCGGGGCTTGAACCTGGTTTGAAGGTAGACGCCGGCGCAATGGATGTGACCAAAGCCGCGGAAGATGGAGGCATCGAGGTCCGGCCCCTCGAAGGCGGCGATGGTTCCAGCGTAGGTGACCTGGGTGCGCGTGTTCTCGTAGATCAGATTGACGGTAACGCCGGTCCTGACCTCGCTGGTTCGCTTGACCAGGTCGGTGTCGATGCCGAACTCGCGCAGCCCGCGCAGCATGAAGTCGCCGTAGTCGTCGTTGCCGGCCAGGCCGGCGAAGGCGACCTGGCCTCCAAGGCAGCGGTAGGCGCAGGCGCAGATAACGGTGGAGGCGCCCATGACCACGTCGAAGGTTTTGCAGGTCACCTCGCGATCGACGCTGGGCAGAGACTGCATTCCTCCCATCATCACGTCCACGTTGATGTCACCGATGAAGAGCACACGAGGCATAAGCTTTAGTATCGTAAATTGGCACTACTATGAGGACACGAAGAGATTTACTCAAGAGCGTGATGGTGGCGGGCGGGGGCCTGCTGGCGTGGCCGGGGCTTTCGCAGAGCTTCCTGCCGGGGATTCCGAATGTTGGGGTGAAGGCCGACACGGGGCCGGCGCGCAGTGAGAGCGGCGTGGGCGCGCTGATGCCGTGGGCGGATGTGCTGTGGGCGGTGACCTATGTGTCGCACAAGGCGAAGACGGGATCGGGGACGGGGCTGTACGAGATCGACGAGAACCTCAAAATCCGGCAGCGGCACATCAGCAATGGGACGCACGCCAACCGGCTGGTGCACACGCAATCGAACCAAGTTTTCATCGGCCCGTACGCGATCGACATGGCGGGCAACATCCGGGTGATCCAGGACCTGCTGGACTACCGGCTGACGGCGACCATGACGCACCTCACGGATCCCGGCAACCGGGTGTATATGCTGGGGATGGAGGGCGAGTTCTTCGAGTTGGACGTCACGACGCTGAAGGCCGCGATGCTTTTCAACCTGGTGAAGGAGCTGGGGCTGAAGAAACCGCCGCACTTCAAGGGCGGGCACACGGGGCAGGGCCGGGTGGTGGTGGCGAACAATACCTACACGGAGTGGGGCGAATCGCAGGGCGGGCTGGCGGAGTGGGACGGGAAGCGCTGGCAGGTGGTGAGCTGGAAGCCGCACATGGAATGCGCGGGGCGGCCGAATCTTGGGGGCGCGGTGTTCGCCACGGGCTGGGACGAGGCCTCGGCGCTGTTCTGGGCGCTGATCAAGGGCAGGTGGCGCAGGTACCGGTTGCCCAAAGCCAGCCACGCCTTTGACCAGTACTGGCAGACGGAGTGGACGCGGATCCGGGAGGTGGAAACGGAGCGGTTCCTGATGGATTGCCACGGGATGTTCTATGAGCTATCGCCCATGGTGTTCGAGGAGGCCATCTGGGGGGTGCGGCCAATCTCGACGCATCTGCGGGTGATCCCGGATTACTGCACGTTCCGGGGGCTGTTCGTGATGGCGGGCAATGAAGGGACGCCCAACCAGGACAACAACCCGCTGGGAGGGCAGCCGCAGAGCGGGATCTGGTTCGGGAAGACCGATGATCTGTGGCGATTCGGGAAGCCGCAGGGTTGGGGCGGGCCATGGCGGGCGACGGCGGTGAAGGCCGGCGAGCCGTCGGATGCGTTCCTGATGACCGGTTTCGACAAGAAGGTGCTGCACTTGAAAGTGAGCGCCGCGGCGAAGGTGGCAATCGAGGTGGACTTTTTGGGGTACGGCGCCTGGGAGAAGTACGAGACCGTTGCGCTGGGTGCGGGGGAGTACCGGTATCACCTGTTCCCGGCGGGTTTCAGCGCGCATTGGGTGCGGCTGGTGTCGGACCGGGACTGCACGGCGACGGCGGAGTTGGTTTACACGTAGGGGGGCGACCCTGGCGGGTCGCCAGAACCGGCCGGAGGCCTGTTCTCACTCAGGTTCGAGGGAGGTGCTGGCGCAAGTCGTCGATCTGGTGGGAGAGGTGGTCGAGGCGGGCCATCAGTTCGGCATGCCGTTGCTGGCGGGGCGTTTTGCCTTTCATGAAGAAGGTGCCGCCCGGCTCGAGTGTGCAGGTTTCAACCTGGCCGAGGCTGGCGAAGCCCTGCCGATGGGCCACGTTCAGGAGTTCGGATTCGGGCACCAGTTCCTGGGCCAGAGCCTGGCGGCGGACACGGCCATGGTCGATGAGGACGGTCGGCTTGCCTTCCAACAGTTGGTCGAGACGGCGGTGTTTGAAGACGAAGCGGACCACCACGTAATTCATCACAAACAGGGTGAGAGCGCCGAGGAGGCCGCCGGTGGTGGAATTGTCGTTGCCGATGATGCCGTTCTGCACGGCGTTGGAGATCGCCAGCAGCACGACCAGGTCAAAGGGGTTGAGTTGGGCGAGCACTCGCTTGCCGAAGACGCGCAGGCAAACGATGAGAAAAAGGTAGACGATGATGGGGCGCAGGATCTTCTCCGCCAGGGTGACCGTAGCGGGCAGATCGAACATGTTCGGCCCCGTTCCAGTCAGGAGGGTCAGAAAGGCAAGCATGTTTCTTATCCTACGCTAGGCGTTGTGCTCTGGGGCGCAGCGGCGCTGGGATCAGCCGCGGCGAATGAGCCACCGGGCCATCAGCGGGACCCGCAGACGCCACATGCCGCTGTGTTCCTCGACTGGTTGGCGGTGGCGGAGCGAGGCGTGCAGCTTTTCGTCCTCGGGCGGAGATTGCTCCTCCCTGATGCGGAAGGCGGAGAGGTACTCCCACTCGCCCGGCAGGAAGGATTCGCGATGCATGAGTTCGTAAAGAACGTTGTAGCCGCGGACGATGGCGTGGTCGAGGGCCCGTTCCAGGAGGCTGCTGGTGACCGAGCGCGCCTCCTCATCGTTGATCAGGTCGATCAGGGTTTCAGCGATGAGTTGAACCAGGTGCGGCCAGCCGCCGGCCTCGGCGTGGAAGGGGTTTGAGTGCCCTTGGGCGCTGGTGTGGCGGTCTGAGTTGGGGTATTGTTGGCAGCCGGTGGGCATAAGATCCTGTAATATAAGGGAGTAGAAGCGCCGCAGGCCCATGGATCCGGTGGTCAAGTCCGCGAATCGAGCTGAAGTCATCGACGAGATGGTGCGCCGCATCGTGGAGCGGTTCTCTCCCGAGCGCGTGATCCTATTTGGCTCGTGCGCGAGGGGCACAGATGGGCCGGATAGCGACGTGGATGTCCTGGTAGTGATGCAGTGCGCAGAATCGCCGCGACATCAAGCGGTCGAGGTTCGGAAGGTCCTTGCTGACCTGCCCATCGGGAAGGACGTGATTGTGGTGACGCCGGAGTATTTCGAACGCTATCGGGACGTCATTGGGACCGTGGTCTGGCCGGCCGTCCGAGAGGGGAAGGTGCTGTTAGAGCGAGCGGCCTGAGGTGGCCGACCTGGTGCACCAGTGGATGCAGAAGGCGGACAATGACCTTCTGACCGCGGAGCACACGCTCCTGCTCTCCGAGGGTTGCCCGTGCGACACGTCGTGGGTTTCTGACCGAATCTCCTAGTCTTGACCATTGGAGCTGCAAGGGGGCGCTTGCCGGAGGCGACGGGTCCCAGTAGATCGATCCCTGGGGGAAACGGAATCATGCTTCTGGCTGTTGGGGGCGAGATCTGCCCGCGGGTGGCAAGTGTGTGGGATTAGGCGAGGCGCGTGCTTGGCGTTCAAGCGCGGTAACCGGCAGGCCGGCGGTCTGTAAAGATTTGTAAGTCGGGGAACCTTGGGGACCCTGCCATGCATCTTGTCAGGTAGAAGGAGGGAAACGAAGATGAAACGGCAAGTTGGCAGGATCTCGCTGGTGGCGATCGGCGTGTTACTTGCGGCGCCGATGTTACTCCAGGGCAGCACCAAGAACGTGCCCAAGAGCCTGGAGGAGCAGGTTCGGCATGAGTTGGTGATGCTGCCCTACTACAACGTGTTCGACAACCTGGCGTTCGCGGTGAACGGCGACCGGGTGACCCTGATGGGCCAGGTGGTGCGCCCGACCCTGAAGACGGACGCCGGACGGGTGGTGAAGAGGATCCCGGGCGTGGCGGGGGTGACGAATGAGATTGTAGTGTTGCCGCTATCGCCATTCGACAACCGAATCCGGTGGGGCGTTCTTTACGCCGTCTACGGCAACAACGCATTGTGGCGGTACGGCCTGGGCGCCCTGCCTACCATCCACATCATCGTGAACAAGGGGAATGTGACGCTGGAAGGCGTGGTGGACCGGGAGATGGACAAGAACATCGCCAACATCGCAGCCAACGGCGTTCCGGGGGTGTTCTCGGTGACGAACAACCTGCGCGTGGCAAGCGCGCGGTCGTAAATCGAGCGCGCAGAAGCGCGCTACATTGTAGGGATGAGGGCAGGCTTCGAGTTATTCGGCCTGCCCCATTTTTTTATTCTGGGGGCAATTCCCGCCCTGGGCGCCTTGCTGGCCTGGTGGTCGCGGCAGAGCGAGACTTCCGCGCGCCGGATCCGGTTGAGCCTGGGTGCGTTCCTGCTGGTGAACGAGCTGGTGTGGTACGGCTACAGGCTGCGGCAGGAGGGGATTCGGTTTCCGGAAGGGCTACCGCTTCAGCTTTGCGATCTGACGCTGTGGCTGACCATCGTGGCGCTGTTCACGCTGCGGGGGTGGAGCTTCGAGCCGGCGTATTTCGCGGGGCTGGCGGGAGCGACCCAGGCGGTGCTGACGCCCGATTTGTGGGCGCCTTGTTGGTCCTATCCCACCATCTACTTTTTCCTGGCGCACGGGGGCGTGGTGGCGGCAATCCTGACGCTGGTGTGGGGGAAGACGGCGCGGCCGCGGCCAGGCTGCGTGTGGCGAGTGTTTGCGGTGCTGAACGGGTACATGGCGGGGGTGGGCGCGTTCAACGCGGTCTTCGGGACGAACTACATGTATCTTTGCCGGAAGCCGGCGGGGTCTTCGCTGCTGGATTACCTGGGGCCCTGGCCGGTGTACATTCTGGCAGGCGAGGCGCTGGCGCTGGTACTATTTGGGCTGCTGTGGCTGCCGTTCCGGCGGCGGGAAGCTGGGGCGGTAGATTACAATTCGACAAAATGGCTGCAGAAGCAAGACGCGAAGGCTATCCTCTATCAGGCGTGGCGCGCATCGGGCCAACCGGCGCCTGCCCTCTGGATCTCCTGAACATCGGTGGACCACAGGGACAGCCCGTACAACATCGCCACGCCCGGCAGCGCCGGGAGGGGCGGGCGACCTAGGCCGAGACGCCGAGGCGCTGCACCATCCCTTCGAGATTGACGAACCGGACCTCCAGACCGTGGTACTGTCGGCTGAAAGTGCGCTCCAGGTCACGGGCCACCACGAGGTTCTTTCCTTGCGGGTAGCGGCGGCGGAAGACCAGCAGGGCAGCGGGGTCGAGTTCGGCGGCCGACCGCTTGCACTCGATGATGGTGGGACTGGTCGCGGCCGGGACGCTTAAGACGAAGTCGATTTCGTGCTTCTGCTTGTCGCGCCAGTAGCGCACGTGCCGGCCGGGCAGACGGGAGTGCCGTTCGTTGAGCACGTAGTGTTCCCAAAGCACGCCCAGGTTCTCCGGGCGGAGCCGGTCCCACCCGCGATAGAAGCACACGAAGCCGGTGTCGAAGCCGTACACCTTGGGCGCGGCCACGATTTCGCCGGGCTTTCCCGAGTGAAACGGCCGGAGGAGCTGAACCACCCCCGTGGCCTCCAACACCAACAGATAGTTGGTGATTGTGGCACGGCTCACTTCGCAAGGCCCCGCGAAGCTGGAGGCCTCGAAGATGCCCCCGCTTTGCCTCCAGAGCATCTCGGCAAAGCGCAGGAAGGAGTGGCGGCGTTCCAGACGAAATAGTTCTTGGATGTCCTTGGCGCAGTAAGCGTCCATCCACTCCTGGAAGTTCGCCTCCGGTACCGCCGGGCTCAGGAAGAAAGGCGGCAGACCGCCGTGCAGCAGGCGATGCTTGAGATGGCCCCCGAACTCGGCGGGATCCAGCGAGTTCATTGGGGTGAGCCAAACGTCCCGCTTGCGGCCTGCCAAGGTGTCGCGGAAGCGGGCCGAGGCTCCAAGCACGGGTGAGCCGGTCGCGACGATCCTGGTGCCCGGGAAATGGTCAGCCGCGATCTTCAGGATCTCAGAGGGATTCTGTAGGCGGTGGATTTCATCGAGCACTATACGCCGGCCTTCAAGCTCCCTGAGGAACGCTTCGGGATGTTCGAGCAGGCGGCGCACGGAAGGAAGTTCGCAGTCGAAGTACTCACAGTTGGGCAGGCTTTTCGACAGAAACGTCTTGCCGACGCGGCGGACACCGCGAAGCCAGAGAATGGGGGCGCTCGCGCTAGGCACTCTCAAGGCGGCGGAGCCAGAAATGCCTCGTGACCATACGCCAGCAGTTTGGCATTTGGTCGCACCAAATGCAATTCTATCCGCATCTCGTCACACCCGCGGCCTGTACGGAGGCGAGGGGCCAGCGCCCAAGGACGAAGGTGCCTGCCAGTGAGCGATGAAGCGGGCAGCGAAATCACGTCCTGTCTGTCGAGGCTGTTGGCCGAGGTCGCGGCAGCCATGCGCCAGAGGTTGGGGGGACTGATCCGACGGGCCGGGATGCAGTTGATGCAGCTCATGTTGGAGCAGGAGGTCGAGCAGGTGGTGGGGGGCCGGTATCGTCCGTGCGCCCGTCGGCAGGCCTACCTCCAGCGGGACCCGCAGTTTCACCTGCGGCTGGAGCAGCAGACGATGCGGGGCCTGTCCACGCGCAGCTACGGTCCCACGTTGCGCCGCTTGGCGGAGGCCCACGGGATCGACAAGACGGTGGTGGCTGGGCAGTTCGTGGAGGCCAGCCGACCGATGCTGCGCCAGCTGATGGAGCGGCGGCTCGAGACCTTGGATCCCCAGCGCTGTCAGCTCCATAGACGCCGGAACGTGCTCGCCCACTTGCCCGGGCAGCATCAGCCTTTCCTGGAACAGAAGTTGGTCGCGGCCTGGCGGATGTTCGGCTACGCGGAAGCGCGGCAGGCCCTGCAAGGGTGCAGACGGAACTGGGGCGGATCAACCCCTCGGCCGCCCGCAGCCTAGTCAAAGGCGTGGAAGAAAACCTGACCATGCACCGGCTGGGTGTGCGGGAGAGGCTGCGCAAGAGCTTGTTTTCGACAACTCCATGGAGTCCGCGCTCTCGGTGGTCGAGCACGCGTGCCGGCGGGTCAAAGAAAGCCGGACGATTTCACAGCCAAAGTCGCTTCCCCCGCTTTTCCTAACCCATATGAAACTCTCCGCCCGCCACAATCTCGGCCGGGCCGGTCAGATATATATCATCCTCCCAGCCCAGCTCTAGCGGCCCCGCCGGCGTGGCCACGGTCACGGGGCTGTCCGCCAGTCCGTGCCTCACCGCCGCCACCAGCGCGGGTTCGCGCTCTTCAACAGTCCATCCCTCACGCGCAACTTGAAAGCCCACTTCCACATCATCGCAGCCGGGCCGCAAGGGCAACGGAGAAACGTGAGGGAGCACAGTGATGCTCAGCCTGTGCGGGCTACCTTCGGACGGGTTCGCTTGGCTTTGGCAAAGGAGGGAGGAAAGCCCTGGCATCGACGGGCTTCCCGTCGGGTCCTACCAGTTTCGCGCGGAGGCATGTATCCGAGCCGGACAAAACCTTCGCGACCTCTTCGCCCCCGGCCACAAAAACTCCAGCCGCTAGGCCCTCCCGTACGTTGGCGAGATTCAGGTATTCGCTCCGCCAGAGCCCGTGAGTGAACGCAATAGTAAATCTGCCATCCTTTTCTTGCCGGACTGACGTGATCTCTCCCGCCAACCAAGCGTAGACGGGCAGAGACACTGCGGAAGCCGTCCCCGCTGGAACCCTAAACCGCAGGGCATCCTTAACGACTTCACTGGGCTCCACATAGGCTGGGTGCTGGATCGGGGAATATAGTAGCTTTGGCGGCGCGATTCCCGCAACACGAACCGGGCAGTATTTCTCCACGATCCTGGCTTGATCTCTCTCTTTGTGCAGTTCCGCTGCCATCCGGCACAGATCCTGCACAGCTTCGCCAGTTCGATGAACGGACGACACGAGTGACTTCTCATCGAGCGGGTTCACAAGAGATTGCATCTCGCGGCTCAAGGACCTCGTGCTCTGCAAGATGAAACGAGAGTCTCCTTGAAGCCGGCTGAGATCCGTTTGCATCGAGTCGAGCCTCTTCCCCAGCGCACGAATCTGCGTCGTTAGCCTCTCCTCGGACTCGCGAATCGTGTTAGGCAATCCTCGAAGAGGACCGAGATCCTGGTCCACGGACCGGAGTCTTGAGTCGAGGGCTGTGGCCCAAGCGGTCGTGGTGCCTGTATTCTCGCCCGCTCGCCGGCCCTCCTCGTGCACAATGCGGAAGGCGAGCCACAAGAGGGCACAAGACCCCGCCGCCAAGGACGCACCGATCGCTATGATCCTCCTCCCGGTCCACTTGCGCCCGCGAGGCTGAGGCCGATCTCCGTCTGCCATGTTCAACCTGAACCTGTACTCACTTTCGAACAAACCATTCGGCCCTCTCAGCAGAGAGCCCCGCTGGCCGCCACTTCCCTCGTTCCCGCGAGTCACCAACGCTACCGCCCGACTTGACCTGTTCGAACGGTCAGGAACCCCACTTCGGGCATATGGCAGAGCCCTTAGATGCGGACGAAATCAACCTAACTTCGGAGCCAAACAACCAGAGACAAACAACCAGAAAACACGTCGCAACTTGGAGCGATTCCGTGTCGACCGACTGCCTCCCCGATACAAGGTGCACACCCCGGCGGGTGCCACGCACGAGCCCATCGCAAGGGGCGGGCCTGCGTTCCGCCGCCCCAAGTCCCGCCGGACGACCCGATCCTCCGCGCAACATACGGTTAGGTTCAGTCTACATAAAGCGGCAAAATATTACAATCTCGGATAGCGTAATATTGACAGCCACTTATTACATCCGCTACACTACTTCTTCCGCGATTCCAGTGTACCATCACCCGACCGATCGCCGGCGATTGTTTCGAGCGCTAGTCGCAAGCGAAAGAGCGCGCAAGGGGGCGACACAAGTTGAAGTCGCGAGGCGCGCGCGAGTCTCCCAAAGCCTTGTGTCCCGGCTAGAAGCTTCGGAGACGAAAAGGGTTTGCCGGAATCTGCTGACTCGGATTCTTGCCTTCGGCCTTGAGCTCGGCCCTACAGACGTGGAAGCCTTAGCCTGGCTGTACCAGGGGGCGCTCGCCGGTAAACAAGAAGATCACCCACTGGCGGCAGAGCACCCGCCAAACAGCGAGGCGCGGGTGCATGCCGAGCCCGGCAGTGACTTCAGAACCAGCATCCTGCGATTGCTGTCCCGAGCCGTGCACCAACCTGGAAGCCTTATCCACGATGCCACTGCCCGAGTCACGTTTAGCTCAGACGAGGTAGCCCGACTGGAGCAGATGCGCGAAGTCCTTCGAATCGAGAAGAGGGAGGGGCTACGCCTTCTCGTCACGAAGTATCCCTCCTCCCTTACCAATCCACCCGAGGCTTTCGCGTCCGGGAAGGTTCAGCCTCAGTTCATCTTCCCGGATAGCCGGAAGATCGCCATTGAAATAATGCTAGAACGGCAGCAAGTGTTCATTAGCAATTTGCAGACATACGGAGAGCGCAACATCCATTCAAAACAGGGTCTGAAGCGATTTCTGACGGAAGAGACCGGGTTCCGTTATCCGTTAGAGCAGCGACGCGCACAAGTCCGTCATTGGGTCCATCTGCTGGCGCAATATCCCCAATACGAGGTAGCCCTCGTCGAGGCCACTCCACAACTCGAGATCGGGATCAAGAGCACATTGGCAGCCGTGGTACGCGGCGCTCCCCGCGACGACGACCAAGCAAAGACCGCGCTCTGGGGCCCGTATCAGATCTTCTGGCATGACAAGCATTCCGTGCTGTCGTTCCTTTTGGAGTTCGAGACTCGATGGGACGCCATCCCGCCCGAAGGCCGCCGCAAGCCCCAGGTACTTGCTTGGTTGAGGCACCAGTTGGAGATGCGTCCATGACTTGCGCGACCCACAGGGACCTCGGACGAGCCCTCGATGTAACCAACACTGATTGACCGTCGCCGACACCAGCCAACAGATTGTCCGGGGATCCGTAGAAAGTAGCGACTCGCTCCCCCAGGATGGCGGGAGGTTCTGGGAAGTAAGTCGGGGAACCTTGGGGACCCTGCCATGCATCTTG
>Ga0315277_10012882_pt1 | contig 10453 bp, 11 predicted proteins | sample YL17G05_15_MG_FD_203695 | JGI IMG/M metagenome (GOLD analysis project Ga0315277, IMG submission 203695) | Sediment microbial communities from Yellowstone Lake, YNP, Wyoming, USA - YL17G05_15 | ecosystem: Environmental > Aquatic > Freshwater > Lake > Sediment | place: USA: Wyoming | collected...
CATCGAACGGGCGCCGCAAGCCTTCCTCTGCACTACGGCAAAGCACCAACATGGCTAACCACACGCATGAAAAACCTCGCAAAACAGATAACCACCATAATCATAGACGAATACGGCCAGCCAGAGTTTCTCAAACGAATCTCTGATCCGTTCTGGTTTCAAGCCTTTGGCTGCGTCCTAGGCTACGACTGGCATTCCTCAGGCGTAACAACCGTTGTAACTGGCGTCTTGAAAGAGGCAATCAAACCCCACGAGCATGGGATCGCAGTTTGCGGAGGCAAAGGCAAAGCTTCAAGACAGACGCCCGTGGAAATAGGGAATGCTGGCGAGGAATTCGGCTTCTCAGGCGCCAATGTTGACGCTTTGCGCTATGCGAGCAAAATGAGCGCCAAAGTTGACAACACGGCAGTTCAAGCAGGATACCATCTCTATCATCACACATTCTTTATTGCTGAAAACGGCAAATGGGCAGTAATCCAGCAAGGCATGTGCACCCAAGACCGCACAGCCAGACGATACCACTGGCTTTCAGAAAACGTCAAGAGCTTCGTTGTTGAACCGCACAATGCGATAGTCGGAGACGCTAGACGCGAAATCGCTCTAGACATGACTGCTGACGTAAGCGAAGGCTGCAGAAAAGCCTCCGTAGACATAGTTAAGGAGAAACCCGAGAAGATTATGAGAATGATCCTACCCAACAATCCAGATCATCAGAAGTCTCTTCAGGATTGGCTCCCAAAAACCGACGAAACACATTGCAGAATCGACTTTCTGTCCATGCCCAGAGGAATAAACTGGAAAGCCCTCAGAGGGGTCTACGAGTTTCAACCCAGCAACTACGAAGAACTCCTAAGCTGCAAAGGAGTCGGACCAGCCACTGTCAGAGGCTTGGCGCTCATCGCTGAACTCGTCTACGGCGAGAAACCAAGCTGGAAAGACCCTGTAAAATACTCTTTCGCCTACGGCGGAAAGGACGGAGTACCTTACCCAGTAGACCGCAAAGCCATGGACGAATCAATCCAAATGCTCAGGGAAACAATCCACGCCGCAAAAATCGGTGACAAAGAAAGGATGCAATCCCTGCAGGCACTGAGAAGATTCGTTCCCGAAGACATCAGCCACTAAGACTTAATAAAACAGACTACCCCTTCATAGAAAGCGATTGCCATGACCTTGAGAAAACAGATCTGGCTTAGAATTTCCGGGATAGCTGGATTGTTCACGCCTATACTAGCATTCACATTCATCCTTCTGGCAATTGCATACTCTCCAAACTTCGTCTGGACAGAAAACGCCCTAAGCGACCTAGGGATACAGGAAGGATTGACCGCACCTCTTTTCAATTACGGCTTGATAGTCAGCGGGATTCTAGCCTTGACGTTCGCAACAGGGCTGTTCCCGCTATTGCCCAAGAAAATTCTCGGCAGAACTGGCGAGCTCACATACATCCTAGCCACGCTGGCCTTGACTGCAATCGGTGTTTTCCCAGAAAACGCGACGCCAATGCACTATTATGCTTCTGTGATGTTTTTCTTTCTTTGCCCCCTCTCGATGCTATTCATTACCATCACCTTCGCCAAGTCAGGCAACAAGAAACTAGAGATTTTCACGCTGGCTGCGCACTGATCGCGGTGGCTCCTTGGATGCTCCAGTTCGCAGTACACTACGTGAATGACGTTGCAATCCCAGAAACAATCTCCACTGGCTGCTTCTGCGTGGTCAATGGTTCTAGGCTACAACATGCTCAGAAGATCCTCACGAGCAAACTAGTAACAATATGCGACCTGCCGCTTCGTGAAAACTTGACTAGCTGCACTTACTTCGAAACACTTCGAACGCCGCAAACACTTTTATCACCTCATCAAGTTCATACAGCATGAAAAGGAATGGCAGAAAAGAACCACCCCAACGGTGCAGACAAGAGCGATTCAAACATCCAAGAGCTAAGCAAGAAGCTCGACGTGATAATGAAGAGACTTGAAACTCTGGAAGCATTCATAACCAACAACAACGAATACGCCGGCCTGACCCCATATCTGCGAATGACACGGGCAGGAATAGGATTGTATGGTGAACCACTGAAGGTTGCCGCACGACTCAAAACCGCCGATAAGCATTTGAAGAAACCGTGGGTGGCCCAAGACGACATTGCAAGATGCATCGTCCAAGCCCTCGCGATGCATGAACGACTGAACATTTCGGCAATCGCTCGTCAGGTAAGAAACATGCGAGGCAAATCCTCAAGGCGAATCATAAGAGAACGGGTCAAACGCTTAGAGAAGGAAGGCATTTTAAAACAGACTAAAGGCTATGGAAACGCCTACGAACTTGCAGAGTGACCACTTGGCTGACCACTTTTTCCCATAATAGATAACTCTCGTAGCCAGCCCATTACGTATCTGAAGAGGTAAAATGAAATGAACGTACACAAGAAAAGGATAAATTCGAAAAGCAGGATGAGCAGCGTGCTTGGAGCCCTCTTCGGATTCACCTATCACAATACAGAGAAGAAGCAAACCGAGTTCCCACTGATCAACGCATCATTTGAACAAGAAGCGAAAGCAATGTCGATAGCCATTGAGACCTGCAAGGGACAGGCGACTCTGCTTATCCAGAAGCTCCAAAACTGTTAATATGGGCAAAACCAGAATGAATGGAGGTGGAAACCAGAATGATTGAGGAAAAAGAAAAGAAAACTGAGCACACACACTCTCATGTCTCTGATGCCGAAGAAGTGAAAGAGATTCTAGGCGTCGTGTCAAAAGAACTCCCTGAACTCATAAAAGGCTTGATCAGCTCAGTGTTCTCAGAAGAAGCAGGAAGAGAAATGGGCAAGGCAGCAGCAGCCTTCTACAAGCAGCTAAAGGAAGCAGGCATGCCAGAAGAAACTGCCGTAAGGATGACTGAGGACTACATGGGAACATTCACAAGCTTGGGAAGCATGATAAAGAACGTCAGCATAGGCGACAAGAAACACGAAGGCAAACACGACTTGAGCGAAAGAATCTCACGACAAGTAGAAGAAAAACTGAGAGAGAAGCACCACGACGAGGAAGACAAAGAAGAAGAGGACGAAGACTAACATTGGCTTTTTCGTTGCCAAGGCGGAATGAGAACGAATGAAGATACTCGGCATAGTGTCTGCAGGAGTCAATCTGACCCGCTTGATCCTCAGCTTAATAGGACTGTGGGTTGAGCTGGGTTGGAGCTTGCGCAGGGCAAGGAAAGCTTTCGAGAAGGAACTCATCAAACAGGGAATGAAAAAACAAGATGCACGAAGAATCAGCGCCCAATTCACCAAACTAAAGAACGAAATGACTAGCAGCCTAACACAATTTCCCAGTAGAGTTCGCAGACTTTCCTAGATCAACATAAACTTGCGAACAGCAAAATGACGAGAAAACCACCCCATACCCATTCTTTTCCGCGAACCTTATTGCTTCTTCTGCAGGAAACGCGATACCATCCACCCCTGCTTTCAAGGCCAGAACGTCTGTTTCTATTCGATGTTTCCCCTTCGGACGCATGCACCCAAGAACCAACGGCTTCTGAGGAAACAGCAACCTCGCAGCAACAATCACTCGAGCTATGTCCAATGGCGTCGGCGGTTTGACGTTCTGCATTTCTGTCCCCGGGACAGGCATGAAGGCGATTATCACCAATGCTGATGGATTGTATTTTTGGATCATCCTGAGTGCTTGTAGCTCCCCTTTGAGCTTTCCATAATGAAGCCCCACTATGACGTGAGGCACATAAGGCAAGCCTGCCTCGTCTAGAGCTTTCAAAGAATCATCATAATCTTTCACTGTCACGTTCAGATTGTAGATCTCCTTAATGGTGTCGTCCGAGCCGATGACATCGATCAGTGCGCTGTCAACGCCGTTCTGCTTCAAGGCTCTCGCGGTGGCAACGTCGACTACGCCGGTGTGAACCAGAATCGTCAAGCCAAGCTCACGCTTAATCCTGCCAATTGCTTCTGAAAACCTGCCGATAGGCACTGAGCCATCTGGAAGACAGCCGCCGCTTATCAAGCATCCTGAAGCTCCTTTATGTTTCAGTCTTCTGCACAGTTCAGGCAATTCCTCTGGCGAAGTGACAGGGTACATCGTCTCCAAGACCTTCGCGCCGCAATGCTTGCACTTCAGCGCGCAGCCGCCTCCAGTGACAGAAATTGTCGGAAAATCATCAGGCGAAGAGCGGTAATGACTCGTTCTGTAATACATGAAACTCGGCGCATAGAAATGAATCTCTGCTGATTTGATCCGTAGAGATGCATGATCCAGAATGGTCGGCAGTTCCTTGTCAGGCATTTTCCAGATGTCTTCAGGTCGGAAAGCTCTCATCGCAGTCGAGAGATGCGGCCTGTGTCTAATAGTCTTTGTCCACTGTGGACTATGTGACAGATGTCAAAATGCAGCGATCCAACATCTAGAACGGACGGCAACCAGCCTCAAACATGTCCAATCATGACTGATTCTGAAGCACGGGTTTTCCGCTCATGGAACAAAAACATTAATCTCGGTAGAGATCCCATGCATCATTTGATGAAAACAGCAATCGCCGCGCCGTTAAGAGATTCTATGCAACCGCGAACCGAACGCAAACACCTACGACGGCAAATTCGCGTTTCGTCAGGTTCGGCTATTGTCTTAGGCCTCTTGGAGGGCAAGCTTGATGCGGCGCCGACTACAGCTTACTTGATGACTTTTGTGAATGGAAAGTGTGCTGCAAACTGTGGATTCTGTCCTCAGGCACGAGGAAGCCACGGCAAGGCAGACATGCTTTCGAGAGTCTCTTGGCCGGTCTTTCCGATAGAAAGTGTGCTGAACAAATTAGGAGAAGCCACGGAGAAGAACAAGATTAAGCGGGTCTGCTTACAGGCGCTGAACTATCCAGAGGTTTTTGCAGACCTGCAGTCGCTCATCAGGGAGCTGAAGCAATGGACCAGCATTCCTGTCTCGGTATCATGTCAACCCATGGACATTGACAATCTTAGGAGGCTTGCAAGGACAGGAGCAGACAGGATAGGAATTCCGTTGGACGCTGCGACTGAAGAGCTTTTTGACAAGATCAAGGGAAGGTCTACAGGAGGCCCCTATGTTTGGAAAAAGCAGTTCGAGCTTTTGAGGGAGGCCGTCGCTGTTTTTGGGGAAGGCAAGGTCAGCACACACTTTATTGTCGGTTTGGGCGAAACTGAAGAAGAAATGATCAAGGTCGTCCAACAATGCGTTGACATGGGCGTGCTTCCGGCGCTTTTCGCGTTCACGCCGATCGAGGGAACAGCGTTAAGGAATATGCCTCAGCCACCTGTTCAAGCATATAGGCGAATGCAAATTGCCCGAAGCCTAATAGTGAGTGGACTTGCGAGGGCTGAGAAAATGCGGTTTGATGAAAAAGGCAGGTTAGCAGATTATGGCACAGGCCGTCAAACGCTAAGGCGCCTAATTGAGTCAGGCGAACCGTTCCGCACATCCGGATGCCCAAACTGCAACCGCCCCTACTACAATGAGAAACCGAGCGGCCCAATCTACAACTACCCCAGAAAGCTAGAACAAGAGGAAATCGAGGAGATACGAAAGCAAATCAGCCCAGATGGAGCCTAAAGCCTTGAGTGTCCGATACCTCGTTGACTTGGTTGCAACTGAGACCAACACGGTGAAGCTGATATTTCTGAAACACGATGGTGAAATTCAAGAGATCACAGACAGCACGTACAAACCCTATTTCCTTGCAGCGCACCCGCTGACAACCCAAGACAAGCAGACAGCGGAATATTTCAGTGCTGAAGTCCAGGAAATAGACAAAACCGACCTTTTCACAAATGAAAAGAGGTGCATGTCCAAGCTTTCTTGGCCAAACCTCCGAATAGCTTCACGGGCTGCCCAAAAATTCAGCCAATGCTGGGAAAACGATATACAATATCCAAAATCATATGCCTATGATAGAGGCTTGATCTTCGGAGCACCATACCCTGCAGATGAGTTAAAGCCAATCTTAGATTTGCCGAGCCCACTGAACGAGAGGCTTGAAAGCACCTTTGGGAAAGTACAAAAAGCAGATCGGCGGAAGTATTCACAGATAGCTTACTGGTTCAGCCTGCTCAATCAGCCGATCCCAAGCACGAACACCCAGCTCTTCGGAACAGACAAGGCAGATCCTGAGGATATGTCTGCCGCGTGGATGCTTTCTAGGATAGCCAATCTTCCGCTGAGTGAAACGTTCAACAGCCATCGGGTAAGCGACTGGCTGAAGTCAATAATATACACGCACCTCCGAAAGAGCAACTTCCTCATCCCAACTGCTGGCGAATTGACAAAAGGATATCCCACTCACACGGTCACAGGAGCCCTCACCGTCGCTCCCAAAGCGGGGACGTACTTCAACACAGTTGTATGCGACTTCGAAAGCCTATATCCAAGCTGCATCGACAGCTTCAACCTCTCCTACGAAACCGTCAACTGCGGACACCCCGAATGCATGGACAAAAAGATTCCCGACTTCGACGGACACATATGCACCCGCCAACGAGGATTCTATGCTATACTGGTCGGAGCACTCAAGGAACTGCGCATAAGACTGTTCAAACCCATGTCAAAAGACAACACGCTCAGAGAGGAACAAAGACGAATAGCAATCGTAGCAGCTAAACTCCTAAAACTGATTCTTGTTTCAAGCTACGGCGTCACCGTCCGAATTCATGGACTGGCATGTCCTCCGCTGGCTGAGGCAATAACTGGTTACGGCCGCTACGTGCTCAAAGAGAGCTGGCGGATGGCAGAAGAGCATGGGATGCGCCCGCTTTATGGTGACACGGACTCGCTTTTTCTGGACAACGCTTCTGACGAACAGGTTGAATGGCTGATAGCCGCAGTCAAGGAAAGATTCAGCTTGGATCTGGCTCTCGACAAGCACTACAGTCTGTGCGTTCTGCCGAAGGCAAAAAAGGCCTACTTCGGCATACTACCCGATGGTTCACCTGACATAAAAGGAGTGACAGCCACAAAGTCAAACTCGCCGGGTTATATAACCAAGGTTTTTCAGCAGTGCGTGAAAGAACTAGCAAACGTCAGAAACCAAGACGAATACGAACGTGTCAAGAACAGAATAACCGAATTAGTACACAGAGGCATAGCCGACTTGAGAAACGGAAGAGTCGAACTGGAAGACTTGGTCTATTCCGTGCAGTTGTTCTTCGACCCGAACGAGAAGGTAGCAGAAAACAAAATCACGGCCCAGCCATACCAATGTGCTAGACAACTTATCGATATGGGCAGGAAACTGAAGAGAGGAGACGCCATGTTTTTCATCAAGGTAAAGCCGTTCAAATACAAAGAACGAACGTTCACGGTTAAACCTGCAGAAAACGTGAGAAACATCGCCGAAATAAACGCGGATGACTACGTACGCAACCTGCTGACTGCATTAGGCCAGACCTTCGAACCCATGGGAATCAAACTAGAAAAGACAAAACTAACATCGATCTCAGATTGGCTCACGCCTTAAGATGTGCGGACGGACAAACGCCAGCCTGAAATCCCTAGCTCGGACGGCGGCTCGCCTATCGGTCAAGCGAAAATCTTTATGTGCAAGACAACCGCTTATGGATCGTAAACTGGTTGGTGTCAGGGTTTGGTTGAGGCTCAAATAGAAGACAAGAGGATAACATTGAAGGAAGCCGTGAACCTTGTTTCAGACGGATCGCACCTTTTCTGGGGTGGCTTCGGCTTTCAGCGTCCACCAATGGCGTTTGCTCATGAGCTCGTTAGACAGAAGAAGCGAAACTTGACCATTTACACTTGTGGCTCAGAAATGGACATCGACATACTTTCAGGAGCTTATGTTGTATCAAGATTTGAGCTGGCATTCTTCGCAATCGAAGGCATAGGCCTAGTCCCAAACATCCAAAGGAGAATCCGCGAAGGCGCAATAGAAATCGAAGATTACTCAAACTTGGCCATGGCACTGCGTTTCTTGGGCGGAGCCCTAGGCGTGCCGTTCATGCCTCTCAAAAGCATGCTGGGAACAGATTTGCTCACCAAAACCAGATTCAGAACAAAGAAGGCAGAGGTCATGAGTTGCCCGTTCACGGGTGAGAAGGTCGTGCTTGTTCCTTCAGTACGCCCTGACTTCAGCATAGTTCATGTGTCACGTGTTGACAACGAAGGCAATGCCCAAATAGACGGCATAAGAGGCGAAGACATCGAGGGCGCCAGAGCGGGCAAGAAGCTCATCGTGATGGCTGAGGAAATCGTGGACACCGAGTTCATCCGCGCACAACCGGACCAAACAGTCATCCCCAACATCTACGTATCCCACGTTGTCGAGTGCCCGTGGGGTTCTTATCCAATGATGGTCTACAATTACTATGATTACGACATGGAGCATGTCCGTACGTACTATGATCAATGCAAGACTGAGGAAGGCTGGCAAAAATACTGCCAAGACTACATAACTAGCTTCAACGATCATGAAGAGTTCCTGCAGAAGATCGGAATTAAGAAGCTCTTGAAACTGAAAGCGAAGAAACCACGGGCATACTAAAGGAGAGAAGGTAAAAGGAATGGCTAAGAAATATGCAAAACCGGGTGAATTCACAACCCTTGAACTCATGGCCGTATGCGGCTCGAAACAGATCAAGAACGGCGAAGTCGTGTTCATAGGAACAGGGTTGCCGCTGATAGCGGCGATGCTGGCCAAGCAAACACACGCACCAACCGCCAAAATAGTCTACGAAGCAGGGTTCATCGACTCAAACGCCAAAGACATAGCCCTCTCAATAGCAGACTCTAGACTCGGCTATCACGCGGCAGGAGCCATAGGACTCATAGAAACACTTGGACTGATGCTCCAAGGCGGACACGTAGATCTAGGCTTCGTAGGTGCAGCGCAGATCGACGAATACGGAAACATCAACACCACTTACATAGGAAGCTTTGAGAAACCAACTGTAAGACTTCCTGGTAGCGGAGGCGGAAACGACATAATCAGCTCAGCCAAACGCATAGTAGCCATAATGACCCATGAAAAAAGAAAAATGGTAAAGAAACTCGACTACCTCACAAGCCCAGGTTTCCTAAACGGTCCAGAAGCCAGAGAGAAAGCAGGTCTGCTTGGCGGCGGACCTTCATTGGTTGTAACAAACCTTTGTCAAATGGACTTTGATGAAAGAACAAAGCGGATCAGACTGGCAACCGTTCACCCAAGAGTCACTGTACAGCAAGTTGTTGAAAATTCAGGCTTTGACCTGATCATACCGAAAGACGTGCCCACTACGGAACTGCCGACTTACGAGGAGCTGGAGCTGCTCAGAAAGATAGATCCGAACGGAATCTACATACCCAGACCTAAGTAGGTGCTTGCCCTTCTTTAGGCTTGAGCTTGGGTTTTTGCCTCGTGACTTCCTCCACAATCTTCCAGAACTCTTCTTCTGAAAGGCCTCTGCGCAAATCCTTCATCAGCTTCTTGATCTGATAAAAGGTCATTTGCGCTTCGCCCTTGTCGGCGCTCTCGTGCAGTCTTCGCAGCCTTCTCATTATCTCCTCGATTTGTATGGGTAACGCTCTGATGCCGGCCTCAACAAGTCGGGCTTCAACTAGACGCTTTCCTGCTTGTCTGCCTAGGAAATACTGTGTCTCTCTGCCTATGATTTCCGGTGGAAAAGGTTCATAAATCAGCGGTTGCTCCGTTGCCCCTTCAACTTGTTCATCGATTTCAACCAAGAAAGCGTTGTCGCCAACCAGAGGCTTGTGAAAAGATACAGGCAATGCAAGGGCCTTTTCGGCCAGTTGCGCGACTCGATAAAGTTTGCTCATGTCCACGCCCGTGTCAATGTCGTAGAGTAGTTCTAGAGCCGTCACAATCTCCTCCAAGGGTGTAGCTCCTGCGCGCTCCCCAAAGCCTTCGATGCAAGTGTGCACGTAGGATACGCCTTCTTCTATGGCGGCTAGAGCGTTGGCAGTTGCTAGGCCAAAATCATTGTGGCAGTGAACCGAAAGCGGCACTTCCTTGATCTTCGACGCCTGAAGGCCTTCTCTGATGTGCGAGATTAGGTAGCGCATGGACAAAGGCCTCAAAAAGCCGAGGCTATCTGCTATGACCAAGCGGTCTGCGCCAGCCTTCACCGTGTCCCCGAAGATCCGGATTATGTCCTCGACAGGCGTTCTCGTCGCATCTTCTAACACGAAGTTCACTTTGACGCCATGCCTCTTCGCGTATTGAACGCTTTCGACGGCCTTTGCCAAAGCCTGTTCTTTTGTCATCTTGAGTCTGTATTGAAGGTTCAATCTGTTGAAAGGCGTGTGTATGACGATTTCTCTTATACCACATTCTAGGCAGGCGTCAACTTCACTTCTTGTTGCATGCGCAGATGCGGCAAGACTTGCCTGCTGGAAACCTTCATTCGCGATCTTTCTAACTGCGTTCTTTTCGTCTTCCGACATGGCAGGATGACCGA
>Ga0315277_10012883_pt1 | contig 10453 bp, 3 predicted proteins | sample YL17G05_15_MG_FD_203695 | JGI IMG/M metagenome (GOLD analysis project Ga0315277, IMG submission 203695) | Sediment microbial communities from Yellowstone Lake, YNP, Wyoming, USA - YL17G05_15 | ecosystem: Environmental > Aquatic > Freshwater > Lake > Sediment | place: USA: Wyoming | collected...
GGCTGCCACCTTCCCGTTCTGCTCGGCCCAGACTGTGGTGCTTAGCGGCAACAACCCGTCATTGCAGTTCGATGCTCCAGCCGGCCAGCGATTATTCGTCACCGTGCAACCCGCAGCCAGTGCCAGCATGCCATCGGCGGTGCTCACGCGGGGCGGCTTGACCGTGGCCTCCAGCAGCGGCTATGGGGACAAGTTGCTGGTGGTCAACAATCCTGTTGCCGGGACTTACACGCTCACCTTCCAAGGCTCTGCCAGCGGCCAGGCGGTGATCCGCGCCTGTCCCACCCTGCCGACCGCAACTTTGGATGAGTTGTTTGTCGGCACAATCCAGCGGAGCGGTGGATACGATTGGGCGCAACTTGATGCGCCCGCGGGCCTGGGTGGCCTGCAACTGATGTTGGAGACGGTAGGGACCTCGTCCTCTTTGGAGGTCTGGCGCGACAACATCGCAGGCAGTGCGCAATGGGCCGCTTATGGTTCTGGCGCGCAAGCTGCGCGCGTCACCATCGCGAATCCTGTAGCGGGCCGCTATTACCTGCGCGTCTATGACTCTGGTTGGGTTTCTGGCAACCGCGCGACGCGGGACTACTCCATCCTCGCCCACGCCTTGGCCGCGCCGGTCGTTTTGGACAACAGCACCGTGCGGGCAGTGATTGACCCCAATCGCGGCTGCGTGACCAGTCTCTTCTTCAAACAAGGCTCGAACGTGGAACTCATTGACAGCAGCGCGGGACGGTATTTGCTCGATTTCGGCAGCCAGGACCCGAACCTCAGCCGATTCCTGACCAACGGCTGGCAGGTCATCCGCTCCAACGTCATGTCCAGTCAACTGACGCTGAGCCTCGTGCATCCGTCCGGATTTTCCAACCAGCTCAGCCTCGCTTGGGACGCCAGCCAGGTGGAAGTCCGCTGTGACATCACCGCGCCCGAAGGCCTGATCATCAACAACAACATCAAACCAGGGAACGGTTTCTTCTCCGGCAGCGACCGCTGGGCGGTACCTGCGGCGGGCGGCGTCCAGCAGGGCGCCTTCACCTACCCAGGCTATTACAGTTTCACGAAACTTTATCCGACCGGCGCCGCTCAATGGGCTGAGCCGCCCCAAGGCTGGATGGCCTTCTGGAACGATTCCGTCAACGAAGTCCACGGTTTCACCTTCTCGCCGGGGTACCAACTGCAAGTGGCAAACGGCGCCCGCACGGAACTGCTTTTTGCCATTCCCGCGGGGCAATCCTCAATCAGCTTCCATGTGCGGAAGCCCAAACCCACGCCGCCCTACGGTGGGATTGAGATCATCACCACACGACCTGTGCTGGCTTTGAACAAACAGGTGGACCGTGTCTTCGCCGCGCCGGGCCGCGAGCTGACCTACACTCTGACCGTTGCGAACCCAAGTCCCGTTCCCGCCACCGGATTGGTACTGAGCGACACCCTGCCTGCCGAAGTCACGCTCGTGGGCGGCAGCATTACCGGCGGCGGCACCTATGATGCGGGCCCACGGCGCATCACCTGGAACTTCTCTTCCTTGAACGCCACCTCGTCGCTTGGCGCCGTCACCTTCCGCGCCACCCTGGCCGGCGGCTTGTCCGACGGCACGGTGGTTGTGAATCCGGCGCAGGTCGTCGCCACCGAACAACCGGTGCCCCGGCTGGCCAGCGCGACGACGATCGTTGGGGGGCCTGTGATCACTTCGTTAACACCGACCAACGGTTCCAACAAAGGCAGCGTCACCCTGACCATTACCGGCACCAACCTCGACGCGAATGCCTCTGTCCGGCTCACTAAGTCCGGCCAAGGCGACATCGTGGGCACCGGCGTATCTGGTTCCCAGGCCGGGGACACCCTGACAGCCACGATGAACCTGACCAGCCGGCAGGAGGGTTGGTGGAATCTGCTGGTCTCCAACCCGGACGGCGGCAGCGCCACGAAGCCCGACGCCTTTTACATTCAAGCCGCCACCAACGCTGAAGTGGTGTTGACCCTCACAGGCCCCGCTCAAGTCCGCCCACAGCGGCCTGCCACCTTCTCCGCCGTGCTCGACAACAAAACCGGTAACGACCTCGCCAACGTGGCCGTGCGGGTCACCACCCGGCCTGTGTCCAGCGGCAGCTCAACCCTCCTCTACACCAACCTGTTGAGCCTGCTGCCGCCCGGACAGAAATCGCTCTTGTTCGAGGCCGTGTTCCCGACCGAAGGCTGCTGGTGGCTCGACGGCATCGTGCGCCCGGCGGACACCAACGTAATCCCGCGCGATTCGTCCATTGAGGTCTGCGCCGTGGTGCCGATTGACCCGAACCTGAAGAGTCCATCCGCCGGTTCCGGCACCGCCGCGTTTGTGCGGCCCGGCATTCCCATGCCCTACACCATTTACTTCGAGAACAAGAGTAACGCCCTGGCCGGCGTGCAGGACATGCGCATCACCGACACGCTGCCTCCGGAACTCGACTGGTCCACCTTTGCGTTTGCCCGGATGCAACTGGGCAACCACACGGTGGACGTGCCCCCGGGGCGACAGTCTTACACCACCACCGTGGATTTCCGGCCCGAAATGCCGGTCGTCGTCCAGGTGCAATGCCAGTTCAATCGCACCAACGGACAGGCCCAGTGGTACTTCAAAGGGGTGGACCCCTACACCGGCACGTGGGCCGACAACGGTTTCCTGCCGCCCGATACTGCTGCGGTCGCGCCTGCGGGCGAGGGTTGGGTTTCCTTCAACATCCAGTCCCGCACCAACCTCGCTTCGGGCACACTCCTCCGGAACAAGGCCACGATTGACTTCGAGGACGGCATCCCGCCGGCCCCGCTGGACACGCCGCTGGCGGAGAACACCATTGACGCCACCGCGCCCACCAGCGCCGTGGCCCCGCTGCCCCTCTACGCGCAACCCGTCTTCACCGTCGCCTGGCAGGGCGCGGATAACTCGGGCGGTTCCGGGGCGCAGGATTACACAATCTACGTGTCCGACAACGGCGGCCCGTTCACGGTCTGGAAACTGAACACCACCGGCACCTCCGCCTCTTACACCGGCATGGTGAACCGTGCCTACGCCTTCTACAGCGTGGCGCGCGATGGCGCCGGCAACGTGGAGGCCGTGCCGATGACGGCGGACGCCAGCACCACCGTTAGCACGAATACCTTCAGCATGACATTCAGTCTGGCCAAAGGCTACAACCTACTCGCCGCGCCTTTCAGCGGCACGGGGCTGACGACTGCCGAGCAGTTGGCCCAGGCGATCGCGAACTGCACGGGCGTCTGGAAATGGGAACCCGCCAGCCAGACTTGGAGCGGCCATCCCAAAGGCGGGCCGAACAACTTCACGTTGACCGATGGCGGCGCCTACCTGGTGAGCGTCACGGGGGCATCCTCCTTCACCCCGTCCGGGCTATGGGCCGCGCCCGTGTTTGCCCTCAAAAAGGGCTACAACCTTGTCTCCTTGTCCAACAGCAAGCCCGGCATCACCACGGCGGAGCAACTCACCCAATCCATCCCAAGCTGTACCGGCGTCTGGAAGTGGGATGCGGCGACCCAGACCTGGAGCGGTCATCCCAAGGGCGGGCCGAACAACTTCAGCGTGGAGGTGGGGCGGGCGTATTTGGTATCGGTCACGGCGGATGGAAATTGGTGACGCAGCACAAAAAGTATTGAGAGGAAGTGTTTGGCAGACAATTAGATTCATGATGATGGAAACGAGTTTCGTCTATTACTCGGCCAGGCTCCACGACGCAGGGTTGCGCCGAGGTGCGTGCGCAATGCGATCCCGCCCCGCGCGCGGATTACTATCAGGTCTGGATCCAAGTCGTGTGCGTAGATGCCGATTGCCGCTGGGCGGGCCCGCCGGCTCACAGAGGCGCAAAGTCACCGCAAATGAACACAACGCAAAAGCGATTCTCTTTGAACGACCATAATACGACTGCCTGGCTGCGTTTAAGAACCGCCTGCGCCGCGAGGCTGCTGCCGCTGCTGCTGCTATTGACGCTGCCTGCCGCAGTGCAAGCCCAATTCAATTACACGACCAGCGGCGGCAAGGTCACCATCACCGGATACACGGGGTCGGGTGGTGCGGTGACCATCCCCAGCCTGATCAATAATCTGCCGGTCACCACCATCGGGAGCTTTGCGTTCTCTGGCTACAGGGGAGTATCAAGCGTCACGATCCCCAACAGCGTCACCAGCATCGGGGACTGGGCGTTCTCTGACAGCGGCCTGACCAGCGTCACGATCCCCAGCAGCGTCACCAGCATCGGGTACCGGGCGTTCTCTTCCTGCACCGGTCTGGCGGCAATCATGGTGGATGCGCTCAATTCCGTCTATAGCAGTATGGCTGGGGTCTTGTTCAACAAGAGCCAGACCACGCTCATCCAATACCCGGCGGGCAAAGCGGGCACCTACACAATCCCCAACAGCATCACCAACATTGGGGGCAGCGCGTTCTATGCCTGTAGCGGCCTGACCAGCGTCACGATTCCCAACAGGGTCACCAGCATCGGGGGCAACGCGTTCTATTCCTGCAGCAGCTTGACCAGCGTCACGATTCCCAACAGCGTCACTAGCATCGGGGGCGAGGCGTTCCAAAAGTGCAGTAGCCTGAGCGAGATAAGGGTGGATGCGCTCAACTCCTTCTATTGCAGTGTGGATGGGGTCTTGTTCAACAAGAGCCAGAACTCACTCATCCTATACCCGGCGGGCAGAGCGGGTAGCTACACGATCCCCAACAGCGTCACCAACATAGATGGCGACGCGTTCTATGGCTGCACCAGCCTGACCAGCGTCACGATCCCCAACAGCGTCACCGGCATCGGGTTCCTTGCGTTCTGTTCCTGCACCAGCCTGAGCAGCGTCACGATCCCCAGCAGCGTCACCAGCATCGGGTACCGGGCGTTCTCTTCCTGCACCAGCCTGACGGGAGCCTATTTCCAGGGTAATGCCCCCAGCGATGGTGGGGATGTGTTCGCGTATGACGACAATGCGACCGTCTATTACTTGGCCGGGACCTCGGGCTGGGGCCCGACGTTTGGCGGTCGTCCTACGCAGGTATGGAATCTGAATCCCGTAGCACCGGCCATCACCAGCCAACCGGTCAGCCGCACCAATGTGAGCGGCACCACCGCCACCTTCACCGTAGCGGCCACGGGCACCGCGCCGCTGACTTACGAATGGCGGTTCAACGGCGCGAACCTAGCCAATGGCGGAGCCATTTCTGGTGTTACCACCACCAATCTGACCATTGCCAGTGCCCAGACAAATCACGCGGGCAATTACACGGTTGTGGTATCCAACGCGTACGGCAGTGTGACCAGCGCGGTGGCAACGCTGGTGGTCACGGTGGCTCCGGTTTTCGCCAGCAGCGGTGCGGACGCCTCCACGGTGCCGTTTTGGCATTGTGCGGCTGGCACCAACCGGTTCTACGACGGCTTTGGCACCTATGCCGCCGCCAATTACAGCGACAGCTACAACACCGAAACGCTGCTTGGAGTAAACTGTTTGAAGCGCATTTCCTCGCCTTCCTCGGTTGGGGTTGATCCCGTCAAGCACCACGATGTTTACTGGATGGCGCGGGATGTGAGCGGGAAGATTTGGGTGTTCAAGTATCAGCGGGACGGAACAACGTATTTCCAAGCAGCCTCGCTGGGTGAATTGCTGCCGCTGGAGGAGGTGACGCTGGAGGCCCGGCTCATGTATGGGACCTACGCGGTGGGCACCGCGTTCACCAATGGGGACTACGTGACCCAGATCATCAGCACCAATGCCACGCTTCCGGAGTATCCGGGGTTTGAGTTTGTTGCTTTTCAGGAAACCGAGCAAAGCACCGGTTATTACGACCTGCTTTACTACCACGAGTTGGTGGGCATGGTGATGAAAAGAGTGCTGGTCAATCAGGGGACCAGTCGCGGGTGGAAGGTGCGTGGGTTTGGCGGCACGGCGCCCGTCATTCTGACCCAGCCCTACAATCTGACGTTGCCCCCGGGAACGAACGCGACGTTCCGCGTGATCGCGGCGGGCATCCAGCCAAGCTACCAATGGCGCAAGAACGGCGGCAGTGTGGCCGGGGCCACCGAGAGCCGGTTCACCCTGACCAATCTGCTCGTCTCGCACGGCGGGGACTACTCCGTGGTGGTGACCAACGCCTATGGCAGTGCCACCAGCCGTGTGGCAACGCTGAGCGTGGACGCCAACGCGCTTGTCCTGCCCAGCCCACACCTCCCCGGCTACAACATGATTCCGGTGCCGTTTGGGGGGAGCGGATTAACCAACGCCGAACTGCTGGCGCAGACGGTGGCGGGCTGCACCGGCGTGTGGCGGTGGGACGCGACCACGCAGAGTTGGAGCGGCCATCCCAAGGGGGGGCCGAACAATTTCTCCTTGGTGACCGGCGGGGTTTATCTGATCAGCACCACGCTGGCGGATTCCTACTTGCTGAGCGGCGTTCAAACTTCCTTTATTCAAACGCTGAAACGGGGGTACAACCTGGTGTGTGTGCCCAGCGCGCAAGCCGCCGCGGTGACCAATGCGGAGTCGTTGGCGGTGAGTGTTCCGAATTGCACGGGCGTCTGGAAGTGGACGGCTGCTACCCAAAGCTGGAGCGGCCATCCCAAGGGGGGGCCGAACAATTTCGTGGTGGAAGTTGGCACGGCCTACTTGGTATCGGTGACAGCGGATGGAAACTGGTAAATGAGGTCAAGATACCAACAGACATTGCCAGGTAGCAAAAGGGCTGATAGCAACAACCATGAAGAAAGGCAGAACCGAGAGATGCGAACCTACTTGAACATCCGCCTGGTCAGGGGACCAGACTTGCAACCGCGGGCGATTTCCGCTGTTTCCTGCCGGCCCCGTGGCCTCACCCGGCGTTCCGGCGGGGTTTCCAATCAGGCTCTGAGAAGGGTCCTGGGTGCAGTGGTGCTAGCTGGTTGTACTCTGGGTGCCCACACGGGCCTGGCTCAGTCCTGCGCCAACATTCAAGGTGAGTACGCATTCACTGAAACAGCCTCGATGACGGTGATTCTTCCCGACGGGGGCGGCTCCGAAACGACGGCTTCAAAATTAACCGGCCAACTACAGGTCACGCAAAGCGGTTGCAGCATCACGGTCACGCCATTCAACGTAACCATCACCCCCGCAAACAGCGGATCCTACCGCACGCGACACGGCACGGTCAGCGGGAACGCGATCAACTTATCGGACGGCACGATCTACTTCCCGCTTCCTCCGCAGATTGGAGGGGACCTGATCTCTTGGTCTTCATCCGCCAGTGGCGTTACGAGTGGCAACCGCATCCAGGTGTCCGGCTCCGGCACTGCTGAGGCATACACGGTTTTTGGCAGAACTGGATTTACCTGGACCAGCGTCAGCACTTGGGACAAGATTCTCGACTGTCCAATCATCAACGTTCAGCCGACCAACCAGACTGTCTATGCCGGTGCGACCGTTTCCTTCGCGGTGTTAGCGACGCATCGTGAGTCGCTCAGCTACCAATGGCGTCGCAACAGCATCAACGTCTCCGGCGCGACCGGATCCGTCATGACGTTGCAGAATGTCGCAGCATCAGTGGCTGGCGATTATACGGTACTAGTGAGCAATTCCTCTTGTACGGTGACCAGCCAAGTGGCGCGTCTGGTGGTCAACGCGCTTCCGCCGCCCGGTGTGCCCTGGCACGAAAGCTGGGAAGTTTCGTCTTTGGGCACGTTTGTCCCTCCCTCAAACATAGCGGCGGACAAAGGGACATGGCACTTGGACGATACCGCCTCCGAGCCCGACTGCGCCCCAACGCAGAACCGCGCCAGCATTGAAATCAGTGGCGGGCGGAAGCTGCTCCGCATCACCACGGCGCCGCACTTGGTCTGCGCTGAGAATGCCTGGGTTTCCATGAGTGAGGAATCTCAACCTGGTTTCTCTCTTCCACTTCTGCCGGCCACCGAGGTTTCTTTCTTTGAACAAGGCGCGCTAAGCAACGCCACTTGGAGCGGCTCATTCCCATGTCTGCTTCCACCCTGCGGCGACACCACGAACCTGCGCTTCGAAGATGATCGTAACAACGTGGTTGTTTACGTGATCCAACGGGCTGCCAATTACGTGCCTCACGCCATGACCAACGGCCCGTCGGCCATTGGCTACCTCGAGATCTTCCTTGATCCCGGTGGCGGGACGTTCGTGCGCGACCTCTACGCCGACTTTGCAGCCATCGCGGGAGTAGGCGGCGTTGGAAGCAAGATTCGGATGGCCGTGTTCGAAGTGGACGCCGTGGGCTGGGGCGTCTTGGATGACTTGAAAATCGGTCGGGGATTCATCGAGCATCAGCCCCCCAGCATTGGCATTACCTGGCCGGTCGCAAACAGCATTGTGAGCAACCCAGGCATCATGGTGCAGGGAACAGCCCAGGACAACGATCAGGTGAACCGCGTGCTCTATCAACTGAACGGAGGGGTCTGGCAGCCAGCCAATGGCACCACGAACTGGTCGGCGAGTGTGACGTTGACGCTGGGCACCAACACCCTTCGCGCTTACGCTGTGGACCTCAGCGGGAACACCTCGCCGACCAATTCGGTGACCGTGGTATGTCTCTGTTCGTACGTCTTCAGCCCGCCGTACTGGGACCTGCTGGCCGCCGGCGGCAGCACGAATGTCGCCATCACCGCTGGCGGCGGTTGCGCTTGGTCGGTGATCAATCCCTGTCCGGGCTGGCTGACCGTCACGCCCACCAACGGGGGCGGGACAGGCACTTTCACGGTGACCGCCGCAACGAATTCGACGGGTGCTCTGCGCTCATGCACTTTACTGATCGCCGGTGAGCCTTTTTATGTTGCCCAAGCCGCCCCAGGCGCGGTGGTGATGACCTTCGTCCTCCGCCCCGGCTACAATCTGTTGGCCGTGCCGTTTGCGGGGACGGGGTTGACGAACGCGGAGTCGTTGGCCCAAGCGATCCCCAACTGCACCGGGGTGTGGCGGTGGGACGCGACGAGTCAGAGTTGGAGTGGGCATCCCAAGGGTGGACCGAACAACTTCGCGTTGTCACCCGGCGGGGTGTGTTTGGTCAGTGTGACGGGCTCGGGGGCGTCTTCGGAGGCTGGCAACTGGGGGGTGTTCACGCAGGCGCTCAAGCGCGGTTACAACCTGGTTTCGCTGCCACAAGCGCGCGCAGCGAGCGTGACCAATGCGGAGTCGTTGGCGGTGAGCGTACCCAATTGCAGCGGGGTATGGAAGTGGGAACCCGCGACGCAGACTTGGAGCGGCCATCCCAAGGGCGGGCCGAACAACTTCTTAGTTGAAGTGGGTCGGCCTTATCTGGTATCAATCACGGCGGATGGAACCTGGTGAACAAACCCGTTATGGCCCCGGCTGGAATAATTGACAAAGACGTTGCCTTCACAAACACGGGACCGGCGGCCACCTGTGGAGCGATTTGTTGCGGCCAAATCAAACTGCCCCGTGTTCTGAGACGTGGTTAAAATGACAACCGGTCTTGAGAAGAGAATTATGAACTACTCCAAATCGAATCCATCGCTGCTCCGGCTGGGCGCGCTGGTCGCATTTCTGGCGGCGAGTGTTCCAGTCCTAGCTCAACCCCAGTCCCCCAAGCTGGTTTATGGCAACCTGACGAACAGCCTTGGCGTGCCACCGGCCCCGCTGGACATCCATTTCATAGCCTTCATCAGCACCCGGCCGGCGGACCAACTCACCCACGGCAGCCCGGGATGCACGGTCGAGGCGGTGGGGGGTATTACCCAATATCAGGTCGAATGCGCCAGCTTCACCAACAGACCGGCTTGGCAGTCTGGGGAAACCTTGGTAATCCGCATGACCGATGTTTCAGCCGGGCTTTCAGTCACCAACCAAGTCGTGCTGAACGCTGACGGGGTCCAGTAGTTCGACATGACCTTCCCGCGCCGGCCGGAGATTGTGACGCAGCCGGCCGACCAGACGGTGGCAGAGGGTGGCACGGCCACGTTTAACGTCGTCGCCACCGGCGCGACGCCGCTGGCCTACCAGTGGATGAAAACCGGAGTGAACATCTCGGGCGCGACCGCCTCCTCCTACACGCTGAACAATGTCCAAGCCGCCAACGCGGGCGCTTATTCCGTCCGTGTGTCCAATGTGGCGGGGGTGACCAACAGCGCCGACGCCACTCTCACGGTGCTCGGTCCGGTTCGTTTCCTCACCCAGCCGGTCAGTGTTACTGTGACGCAAGGGCAATCGGCGACGTTCTCCGTGAGTGTCAGCGGTTCGACGCCCTTCAGCTATCAATGGAAAAAAGCTGGGGTTAACCTTCCTGGGGCCATCAACCCGACGCTCGTGATTACCAACGCGCAACTCGCCGATGCCGGCAGCTACTCGGTGCAGGTAACCAACTCGGTCAGCGCCACCAACAGCGCCACCGCCACGCTCACCGTCTTGATCCCGCCCTACATCACGACTCAGCCAATGAGCCTCACGGTGACCCAGGGCCAGACCGCCACGT
>Ga0315277_10012885_pt1 | contig 10452 bp, 14 predicted proteins | sample YL17G05_15_MG_FD_203695 | JGI IMG/M metagenome (GOLD analysis project Ga0315277, IMG submission 203695) | Sediment microbial communities from Yellowstone Lake, YNP, Wyoming, USA - YL17G05_15 | ecosystem: Environmental > Aquatic > Freshwater > Lake > Sediment | place: USA: Wyoming | collected...
ATGTTCCACGTGAACAACCGACCTAAAACCAGCAACCACTGCTGTCGGAACGGGAGAAGTTTCTAAGGACACACCCATTATGAACTTCCGGAGGCTTCCATTGCATCAACACTTTTTAATCTTCTACAGCGCTTCGCAAAATACGGTGACATTTTTGGAATGTAGGGGCACGGCGCGCCGTGCCCCTACCCGTTCAGGATTGTCACTATATTATGCGAGGTTCAGTAGTTCCTCTCCAGGGCGCTGTCTTCGGCAAAAGGAGCGGTTCTCAAGCTTGCTGCGCACTTTTGGGAACCGGTTGAAAACACGGTCGCCTCAGCACGGCTGGGCAATGCTGCAAGCCACTGATTCAAAGTGCGGGATTGGCCACGAAGCAAATGGTCGGGTGGTCGAACCGTTCCGGGCGCACCAGTAGCTCGCTGCACGACAAGAAGCTGAGCGATTGCCGCTGCGGCCTCATCCGGGTGTATACTTGAGGCGAATCAGGCCCAAACGGAAACCTTCGTTCAGATGATCCGAAGATTGCTTGCCGTCTCGATTCTTGCCGCCGCCGGCGCCGCGTTCGCCGTTTACTATTACCGGGATTCAGCTCCCGCTCAATTCGTCCGGCTGGCGGTGAAGCGCGACAAGCGTTGCTCGCTCCCAGATACCTGGAGTGCCGTCCAGGCCAACGCGCGGCTCTGGAACCGCATTGACGAGATCAACGAGGACGCCCTGCAGGTGCAGTCCGATTCCGCCGGCTTCGAGCTTATTGAGGCGGGAGAGCACCGCTTCTGGATCCCGCCCGGCAACCGCACTGGGCTGGCGGAGATGCTCGGAGAGCAGGAGAGGGACGTCTACGGCGCGGGCCGCGGCGTGCGGCGGGGCGACGTTGTGCTCGACTGCGGCGCCAATGTCGGCGTTTTCACACGACGCGCCCTCGACGACGGCGCGCGGCTGGTGGTGGCCATCGAGCCGGCCCCGGACAACATCGAATGCCTGCGGCGGAACTTCGCCCAGGAGGTCGCCTCCGGCAAGGTGATCATCTACCCCAAGGGCGTCTGGGACAAAGATGACGAGTTGCAGTTGCGCACTTCCGCGCTAACGGGCGGCGACTCCGTGGCTCTGCATTACCCCGGCAGCAGTGCCGGCCCGCTGGTGCCGCTCACGACCATCGACAAGCTCGTCGGGGAGCTCAAACTCGGCCGCGTGGACTTCATCAAGATGGACATCGAGGGCGCCGAGAAGAAGGCCCTGGCCGGGGCCAGGCAGACGGCCGACAGGTTCCGGCCGCGCATGGCCATCAGCATGGAGCACCTGCCCGACGATTTGCAGGCCATTCCCGCCCTCGTCAAGAGCCTCTGGCCCGACGCAGCCACCGAATGCGGGCCGTGCACGTGGGTGCACACGGCGTTGGTCGATCACGTCGCGCCGGAAGAGCTGTTCGTGACGCGCTGAGAAGATCGTTGGTAACTCGCCGAACCGTATTTCCGGGTTTATTCCGTCCAGACTTTTTACGAAGGGTCACCAGGATCTTTGATAGATTAAGATAATAGGGGTATGCACTTGACTCTTGTGACCCCCAGATGTAGTGTCCAAATACTCAGGACCATCCTGGAGTTCGAAGAGTGGTTTGCCAAGAGGAAGTGTGCCACGAGTATCTCTGGCGCCTGCGCTGGCCGGAGGGATTCCTTTGCCCTTGGTGCGAAGGTCAAGAGACCTGGGCGATGCGCCGGGGGGTGGCTTGGTGCCGTCCCTTGCTGTCGCAAGCCTTGATGTACAAGATATTGGAGTCACAAGAGTCAAGTGCATACCCCTATAAGATAAAATATTCATCGGTCTCTGAGCGGCAGTTCCGTTCTATTGCGCCATTCCTTCCTGGATCCAAGCCGGTACTCCCCCCACATCCTTTAGCGGCCCTTACCGATACAAAACTGCGACAATTCTCGGGAGTCGATTTTACTCGATATCAATGGAGACAACTCGGACCAGCTTGGTTCGATTAATAGCAGATGGGGGCTTCTCTGATGTCACCAATTCGTCACATTCGCTCAGAGCGGCCACAACAACATGAATGGCGTCAACCGATGATAGTCCCGACCGACACGCTTCCTCAAAAGCATTTTCCATGTCGGTCGCGTCGAAGCTCTGCCAGGCGACCGCAGTCGAGAAGTATGCCTCATAAAAGCTTACTTCAGCTTTTCGACCGAAATACATCGGCTTGGGAACCGTTTCTAGCTTGATGTAGTCACTACAGACGAAATCGCGAGACGCCGTATCCGCGATTATAGCGAGCGCGCGTTGCGCTAGCTTTCCGGCTCCCCGCGCCGCAGCGATCAGCACTCCCGAATCAACGTAGGTCCTTATCAAGCTTCCGACTCAGTCTTGACACCTTTGCGTTCTCGTATTTCCTGCCGCAGTTCTTCATCATTGAGAAGAGGGAGACCGGATTCCACGATCTCCTTTCGTAGCTGAACATATCGTTCCGCCGCGCTGAGATTTTCAGATTCTTCTGGATCAGCGGGGAAGATGAGATTGATTTTCAGATCCAACGATTTAACAGCTTCGCTCTCCACGGTAGTGCTTCCGAAGGCAAAGATGCTGGTCGTCATGGCTCGTTTGAGGGTCGGGACTCTTGGGAAAGAGACCCCCATAACGCCGATCTGAGGTTCACCGACCTGATACTCAGGTGTAGGAAGTACGAAAACCACCGAACGATCATCGTTATTCTCTAGCTTTGCTGTGTCAATCTGTATCGCCATGGCGCGACTCCCAGTTAAACTCTTTGCTATAGTAGTGTTTCCTGCGAATCCACTTGAATCCTTCGTGCTTTGTGATAGCGGCAATTTCAATAGGCCCTCCAACCGAAGGAGCGCCCGGCGTGAAGCGAGAGAACATGATGGCCGTGTGAACAAGGAACTCAGCTAGGTCAATCGTGTCCTGAATCGGCATCGGTGCGAAAACTATCGGTGCCTGAAGTGCTTTCTGTAGATGAGCGGCTAACTGTTCGAGCTCTTGTGGCGATGGCTGAGGATTGATTACTGAACGAAGGGCCTGCGGCAGCTGCGGGCTGAAGCCTAAGATCAAACGAAAGATGGCTTCGGCCTCTCCACCCCAGCTGATGCCGACTTCGTCCTCTCTGCGCAGAAGCATCGCCTGCTTAGCGACTCCATTCTCTATCTGAATTTTCCATCCCTCTCCTAGGCTTTTGGCTGAAGAGTAACCACCTAGGAGAATGCCGAGACTCGGCTTTGGAAGGGTTCCAGGGAGTTGATTCACATGGCTCATTAAAAAATCAGTGAGTAGCTTTGCAACCCCTTCCATTGTGTAGGTTTTGATGTCGAACTCCGCTTCCTGACCGTTTGTTATTTTGTACCGGAAATCCTTGAGGAGGGTGGAAATCGAAGCGTTTCCAATGCTTCCAGCTCCAAACGCCACACAGCCAATTGGGAAACCCTTATAGAGATTTGCAATCTTGTTGGCGTTGTTGTAAACGCTTAGAACTACGGTGTTCAGCCGGTTCGGCATCGCACCCGGCTGCATCAGCGCCAGAGTAGAGGCGCTATCGGCAGCCAGCACGATGCCATCGTGAACGCTGATTAAAATCCCAATGCTCATGTGACTCGCTCACACCCATACGCGAATAGCGCACAAAACCTTTTAATCATACCAGAAGATCGGACCTCACGTCACATCCTTAGGTATTTGAGGTATTTGAGGTATTTGAGGTATTTGAGGTATTTGACGACAGCCTCGCGAATGATCGCAGACAGCAAAAAGATTCGGCTCCAATTCTGCGTTCTGCTTTATCAGTTTTCCAGCAACGCTCTTATGTAAGCGTCACCGCGATTTCCGAAAGCCGCTCTTCTCTCCACGGAGGCAGCCTGATTATACGGCAGGAGGTCCTGTCTCTCACCCAGATTTGTGTGTCACTTTCAGAAATAAGTGGCACAGTTCTGTCAACATTATTTGGCATAAGTGGCCTCTTCGAGATCGACATGGAGCAAGGAGTGTCGCGCCGGCGAGATCAAGCTTCGCCGATAACCGAGCTCTTCCGGGCCTCCTCCGAAAGTCTCGCCAACTCAAGTTACAATTAATAGTCCAACCGTCTTGCTGGGGCGGTTTTTTTGATCACCTTTGATCGACAAGTTACCGCTCAGGTGTTGGGGAAAGGATAGACTTGCATCTCTTCGGGAAATTTTGTGTTGATTGTTATTCTAGATTGGCTTATTCTTTTTTCTTCAAATTGTTTCACAAGTTCCTACCCCCTCTTGCGATTGGGCGAACGTTCCAGTTCCAGTCTCCGGCACCAGAAGAGAAGCGCATTAGGGCGGCTCTGCTGGGTGCTTCCCCGCTCAACACTCGCTGCCATGGCTGTTGACGGCAATCCTGCCGTCAACCTGAAAAGCCCGCCCGAAACGACAATCACGCGCGGTGCGCGTGACAGTCGGGTGTAATTAAACTCCAGTGCCGTGCGGTGCCGGTGCATTGCACTTCATCTGGTGTGCTGGACCCCGGAACTCCACTGTGCCAAGCCGGCAAATCGCGGCTCGGAAACGTTGTGGAGACCCTTCGGGAAATCCGAAACCTTTGGGCGCTAGGGAGAAAGCACATGGCGCACAACCACGGGAATGAATATCAGATCCAAATTGTTCACGAGGACGGAACTGAGCAACTGAGCGGGTGGACAAATAGCGCAGAGCAGGTCGCTCTGGCGATGGCTGCGGCCCCCAGGCAACAAGGCAAAGCTTACTGGCTTCTGGTACGAAACGCTATCTGTCCCAACTGCCTAGATAGGGAACAGAGAATGGTGGAATATCCCATTACGGATACCCCGTCTCCACGATGCAGCCCACAAGACTCCCGTTATCTGCTGGCAGTGGGGTTGCGGAACCGGTACGAGCTGCTTGAGGTAAGTCATCAAGAAATGACATTGAGGAGAAGTTGGTGAAGGTTTCCGGCACATGCGGAGCAGACGCCGAAGAACACCGCCACGAGCGCTCCAACGCTCCACGGGCGCGTATCGTCGGGATAAGCGAGCCTGGCTAGCCGACAAATACATCATGAAGTCTCCGGACGTGACAGCACTCAAGTGGGAAATGCGGGTCGCATTGCTCCCGTTCGTCTACAGCGGCAGAAATCGGTGGCGCCCCCGACGGCAACTCCAGACACTCAAGGATCCGCGGATCGCCTTAGCAGAATGTCGGTCACTTGGGCGTATAGTCGGCTTACCGGAAACAATATTCAGGCCTCGCCAATCACCAAGCTCTCCCGGGCGGCCTCTACGGCCGCTTTGGTCACCTCTTGTAGTGCGTTGACTTCGAGAATTCGTTCCGCCTGAGTGACAAGGTGATTCAGCAACCGGAAGTCGCCGGCCGTGGTGCGGATGATCGCCGCCATGGTTTCCGGGTCTAACGGCTGGTTAGGAAGGTGTACACCGGGAGGCGGTCTGTTCGTCTGACCTTGTCCCAGCCGCTATGGTGCCTTGCCGAGAGGGTCTTACCGACGCCGGGAGATCCATAGCAAAGGCCGATGTATCCATAACGGCGGCATGCATCGCAGAACTCGGCAAACCGCCGATGTTCAAGAGTTTCCACTATGGCCGACGGACGGTCGCTATTCGTTCCGGTATCGCTTGAGGGCGGGTGCTGATTGCCTTGCTGTGACCTTGCCCGGGATTGTTGGCGTTGCATTTTGTTTCTCCGTGATTTCTCCGCGCTTCATTTCGAGCAGCGTATCGACGGCGTTCTGCCGGTCCCGTAGGACCCCGCGCAGCTCTCGTCACCGCTGATTCCGGGCACGGAGAATCTCTCGGAGAGGAACAGTGGCACCGGCCAACTCAGCACAGACGGCCCGGCACAAAAACCGACCGCCGTGGAAGACACGGAGCTCGGCCATATCGCGAGGATCAAAGCGAAGGGTCACGGTTTCTCCCACGTACGCCGCCAGGGTTGTTGAGATGTAGCGAAGGTTCTGGAAGTGAATCCCATCGACACGCACACGGCGCGTCTTGGCGACGCAAAGGAGCAACAGATCCAATTGCTCCAACGAATCAGGCATTCGTGGTAGGAAGCCGGTTGCCGCCCAGTGCTCTGCCGGTGGCATTCTGGTTTCGGCGCATTCACGGTGCTGGTAAACATCCAGAAAAAACGAGCGAAGCCGAGCATCGAAGTCGGCCAATGTGAGCGTTGGTTTTCTGCGCACACTGCCGCCAACCGGTGCGTAGCCAGCGAGCTCACAGAGAAACATCTCGTTAAGCGTCAAAAAGAATCGCTCGATCTGGCCGCGCCCTCTGGGTTTACCTGGGATGGAGAATACCAGCCGGATTTTGAGATCGGCGCCGACCTGCTCCAGATGACGGGAGGTAAAGTCGCTCCCGTGATCGGTGAATAGCACCTCCGGTATCCCGCAAACTGTCCAGCGCGGATCCTCTTTACGCCAGATTGCCTGACGGAGCGCCAGCGAGGTGTGCAGGGCCGATGGGGCTTGGAAGGACAGAAAATATCCCGCCACGGCGCGGCTGTAGTCGTCCAGAATGACCGTGAGCCAGGGCTTGTCCACTTTGCCGTCTGAGCGGACGAGCAAAATATCGAGCGTTGAATGGTCGGCTTGCCAGATGGCATTCGGCCCAACGGCTTCGCGTCGGTGAACCAGTTCAAATGTCTCGCTGTAAACTTTGGTGCCTTGATGCGCGAGTGTGACAAGGTCGGCCGGTAAACTGCGGACGACGTAAAAGACGGTTCCGTAGCTCGGAGCCTTTTCACCAAATTCCTCTGCCAATCGCCGCACTTGGCGGTACAGCGCTGCAATCGGTAGCGGCGGCTTCTGCAAAGCAAGGCCTTCGACGGCCTTCTTGATCTTCGTCGAAACCGCCCGTCGTACGCCGCTATCAGCTCGCTTTCTCCGTACCAGTGCAGCTAAACCGAACCGCTGATACTGCGCTACCCAACGCTGGGCCGTCCGAAACGGGATTCGCGCTTCGACCGCTACCTGGCTCAGCGGTCGGTTCTGCTCCAGATGTGGCTGCAGCAACCGGAGCCAATCCATAGCCAGCTTCCGGGCCTCCTCCGAAAGTACCGCCAACTCTTCCATACGCGAAGAGTACGCCAAATAGCGTTGACGATTTTATGCCAAATAATTTTGAAGGTGATATGAGGGAGTGGCCAGCAAAGTTGACCATTTGATAAAATGTTTAGGAGTTTTGGAGCAGTGGCTTTTCTCTCTTTCTGCTCTCTCTGCGCTTCCTACCGTGGCCAGCACCCGCCTTTTCTCATCGCCCCTCCAGGATTTCTCCGGCTCATCTCTCACAGCGTTCCGATCTCCCATTTCCCTGGCAGGTTGCGTTCCATAAAGATCCTCAGCCCTTCGATTCGCTACGCAGGCTCTCCGGAAACCTGAAAAAACTTTGGCTCGCCAGAACCGAACTAGGAGTAGAATGGCATTCCAAAGCCCAGGTGAGCTCCATCCCATATTCTGGCGCGCACGTCCATCTTCACACATGCCTGTAAGTCTTCGTGGTGTAGGTTCTCTGGGTAATCGGTTTTGGAAAGGCACTTGCCAATGCAACCGGAGGATGCTGCTATGTGTAAGACAGAATTGGCAAGCCCAAAAGAGTCTCGCGCTTGGTGGTCATTGCTGACGTATTCACCAATGAAACCATGGCAATGGATTGCGGTGTTGCAGCTGGTGGTGGCTCTCATCTTTGGAGGACGGGCAGGCGCGGAACAGTTGTACGTTCTGAACGGGAAGAGAGCGACACTCACCGTGGTGGACGACAGCACACTCAAGCGGCTCGGTGAGATTCCTTTGAGTTCAGACCCGACCTTCGCTCTGCTCGATCCTCAAAAGCCTGTGGCCTACGTGCTCCATAGTGGTATTTTCACCAGCCTGGGAAAGCTGCGTAGAGGCGAGCCCGAGGTAGGCAAGCTAGAAGTAGTAGATCTCCAGCAACGAAAGGTCATTAAAGAGATTCCTCTTGGCTGGAATGCACAGGGCCTCTGGCTATCGGGCAACGGGAAATACCTCTATTGCCTTAGCAACGGTTGGCGATACCAATACCAGCAGAAAAAGGGAAGGAGCCCTGATCCCGAGGGGATTGTGACGGTGGTGAATCGGGAAACCTTGGAGCAGGTGGTAAAGCTAGTTCCCGGGCGGCTGGCAACCCAACTGGTGGAGACAAAGGACCACTCGCGGCTTGTCGTTCTGGCAGGAGGTTCTATTTATCTGGATTATCCACAAAACCCACGAGAAGCGGAGGTCATGCGGGCGGGGTTTTTTTCAGGCAATCGGACCGAATGGATGGATGCGAGGATTGTCATTTATGATACAGCACGATTTCAGAAGTTGCTAGAAACTAAGCTGGAAGGAGCCCCCACAGAACTGGAATTGAGCCAAGACGAGCGGTATGCGTTTCTGCTGGATCGAGGTCTGCCGCACCGGAAAAAACGCCTTATGCGGCAGGGCACTGTTCAAATCGTGAATTTGGGTTCAGGGTCCGTTGAAGCGAGGGAGGAAGCCGGGATGCTACCACTCGTTGCGCGTTGGGATCCCGACGGGCTGGGACTGGATTTGGTTACCCATAGCGCATACGGAGGCAAAGCCGACCTACTGTTCCTACATGTGCGCCCGAATATGACGATGCAAAGCAAAGTGCTTGGACAATTCGGAGAATACCTCGGAGAATTACTTCCGTTCCGGGGAAACAATCTTGCCGTCACGACATTCTATGCACGGCGCGGTTTGGTTCCACAGTCCCACCTAGCGTTAGTTGATCTGAATTCATCCACACTCTTGTGCCGCGTTCCGATCGGGAGCAAAGGCATTCGCGCTGCGAAAAATATAGGTATGGGTGCACTAGCTATTACTGCGGGATTTATTCCACCCGTAGGGATAGGATTTGCTTCATGGCTTCTTCACGATGTTGGTGAAACCCCACGCCGACCTCTGCCCGAGAACATCGCCCTTCCGCGTGACGAGCAGGTACTCTATGCACTGGACCAGGCTAGCGACCGGGTCTCGGTCGTGCGCACCCAGGACGGCACGGTGGTGAACAATATTCCGGTCGGCGCGGGTTGTCGAAACCTCATACTAGCTCCGGGTGGAAAATATGTATTGGTGCAAGGGGGCGCGCACTTTGTTTGGCTCAGCACGGAGAATCACCAGAAATCTGGGGAGCACCTCCTCGGAAAGGGACGGATCATCAGCATGTATCCCGATCCCGAGGGTAAGCGGATACTTCTATTGGGTGAGAATTTCTTGCTGCCATGGGATGCAGAGAAGGGGATCGTGGGCACTGCAGTTACCGGCTTCCACTTTCCTTTACAGGTGTTGCGCCCGCAACTAAGGGCGGGGACAGAGCGCTGACTTATAAACACTTTGACCCCCGAATCTAATGACCCAGATTAAAGCGCTGGACACTAGACGAATGTCTCCCCCCTTTTCCAACCGTTGACCATTTAAAATCTGTTATCTTAAACGGTGGGAAGGGGATTTCCGGCTCCGCCGGCGAGTACCCCGGGGAACCGGTTCCGGAGAGAAAATTCCCGCTTCGCGACCTGCGGCCAGGTCACAGGCGGAAAAATGTGCGCTAGGTTGCCCCACAACAAACGATCTTGAGGAGACCCCTATCACACCATGTCCGAAAATCTGCCCGCAGTTCGATCCGAACAAATGCTGCCGCTGATCCTCGCCGGCAGCTTCACGCCCGACACGCGACGCCGCGTCGAGCAGTTTTTCTTTTCCGTAGCTAGTTGCTTTGAATCTTGGGTCACCCGCCGGCAGAGTCCGCACACGCAGCACGCCTACCGCGAGGACTTTATGGCCTTCGTGAAATTCTTGGGGATCCAGTGGCCAGACCAGGCGTGGAAGGTGTTGACCGCTTCAATCAAAGATGTGATGGCTTTTCGCGATCAGCTCATCGAAAAGGACGCGGCGCCAAAGACTCTCAACCGGAGAATCTCTTCGGTCTCGAGCTTCTACAAGTACCTGGCGGCCGCCGCGGCCGAGATCCGGCTGCCCATCACCGTTCCCAATCCTGCACATGCGCAGTTCATCGCCCGCGAGTCTACGGATCCGCGCGAGGAAACCAAGGCCTTAAGCGCTACCCGCGCTCGCCAGCCTATGGCAACGAAATGCCGGTGAAAGTATTTGCAAGCTGCACGGTTCAAAAGAGTTCCATTTCCCGCTGAGTTCATACTCTACCACAATGGCAGAGCTGATTTAGGTTCGAACAACTTGCTGGTAGCCACAAAATGGCCGATTTCCGAGGTTTTGAGCGCCTCGACCCAATATGGAAAATGTTTCGGAGAGCCTAATATGATAATGTATGAACAAGAAATATTATATATGTTATTACATCATCATTATCGGGAGGGTCTCCATGAGGACCCCTCAATTCCACTCTCAACGTGTGATCCAACAAATCACCACCAAGGGCGCTGCGGCATGACCTTCACCGGCATTTCGTTGCCATAG
>Ga0315277_10012886_pt1 | contig 10452 bp, 16 predicted proteins | sample YL17G05_15_MG_FD_203695 | JGI IMG/M metagenome (GOLD analysis project Ga0315277, IMG submission 203695) | Sediment microbial communities from Yellowstone Lake, YNP, Wyoming, USA - YL17G05_15 | ecosystem: Environmental > Aquatic > Freshwater > Lake > Sediment | place: USA: Wyoming | collected...
AAAAAAGAGGAAATATACTTTCCTAAATTTAAAACTAAGATTGATAGAGTGAGTCTATTTGGTATAGTAGGTATTATTGTTGTTATAATCTTAGTCATAGTGGCTGTAAGAAGTAATGATGTTAAACCAGTTAGTCCTAAAGAAGAGTTTATACAAACTGTTATTGATTCAGCAGCTAAGGACAATATAGATTTACAAGCTAAACAATCTACTTTAGATAGTATAGCTCATTCTATAGATGATAAACTTAACATTTTAGATGATAAACTTAGTAAAGTGAAGAACAAAGAAACTATTATACGTGAATATTATCACGATAGAATAAGTCAGCCTGGAACCTATACACCTCAACAAGTGGATTCATTCTTTAAAGACAGATATAACTATTAATATGAAACAACTAATAACATTTATCATTTTATTGTTTAGCATAACTGCTTATGCTCAACCCAATCCAGATCCCAACACTGTCTGTATGCCTACATCTGTAGCTAAAAAGATAGCTGAAGATCTTTTGATAGGAGATTCTGCTAAGGCTAGTTTATACATCACTATAGAGCAACTTGGTATCACTAGAGATAAATTGTCTTTTAAAGACAGTATTATTGTTATAGGAAAGATTAAAGAGCTTAACTACAATGAGATGATTAAGAATGAACAGATTCAAAAGAAAGCTTACATGTCTTTGTTTGAAGAGTCTAAGAAACAATATGCAGATCTTTCTAAACAATATAGAAGATACAAAGTAAAGAAAACAATTACAGATTTCTTGTTTACAGGTGGTATAATTGCTGTAACAGGAGCCTTCATTTATAGATATACAAAATAAAATTTAATGCTTAGATTAAGAATATTATTAATCTTGTTTTTATTACCTACTATAGTGTTTGGTAGAAAGTTTTATGTAAGTGGAACAGGGAGTGATTCTTATAGTGTAACACAAGCACAAAATTCTGCTACACCATGGAAAACATTATCTAAAGTACAAAGTGATGTGGCTAATAATGATTCTGTATTATTTGCCAGAGGTAGTAGGTTTAGTGGAACACTAACATTGCAAAGTAAATCAAATGTTTACTTTGGTGTATATGGAACAGGTGTAAGTCCATTATTTTGGGGCACAGGTGCAACAATTGCTAGCCTTGTTACATTAAGAGGATGTACTAATGTTACATTCTATAATTGGAATATATCTGATACAACTATATCATTCACTGATAGAACAGTTCAAGCTAAAATACGAATTGTATTTACTATTGAAAGTTCTTCTACAGGAATAGTAATTAGAAAGTGTACAATGGATAGAATAGGGTATGGTGTTTACATCACCAGTTCTTCTAGAGGACAAACTATTGATTCTTGTGATATAGGTAATCTTAGAATGATCAGAAATACACCTACATCTGTTAATCCAGATGATGATTATGGTGGGGTGCCAGTTCAGATTTCTAGCTCAGATAATAGATTTACAAATAATTATTTACATGATTGTTGGGCTACATCCTATGATTATGGTCGTGATGGTGGTAGTATAGAGTTCTTTGAGGAAGGGTCTGTTATAGAAAATAACTTTATAGCATACAATACACTTTATGACAATAATGGAACAATGGAACATGGTTCTAATCCAGATGGAATAGCTAACAATGATATTCGTAGCAATACATTTGCTTATAATAAAGTGATTAACTGTGGTAGTGCAGTGTATATTAATAATAGTGGACAGTATAAAACACGAGTTAAAAATCTAATGATTTATAATAATGTATTTGTAGAAATTTCAACTAAAGTTTCTACAGCTATGTTTGGTCAAAAAGTGGCTGATACAATTAAAGGAATTATTGTTTTTAGAAATAATATATTTAAATTGACAAATGGGTTACAAGTTGCTAGAACAAGTTTAACATCAAACAGTCAACTTGTTTATAGTAATAATTTATATCAACTATCAGGAGGTAGCATAACTAACTTTACAATTAGTAAAACTGATATAAACTATCCTATAGGTGTTATTTGGATGAATACAACAAGTGTAAACCCTCTTACTTGGAATTATAATTTAACATCTACATCTCCTGCAATTAATAAAGGTGTAAACGTTAATATTACAAGAGATTTTAATAATAAAATAGTTTCTGTTCCTCCAGATATGGGTATTCTTGAATATAATATAGTAACATTATGGTAGGAACATTTTGCAAATATTTCAGGTCTCTTATAGAAGGAGGTGATAAAAAACCTTCTATTAGAAAAATATTAGCTTTAGTATTCTCTATAGATTTAATAAGAAACATGTCATATATAGTACATAAGTGGGAACTTGGCAAATCATTAGCAGAAGCAGCTATGCTCCTAGGATTAGAAGCTGGTTTAATAGCAGCTCTATTGTCTTTAACTACTTATCAAACTATTATGTCAGCAAAAAATAATAATAACCAACAACCACCACTTTTATAATTATGGTAACCTCAGCACAAGCATTAAAGAAATATGGAGATCCTAATAATCAATCAGCTATGATCTTATGGGATGTTCCAGGATATTTAGAAATAGGAGTTATTCCTAAAAAGATCTATTGTAATAAAGATATGGTTAAGCCATTAGCTGCAGCTCTTCAATCTCTTATTACAACAGGACATGTTAGTGAATTAAAAACATGGGATGGTTGTTTTAATATTCGTAAGAAAAGAGGACTAGGTTCCATGAGCTTACACTCTTGGGGAATAGCTGTAGATCTAAATGCATTTGAGAATGGCTTAAATCAAACACCTAAGTTATCTCCAGGATTTGTAAAATGTTTTACAGACAATGGTTTTTATTGGGGTGGAACTTGGCAAAGAAAAGATGGTATGCATTTTGAATTAGCTAAGATATGAGTAAAAGAAGAGACATATCAGGTATCTATAAAACTTTCAACTTAAAAGTATATAAAATGATTAAGAATAATAATATATATGGGTGTGGTTGTGGTAAACCAAAACCTATTTCTAAACCTAAAAAATAAAATAACATGTCAAAAAAAAGAGCATTTGTAAGGTACAGTAAGCAAGGCAAGATTGTACCTGGTAGTTTAATCCTAACAGCAGGAAGTTTTCCTCAAGGATCATCTACATGGAATGAGGTTCCAGCAGACTTATGTTGTGATCTTACAACATTAACGTATGAAGTAGAAAGTTCAACAATTAATGATGTAACAGTGAGACTATTCTGTAATGGTACACAAATACATTATTTTTTTACACCAAGTGATTCTACCACTATTGGATCATTAATCACTATATTAAATAACACATTTAATGTATTAGGAACATTTTCTAATCCTAGTGGAAATATTATTGAATTAGTGATGAGTGCTAGTATAAAAAGAGCATTGTGTCCTTCAGGAACATTAACCTTTGACGTTGTAGCAGATTAATTGTGGCAAAGAAACGTGCATTTGTAAAATATACTAAACAGGGTAGACTTATACCAGGTAGTCTTATTGTGACTACAGTGGGAAGTTATCCTGTTGATGGTTTATATACAGAGGTACCTACTAACATATGTTGTGACACTGATATTTTATGTCCAATTAATTCATCCCCTAAAGGATGGGTGAGATATACTAAAAGTGGTCAAATAGTACCTGGTGGTTTAGTAGTAGGAAAGTCACATCCTAAAGATGGTGTATGGAAAGAAGTAATTATAGATTTATGTTGTAAAGAACCCACTTATGAAATAGGACAAGAACATGAAGGAGGAATTATTTTTTATTTAAATCCTTGTAAAACACATGGGTTAATAAGAGCAAAAGATAGTGCTCTCGTTCAAAAAAATTGGGGAAGTACAAGTATTAGTGTATTAAATACTTCTGTTGCTTTTGGATTTGGTCAACAAAACACTAATTTAATTTTAGCAGCAGATCCAGGTAGTGTAAATAATGCAGCTCATTATTGTGATAGTTATACAGCAGATGGATTTTCAGATTGGTATTTACCTTCACCAGGAGAATTAAATCCAATGGATTCAAATAACTTACTTCCACCTATACCACCATCTCCTCCTTTTACAACTGGTTTATGGACTTCTTATCAATTTTCTGGTTCTGGTCCATTTCATCAAGCTAATGCATATATGTATTCAGTTCCTCATTTGGGTATAGTTCCTAAATCAAAGCTTCAATCACATTATGTAATTCCAATAAGAAGTTTTTAAAATATAATACAATGGCAAAAGCAAAATCTCTAGGAGATACTAGAAAAGTAACATTTGGTAAAAGAAAAAAAGGATCTGCTAAGAAGTCTTTTAATAAGCATAATCCAAGACCTAAGAAATACGTAGGACAAGGAAGATAACAACCCTCTACATATACATCTTGTATGTAATTACCCTCTCTACTACAAGATAAAATTAAGGACCCTACACTATATAGGGTCCTCATTTTTTATATTATTTCACCATGTTCATTCACTTTACTTATTGACTGACCATTAAAGACTACAGCTTGGCCTCTGTTAGCATATTCTTTGATGACATTACCATTAAAATAATTGAACTTGGCTCCTTCTACACCAATAAAGAAAGCTTTATCAGAATAAATGGAACAGCTATCTTCTGCATCTGTAATAACTAATGCATTAACACCTTGTTTTTCTATACTTCTAATAGCTTCATCAATAGTAGTACCACCTCCACAATCTAGCATAGATATAGATATAAGATCATTCTTGTATTTTTTCACTCTATTATCAAACTTGTATATGTCATTCAACATATCCATACCTTTGAGTTTAGCAGCAAATGCTTTACAGAAATCTATTTTACTTATACTTTGTCCATTACTATTTTGTACACCACAATTGGAAGACATAGATCCTGATACATCTATATAAAGATCAATCTTACCTACTTTCTTGGTGTTCTTCACCTGCAGATCTTCAGCAAAAATCTTTCTAAGTTTAGGATGCAGGAGTTCATAATCTTCTAAGCCAGCTATGTTATCACTGTTAAATAAATCTTCATATTCAGTGGTTTCGTTTGCACTAAAATAACTTACAGACTTATCTAAAAGTTTCTTAATCTTTTCTTTCAAACTTCCCATAGAAAGATTAATTCTTTCTAATCTAGCTACTATCTGTCTCATAAAGTCTGGACTAAGTTTACTTGCTGTACCTCCATCATTGTCTGGTTTGTTAGCATTCTCAAACATTTGTTCTTGAACCTCTTCATCCATGTTCTCATCTATTGAGTTACACAATTCTTGAGCTTTCTGCATAGCTTCATCTAGCATATTTTTACCCTGTTTACTATCCATCATCTTTTTCATAGCCTTATCAACACCCTCATTATCAAAATCAGAGTTACCATTTAGTCCATCTCTAATATCTTGAGATGCATTAGGGTCTACATAATCCATGATGGTCATACGTGCTATAAAATAAGCTAGTACATTACGTGCATAGATAGCAGACTTTAGATTGCTATGTTCTGACATAATTTTACCTACAGGATTGTTAGCCCTTTCTAAGAACTTAAACTTAGCATGGTTCTTCTCATCTCTTTCTTGAAAGTCTAGTTTGCCTATCTGATTGTAATACATCTTAAAGATATCTTTAGACATATGTTTAGGAAACTTTCTATAGTTTTCTTTATACTTACTAATAAAATCAGAAGCATTAGGTTGTTTAGCTGGATCTATTTTCTTAAAGTCAGTAGTTTTAATAAACTTATTAAACGTATCCTGTATAGATTTATTATCCTGCATGTGTGTATTTACTATGCTATCAAGTCTATATTCATCTATATAATGCATGTAAGGTTTAATAAGATCAGGTTTCTTATAGAAGTTAATCTTACCAAACAAACCTTCATCATCTTTGTAGTGAGACTTAATCTCACCTTTCTTTACTTTCTCAAGAATGGTATATACATTCTTATAGTTTTTACTTGCCATAGTTTTTTTCTTGTTTTCTTAATTCTACCCATTGTTCATACAAGCCATTTTGTTTCAAAAGATCTTCTAATGAAACACCAGGAAGTGGATCTACACTTCCTGGGTTCATTGGCTTAAGAAAAACTCTTCCTAGAAAGGGCTGCTTACAGCTACTACTTGGTCTATAATAGCATCAAACTCTTCTGATGTTTGATAATCAGTACGAGCTGGATGGTTCTGTAGAATAAACTGCATAGTAGATTCTATTTCTTCCACTTGACCTATATCCATCACACCTCTTGTAGCATATGTATTAATCAAACTCTCTATCTCAGCTACTGCTAGTTCAAGAGCTTCATTATTACTATGAGAATGTAACATCTCTACTTTAGACATAACAGCCTTAATCTCTGGACTCATCAACTTGTTCTGTAACTCAGAACCTGCTGCTTGAGATATCATAATCTGAGCTGTCTTTACCAAAGCTTTATCTACACTGATATCCCATACATAAGATACAGCCTTAGCTAACTTAGGTACAAAAGTCAATGTACGATCTGAGCTATGTTGATAACCCACTTCTAAATACTTGTCAAGTTTGTTACTTGGGATTTCTACAGTATCCAATTCTGCTAAACTAGGAATACCAATTTTAAAGCTTTCTTTGTAATTACGTGCACCCTTAGCATAATATTTAGACATGTCACCTGCTGACACTCTGTTAACAGTCATCTTCAACATAAATCTGTCCCAGAATGGACTGTCTTGCTCATCTTTTGGAATTTCATTACATGTAGCAATGAACAGTTTCCATTTACATGGGATTTTGTTCTTACCATTAAATAAGAACTTCTCGTTCATTACACCTAGCATTGCATTTCTAATTGCACTACTAGCTTTATCTACCTCGTTGATGATTACAATATCAGCTTCTGCTACAGGAGCATTAACTTCATATATATTCTCAGTGAATAACTTACCTAAGTCAGGCATACCTTTAATCTCTGATGCTTTAGTACCCTCGTCAGTTTCTAAGATGTACATTTTGTTCTGAAAATCTTCAGCTGTCATCTTACCATCCTTGTTTAACCATGCCTTGGCATATTCTATAATAGTTTTGGTTTTTGCTACACCTGGTTCACCTATTAGCAATAATGGTAATCCTGTAGCTTCTGCTAATGCTAGCATCTTAAATACTTCTTCCTTATTAATTAAGGAAGTTTCAATGTGACGTACTTCTTGTGTTGTCTTTTTTGTAATAGACTTTGTCTTTGCCATTTTAAGGGGTTTTGTGTTTGTTAGTTGTGTTAATTCTTGCTTTAATTCATCTTCTAAAGCATCTAAATCTAATGATGAATTTGAAATTCCTCCCATTCCATCTGGTATCCATCTCTGAATACCTGCACTATTAGATACTACTTTCCATAGTCTACCATCATTGCCCATCATTCTATATCCTACATTAAATGTTGTAGCACTATGTGATGGACTAGGTCTTAATGTTTTTGCCATGTCTATGTTTGGTTGATTAAAGGTTGGCAAAGATGTCTGCAGCTGAATCCACTGTTGTTTCGTTATTGACCACTGATACCATTGGTTGTTCCAATTGAGTGTTTGTCCTATTAGATGAGGATTCTTTGGTGTTATTAGTGGTCTCATTCTTAGTGTCGTCTATAATATTAAAGATTGTAATGCTAGTCTCAGCATCTTTAAGAGCTGGATGTTTTCTAATAGCAGCTATCTGATTAGGATTAGCATTATACTTTGTTTCTATAGATCCATATCCAAGATCATCTTTCTTGAACCATGTTAAACCTGAGTTCAGGTCATTGATTAATTGACTTACTGTTAAGTCTACTTTATTTACTGCCATGTTAAAGGGGTTTTACCAGTTGATTTTAAATTCTGGTCCATTCTGACCAGTTATTATTTTGTTTATTTCGTTGAACATATTCTCACAATCCCATAGTTGCTTAGTATAACTAGCATAAGCAGGGTGTGTAGTTTTTATAATGTAATGATGTTCTCCTATCAGTCCTTCTAACTCTTGAGCTTGTTTACCCATTAGTACAAAGATTAATCCTGAGTCTGTAAAGTTTAGAATATCCATAGTGTAAGCTATGAACTCTTGCCATATAGCATAGTGAGATCCTACTTTGTCCACTTGACATGTAAGAGCTGAATTTAGAAGTAACACTCCCTGGTTAGCCCATCTGGTTAAGTCTACATCATAATCTCTACGTTCATTATCATACACTGTAGCATCTACTGCCTCAAATATGTTCTTAAGACTTGGTTGTGGTTTACCTGTATTACTACATGAAAAAGCCAAACCATCTGCTACACCAAAGTGTGGATAGGGATCTTGTCCTATTATTATCACTCTAAGTTTATCATGTGGACATTCTTCAAATGCCCTAAACACTTGTTTAAGAGGAGGTGTAAAACGTTTACCATCTTCTCTTAGTTTATATAATGTGTCTAAGATTTTATCAAAGTCAGAGCTTTGAACAAAACCTTTAAGCTTATTAGCCCAGCCTGATGGCTTGAGACGTTCTATAAGCTTTAATTTTATTTCTTCTAAATTTATTTGTTCTGTCACAATTTTAGATTAAATTTGTTACAAAATATTGTTATGGAAAACTCATTACCAAAGTCAAAAATCATAAAAAGAGGCACCATTATTAAGTTTGATGCAAATGCCAACATCATTGAAAGACTATATCAAGCTATTGGTTTTATATCAAAATCAATAACGAAAGAACAAATCAGTCAATATGAAAAAGAAATGACAAATTCTTTTGTAGATATTACTAAAGGTAAAAAAGAATTCAGTGAAGAATGGATGATTCATGTAACTACATTATCAATCCTTATACAACAATTAGAAGCTGCTGCTTTTGAACAAAACCTTGTAGAAGAAGTGGCAGGTGATGATTTACTAACAAATGCAGAAGCAATGATTAAGAATATTATTGGAGAGGATAGTCAATCGACTGACCAATCTCAATCAGAGCCTGAATAGCTAAAGACAATTCATCCTTAGAACAATCACCAAATGATTTAGCTAAGAAGTATTCTTTACCACTCACTTCTCTTATAATACATAGTCCTGCTTTATCTTTTACAAGAAATTTCATATTCTCCACTGTTTCACCAGTGAACATAGAAACTTCTTTAATCATAGCATGAATCTTAGCTAGCTGTGGCAGCGTACCATCATCATGTTGCACTTCGTAGAAACATTCTACTATTGTATTTTCAGGTATGTTTGAAACAAATATTTCAAACTTTTTAGAAGCAGCTAAAGATTGAAACTCTAGCTGTCCTTGTTTTTTTACATATTTAGTTACTAAGTTTATCATACATCAAAATATTTAATTTTTGATTGATCAAGATCTTTAAGAGCTTCATTCACCCATCTTTCATCCACTGTGTCTTTATAACAAAGAATATGTACAGTGGCCATTTCATCTGGATTAAGTCTTAAGAGTCTACCTATACGTTGATTACTCTTACGTTCATTACCATATGCATGCATAATTACACCAGCTCCTAACTCAGGAATATTTACACCTTCATTAAGCTGCATTACACAAGATAGTTTTTCTATTAATCCTTCTTTAAACATATCAAGATTTTCATCAGCATCTGGATTTTTGCTGTGCACTGAATGTTCACACATCTTATCTGCTTGTTCTTGTGTATTGCAAAACACTATACACTTTTGTTCTATACCACTAATAAGATTTTTTGTATAATCTTCTTTAGTTTTAAATTCCATAAGTGCACGCATTCTCATAATAGATGCAATTTGCTCTTGCTTTTTAGTTTGAGCATCCATAATTCTTTGAGTCCAATAATGATAGTTTTTTACTTCTGATGTATAAAACTGATTATTCTTAAGTTGAACAAGAAGTGTGTTCTTTGTAGACAAACTCATCCTGTGCACTATGATTCTGTAATCATTAAGAATATCGTCATCTACAGCATCATCAGTGATGTATTTAAATCTTATTGGACAAAACTGATTCACCATTACACCCTTTTCAGATTGCTCATAACGTGGTGGCGTACCTGTAAGACCAAGTATTCTACCTGCATATAGTCCTAAGAAATGAAAATGTGAATTTAATAAACTATGACATTCGTCAAGCACCACTATATCAAACTCTTGTGGATTGTATTTATTGAGAGATAGGTATGTAGTAAATTCTACTTTTTCTATATCAATCTTAAACTTTTGTGCATCATTCTTCCAAGAATCAAATATGGATAACTTAGGAGCTACTACTAGCACCCTAAGCTTTCCCATATTTTTCCCCTGTAAATCTGCAATATAGTTAAGACCAATAAGAGTTTTACCCACACCCATACTTATAGCAAGTCCACAACGCTTATGTTGTAAAGCTATACTTAAAGCATCTGTTTGAATTTGTTCTCTTTTGTTCATAATATTAAAATTAGCTGTTCTGGTACAGCAAAACCCCCCTGATTACTTTGTCGTGCATGAAAACAAAACTCCCCAGTTAATATGCTAC
>Ga0315277_10012888_pt1 | contig 10452 bp, 6 predicted proteins | sample YL17G05_15_MG_FD_203695 | JGI IMG/M metagenome (GOLD analysis project Ga0315277, IMG submission 203695) | Sediment microbial communities from Yellowstone Lake, YNP, Wyoming, USA - YL17G05_15 | ecosystem: Environmental > Aquatic > Freshwater > Lake > Sediment | place: USA: Wyoming | collected...
CGCAGCTCCTCGCCGAGCATTCCGGAGTGAGCTATGAACAAACCTAGTTGTTAGCGCTCACTTCGTTCGGCGACATCCCCTGCCAAGCCACTGCCGGCTCAAAACTAATATCCATTTCACTTGTACGAATTCCAAAAGATATTTAAACATAAAAGATGCAAGTTGACAAAAAGAGGAGTTGGGATGCTGCCTAGGCTACGTAGAAAGATTTCAGTTTTTTTAATGGACGAAACAGGCGCGATTTCTAAGCATTCTATGCTGAGCATCGGCGCTTTTGTTGGCACTCTTGCTCTTGGCAGCATGCTTGCCTCAAAGGACGTCCGGGCTTCCAATGTGCAACTAACCACAGACGGCTCAGGCACAGCAACTGCAACTCATGCACATCACGCCAGCCACTCAAGCCACGGTTCTCATAGTTCCCATGGCAGCCACTCAAGCCATGGCTCGCACTCATCTCATGGCAGTCACGGTTCACACTCATCCCACTCGTCACACGGCTCACACTCAAGCCATGGTAGCCACGCCAGCCACGGTAGCCATAGCAGCCATGGCTCACACTCGTCACATAGCAGTCATGGCAGCCACTCAAGCCACGGATCACACTCTTCTCACGGCTCCCATTCCAGTCACAGTAGTCATGGCTCACATTCTTCACATGGAAGTCACGGCAGTCACAGCTCGCACTCAAGCCATGGAAGCCATTCGTCACATAGCAGCCATGGATCTCATAGCTCACATGGCTCACACAGCAGCCACGGGTCTCACGGCTCGCACAGCTCACATGGATCACACTCGTCTCACGGAAGCCATGGAAGCCACAGCTCACACTCGTCACATGGAAGTCATAGTAGCCACGGAAGTCATTCATCTCACAGCAGCCATGGAAGCCACTCAAGCCACGGGTCACACTCGTCTCACGGATCACATTCTAGCCACGGAAGCCATGGAAGCCACAGCAGCCACTCAAGCCACGGAAGCCACTCGTCACATGGCTCTCACAGCTCACACGGTTCACACTCCTCACATGGAAGCCACAGCAGCCACTCAAGCCACGGGTCACACTCGTCTCACGGAAGCCACTCGTCACACGGCAGCCACGGAAGCCACTCATCGCACTCCAGTCATGGCTCGCACTCATCGCACGGAAGCCATTCAAGCCATGGAAGTCACAGCTCACATGGTAGTCACGGAAGTCATAGTAGTCACGGATCGCACTCCAGCCACGGAAGCCATAGCAGCCATGGGTCACACTCATCGCATGGCTCACACTCAAGCCACAGCAGTCACAGTAGTCATGGGTCCCATAGCTCACACGGATCACACAGCAGCCATGGCAGTCACGGAAGTCACTCTAGTCATGGTTCTCATAGCTCGCACGGCAGCCACGGAAGCCACAGCTCACACTCCAGCCACGGGTCACACTCTAGCCATGGAAGCCATTCAAGCCACGGCTCACACTCATCACATGGAAGCCACGGAAGCCATAGCAGCCATGGGTCACACTCATCGCATGGCTCACACTCAAGCCACGGATCACACAGCAGTCACAGTAGTCATGGGTCCCATAGCTCACACGGATCACACAGCAGCCATGGCTCGCACTCATCTCATGGCAGTCACGGAAGCCACTCGTCACACTCAAGCCACGGCAGTCACAGCTCACATGGAAGCCACAGCAGCCACGGAAGTCACGGAAGCCACTCAAGCCACGGATCACACTCGTCTCACGGATCACACAGTAGCCACGGCTCACACAGCTCTCACGGTTCACACTCCTCACATGGCAGCCACTCAAGCCACGGCAGTCATGGATCACATTCTTCTCACAGCAGCCACGGGTCGCATTCCAGTCACGGCAGCCACTCAAGCCACGGCTCACACTCATCACATGGAAGCCATGGAAGTCATAGTAGCCATGGATCGCACTCCAGCCACGGAAGCCACGGCAGCCATAGTAGCCATTCCAGTCATGGCTCGCACTCATCTCATGGCAGCCACTCCTCACACGGATCGCATAGCTCGCACGGCAGCCATGGAAGCCACTCAAGCCACGGCTCACACTCGTCACATGGTAGTCATTCAAGCCACGGGTCGCATAGCTCACATGGATCACATTCATCACACGGCTCACACTCCAGCCACGGGTCACACAGTTCTCATGGAAGCCATGGTTCGCATTCATCACACTCCTCACACGGCTCGCACAGCAGCCATGGCTCTCACAGTAGTCATGGATCACATTCCAGTCATGGCTCACATGGAAGTCACTCTAGCCATGGAAGCCACTCCAGCCACGGCTCTCATAGCTCACACGGTTCACACAGCTCACATGGATCACACTCCTCTCATGGTTCGCATAGTTCTCACGGCAGTCATGGATCACATTCTTCTCACAGCAGCCACGGCTCGCATTCCAGTCACGGCAGCCACTCCAGCCACGGCTCTCATAGCAGTCATGGAAGTCACGGAAGTCACTCAAGTCATGGATCTCATAGCTCGCACGGCAGCCATGGCAGCCACAGCAGCCACAGCAGTCATGGATCACACAGCAGCCATGGAAGCCATTCAAGCCATGGAAGTCACAGCTCACATGGTAGTCATGGAAGTCATAGTAGCCATGGGTCACACTCATCGCATGGCTCACACTCAAGCCACGGCTCACACAGTAGTCATGGGTCCCATAGCTCACATGGCTCACACAGCAGCCATGGCTCGCACTCATCTCATGGCAGCCATGGAAGCCACAGCTCACACTCCAGCCATGGAAGCCACAGCTCACATGGAAGTCACAGCAGTCATGGCTCACATTCTAGTCACGGAAGTCATGGCAGCCACAGTTCACACGGCAGTCACGGAAGTCATGGTAGTCATGGCTCGCACTCCAGCCACGGAAGCCACGGAAGCCACTCCTCACATGGTAGTCATGGTAGTCATGGCTCGCACTCCTCACATGGCAGTCACGGAAGTCATGGAAGCCACGGCTCGCACTCATCACACAGCAGCCATGCAAGCCACGCATCACACGGAAGTCATGGCTCTCATGGCAGCCACGGATCACATGGAAGTCACGGTTCACATGGTAGCCACATGTCACATGCAAGCCATTCCTCTGGTGTAACTACTGTCCCTACTACTGGTACGACCAACACAACTGCTGCAACAACTGGATATTAGAAAGGAGTCATTCTAAAATCTTGCATGACGATGGACTATTTGCATTTTGTCATTTGAAGCTAGAACAATTCATATTATTTTACCCTATTTTTCCTTGTATATTTTGTGCTAGATGAAGATTAATAAATCATGATGTTTTTCTGGTCTTTATGTATAGGGAGTGGTTCAAACCTTGACTGACCTCATATTGCCAAAAACCCTTAGTATTTTGCTGACAAACAAGTGTAATTTTAGATGTAATTATTGTGAGTTTGATTGCACGAGCAAAGGTACTTCTCTTGAAATTTCCCTTCTGGAGAAAGCCTTGCGGCAAGGACGCCAGCTTGGCATAAGGCGTGTTATATATGATGGTGGCGAGCCCATGCTTCACGAGCAGCTCGAGACGGTTCTACAACTGTCCAGGAAATATGGATATCAGATTGGGTTTGTGACAAACGCATGGTTCATTCCAGAGAAATTTGACATGCTGCGGAAATATGGTGCATACGATTTCTGGATAGGCATTGACGGGATGGACAAGGAAACAAACGACAGGCTAAGAGGAATGCCTGGCTCTTTCCAGCGGATTATGCAGTCCATTGAACTAATCAAAAAGAACAACATGTTTGCAGCCCTGAACTTCATTGTTCTCAAGGAGAACTATCACCAGGTTAAGGATTTGCTTGAGTTTGCCGTGCATAAGCGGCTAAATGGTCTCCAGGTGATTCCTCTTAACAAGTATGTCGGTCGTGCGTACAGCAACAAGGTGCAGCCACTAAGCCTCGATGAGGAAGCAAGCGTGAGAAACCTTGTGAGGCAATTTGGCGAGCTTAAGGACATGCAGACTAACATTGGATACGCCAGCGATGAAAGAAGCGTCGGCAAGTGTAAGTATCTCGGCTTTGACCAACTTTGCATTGACTGGAATGGCAATGTTCTCTTGTGTGCCCTCGCAACCGAATCCAATATGCCAGGAATAGGGTTTCCCTCGCTCAGGAAATGCAACTTGATAGATGCTCTCATGAAGCTGAAGGCAATGAACGAAAGCTTTGTCAAGATTCGGGAACAGCAGTTCCCGAATTGGAGGCCTGAAGAAAAATACTCGTACTGTGGCTTCTGCCTCGAAAAGCTGCGCGTTGATCAAGCTTGCCTCAGCACTTCGCCACAGAAGTTCAAGAATTTTGATGGAGACCTTTTGCTGACTACTGCTTGCCCTGTGGAGTGCGATTTCTGTGTTTATTCGTGCAGTCCTAACGGCGAGTGGATGCCTGAGACCACAGTGGAGAGGGTGGCGCAGGAATACTCCAAGAACGAGATTGGCATAAGGATTTGTGGCGGTGAGCCATTCTACGATTTAGAGAAACTTAGGAAGTGCATTGAAATCGTGCTCAAGTACCAGAAGCCGCATGAAGTGCTTCTGATAACCTCTGGCTTTTTTGGTAGTGACCAAGAGCAGACTTTAAGGGCTCTTAAGCTGTTAAGGCAAAACAACCTTGACACTCTCGTCGTCAGCCTTGACAGGTGGCATCTTAAGCGAGTTCCTCTCTCAAGCATTGTCAGGATTATAGAAGAGGCTAAAAAGCAGGACATAAAGATAATTCTGCGCGTAACAATGGATGAAAAAAGCTATGAGCTAATGGACCAGGTTGCTGAGATCATCGTAAATCATGACTTGAAGGTTGAGCCTCACGAGTGCTATGGCATTTTTGGCAAGGCAGAGCTTCTTGACCAATCCTTGCGAGACAACGCAGAGAAGAGAATGCGGCACTTCAAGGACAAGGTTCTTGGGCTTGCAGCTGAGCATGGCAAGCCTCAGGAATTTAAATTTTATGAGCTGCAATCTCCAAAGCGCTCGCAGCACAGCTTTGCTGCAAGATTCTATGCAACTACTTTCCCGAACGGCAATGTCTACGCTGACTCTCAGTGCTGCAAGGGCTCTTTTATGGGAAACATCAATAACGAAAGCCTATCATCAATGATGGATAGGTTCTCAAAAACATTGCCGGGCTATATCCTCTTGTCAGAGCGCTCTAATTGCGACAGGCGCATGCCAGCTCTCGTGCCAGGAGAAACATGTGACTATTGCCGCAACCAGCCGATTGTGGAAGAAATGCCTGTTGAGTGTATAGGTAGGCAATATTTGGTCTTGAGCCCTAAAGAGGACATGGCCTTGCGGCTGAATAAAGTAAAGAATTCCAGGGAGCTGCTGCTTGCTTTCAAGCTTGAAGAGGACGACTTGAATTCCCAGACTGGAAAAAAGATTCTCGACCTTCTTAAATCCCTGAAGCAAGACAAAAGGCGCTTCAAGATTAGCAGGCCTCTTCCGCGCTGCTTGTTTGGTGCAGACCACTCGATTGTCATTGATAAATTTCACTTTCCTAGAGACTGCTTTGAGTGTAATGAGCTTTTCACAGTCAATGACGAGGAAATAATGAGCTGCGACAACAAGAAAGGTCCTAAGATATATGATATGGAAGACAGGAAGAAGATTCATGAATACTTCAATGCCTTACGTCTAACCAAGAAACCGTCAGAACATTGTGAATCCTGTGTATATCTGATAAGAAAGCAGTGCGATGGGCTCTGTTTCAGGCAATAAATTTTAATTGCATAGTCTCCTGATGGAATCCATTTTAAAGGCAAGGCCGGAATTTGTCCCTTTGCCAATCCATATTTGAGAAAAATCTTTTTCTACATCTACAGATTGCTTAAATATCTGTCTCGAATTCTTTTCTTGATGCCAAATATTTTCTCGATTATTTTCTTTCCTTGAGCCATTTCTATCTTCTTTCCGTAGTAGTTTATGCCATTTCTTATCCATCAGACCCTGTCAAAGTCATTGTATTCAAAATCATCAATAATTTTCCTTAGCAATTCGCCTATGCAGACGTGGGATAGGACTTTGTATCCGTTTAGATTGCAGAGCGCATCAAGGGTTTCCCTTAGTGAGTCATAGGCGAGGGACACATAAGCCGAGATATTTTGGTCGTCGATATTTGCCGTAAGCACTGTTGTTTCCTTGATGTCAGACATTTCGAGAAGGGATTTTATTAGTTCTTTGTCAATCCTTGCTTTCTTGATCAGCCCTTTCCTAAGGCATTCATCGATATCCATTTTATCATTCCCTGTAGGGTTATGCCGTTTAACACGTTGTTTATCAGGTGGTCGTTTTTCAGCTCTTTGATGTCAGCTACAACCAGTATTTGTATTTTCCTTTTCAGTTTTTGCTGGAATTTCGCCGTGTCCGGAAAGTCTTTAGTTTTCTCTGAAATTACCAGTAAATCAACATCGCTGGTTTCTGTGTCTAATCCAAAGCAGGCAGAGCCATAGAGCACTATAGTTGGCTTCAGGTAGAACTTGTTTAGAGATTCTAACAGTCCTGATTCTCTAATAATTCTTATGGTGTAATAAGACTTGATGTCCAGATAGGCCTGGCTTTCAAGGTTGGCTTTGTAAAGGATCAGCATCCTCTCTTGTCTTCCCTTGACCATTCCAAGTTTTTCAAGTTCTTTTAGCTTCTTGCTCGCGGTGGCTGGCGAAAGCTTTAACAGCCTGGCGACCTCACGGACATTGAACTCTCTCGATGGTTCTTCGAAAAAAAGCCTCAGATTGTTCAATTCATTAAACATTTGTTCACAAAAATAAACAGTTGTTTAAAAATTTTTCGGTTTCCTTGTGTTCCGAGTGTGCACTGAATCCTCATTCCTTTGAACTACTTTTGCTGGTTGTTTATTATTGTCGCAAAGTATTTATACCAACAAAAAGACTGGTAATCCAGGGCTTATGGCAGTCTTGAAAGTTGGCGGGAACTGTAACAATAATTGTGTTTTTTGCGATGACCTTCTTGTCAAAGCAAGGTTTGAAAAGTCTCTGTCAGACATCAAATCCGAATTAGCAGAATTGAGGAAAACCTCAGACAGAATAACACTGCCATGCAACGCAGACTGCCGCAGTGATTTCTTTAAGATTGTGGAATATGCCAAGTCTCTTGGTTTTAGCATTTCTTTGCAAACCAACGCGCGCATGTTCAACTACAGCGATTTTGCCAACAAAGCAGCTGAAAATATTAGTGATATAAAGGTGATCTACTCACAAAGCAAGAATGCTTCGCAGGTGTTGCAGGGCCTTAAGAATATAAAGAAAAAAGATATAGTGATTCCTATTAATAGAAAGAATTGCCAGACTTTGATAGAATCAATTCGTACTCTTAATAGCCAAGAAAATGTCAAGGTACTTATCACAAACCCTCATCCTGCAGTGTATGAAAGTCTCAAAGGCCTAAGCGTAATTGACAGGCCTTTTGAGCTGAAGTTCGAGCTCACTTCAAAATGCAACATGGATTGTGAATTCTGCTTTAACCAGAATAGCTTTGGCAGAAGCCTTCCTGACTTGCCAATATCAAGAGTAAAGGACATTATCGATAGGATAGCTGCTTTTGGAGTGAAAAGAATTAGGTTTACTGGTGGGGAGCCATTCCTTCGCAGCGATTTTATTGACATCTTGAAACACGCCAAGAAGCTTGGCTTGCATGTTTTGGTTAACACTAATGGCACTCTTGTTGGTGATGTTTCTCGATTAAAAGGCCTTGTTGACGAAGTGCTGTTGCCTTTCCACTCTCTTGACGAGCAATATGTCAAGGAAAAGTTTGCTCTTGCCAGAGCCTTGCAGGACGCTGGCATTTTTGTCTCGTTGAACACAGTACTTACAAAGGAGAACATTGACAGTCTTGACGAGTTTGTTTTATTGTTTGAAAATCTTGAAATCGACTGGTTCCTCGCAAGGCCTGTTCCAAACGAAAAGAATCCAATGCCAATGACAAATGAGCAAGTTGAGCTAGTAATTGAGAAGCTTATCAGCCTGAGGAATAAGCTGAAGGATGGTCGTATCAACATTGACAGTATTCCTTATTGTGCATATGACCCAGAGAAAGTCGCGGTTTTCTCCAGGGGCGCAGCAGCCTGCGGCGTGTTCAACAAGCTTGTTGTTGGGCCAGAAGGAAAAGTGAAGCCATGCTACTCTATCAGCCAAAATCTTGGCAGCATCGACTTATTGGAAACTGCCTGGAAAGACAGCCTTTCAAGTGAAATCAGGCATCTTGAGACTTTTCCAGTTACTTGCAAGAATTGCAAATATCTTTATGACTGTTTAGGTGGCTGCCGTTTCGCTGCGAAGCTTGCAGATGGCAGTTACGACTCAATGGATTCCTTGGCAAAGCCAGAAATATTCCTGAAATGAGCAAGATATTGTTTTTTGTGGAAGCAGAGCAGGGCCTTGGTCATATTATTAGGTCGCAAAACTTAATTGACGAGATAAAGCAAATCTCTCCGGAGGCAGACATAGTATGCCTAACAAACACTAAATTATCTCATCTTTTCAAGGATTGCAGGACGATTGAGCGCAGCGATGTTCTTCGCCAGAACCACATAAGCCAGGCAGGGCAACTGAACGAAGTCTTTGACTCAGTATTCATCCCAATCGTAGAAGAGGAGCGCCCTGACATCATCGTTTTTGACACCTTCTATTCTGTCAATGTCTGCAAGAAGTATCCAGAAATTAGAAAGGTGCTGATTCTAAGAAAGTATTATGACAACGACCTGAACTTTTTTTTCAATGAGAACTGTTACTCCCTTTTTGACCTCGTATTAATACCTCATGAAAAAGAGGAGTTCGCCAGGGTTCAAGTTCCGAAAAGTCCAAACATTCTCTTCGTAGGCCCTATTGTTAGGAAAGACAACTATGTTGATACAGACAAAATCAAGGCAAAATATGGAATTAGCGAAGGCGACTTTGTTGTCTTGGCAACTGCTGGTGGCGGCGGCTTTGCCGACGCTGCTGATTTTGTGAATTGCTGCCTTGAAGCTTTTGGAGCAGTAAAGAAATCCTTGCCCAAAGTCAAGTTCATCATGTTGACAGGTCCGTTCTTCCAACAAAAGATAGACTCGACTGATATCAAGATTCTGGAATTTGATGAGGATTTTACTTCTCTTTTGGCAGTTGCGAATCTGGTCGTTTCTCAAGCCGGATACAACTCAATAAATGAGTTGGCTTATTACAGAAAGAGGGCTATCATCATTCCCTCAAAAAAACCAAACGATGACCAGTTCGAGAGGGCTGAGTATGCAAAAAGGTTTGGTTTTGAGGTCCTCAATGGATTTGATGCAGCACAGTTGAAGACACTTATTTTTGGCACTGCGAGGCAAGACCAAATAAAAACCGATTACAGAATTATTACAGGCAATTATTTTGCTGCCTGGCAAATCCTCAACCTGCCCAAGCAACAGGTAAAATTTAACCTAGTTGATGGTCCGTACAGACTTAGGCTCTGGGACAGATGCAACAACAACTGTTTATTCTGCCAGGTTTTGCCGTTCAAATCATCAGATGAGAAGTCGTTTGAATCAATAAGAAGCGAATTGCTTGGCTGCAAGAACAAAGGTTACAGGGAAGTCATTCTGCCGTGCAACACTGACATAAGAGCTGACCTCCATGATATTCTTGCTTACGCAAAGAAATTAGGTCTTAAGACAGTTTTGGAAACAAACGGAAGAATGTTTTCCTATCGTGATTTTGCAGAGCGTACTTCCGGGCTTGTTGACCGGTTTGATGTGTTCCTGAATGGCTCTCAGGAAGTGCATGATAAAATATCCAGCGCAGATGCCTTTGAACAGGCAATGCAGGGAATCAGTAACTTGATTGGGCTTGGTGCTGATACTCAGGTCAACACAGTTATCACAAACTATAACTACAATGAGCTGAAAAACACAATTTTAGTGCTAAAAGACCTGGGTGTAAAAGCATGGAGACCAATTTTTCCTGTACTGAAAGAGCCTAATCAGCATATTCCAGAGGTCTCAGAATGCTATGAGCAGCTTGATGAGGCAATCAAGTTTGCCAGAGAACAGGATATTGATGTAGTTACCGGAGAGGTTTTTTACAACCCCTTCATTCCAGACCATCTTAACCTCACTGCGGATAATGCCTACTTAGCTTATGAAGCACCAACCAGCCCAAAAGAGGAATCAACGCGCAATAAATGGATTGACTGGGAAGTAACTGGCACATGCAACTATTGGTGCTCCTACTGCGGCCTCAAGCAGCAAAGGGCAGACTCTGTTTATGTGCATAAGCATGAAGCAGTTATCAGCCAGCTGAAGAGGCTTCCTGGAATCTGGAACGTCATGCTTTATGGTGGCGAGCCTCTTATTGTTGAAAACATTTCACAGATTGTCAGAGATGTCCTGGAGAAAACTCAGCATAAGGTGAGTTTTGTTACCAACCTTTCTCCAGATATAGTGCAAT
>Ga0315277_10012889_pt1 | contig 10451 bp, 7 predicted proteins | sample YL17G05_15_MG_FD_203695 | JGI IMG/M metagenome (GOLD analysis project Ga0315277, IMG submission 203695) | Sediment microbial communities from Yellowstone Lake, YNP, Wyoming, USA - YL17G05_15 | ecosystem: Environmental > Aquatic > Freshwater > Lake > Sediment | place: USA: Wyoming | collected...
ATCAACAAGCGGAAGGTTGAGGCCGTTCCGGGCATGACGGTCCTCGAGGCCGCCCGAGAGGCCGGCGTCTACATCCCCACCCTCTGCTACCACCGCGACCTCGCCCCCGAGGGGCACTGCCGCGTCTGCCTGGTGGAGATCGCCGGGCAGCGGACCCTGCAGCCGGCATGTATGTTCCCCGCGGCGGAGGGCATGGAGGTCAATACCCACTCCCCGAAGGTGCGCGAGGTCCGGCGGCTGATGCTCGAGCTGCTGCTCTCGAACCACCCCAACGAGTGCCTGAGCTGCGTGCGCAGCCGGAACTGCGAGCTCCAGAAGCTGGCGAAGGAGATGGGCATAGAGGAGAACCGGCTCGAGGGCGAGCGCAAGGTCTGCGAGGTGGATGAGAGCAGCTTCGTCGTCCGCGACAACGAGAAGTGCGTGCTCTGCCGCCGCTGCCTCCGCGTGTGCCAGGGAGTGCAGGGGGTCGGCGCCCTGGGCGCCGGCGAGCGGGGCTGGGACACGGTCATCGGGCCGGCCTTCGAGAGCAGGATGGCCGATATCGTGTGCGTGAACTGCGGCCAGTGCATCAACTACTGCCCCACGGGCGCCCTGCGGGAGCGCAGCTTCAGAGGCGCGGTGTGGGCGGCGCTGGAGGACCCGGCCAAGTTCGTGGTGGTCCAGACCGCTCCCGCGGTGCGCGTCGGCCTGGGCGAGGAGATGGGGCTGCCGTCAGGGGCCCTGGTCACCGGCAGGATGGTCGCCGCGCTGCGCGAGCTGGGCTTCGATCGGGTCTTCGACACTGATTTCACGGCCGACCTCACGATCATGGAGGAGGGCAACGAGCTGATCCAGCGGGTTACCCAGGGCGGGGCCCTGCCGATGATCACCTCCTGCTGTCCCGGCTGGATCAAGTTCGCGGAGCACTTCTACCCCGATCTCCTCGATCACATCTCCACGTGCAAGTCTCCCCAGCAGATGTTCGGGGCAATCGCCAAGACCCACTACGCGCAGAAGGCCGGCGTGGACCCGGCCAACATGGTCGTCGTCTCCGTCATGCCGTGCACGGCGAAGAAGTTCGAGTGCCAGCGGCCCGAGATGAACGACTCGGGCTACCAGGACGTGGACTACGTGCTCACCACGCGCGAGCTGGCGCAGATGCTCCGAGAGGCGGGTGTCGATCTCGCCCAGCTGCCAGAGGAGGACTACGATGATCCGCTGGGGACCTCCACTGGAGCGGCGGTGATCTTCGGCGCTACCGGCGGGGTGATGGAAGCCGCGCTCCGCACGGCGTACGAGGTGATCACCGGCCAGCCACTGGGCAGCGTCAACTTCGAAGCGGTGCGCGGACTCCAAGGGATCAAGGCCGCCACCATCCCGGTGGGCGACCTGGAGGTCAAGGTGGCGGTGGCCCACGGACTGAGCAACGCGCGCAAGCTGCTCGACCTGATCCGCCAGGGGAAGGCCGACTACCACTTCATCGAGATCATGGCCTGCCCCGGCGGGTGCCTCGGGGGAGGGGGCCAGCCGATCCCCGTGGACAACGAGATCCGGGAGGCCAGGGCGACTTCTATCTACCAGGCCGACGAGAGCATGGCGATCCGGAAGTCGCACGAGAACCCGATGATCAAGCGGCTCTACGAGGAGTTCCTGGGCAGGCCCCTCGGCCACAAGTCACACGAACTGCTACACACGCACTACACGCCTCGCCCGGCCAGCGGCATTGCACCTCCGGGCCAGGGTGAGGCCGTCGAACCCGAGTCCGGAGAAGTGGCGGCCGCGAAGGCGGGCGGGGCGGGGGGCAGCTAGCCGTATGCGTGCGGCGGGAAGCGGGGTGCAAGATGACGGTCACCTCAAGCAGAGAGACACCAGCGCCGGCGCTGCCGCTGGAGGCCGTCGAGGACCTCCTCGGCCAGCGGCGCGCAGCTGACCGCGGTCTTCTCGTCGACGTCCTGGCCAAGGCCAGGTCGCTGGCGGGGCTGGACCTCGACGAGGCCGCGGCCTTGCTTGCAGCGCGTGACCCCGAGGCCCGGGAGGCGATCTTCGCGGCGGCCCGGGAGGTGAAGGACCGGATCTACGGTCCTCGCATGGTCCTCTTCGCCCCTCTCTACGCCAGCAACGAGTGCAACAACGACTGCCTGTACTGCGCCTTTCGCCGCGGTAACCACGACCTGATCCGCCGGACCCTCACCCTGGGCGAGATCGCGCAGGAGATCCGCATCCTCGAAGACATGGGCCACAAGCGCGTTCTCCTGGTGGTGGGCGAGAGCGGCAAATCAGGCGCGGAGTACGCGGTGGCCGCGGTGCGCACTATCTACGAGACGCGCTCCGGTCCAGGCGAGATCCGCCGGGCCAATGTCAACATGGCCCCGCTTGGGGTGGAGGGATTCCGACGTCTCAAGGAGGCCGGGATCGGCACCTACCAGTGCTTCCAGGAGACCTACCACCCCGGCCAGTACGCCCATCTCCATCCCTCCGGGCGCAAGGCGGACTACCGGTGGCGGCTGGGGGTCTTCGACCGGGCCTTCGCGGCTGGCATAGATGATGTCGGCCTGGGCGTGCTCTTCGGGCTCTACGACCACCGATTCGATACCCTTGCCCTGCTCGCGCACGCCCAGGACCTGGACCGGCGGTACGGAGTGGGGCCGCACACTCTCTCGTTCCCGCGCATCGAGCCGGCCCAGAACGCGCCGGCGGCCGAGCATATCCCCTACCCCGTATCGGACGACGAGCTGCTCCAGGTGGTGGCCGTGCTGCGCCTCGCCTGTCCTTACACCGGCATGATAATGTCCACTCGGGAGCGGCCGGAGCTGCGCCGGCAACTCCTCAAGCTAGGGGTCTCCCAGCTCTCGGCCGGGTCGCGCACCTATCCGGGGGCTTACGCAGACGGACGGGCACACGTCGAGGAGGAGGAGCAGTTCGCCCTCGGCGATACGCGCCCGCTCGACCTGGTGGTCAGGGACCTCAGCGAGAACGGATACATCCCTAGCTTCTGCACCGCATGCTACCGGCTGGGCCGCACCGGGCAGGATTTCATGGAGAAGGCCAAGCCCGGCGATATCCAGCAGTTCTGCACCCCCAACGGCCTACTCACCTTCCAGGAGTACCTGCTGGACTATGCCAGTCCCGAGACCCGCGCGGCGGGAGAGCGGCTGCTGGGCAAGCTCCTGGAAGGACTGGCGCCAGACGTACGGCCTACGGTCGAGAGGCGCCTGGCAGGAATCCGCGCGGGAGAGCGGGATCTCTATCTATGAGCGCGCGCGTGACGGCCATGCTGCGCGACCTCGAGGAGCGCGGAGACGCTTCGCGTGAGTCTCTCGCCTTTCTCCTGAGCGCAACCGGTGAGGAGATGGCGGCCCTCCTCGCGGCGGGGGACCGCGCCCGCGCTGCCGCGGCGGGGGATGAGGTCCATCTCCGCGCGCTCATCGAGTTCTCGAATCACTGCCGGCGCGACTGCCGCTACTGCGGCCTTCGGCGCGACCACCGCGCCCTTCGTCGGTACCGCATGTCGCCCGAGGAGATCGTCGACGCGAGCCGCAACGCAGCGGCCGTCGGCTTCGGCACCGTGGTGCTCCAATCAGGCGAGGAGCCTCACTACTCGGCCGATCTGCTCGCTGATACCGTGCGCGCCATCAAGGTGCAGTGCGATGCTGCGATCACCCTCTCCATCGGGGAACGCCCGGAGGCCGACTACCGGGTGCTGCGGGAGGCGGGCGCTGACCGGTTCCTGCTCCGCATGGAGACCTCGTCGCCCGCGCTCTACCGGAGGCTGCACCCCGACTCGGACTGGCGTCAGCGCCTCGCGTGCCTGGAGTCGCTAAGGCGACTCGGCTACCAGGTTGGCTCAGGGGTGATGATCGGGCTGCCGGGCCAGTCGGCCGAGATGCTGGCCGAGGATCTGCTGTTCCTGCGGTCCCTGGACCTCGACATGATCGGCGTCGGCCCGTTCATCCCGCATCCGGCCACCCCACTTGCGGGCTCCGCCAGCGGCGCCCTCGATCTATCGCTCCGGTTCATTGCCTGCCTCCGCCTCCTCTGCCCCGAGGCCCTCATCCCGGCCACCACGGCGCTGGATGCGCTTCACCCCCGAGGGCGGCTACTCGCGCTGCGGGTGGGGGCGGATGTGCTGATGCCCGACGTCACGCCCGCCCGTTACCAGGAGCACTACCAGCTGTACCCCGGGAGGCCGGGCGCGAGCGGCGGGCCGGCCGCATCCCGGGCCTGGGCCGAGGCCGCGGTCGTTTCGCTGGGGCGCCGCGTCGCCCTGGGCTACGGTCACACCCGGCGGGGGAGGGTCGCCAGCCATGCCTGAGCAGACGACCAGGACCGAGCACGATCTGCTGGGCCCGCGCGACGTTCCAGCTGAGGCCTACTACGGCGTCCATACCATGCGGGCGGTCGCCAACTTCCCCCTCTCCGGTCTTCGCCTCCACCCGGAGCTGATCCGATCCCTGGCCCTGGTGAAGAAGGCCGCGGCACTCGCTAACCAGCGGACCGGCCACCTCGCAGAGGACAAGGCGCGGGTCATCTGCCAGGCCTGCGATGAGGTGGTCGCCGGGCAGTGGCACGACCAGTTCCTCGTGGACGCGTTCCAGGGCGGCGCCGGCACCTCGACCAACATGAACGTGAACGAGGTGCTGGCCAACCGGGCGATCGAGATTCTGGGGGGGCAGAGGGGCGGCTACTCTCTCGTCCACCCCAACGACCACGTCAATCTCTCGCAGTCCACGAACGACGTCTACCCGACGGCCGTGAAGCTGGCCGCCATCCGGCTCCTGCTTCCCGTGATAGACGACATGGCCCGTCTGCAGGGGGCGCTTCAGGAGAAGGAGGCCGAGTTCGCCGGCGTGCTCAAGGTGGGCCGGACCGAGATGCAGGACGCGGTCCCCATCACCCTGGGCCAGGAGTTTTCGGCCTGGGCGCAGGCCGTGCAACGAGACTGGTGGCGCCTACACGTCGTGGAGGAGAAGCTTCGGCAGGTCAACCTCGGCGGCACCGCTGTTGGGACGGGCCTGAATGCCGACCGCAGGTACGTGCTCACCGTGGTCGACATCCTGCGCGACCTGACCGGTCTCGGCCTGGCCCGCGCCGAGAACATGATCGACGTCACGCAGAATGCCGATGTCTTCGCCGAGGTCTCGGGCCTGCTGAAGGCCGCGGCCGTGAACCTGGCCAAGATCGCCGCCGACCTCCGCCTGCTCTCGTCGGGGCCGCGCGCCGGTCTGGGAGAGCTCCTCCTGCCAGAGCAGCAGGCCGGCTCCTCGATCATGCCCGGCAAGGTCAACCCGGTGGTGACGGAGGCGATCACGCAGATCGCATACCAGGTGATGGCCAACGATCTTGCCATCACGCTGGCCGCGCAGGCCGGGCAACTGGAGCTGAACGCGTTCCTTCCGCTCATTGCGCACAACCTGTTTCAGCAGCTGGATCTGCTGCACGCCGGGGTCAACGTCTTCGTCGACCGGTGCGTCTCCGGCATCGGGGCGCGCCGAGACCACTGTCGCGCGCAGGTCGAGGAGAGCTTCGGCCTGGTGGTGGCGGTGGCCTCCTATGTCGGGTATGAGCTGGCCTCGGAGGTGGCCCGCGAGGCCCACCGGACGGGCCGCCCGGTGAAGCAGGTCCTGCTCGAGCGCGGCCTCTTCGAGGAAGAGGAGCTCGCGATCATCATGGCGCCTGAGGAGATGACGAAGCCGGGAATCCCGGGCGCCCGGGGGCTGAAGGAGCGGGGACGCGCGCCGCGGGCCGAGCCCGGGAGTGACTGACATGACGCAGACCCTCAATGAGACTCCAACCGGCAGCAGGCTGCACATCGCCATCTTCGGGAGGCGGAACGCGGGCAAGTCCAGCTTGATCAACGCCCTCACCAACCAGGAGGCGGCGATCGTCTCCGCGGTGGCCGGAACCACCACCGACCCGGTCCGGAAGGCCATGGAGATGCTCCCGATCGGCCCGGTGGTGATGATAGACACCGCGGGCATCGACGACGTCGGCGAGCTGGGGGAGGTCCGCGTGGCGCGCACTCTCCGCGTGCTGGAACAGACCGACCTGGCGCTCCTGGTGCTCGACCCCACCGTCGGCGCGGACGGGTACGAGGGCGACCTGGCCTGGCGAATCAAGCAGCGCGGGGTGCCGCTCGTGGCGGTCGTCAACAAGGTGGACATCCATCCTGATGACGGCGACATGGTGGCCTGGGCGCGGGAGCGCGAGCTGCCTGTGGCCTCTGTGAGCGCGGTCACCCGCGAGGGCGTGGAGCTGCTCAAGCAGGTGCTGATCAAGAACGCGCCGGCCGGCTGGAGCGAGCCGACGATTCTGGGCGATCTCATCCGGCCCGGCGACACCGTGGTCATGTGCATCCCCATCGACAAGGCCGCACCGAAGGGAAGGCTGATCCTCCCGCAGGTAATGGCGATCAGGGACGTACTGGACCATGACGCTTGCGCGGTGATGGTGAAGGAGCGGGAGCTGAAGCACGCGCTGGCCAGCCTGGGCCGTCCCCCCAAGCTGGTGGTCACCGACAGCCAGGCCGTCCTGAAGGCGGCGGCCGACACGCCGAAGAACGTCCTGTTCACCTCCTTCTCCATCCTGTTCGCGCGCTACAAGGGGGACCTGGAGGAGATGGTCCGGGGGGCAATGAGCGTGCCCCGCCTGCGGCCGGGCGACAAGGTGCTCATTGCGGAGGCCTGCACCCACCACCGCCAGCCAGACGACATCGGCAAAGTGCAGATCCCGCGTTGGCTCCGCCAGTCCGTGGGCGGGGAGCTGGAGTTCCACTGGACCTCGGGCGGGGACTTCCCGCCTGACCTCGGCAGCTACCGGCTGCTGGTGCACTGCGGCGCCTGCATGATCAACCGCCAGGAGATGCTGTCGCGGATCGCCCGGGCCCGGGAGGCGCGAGTGCCGATCGTCAACTATGGGGTGCTACTCGCGGCCGTGCACGGGCTACTGCCCCGCGCGCTGGAACCGTTCCCGGCCGCCCGGCTGATCCTGCAGGAAGAGGAAGCGGAAGCGGGGGTGATAGCCCGGTGAGACCCGAGCGACGAGAGCAACGGGCCGAAGCGGCCGCGCCCGGCTCCCCGACCGCTGCCTCCCGCCAGACCGGAAGGGGGCGGCGCGGGGCCGCCTGCGGCCTGTTGCCGCGGGACTACTGCGAGCGGTATCTCTCCGGCCTGCTGAGAGGCGGCCGTTCGGACAGGATCGCCATCCGCCGCGTCGCGCGGCAGAACTGCGCGGTCGTGCAGTGCATGGAGGAGCGAGGGCTGGCCTCGTGCTCCCAGTGCGCTGAGGCCCCCTGCGCCTTCCACGAGCAGCTCGACCGCATCTGCCCGGCCGGCGCGTCGCCCGCGCAGGGTCACAGCTGGCGTCTGGAGGCGCTGTCTCCCTCCCCAACGGCCGAGGAGAAGCCGAGGAGAGGCCGGGGCCGGGCGCAGGTCCCCGATCGCTGCATCGCCCGCCTCCGCTGGTACCTCGCCGCGCTGGAGCATTTCCGCGAGGCCGGCCTGGAGGTGGTGTCCTCCGCAGACATCGGGGCCAAGGTAGGGGTCAGCTCGTCCCTCGTCCGCAGGGACCTCTGCTACTTCGGGCAGTTCGGAACGCCGAGCCTGGGCTACCACGCCGACGAGCTGGCCGAGAGCCTCCGTTCGCTCTTCCAGGGCGATGACCGCCGGCGCGTCGTCTGGGTCGGAGCGGACCGCCTCCTCGCCGAGTCGGGGCTGGTCTCGCAGTTCGCTCGGCACGACTGGCAGATCATCGCCGCCTTCGACCCCGATCCGGACCGGGCGGGCACACCTGTCGGCAACCTCCAGGTGATGCACCTGTCCTCTCTCGGCCACGTGGTGCGCAACATGGAGGTGAACACAGCGGTGCTCGCGGTTCCGGAGCCAGAGGCGCAGGCCGCCGCCGAGCAGCTTGTCTCCTGTGGCGTGGACGCGATCCTGAACCTGACGGCGGCCCCTCTTGCCCTGCCCTCCCACGTCGCGGTGCAGCAGGCCGATCTCGCCACCCAGCTCATGTTGCTGTCCTACTACGCCAGGCAGGGCAGACAGGCGGAGGAGCGGCGGTGACCGGTGTAGTCACAACCATCGGCGAGAAGTGCCGGCGCTGCTACCAGTGCGTCCGGAACTGCCCGGCCAAGGCGATCAAGGTCCAGGACGGGCAGGCCAAGGTACTCACCGAGCGCTGTATCGGCTGCGGTAACTGCATCCGCGTGTGCTCTCAGGGGGCCAAGCGCGTGGAGAGCGCGGCCCTCCCGACCACGCGGGAGATGATCGCCGCCGGGGAGCATGTAGTGGCCTGTCTTGCACCCTCTTTCCCGGCCGCGCTCCGCGCCGTCCGGCCCCGCCAGGTGGTCACGGCGGCAAGGCGGTTGGGCTTCAGTGAGGTCATGGAGGTGGCCGTCGGGGCTGAACTGGTGGGGAGGGCCTACCGCAAGCTGATCCAGGACAGCGACTCCCAAGGCCCGATCATCACGAGCCCCTGCCCCGCCCTCGTGAGCTATGTGGAGAAGTACCTGCCGGAGCTGATCCGCTCGCTCGCCCCGATCGTGTCTCCGATGATCGCCCTGGGGCGGCTCGTCAAGGGCCGGCTCCGGCCCGACGCGAAGGTGGTGTTCATCGGGCCGTGTGTGGCCAAGAAGGCCGAGGCCCGGGATCCCAGCGTGGTCGGCGCGGTGGACGCGGTGCTGACCTTCAAGGAGTTCACCGACTGGCTTGAGGAGGCCGGCGTGGACGTGGCCGCGCTTCCGGACGGCGAGTTCGACGGGCCGACCCCGGAGGTGGGCCGCATCTTCCCCGTCTCCGGCGGTCTGCTGCGCACCGCCGCGCTGTCCTCCGACATCCTCGACAACGAGATCGTCGTAACCGAGGGGGTGGACCGGACGACCGAGCTTCTGCACAGCCTCGGCAAGAACGGCTCAGAGGCGAGGTTCTACGACCTCCTCTTCTGCGAGGGGTGCATCAAGGGGCCGTTCTCAGCGGAGCGGGGGGACGCCGTCGCGCTCAAGCAGGTGGTGGCGAACTACACGCGCGCCGAGCGGGGGCGATACCCCGCCGCGCCCCTCGAATCGTACGATGACCTGGACCTCTCCCGGGGCTTCAGCGATGTGCACATTCCCGAGCCCCAGCCCACGGAGGAGGAGATCCGCGCCATCCTGCGACAGACCAGCAAGCTCACCCCGCAGGACGAGCTGAACTGCGGCGCCTGCGGCTACGCCTCCTGCCGCGACAAGGCGATCGCGGTCTACAACGGCCTGGCTGAGGCCGAGATGTGCCTTCCCTACCTGATCGAGAAGCTGGAGGAGACCGTCGCGGAGCTCAACACCTCGCGGCGAGAGCTGCTGGAGACGGAGGAGCAGCTGATCCAGTCCGAGAAGCTCGCCTCCATGGGCCAGCTCGCGGCGGGAGTGGCCCACGAGATCAACAACCCGCTGGGCACCGTGTTGATCTACACCCACATGCTCCTGAAGGAGCTGCCGCAGGGAGACCCCAGGCGGGATGACCTCCAGATGATCACGCGCGAGGCCGAGCGCTGCCGCAAGATCGTCACGGGCCTGCTCGACTTCTCGCGCCAGAGCAAGCCGCGCGACCAGCTGACCGATGTCAACGCCCTCCTCTCCGACAGCATCGCCCTGGTGGCGAAGCAGGAGTCGTTCGCCAAGGTTCGCGTCAGGGCAGGACTCGACCCAGACCTCCCGGCCACACTTCTGGACGCGGACCAGATGAAGCAGGCGTTCATCAACATCCTCCAGAACGCGGGAGAGGCCATGCCCGAGAGCGGGGAGCTCACAGTGAGCACGGGCCTCTCCGATGATGGCAGGAACATCATCGCCCGGTTCGCCGACACAGGCTGCGGCATACCCGAGGAGAGCCTGGAGCGGATCTTCCACCCCTTCTTCACCACCAAGCAGATCGGCAAGGGCACAGGCTTGGGGCTGGCCATCGTCTATGGTATCGTGAAGATGCACCGGGGCGGGATCTCGGTGGACAGCAAGGTGGGGGCGGGCAGCACCTTCACCATCACGCTCCCGGTGCAGGAGCCCAGAGGCGGGGAGCAGGGGTGATGGCGGAGCCGAGGCGCGTCCTGCTGGTGGACGATGATGTGGACTTTCTGGAGGCGGTCCGCGCCTTGCTGGAAGCCCACGGCTACCAGGTTCTGGCGGCCCACAGCGCCCAGGAGGCACTTGCGCTTCTCCGCCGGGAACGCGTGAACGTCGCCATACTCGACCTGATGATGGAGGAACCAGACTCCGGGATTCTGGTCGCCCACTTCCTCCGGCGCCAGCCGGAGATGGCCGGGATCCCGGTGATCCTCGCCACGGCTGTGGCCGAGAAGACCGGCTTCCGCCCCTCCCTCGACGACCCGGAGGAGCGGGAATGGCTCAAGGTGGACGCCTGGGTGGACAAGCCTGTCGCGCCCGAGGAACTGCTGGCGACTATCGAGCGTCTGACCGATGGCTAAGAGCGCCGATCAGAGCACAA
>Ga0315277_10012891_pt1 | contig 10447 bp, 13 predicted proteins | sample YL17G05_15_MG_FD_203695 | JGI IMG/M metagenome (GOLD analysis project Ga0315277, IMG submission 203695) | Sediment microbial communities from Yellowstone Lake, YNP, Wyoming, USA - YL17G05_15 | ecosystem: Environmental > Aquatic > Freshwater > Lake > Sediment | place: USA: Wyoming | collected...
AGCACTGGACTTTTTACACCAATCGGCTCAGTTACCTCCGGTCGGAAAATACCGCTACCACCGAGTTCCATCCATTTACCGTTCCAGAACACCTCAACTTCCATACTCGGTTCCGTGTACGGAAAATATCCTGGTCTAAACCTGATTTTTTCAAATCCCATTCTATGATAAAACTCTTTGAGAATACCGATAAGTTGTCGGAAGTTCGTATTCTCTTCATAGATAATTCCCTCGATTTGATAGAACTCAGGGAGATGGGTTGTATCGATGTCCTCTTTTCGAAAGACCCGGTCAAGAGAAAATACCTTACAGGGTGGTTTAGGATGGTTGTAGAGGTAGCGGATTGTGTTCACCGTGGTATGAGTTCGTAATAATGCTCGTTCCCCCTCTGTTTTTGAGAATTTATACCCCCACCCAATAGATCCTGTCGTTCCCCCATTTTCATGGACCTTGGCAACTTCCTCAAGTAATTGTTTTTCGTTAATTGGTAATTTTGTGGGTACCTTGCAGTAGAAAGTATCTTGCATTTCTCGTGCGGGGTGATCCTGCGGGATAAAAAGAACATCCATATTCCAGAAACAGGATTCAACATAGTCCCCTTCTATTTCCTGGAACCCCATTTCGACGAAGATCTGCCGAATTTCAGAAATCAACTTAACTAAAGGATGTGGTTTACCGCCATAGATCGCAGGAGCAAACGCATGAATGTCATATGGTCTAATTGTTTTATGTTTCCATTCACTGTTTTTTATGACAGCGCTCGTTACCTGACTGATTTCTTCTTGGATTTCAAAACCGGTGTCTACCACCTTTTTTCCATGATCTGTTAAAATAATCGTACTCGTGATTATTTCTTTTTCTTTGATAACATTCTTTCGTGACGCGAGAGGTTTGATACTGTCTTTTTCGATTTGTTGTTCGGGTTGTTCGTATAATAGATGTAACAGTCTTTCAGCCTCTGTAACTTCAGAGAGTGCTTTTTTTCCTTTGTCGGTTATTTCGATGATGGTGTCCTTTTCTTTTTTGATAGACGCCCAGCCATTTGTTTTAAGCCAACCGATTGCAACAGAGATTTCATCAGAATCAAGAACCGCTGTAAGGTCTTTTAAGCTGATTGTCCCATTCTTCTCAGATAAGAGTTTGAGTGCACGTTTCTCAGGTAATCCTTTTTCAATAAATCGTTTCCCTTCTTTTCCCAATGAGTAAACAGTTTTAATGTGGTTGTCCATCGTCACAAGTTTTTTTGATTGCAACCACGAAGCTGCATTTGAAACTTCAACATCTTGGGAAAACCCCCCGTTTTTGAATATGTCTTCCGGTGAACCTTTACCACGTAATTTCTTCAGAACGAGTAATACTTTTTTCTCGTTCAAAGACAGTTCCTTAATTGTTTTATCAACATCCATTAAAACCTGAAATTGTCTTGCTACGTATTAAGATGTCGATATTCATTTTTGATGAGAAAGAATTATAAAATATTAGTTCTTCCTTCTTCGTACCCGGAGAGCTAGTTATGATTGGAAAATTACCCGAAGAAATCTTACAAGCCATCTTAGAAACTATTCCCATCGAATTTTCTGTAATCGATAAAAACGAAAAAGTATTGGCTTGGAATAAACATACGACACGGATTTTTAAAAGACCTGAAGCTGTTGTTGGTCGTGATGTTCAGAATTGTCATCCGAAAAAAAGCCTTGGAAAAGTCGAGCAGATACTACAAGAAATGAAAGCAGGAAAACGAGATAAAGCTCAATTTTGGATTGATCTTCCCCTTGGTCCAAATGAAAAAAAGGAAAAAGTGCTCATTGAATATTATGCGCTACGAGATACAAAGGGGTCGTACCTTGGCTGCCTTGAATCTTCACAAAATATTAGTAAATACCAAGAGATAACCGGTGAAAAACGATTACTTGATTAATACTATAGTTTTGTAGATTTCTCAGGTAATATTATGAAAAGGATTCAAGGTCGTAAGAGATAATCAATATCAATCAAAAACAGTTTTTGTATCCATTCTTTGCAATGTTGTTTATGTTTTTGGTTATCTCGACCTTTCGTTAGCATATGCGTTCGATGCGGGAGGGGAATACACACAATCCTATTGACATGATGCATATCAACACTTCTAACATCGTAAGCAGGATAGGGATTATCAAATAAAGGGAGATATCCGAGATTTCTTCTCTTAAATCGGGCTCTTCGGTTTACCTCGGGATACTTATGCTTTTTCATACTTTTATATCCTGCTTCTCCCCATTCGCGGAATGGAGAGGAAAGATAAGCGGGGATACGGATACATCATTCTTTCTTTCACATTGTTAGTATGTGAAATACCACTTTTTGTTTATAAACATACAAAGAGGAAGGATGAAAGTATTACTTTTTTATAGAACAAGCGTATTACCTCCTTTCAAAACCGGGCCCGTAGCTTAGATCGGTTGGAGCAACCGGCTGATAACCGGTAGGCCGAGAGTTCAAATCTCTCCGGGCCCATTCTTTCTATTTCCATTTTTTCTGTACTTTATCTTAGTACGGGATTGCTAGTTTCTCTCTCTAACAAGAACATATGCGTCTCTTCTCATGTATATGACATTTTATAATAGCAATCCGCAATACCTATGTTATGGGGTTTGACATAGGGTTGGCATAGGTTTGCGCTTGTTCCATTTTAATGTTCCAATTCTGTTCCACGTTATTAGGAGAAAAATGGAACAAAAATGGAACGTTATCTTAGATGAAGTATCCTTCGTTATTTACACCTTTATTTGAATGAATTCAAATCTGTGGTATTGTCAAAAAAGTGTATTAGATCAATTAGAATAGTGTTACTAACAATGGAAATAATACTTGTAATCTTGATCGGTGATTTCTCCCATGTAATGGTGCCATTCTTGTGTTTTTGTGTCAATGAAAAGTTCAGCCCCCTCATGACCTATTGCATCGATAAGCACTGTATCTTGTTTGAATTCTTCTAATGCTTCCATCAGATTCGTTGGCAGTCGTTTAATGTTGTTTTCTTTAATTTCTTCGTCAGTCATCTTATAGATGTTTTTCGTTATAGGTTCATAGCTGATTTTCTTTTTGATACCGTCAAGACCTGCATGGATTAATGTGGCGAAAAGGAGGTATGGGTTTGCTGCAGGATCTGGATTTCGTACTTCGATGGTTACATTCTTTTTTGAAGGTATTCGTATAAGGCTGCTACGGTTATGAGGCGCCCAGGCAAGATAAATAGGGGCTTCGTAATGGGGAATCAATCGTTTATAAGAATTCAAGGTTGGATTTGCAATAGCAGCAATCCCTCGAGAGTGTTCTAAGATACCTCCGATGAAATATCGTGCGTTTTGATTCAAACCAAACAAGTCATTGTCATCGGCGAACATATTTTTTCCTTTCTTATATAACGCGATATGCGCATGCATACCGCTTCCTGCTTCATTAGAAAATGGTTTTGGCATAAAGGTAATATCAAAATTATAGGCACTAGCAATGTCTCGTGCGAGATATTTAAATAAACAGCAAAAATCAGCTGCCGGGATAGCATCAAGCTCTGTTATCTCGATTTCATGCTGTGATTTACCTGACTCATGATGATGGTATTTGATTTGACATCCGCAGGTCATGAGAATATCGGAAAGACGATGCCTGTATTCTTTTGCGTTATCAAGGGGTGGTGTAATAAAATAACCTTGATTTGCTTTTATTTCAGTAAATTTATTCTCATTATGGTTTAAGATGTAAAACTCGATTTCAGGGGAGATCATAATGCTGTCGAATCCTCTACTCTTTGCCATCTCCACTGCCCTTTGAAGGATATGCCGCGGTCCTGCGCGGTATGGGTTGAGGTCGACATCGGAAAGATTCGCCCGAATAAGGGCTTCTCCTTCTAGATGAGGAAGAACTAGAAAGGTACTAGGGTCAGGAACTGCGAGCATATCTGAGCGTTCGACTTTTCGGAATCCAACCGATGAGCCGTCAAAACGTGAACCTTTAGTGAGAACATCATCTTTTATAAAACGGTCTGCAGGAACATAAAAAACCCGTAACCCCCCCATAAGATCAGTAAAATGAATTTGGATCCATCTGATATGATGCGTCTCGATTTCTTTATTTATCTGTTGATAACTCATGGAGTATAGGATATCGCAGGCATTATAAAATTTTTATGGATACCAAATATGGTATTACGAGAACCACCTGAGAACGTGATTGGGGAATGAGCCTTAAATATAATAGAATTTACCAGATGGATTGTCTTACTGGTCTCCAACAGATCGACAACGAATCAGTCGATGTAATCGTAACATCCCCCCCCTACAATATTGGAAAACCATATCGGTCGTATCATGATACACGACCACGAATTGAGTATCTAAACTGGATGGAAAATATCGCGATCGCATGTAAAACAGCGCTGAAAAAAAACGGATCGTTTTTCCTTAACGTAGGGGGAAAACCAACCGAATTGTGGATTGCGTTAGATCTAGCGAATCGATTCCGTAACCACTTCATCTTACAAAATACTATTCATTGGATTAAATCAATTGCAATTCCAAAAGATGATGTGGGTAACTACAAGACGATTACAGATGACATCGCAGTCGGACATTACCAACCAGTGAACAGCACAAGATACCTAAGCAACTGTCATGAATACATCTTCCATTTCACATTAACCGGAGACGTTGCCATAGATTCCCTTGCTGTCGGCGTGAAATATCAGGATAAAACCAACATTGGGCGATGGAAAAAAGCAAAAAAAGATCTACGAGGACGAGGTAACACTTGGTTTATCCCTTATGCGACGATACAAAATGCAAGGATACATCCGACGGTCTTCCCAAAAAAACTCCCTGAGATGTGCATTAAACTTCATGGTGTAAAAAAAAATATGCTTGTCCTTGATCCGTTTATGGGAACCGGCTCAACAGCACTCGCCTGCCAAAAACTTGGAGTGAATTTCATCGGTTTTGAAATCGACCCAAGCTATGTTAACATCGCAAATAAAGAATTATTCAAACAAAAAGAAAAATCAGACCATGAGTAACAGCAAAAATAAATAAAACCACACGACTTAATTAAGTGTTGTAATCTAGCTGAGTTATATTATGAAGAATATCACCCTCTGGCGTAACAACAGCCTCTACACTGCTCCCCTTTCACCAGCTTGTCGGATGTGCGCAGCAGGATCAAAAATGGTCTTACTGATAACTGGACTCTGCTCCACCCACTGCTTCTACTGCCCCTTGAGTTTTAAAAAAGGAGGCACTGATAAGATTTTTGCTGATGAATGGGAACTAGAAAACGAACAGGATACCAAAAAATTAATTCGAGAAGCAGAAAACATAGAGGCGACCGGCGCTGGTATCACTGGTGGCGATCCCCTTGTTGTTTGGAAAAGAGTTCAAACCTACATCACTCTACTGAAGGATACATTTGGAGAAAAATTCAATATTCATCTATATACCTCTGCACTCAAAAATGCAGATCATTTACCTGATCTTATCGCCTCGGGTCTGGACGAGGTAAGATTTCATCCACTTCCGGGTACCTGGAAAAACATGGAAAAAAGCCCTATTAAAAAGACAATCAAGAACATAGTTGATACAGTTGCGGATGTCGCTATTGAAATTCCGGCTCTCCCAAAAATGGAACAAGAAATCCTATCCCTAATCATCTGGGCTGAAACACAAGATGTACAGTGGGTTAACATAAACGAATTAGAATTTTCAGAGCGTAACTGTGCCGCCTTCCTTAACAGAGGATATCAAGTAAAAAATGATATATCCGCTGGTGTCAAAGGAAGCGAACAGACCGCAGTAAAGATCATTAAAATGGCACAAAAAAAAGACCTTCACATTGGATTGCATTACTGCTCTGTTTCATTTAAAGATGGTGTTCAACTTAAAAATCGTATCAAACGACGAGCTAAGCATATCGCAAAACCTTATGATGTCATCACAAACGATGGAACCTTAATAAAAGGAATTATTTATTCAGCTAGTGGAACTTATCGAAACGTATCGACACTATTACAAAAAACATACAATGTTCCATCACATCTTCTTTTTATTGATACTGAAAAGAAACGGATTGAACTTGCTGCATGGTTACTTCAGAAAATTGCTCCAAAACTAACGAAACAAGGATACCGATGCTTCATCGTCGAGGAATATCCTACTGCGGATCGATTAGAAGTTGAACGAACTCCTTTACCTGATGTGTGAAAAAGGTTTTTATATGAGGGCTACATTCCCACCTTTACATTCCCTAAGGAATGGAATCGATGAAAGCTCTGAAAGGAGGCTAAAAAAATGCCGATGTATGTACGATTTCAAGCATCAAAAGAACTGCAAGATTTAGCCTATGAATTGATAGAAAAGGCTCGAGATGGTGGAAAGATAGGAAAAGGCGTAAATGAGGCAACAAAATACGTCGAACGTGGTCAAGCAAAAATTGTCATCATGGCTGAGGACGTAACACCTGAAGAAATTCTTGCTCATATGCCAATTCTGTGTGAAGAAAAAAACACTCCTTACACCTATGTTCCTAACAAACAAGAACTTGGTAATGCCGCAGGTCTTGGTATTCCAACAAGCGCTATTGTAATCGTGAACCCTGGCCGGGAGAAGGATCTTTTAGAAAACATTGTCAAAAAAATTGAATCAGTGAAAAAGCAGGGTTAAGAGTATGGTTATTGAAGGAACCCCGTGTGAGGTTGTTGAGGTCATCGAGCGAACAGGGATGGCCGGTGAAGCATCTCAAGTAAAAGTCCGTGTTTTAGATGGGAGAGATAAAGGGAAAATTATCACTCGTAACGTCATGGGGCCGGTTCGTTTAGGCGACATTCTCATGTTAAGTGAAACTCAACGAGAGGCAAAGAAACTCGGTGGACCACGATAAGAGGGAAACAAACATGGTCGAAAAAAGAACGTGTTCATTCTGTGCAAATGATATCGAACCTGGGACTGGAAAATTATTTGTAAAAAAAGATGGCACATCTCTATTTTTTTGTAAAATGAAGTGCCAGAAAAATATGTTGAAAATGGGTCGTATCCCCCGACGTGTACGATGGACGAAAACCTACTCAAAAAAATCTTGAGTGAATAGAGGAAAATGAATATCGAGTTACCATATGGAAAAGGTACTTTGCCTCTTGATGTTCCTGATGAGAATCTTTTAGAAGTTGTTATACCGAAGGAGTTTATTCAACCCGGACAACCGGAGCTTATGATCAAAGAGGCCTTGCAGAAACCTCTAGGAACTGATCGTCTTTCTAATGCAGTAAATCATGGTGAGACAGTTGCGATTGTAATTGATGATTATACCAGACCGTGTCCAACAAAAATGTTGTTACCACCAGTATTACAAGAACTCCGATTAGCAGGTGTGAATGACTCAGATATTCTGATTATCGTTGCAACTGGTACACATGCTCCACCATCACCGGATCTTATTAAAGAAATCGTTGGTGATAAAGTCTATCGTAACTACATGGTGAAATCGAATGATGTCATTGATGGAAAATATGTGACAGTTGGGAAAACAAAATATGGAAACGATATTCAGATCTTTAAAGATTTTATCGAAAAAGATTTTAAAATACTTTTAGGGGATATCGAATATCATTATTTTGCTGGGTATGGTGGTACAAGAAAGAGCATCCTCCCTGGGATTTCTTCAAAAGAAACAATACAGAGGAATCATAGTTTATTGTTTGAAAAACATTCTTGTATGGGTGAACTAAAGGAAAATAAGATTCATCAAGAAATGAATGAAGCGATGCATCTCGCAGGAGTTGATTTCGCCCTTAATATTGTACAAAATTCTCAACATCGTGTCGTTGGTGCTTGGGCAGGAAACCCTGAACTAGTCATGGATTTCGGGGTGAAACTTATTGATAGTATGTATCGACATGAAATCAAAGAACGGCCAGATATTGTGATTACCGCAGCAAATGGCGATCCGCATGATATCAATCTGTATCAAGCGATGAAAGCGATATATACCGCCTGTCAGGTCATTAAAGAAAATGGTGTGATTATTTTAGTCGCTGAATGTAAACAAGGACATGGAAGTCAGTTATATGTGGATTGGCTTGAGAAATATAAAACCGCGCAAGAAATACGGGATGCTTTGAATAAAAATTTTATTATTGGTGCACATAAAGCGTACTATCATCGACGAACTATAGAAGCTCATCCAGTGATTTGTGTATCGGCATTAGATAAGAATCAGGTTCAAAATTTTTTTCAATTTAGGTATGCTGTAGATGTTAACGAGGCATTACACCAAGCGTTTGTATTGCGGGGAAAGGATGCGAAAATTCTGGTGGTTCCTCAGGGAACAACCACATTACTAACGATGAAAAACGAGAGCGAAAAAGGTGGGAGTTAGTATGGATGAAATAAAACTCAAGATTGTGGAAATAGAAAAAACCGATGATCTGAATTTAATTATAGGACAGACCCATTTCATCAAGTCTATTGAAGATTTGTATGAAGCGATGATGAATGCTGTCCCTAATGGAAAATTTGGAATCGCTTTTTGCGAAGCAAGCGGATCCTGTAAAATACGCAGCGAAGGAAACGATAACGCTCTTAAAATACTTGCAGAGAAAAATGCGACAAATATCGGCGCAGGTCATACGTTTCTCATTTTTATGAAGAACTGTTTTCCACTCAATGTGTTGAATACGATAAAGAATGTTCCGGAGGTTTGTTCGATTTTTTGTGCTACTGCAAATCCCACAAAAGTTATTGTGGCAGAATCAAGACAAGGTAAAGAAATAGGTCGAGGAATACTTGGTATTATCGATGGATTCATCCCGAGAGGTATTGAAGATAAACGAGATTTTACATTGAGAAAGAAGATGTTACGGGATTTTGGCTATAAATTATAAACCTGTTAATAGTTTTCATTTGAGTGGTTTGGAGAAATACCTTTAAACTGATACTTTTATATACTAACACTGGTCAGACATTAACACGGTTTTAAGACACATGTTTTATGCAAATCAATGATAAAAAGAAAAGACAGGGGGGAAAGGGAAATGTGGAGGCAATTATGAAAAAACGTAACATTCCCCTTTTTTCCCGTTTATGACTTCCTCAGTCACTATTATAATATATGGACAAAACCTGTATATTAAATTATCGATATTGATATGTTCATTTGTCGATAATTGATAAAATTTGTAAAAATAACAGCTTAACTTTAAATAGGTTCAGTATCGAAATTAAAAAGCAGGTGAGAAGAGATGACTAAACAAAAATATTTTGGAACGGGAACGTATAAAGCAAAAAACCCTTATCGAAAAAAGGAAAAGAGTAAAGAAAAGTCCTATAAATCCTATTTTTTTTCGGCACTTAAACAAAAATTAAACGGAGAAAACTCTTATAAAAAAAAGGAAAAAAGTAAAGGGAAATATCAATAATTATTTATTTTTTTTATTCCCCCGGTATTATCAATCCACCTATTACTTTTTTGAAGTTGTGATTCGCTGATATAACTTCTCCATTATACTGTCACTGAATTCGTCACCACCTAAAACTAGGTAATCTACCTGATCGTCTAGACTTTCAAGAAGCTGTTCTTTTGCGGAATTCTGATGATAGTATTTGTTTCTAATGTATTGTCCAAAGTTGAAATGTTCTATAGTACGAAAATCATCGGGTGACATTTCTTTTATTTTTTCTTGGTATTCCCGTGATAGTATTTGTAAGATATCATTAATGATTTCATCGATTGTCGAATAACCAATTTTTTCAGTCATCATTTCACCTTTTCCAATGCTTTTAACAAATTGTCATAATCCTCAGGTAATAATTTTAAATATCTCTTGACTGCCTCTGATAATATCATCATAGATAGTAATGCATCCATCGGTTCGATCTTGTTCTCCTTGAAAAAATCCTGTACCTGATCTGCGATATCTAAAGCTCGTTTAATATCAAATTTAACTGCTCCTCGTTTCTCTTTCATCGTTTTACCTTCTTCTTTTTCGTAGATCCGTGAAGCTCATGCGATAACTCTGTTAAATCACCGAGATCGCGAGTATCCTCGTGTTTCTCCCATAGGTATTCTTGGATAAGCTTCGCAATCATAGTAGATCGTTTGTATCCCCTGGCTTTCGCTATCTTGTCAAGCTTTTTAATGTCTTCTGGATGTAACGTGATATCTAATCGTTTGAATCCCATATTCTCGTCAATGTGTATAATAATATGTATTGATTTGTGTTACTATTTAATCTCATGTTTTTGTTTAATAAATTGTAAACTGTTTTTTCTTTTATTTATGGTAGTATGGGATAATACTAGCTAAATGAAATTGTTAGATATTTATTAACTGCAGCTGAGAATACTGCGCGGTCTGGAGCATAGCGAAAGACCCGCAGATGGAAAGCTGCATCTCTTTTTTCTCCCATCAAACCATACTCTTTTTTTGT
>Ga0315277_10012893_pt1 | contig 10446 bp, 6 predicted proteins | sample YL17G05_15_MG_FD_203695 | JGI IMG/M metagenome (GOLD analysis project Ga0315277, IMG submission 203695) | Sediment microbial communities from Yellowstone Lake, YNP, Wyoming, USA - YL17G05_15 | ecosystem: Environmental > Aquatic > Freshwater > Lake > Sediment | place: USA: Wyoming | collected...
TACGGCGTAATTGTCCCCTCGCCGGTGTCACTGAGGTCGAACCACGTGTCCGGCTCGATGGTCTGCTCGATGAGGTAACGCAGGCTCTGGGCCATCATGCCGCTCATGTAGCCGGTCATTCCCATGCCGCCGCCCATCATCCCCATGCCACCCATGCCGCCCCCCATGCCGCCCATGCCACCGTAGCCGCCGCCCATGCCGCCCATGCCACCGTAGCCGCCGCCCATGCCGCCCATGCCACCGTAGCCGCCGCCCATACCGCCCATGCCGCCCATGCCACCGTAGCCGCCGCCCATGCCACCCATGCCGCCCATGCCCATGCCGCCCATGCCACCGTAGCCGCCACCCATGCCGCCCATGCCCATGCCACCCATGCCACCGTAGCCGCCACCCATGCCGCCCATGCCCATGCCACCCATGCCACCGTAGCCTCCCATGCCACCCATGCCGCCCATCATGCCTCCCATGCCACCCATGCCGCCCATGCCGCCCATCATGCTCATCATGCTGCCCATTTGGGCGTAGTTGGCCGGCTCACCGACGAGATCGCTGATGTCGTACACGCGGGTTTCCATCTTCTTCGGGGGCAGTGACAGGTCCGTGCCGATGGTGATCACTCCCTTGTTCACGATGTAATCGAGGTTGATGTCCAACTGCGGGTTGGACATCGCACTGAGCAGGCTCTCCAGGGCTGTGCCGAGCTTGGCGCTCGGAAGCCCGTCCATATTGATCAGCGTAGTCGGTTCAATCTGTGCGTTGTCGAGAAGCTCTCGCCAGAGAACGACGATATTCAATGGGGGCGTCACCGATTTCTTGATTGTCTCGATCGCCTCGCCCAGGCTCATTTGCGGCGTGAGGGCAGAGAGGTCCACCATCTGTTCCAACTGGTCGTACACGACCGTATTCGCCGGGTCCAATTGGATCGGCTCATCAGGTTTTCGTGTCGGTTTCTCGGAAATCTCACGCCAGTTCTTCGGATAGGTGATCTCGTTGGAGTAAGGAATCCCTGTTTCATCCGCCTCCAGGAAGATATTCGCTCTCTCCTTGTTGCTCTGCCGCTCCAGGTCGAGCTGCTTGCGCAGGTAGATCGTGTCTTCCAGCATCTGCTTCATGCGCAGCGCCTCATCGTTCAACTGATCAAGGGCGAGGATGGCTTCGATCTGGCCGAGGGCCGCCTCGTAGCGTTGCTGGCTCTGATAGGCTTTGGCCCGCCCCATGTACTCATCGATTTTCGCCTTGCGATCGACTTCGGCCTGCTCGCGAAACTCTCGCTGGGCCTGCACCGCCTCCTGGCGTCTCTGCTCGGCCTGCTGCGTCTGTCGCAGCCCCTCCGCTTCATCGATGCTTTTGCCGGTTGTCTCCAACTGTTGCGTGTATTGCCGGTACAGCGCGTCACCCAGGTAGAGTTGATTCTGGTTGACGATGCACTGGGCGTTGAAGCATGCTTCGCGGGCCCGATCGAATTCACTCTGAGCCATGTACTTCTGGGACTGATCGACGGCGTCGCTCACCACGGCTTGTGTGTGGCCGCAAATGAGGTTCCTGCGGCGGTTGATCACCTGCACGTAGCCGCCAGTATCTTCCCCCGTCGGTGCGGCCGCCAGGGGCGTGACGCTCGCGTCAGCCGGCACAGTCGGGGCCGGGGCAGGCGGGGCCGTCACATTCGCCGGCGCCGGCTGATTGGCGTCAACAACGGACGCCTTCGCCTCTTCGCTCAGCAATCTGTCGATGGTCGCGATGTAATCCTCGGGACGCTTGCCCTCGGGCGCGGCGAACAGGCCGCTCTTGGCCACCTCCACGAACCCCTTGCGGGCCTCCTCCAACTGCCCGGCAGCGTACAGGTCCCAACTGCGGTTGTACAATTCCTGGATTCGCGTCAGCTCGCTCTGCGGGACGGCGGCGCCGGATTCATTCGCAGCGCGATACGGCATCGCGGCGCCCATGACGGACATGGCCGCCGGCGATGGCGTGAGCATCTGATTTGGCGACACTGCCGGCTGCACATCGACAGGTTTCGGTTGCATGCGATCGATCTGTGCCAGGTATCCGCGGATCGTCTCGGCAATCGGCGCCGGCAGCAGGTTGCTCTTGAGCACTTCGGTGAACCCCTGCCTGGCCTTGGGCAGATCGCCCGAATGGTAGGCGACCATGCTCTGGTAGTACAGGTCGGCCAGACGGTTCTTCTCCTGCTCCGCCGTTTGGCCCGGTGTAGTCTGAGGCGCACTGACCGCAGGTAGTGGGGCGGCCGGTGGCGTGACATTGTCCCGGCCTGTGCCCGGGGCTCCGGGCCCCTCCATGCCGCGCAGTGTCTGCGCCACTTCGAGCCGTTCCTTCTCCGTCAGGAACTGGTTGCTCTTGATCCCCTCCAGTTGCGCGCGCGCCGCCGCCGCCTCGCCTTTGCGAAGCGACAGTTCCGCGGAGCGTTTGACATCGAGTGCCCGCTTGCGCTCCGCCGCAGCCTGGCTCGCCTTCGCCAGCATGGAATCTAGCTTGCGCTGATCCAGCGGGTCCAGCTTGTCCCGATGCGTCTGAGCTATCTTGAACGTCTCCTCCGCATCCATATAATCGCCGCGGTCGTACTGCGCCGTCCCTACCTTCATACAGTACTGAGCCAGGTGACGCATCTTCTCGTCATCACTGTTCTGCGCCGAGGCCGTCTGGACAAAGGCTGTCGCGACAAGTAAGGCCGATGCCAGGATAGTCGAAACGGACCCTCTCCGCAGAGACTTTGCGTGTACTCTTGGCCTGTCCAAAAGCTAACCTCCTGCCTATAAAATCATCACCCTTAATGGAAAAATCTTCCACAACCGCTACTTGGTTGTTACCTCCAGTTGCAGGTCGTAGGCCCCAATCATGCCTGTAATTTATTAAAATACTCAATTTTTTGCAAGAGAAAAATTGCCTTAGGGCCCCTCTGGCCGATAAAATATGGCTTTCCCGCTGTATAACACGAAGCAAGCCTAGGACAGGTGTGAAAATGGGGCCCTGTAAAACTGGGGATTACAGGCATCCTGACGACGCGACCTGTGACAACCAAATAGTGACTGGCAGGACTCCTTATGGATGAGGTATTCATACTGGCACTAGAGACATCAAGTCGCGTGGGTTCGGTGGCCCTTGCCCAGGGACCCACGCTCTTGGCACAAATCACGTTCTCGGCGCCGCTGCAACACAGTTCTGAGGTCTTCCCTGCCATACGTTGTCTCCTGGACCGGTTCGGCCCAACGCCCGGGGACATCGCCCAAGTCCACATCGCCATCGGCCCGGGCAGCTTTACGGGCCTGCGCATCGCGGTTGCCATGGCAAAGATGATGCACCTGGCCAATGGGGCGTCGATTGTCACCGTGGACACCCTGGACACCATCGCGGCTAACATAGGGGACGGACCATCCGCCCCGCCGTTACAGGATTCCGGTAATATCTTCATCGATCGTGTCGCGACAATCCTCGACGCCAAACGAGGCGAGTTCTACGCCGCCGTCTATCAGCGTACCGAGCGCACCCGGCGGGCGGCTCAAACCGCTCTTGCCGGCGAAGGATATGAGATTCCGGCCCCGGGCGACCGTCTCTGGCATAAGATCGCACCCGATTGCCTGATCACCGCCGACGAGCTGATTGAACGGTTCGCCGGCAAGGGCCCTCTGGGTCTGCTCGGTGACGGCCTGCTGTATCACCGTGAAGAGTTCGCCGCCGATGGGCTGCATATCCTGCCGGAGAAGTACTGGAGCCCGCAGGCGTCCATGGTCCACGCCCTCGGCTATCAGAAGGCACAAGCCGGCCTGTTTGCCGATGCGCTGACCTTGACGCCCTCTTACCTTCGCGGACCCCTCGTAACGCCTAAAGGCAACGCCTGAGCAGGCCCGTTCGCCGGGCCGGGAAATCAGTGCGGAAGTCTGTCGCAGGGGAGCCGGTACGCCCCCGCGACCGGCAGATTGCCGCCCACACGGCATTCGGTCGGGAAAATGGAAAACAAGAATATTCCAGATACCTATTCACTTGCCGCCGCTCTTCTGGTATACATGGTACGATTGAAAATGGGCATCCGCATGAGAACTGTCTTCTTATGGCACCGATGAGAACCGGCGGTGACCGGAATGCCCCGGAAAGCTCGATCTTTGCAAGGGGAATGCCAGATGAACATCTATGTTGGAAATCTCTCCACTGACACAAGCGAGGATGAATTGCGTCAGGCGTTTGAGGCCTTCGGTGAGGTCTCGACGGTCAGAATCGTGAGAGATGGTGCCACCGGAGAATCCAGAGGATTCGGTTTTGTGGAGATGCCAGGCGAGACAGAGGGCAACGCCGCCATTGAGGCAATGAACGGTAAGGAGCTGAAGGGCAATGCGCTCACCGTTGAAGTGGGTCGTGCTCGAACGGCGCCCTCGGGTGGGGGAAGGCCGCGGGGGCCAGGTGGTCCGCATCGCGGAGGCGGCAGGCCCGGCGGTCGGCCCGGTGGACGGGGCGGCCCGGGTCGTGGTCCCGGCGGCGGACGAGGCGGGCCCGGGCGCGGTCCCAGCCGTGGGCCAAGAATGTAACGATCAACAACTGGACCCTGCGGGTCGAGGAAAACCTGCGAGAGTCCGGCATCACAGGCATCTGGAGACCGGTCAGAAACTCGGCCGTCAGCCATTCGTCGTTGGTCGTCAGTTCCTGCCGCTTGGGACCTGACGACCAACGATGGTTTTTGTCTGAAGGACGGTTTGGGCATCTGTCGCAGGAGCATAGCGGCATTTGCCCGGCCACGTTGGCCCGTGTTCTGCTCGTGTCTCTCGCGCACTCTGTCTCGCCGACCGGGCGACAAGTCTTCATCCTTCACCAGTCGCACCAGCAAATACACCCTTGCTCGGACAGGGCCTGCGCGGTATTCACAGCGGACGGAGCAATCGACATGGCTAGGAAAAGTGCTGGACTACTGATGTACAGGAGACGCGACGGGCAGGTGGAGGTGCTGCTCATCCATCCCGGCGGGCCCTTCTGGACGCGCAAAGATGACGGAGCATGGTCTATTCCCAAGGGAGAATTCACGGATGAGGAGGCCCCTTTCGATGCCGCGCTGCGGGAGTTTCAGGAAGAGACAGGCTTCACGGCTTCCGGCGACTTTGTCGCCCTTGAGCCCATCCGTCAGGCGGGCGGCAAAATCGTTCACGCCTGGGTGGTCGAAGGCGACTGCGATGCTGCGGCCGTCAAGAGCAACACCTTCTCCATGGAATGGCCCGCGCACTCGGGCCAGCGGCGGACGTTCCCTGAGGTGGACCGTGCCGGCTGGTTCAGTCTCGCGCAGGCGGAAGTGAAAATTCTCAACAGCCAGCGTCCGCTGCTCGAGCAACTGCGGGCGATTTTGGGAGAGGGCTAGTTGTGCGGGCGTGTTGCCCCGGTCAGTGGTTCCGAGAGTACTGGTCAGGGTTCGCCTGGAGAAGAGAATGCCGCTTTGACGCGGCCGTGCCGGTCCGGCAGGAAGGTCAGAATCACATCCACGAGATCTGCCGCCGCCAGACGGGCGGAGCTATCGACTGGTGCGGTGATCTGGACTTGGACAACATAACGGGCCAGGTCTCCAGACAGGTTCGGCCTGCGGCCCCAAAAACCGGAGAACTCGTCCTCACTCAGGGTGATCTGGCCATTCACGACGTAGAAGCTCAGGACAGACCTCTCGCTATAGTCGGGAGCGGGCTTGTGGAACTGCTGGATGCGGCACGGTATTTTCTGGCCCGTGCGGGTAACGACTTCAACTCGCGTGGTCTTGTCGAGGGTGTACCCATTCATCGGGAGGCAGACATCCGGCTTATGCCCGAGCAGTCCGGCAGGGCGCGATGAGCAGAACACGACGTAGAGATCAGCCAGGATCCTCTTGTCCTTATTGAAATAGTTCCGGCTGATATAGTCGTCGGCGAAGTTGGCCCTCAGGTAATCATCCGTCGTTGATCGAAGGGTTTGCGCTTTGCCCGACCATGCGCCCACCTGCATCGGAATAGCGCTCAGCGGCAGCGGCAGCTTGACGGGGTTTCCGAAGATCAGGTTCAGCCGCCTTGCTCCGGCCCGATAGCCCTCCCCCGCCCCGATCAGCAGGACAATCGCCAGTGCGATCGCCGGCCACATCGACGTCCCGGCGCGGCGGGCATTGCCTGTGCCCGCGGCCTGTACGTACCCGTCACCAGATTGGATATGATCCGGACCTGTCACTACAAATATCCTTCCGCAGATCGTACACTGCCTTATGGGACCTTCGGCGGCAGGACAACTGCACCGGTGCAGGACAGGTCGACGTGTCCCGCCACGAACCCGAAGAACCTCTACTATATTTATGCCTGCTATCGACCGGCTGTCAACCCGGGTGAAGTGAAAATCCAGGCTCGGACCCGACGGGGCCGGGAGCACGGGATCGGTTTGCCCATTTCTCCGCTTGTTCGTAGGGTTTACGTATGTGGCACTCATACAGCCAGCCTCGTTCCGCCGGTTCGCTGCCGCGACTCGATCCGGCGCAGTGGGCCCGTGATTGGCGAGCAGGACGGCCCGTGCCTCTGGCTGCAGAGATATCGGTCGTGGCCATTGGAGCGATCACGGCGATTCGACTGCTCAACACGCGGCATGCGGTGAATCTCGAATGGCTCATGACCCCCTGCCTGCTGGTGATTGCGGCACTGCTTCCCACGTGGCTGCGGAAAGGGGAGTTTCCCTGCCTGGGTTTCAACCGGGAGCACCTGATCCCCGCCTTGGCGGTCCTGTGCCGCACGTGCATCTGCATCTTCCCGGCCATCGTTCTCGGTCTGTGGTCGATGACTCGGATGCACCTGCAAGTCCCGTTGAGACCGGCTGTCTGCGGCGGCTGGGTCCCGTGGGTGATCTATCAGTTCATGTACGTCGCGCTAGCCGAAGAGGTGTTCTTCAGAGGCTATCTCCAGACGAACGTGATGAGGTTGATCGGCAGCGGACAACAGCAGTCCCGGCCCGTGGAGGTGGGGATCGGCATTGTTGTCTCGGCCGGTTGTTTCGCCGTCGCGCACTTCTTCGTCCAAGGTCAGGTCGGATCGCTGCTGACGTTTCTGCCCGGCCTGGTGCTGGGCTGGCTGTTCGTCCGGACACGGTGCCTGCTGGCCCCCATTCTCTTCCACGGATTGGCGAACGTCTCCTATGGCGTTATCGCGATTTATCTGACGTAGCAGGGCAAGGGACAGATTATCGGCTTGCCCCGACTGAAGTGGAATGCACGGTCCGATAAAGCGCAACGGTTCATACTGCCGTCGTGAATCGGGCGCGAGGATCGCGGGTTCAGTCGGTCCAGATCAAGTACGAGGATCAGCCGGACGATGGATTGGCTAAGGCCAGAGTTTGCATGAATGAGAACGATCATGAACGAGAAACGCGCTTCAAGGCTTTTCTGGGCGGTCAAGGCCCTGCTTGTCGCCATCCTGCTGTACGTCGCCGTCGCAGTGATTGTGACCCCTCTGCACCTCGGCAGAGCGCTCAAGCCGCACTCCGCCTCCGGCAATGACCGGATGGCGGATACGTCGCTTGCCCGACCTCCGACTCACGCGCCTGCCGACATTTCGACGATCCTTGCAAAGGATCTGTTCTCGGGACCGGGTCCCGCCCAGTCGTCCAGCCGGATCGTCGAGACGAACCCTGCGGAGGCATTATCCACCGAGCAGGAGCTTGGGCTGCGAATGATTGGCGCCATTGCCGGCGACCCGTCGACCTCTCGCGTAGTCATCCAGAGCATCGCGACCGGGGCCGCACGCCCTTACAAGGTCGGCGATGTGGTTGCCTCTGCGACCATAGAGTCCATCGACCCGGACAGAGTGGTCCTGCGCCTCGAGGGCAGACGAAAGGTCCTGCGGCTGCACAGTGCCCTTGTTGCAGGCAAAGACCAGCCGCCCGCGACACAGGCACAAAGTGCGCCGGCTTCGCAAAAGCCTTCGCCCCCCGCCGGGCAGAGCCTGCGGAACTTGCCTAAGATGGCTTACGTCGAGGACGTCCTGCGAAAAGCAAAGATCGAGCCCTACGTGCAGAACGGGCGAACGGAGGGCCTGAAGATCACCGGGATGGAGAACATGCCCCTGGTAGGAATGCTCGGCCTGCAAAACGGCGACGTGATACAGACCGTCAACGGGCAGAACCTGACGAACAAACAAAAGGCGTTTCAAGTCCTCCAGAAAGCGAAAACGCAATCGCAACTACATATTCAACTGCTGCGCGACGGGAAGACCAGAGAGCTATCCTTCGACCTGCAGTGAACCGGAGAATGCCGTGAACACGACACGCCATCATCTCAGATCGCTCGTGACGAACGTGAGCGAGCCGTTGCGGCAAGGAGCCATACGACCGTTTCTCGTACTGCTGTTGGGATCGTGCATCCTGATCGCCATCTGCCCCGGCTGCGGGGAGAAGCCCAAGCCGGTCAGCCGCGAGAGCACTTCTCCCATCCTGCCGGATACGCAGGCGAATCCGGAGCCGCTCCCGCAGACGGAGGTATCTGCGCCTCTGCCGACCCCCGTGGCGTCCTCCGGGGCGCCGGCCGTACCCGCCGGGCAGTTGCCGCCGGGCATCACACCGGTGCCGAAGAACTGCGGACCGGCTGAGCTGTTGCAGATGACGGCCGTGAACACGCCGGCGAGGCAGATGCAACCTGCCGCTGCCCAGCAGCAACCTGTGGCGACCCCGCCGAAGCAGGACCCGTCCCCGCAACCAGCGGCGCCGGCCGTCCAACCGATCATCCAGGTGAAGCCGGCCCCCGCGACCCGCGAGGTAGGCATGCCTCTTCTCAAGCAGCCCGAGATGGCCGATCAGTTGGTCTCCGTGAACTTCGACACGGTGGACATCCGAACCGTCCTCAAGACCGTCGGAGAGATCACCGGAATCAACTTCATCCCGCATCAGAGCGTCACCGGCACAGTCACCGTGATGTCGCCGACTCCCATTCGCCTCGGGGACATTTATACGTTCCTGCAATCCATTCTCGATGTCTACGGGTACGCGGCGGTCGAGACGGAAAACGCCGTGAAGATCGTGCCCAAGGCAGAGGCCGCCAGGAATTACGCCCAGGTCCGGTTCGGCGCCGACCCGGCCTATATTCCGAGGAATGACACGATCGTGACGCAGCTCATCCCCCTGAAGTACGCGGATGCGACCGAGGTGAGTCAAATCCTTCAGCCCATCCTGGCGGCCAGCGCCCAGATGGCCACCTACCCGAGAACCAACTCGATCATGATCACGGATACCTCCGCCAATATTCATCACGTGGCGCAGATCGTCCGCCAACTGGACGTCGAGGGCTCCCGAGGCAAAGCGACGGTGCTGCCGCTCACACACGCCTCGGCCCGGGTCGTCAGCGAGCAGATCACGGGAATCCTCGATAGGACGAAAGCCGCCTCCGTTCAAGCGGGACGTGCCCGTCCGCCCCAAGCTAACGATCAGGGATCCAATGTCCTTCCCGACGACCGGACCAATTCGCTGATCATCATCGCCGGCGACCAGGACATCGAGATGATTTCTCAACTGGCCAAGCAGCTCGATGTCGAGAGACCGATCGGCGCGAACAACGTGCAGGTAGTGTACCTCAAGAATGCCGATGCGAATGAAGTGGCGCCGTCGCTGAAGTCGGCGCTGACGAGCATGAGACTGACCGGGGCGGTGGAGGCGACCCAGCCGGTGCAGGTCAACGCCGACAAGAGCACGAACTCGCTGATCATCGTCTCGACGCCCCAGGATTTCGAGGTCATCTCGGATATCATCAATAAGCTCGATATCGTCCGCGAGCAGGTCTTCGTCGAGATGCAGATCATCGAGGTGACGGAAGAGGCGCTGCAGGAGATCGGCGTGGACTGGGCCACGCTTGACGATGCGGTGGCCGACAGCATTCGTGGTTTCGGGATGACCAACCTGGGCCCGCGGACCAGCTTCATCAACGGCACGGCCGAGGGACTGTCCGTGGGCGCCTGGCAGGGAGCCGGCAACAACGTCAAGATCGGGGCCATCCTGCAAGCGTTGAAGAAGGAGTCCGGCGTCAACATCCTCTCGACCCCGCAGATCATGACCTCCAACCACCGCAAGGCAGTCATCATCGTCGGCGAGAACCGGCCGTTTGTCACCCAGTCGAGAATCACGGAGACCGTCGATCCCGTCAACCCGACGGTGATCCAGGGCTTCGAGTATAAGGACGTCGGCATCACGCTGGAGGTGACGCCGCACGTCAGCCAGGGCGGCCTGATTCGCATGGAAGTGAACAGCGAGTTCACCAAGCTGATTGAGGACGTGGCCACCCAGTCGTTGAACACCCCTGTGACGGCCAAGCGAACCGCCAAGACCGTCGTGACGATGGCCAGCGGCGCCACCGTCGTGATCGGCGGGCTCATCCGCGACGACAAGACCCGGGTCACCAAGAAGGTGCCTCTGCTCGGGGATATACCCCTCTTTGGGGCGCTCTTCAGCTCGCAGCGGGACAGAACACAG
>Ga0315277_10012894_pt1 | contig 10446 bp, 18 predicted proteins | sample YL17G05_15_MG_FD_203695 | JGI IMG/M metagenome (GOLD analysis project Ga0315277, IMG submission 203695) | Sediment microbial communities from Yellowstone Lake, YNP, Wyoming, USA - YL17G05_15 | ecosystem: Environmental > Aquatic > Freshwater > Lake > Sediment | place: USA: Wyoming | collected...
GGCCCTGTACGTCCTGAGCCAGCTCGGCGTGACCTCGTACGGGCCCGTCATCAGGCACGTCCTGACCCCGCAGGCTGCGATGAGCTCCGTCTACGCGCAGGAGGTCCCGCCGGTCGTGGGGGACGATCCGGACCACATGGTCCTCAACACGACCACGTCGAGGCTGTTCACCTCGCTGATCGACTCGAAGCGCCAGAAGCTCTTCGTGTCCGCTACGACCGGCGGCGGCGACTCGGTGCCGGAGCCCGCTCCGGAGCCCGCCCTGGCGTACGGTTACCCGGCCGGGGGCGCCATCGCGTGGGTCAGGCCTTCACAGACCCACGCGATCAATGCCGGGGAGGACGTCCCCACCATCGCTTTCGCGGACAGCCCGTACGACTTCGACGCCCACTGGATCAACACCAGGTCACCGCCGATCAAGGTTGTCCGGGTCAACACCTCCGGCGGGGCGATCTCGATCACTCTCCCGGCCAACATCGACCGGATGCTGGACGGAGACACGATCGTCTTCAAGGACGCCTCCGGGAACGCGGGCGCGAACAACATCACTATCAACGCCGGCGACATCGACGGATCGCCCACCTACGTGATCAACGTCAACTACGGGTTCGTGACGCTGGTATGCGTGAACGCCGGCGGCGGCGGCAACTGGATACGTATCTGACACGTCAGAGTCGAGCTATTTCGAAGTGCATTCCGTCCGTCCTCTCGAAGTGGCCGCCCCAGTAGAAGCCGTTCGCGTTCGCGAGCTCCACGAGCTTTCTGACTGACCCCTTCTTCCCGACGAGCGCCGGGACCGCACCGAGCGGGTTGTATCCGGCGTTTATGTCGAACGCCGTGCCCCACGCGTGGTTCGACAGGTACGTCCTCGATCCGCGGACGTACCTCGGGGCCCAGCTTCCGGCAAACGACTCCACCAGCGGAAGCAGTCCGGCGTCCTCCCACGCCTTCCACAAGGCGATCAGCTGAGCCGAGGCCTTCACGTGGAACGGGATGTGGCAGGAAGCCGGGGCGCCGCTCACTCCCTTGAGCTGCGGAACCGACGCGGAGACGATGTTTCCGGAAGCCCAGCCGTCCGTGATCTGGATCGCCTCCGGGTTTCCCGGGACTCCGGCAGGGACGAACGCGAACGTCCCGAACGCGGCTGCCCGATCCGTCGACGACATTGGCCTGAAGTCCGGCTTCGCCGGCCAGTTCGGGCCGGACTCGTCCGTCGAGTCGTCCTCAACGCCCGGAAACCCGAACCTGAGGGCCACGGACCACGTCATCGGTCCGACAGTTCCGTCCTGTTCCAGTCCGTTCGCCGACTGGAACATCTTCGTAGCGGTTACGGTCGAGTCGTCGAAGACTCCGTCCACTTCGACCCAGTAATAGCTCTGACCGACGAGGAACCTCTCCCATGCCGTCACGTCTTCGCCGGTGCACCCGAGCTTAAGGACTCTCATCCGGAACAGTACTAAGGCCTGACCAGCGGCTGTGAGGGACGCTGGTCAGGCCTTGGGCCCGTCACTTCTTCGCGGGCGACTTCTTCGCGGGCGACTTCTTCGCGGGCGACTTCTTCGCGGGCGACTTCTTCGCGGGCTTTGCTGCGGGCTTTTTGGCTGCCATGGTGAACCTCCTTTCAAGAGAACGTTACACTGCGAACGTTGACGCCTCTTTGAGTTCGTGCATGGAGACGATGCGGCCAACGAGAACATCGCTAATCCCTAGGGTTTTAGCAACCCTCGTCTTGTTACCGATTTTGAGGAAGAGGCGAATCACTTCAGTCCTATCAGCCTTCACAGGCTGACGGCGTTTGGAGAAATTCGCACAATTCAGAGAGCAAAACTCATGTTTTCTGTTCCTCTTCTTCAAAACTTCATTTCCACATTTCTTGCAGTTAAAGGCAGTGGATGGTGACGGACGGTGAGATCTCGCATATGTTGGAGTCTGAGTATGACAGTTCGGACACAGCCATCGAAGATTTTCTTTCCGACAGTCCCCGTGGTTTCCATTCTTGTGGTCCAGATGCAGAGTGAGCGGCTTTCCGAGATGGACTCCCGGATTTGAACATATGCCACATGAATACGGAATGAATCCGAGTTTCAAGACTCTTTGTCGGAGACGAGAACCTATCCAGACGGCATCCTCACAAAAGACGCGACTATCTGAGATCCGAACAAGATCGTTCCTCCTCTTCAATGGTGCAAGAGAGTTCCAAAGACTGAAATGAGATGTGTCTATTGCAAGGCGCGCGACATGCCCTTTGACGGACTTGTAGTTTCCACCGACTGGTCGGAGGCCCAGTTTTTGGATCGCTTCACAATAACTGTGAGAATCTCTAACTGATTCTCGAAGTTGGTCTTCGGTCCAAGATCTCATATCCGAATATGTCAACAGAAGACTATTAGTGCTCTCAGAAGGATTCGAACCTTCGAATAGGGAGATTAAAATTCCCCGCCTTGACCACTTGGCAATGAGAGCATAAGTATGATCGTTGCAGACTTACATCACAAAGTGATAGTCACTAGTGTACTAATATGATGAAAGAAACTCAATGGCTCGGAGTCGTATTCTTCACGACGACCTTTCGCATTGACCTGTTGGGTAATGAAGAAGCACCAGGACTTTCGATGGCGATGTGCGACGCATTCGCTGAAGTGGAGAAATGGAAATATCAAGTGGTTGAAGTAAGCGAGATTGAAGTGGACGGAAGCCCGATTCTGGAAGTAAGTAGCGAGGACCAGTTCATTTTGTTCCGTGTCGCAATATGTCCTGAGTGCCGATGCCTCAAAAAAGCGCATCGTCGGATGTGTCCTGAGGATGAAGCCGTCCAGCTCTTGGTCATCAACGCGGCTGATTATATCCACGATCAGTTAGTCTCAAGCAAGACGCTGAAAGCTGAGTTGATGTCGACCGACACTGATATGGAAGTTCTGGTACCAGAACTGAGTCTAGACCCCCACTCGCCTTTCTCTCGATAGACTTCGACTTCTCTGAACGAACAAACTGATTCATCGATGGCGACGGCTGCAGCCATCGGGTCGTGGAACATCTTCCCCTCCGGCCTACCTCTGAGGTACACGTCCATACCGGATCGCACGAGCTCCCATCCTCGCGTGAGCTTACGTGAAAACATCTCAGAATGAATCAACGGACCGTAGGTCACGCCATGACACACGTTCTTCGAAACCAGAACCCTTCGAAGGACTTGAGTAGATGAAAGCATGGCAAAGGCTGATTTCGGGTCCCCGTTGAAATTAAACGTCGGGCAGGTTTCCCTTCCGGCAAACTTCGCTAGTCTGTGTTCTTCCGGAACGACCGAGTCTCCGGCAAACCCACCCTGTGCAACCCATCTTGGCACAACAATATCCGGGTGAAGGTCGAGAAGAACTCCGAGATTCTTCAGTGGAGCCCCCGTGAGAACTACCACTCCTTCGTACTTCTTAAGCGTTGACGCTAGAATCTCGTGCCCAAGCCCGTCTGGCTCTTCTGGTTCCGTTCTTCCGAGCCATTTATCGTGAAATCCGGACACTGCCCCAGGCTTTGACTCGGGTCTGAAGGATCCGACTGGAACGTCATCTCTGAATAGGAGACGGAGGACGTGCTTGATGATTCCAACCTGCTCGAATGAACCCGGAGTCACTGTCACGGCGACGAGGTCAACTCTCGGATGCGTTGCAAGAATGCACATCGTCATGACATCGTCTGGATCCGACGTCTCCATATCATAAGCGATTCTGATCATGGAGCTACCCTACGACCGCAACAATGTAGATATAAGTATTCATAACTCGACATAGGACCGGGTTTCGGCAAACCATAGAATTCCAAGACTCGACGGTTTTCATCCGAGTGCGTAAGAGCGGACATGAAGTCCCATTCTTGGCGCCAGTCCTTAAATGTCTGCTTTCGACCGAAGTGTTTCGAGCTGAAATGGGCTACAGGCTCTGGTGGCACTTCCGGAAGATCCGAGTGGTCATATATGGAGATGGACAGGTTCCCATATACTCCGCTGTGAAGTACGCACGGGAGCTTGTGAGTTGTCACGAGCCTGAGAACTAGTTCTTTTTCGAGTTCTGAGAGCTCGCAGTTCGGGAATGAATGCGTCGATCCAAATCGATCAACGGACCTATCCCATACTCTTTCGTTGAGAGATGAGAAAAATGCTGCGTCCTCCATACCAAGTCGAGTTAGCATGGAGGACGATACACTAGGCTCGTAGCGCCAGGGGGAGCCTCGATAGCATCTTGCGACACTCGGGTCCAAACGCCACTGCGGTCAGCTCGTTCTCGCGATCTGGCTCCGTGAATGGTGCCGCAGAAAATCCGCGCAGTTAGGCCTCCGCGAGGAGTGTACCTAGAGCATCCTCATTCTTTGCTGCGAGGAAAGCCAGTGTGTTGGATGTTCGGTACCACTGAAGCTCTTCTTCCGGAAAGAAAGCGGCGAATTCTCGAAGAGCGTGGGCGGCCTGGACTGCTTGCTGCCCAGGCTCGAGGTCCGCACGAGTCACGAGGAAGAGCTTGATCACAGGAGCCACCACTCGAACCAGAACTTGAGCTGCTCCCAGAGGGAGAGAGGGGCCGGACATCACGCGGCCTCTTCCTGGATGGACTCTTCGACGCGAATGAAGGCGTCCGTTTCTTTGAAGAGGGCATGTGTCTGACAGTCCTCCTTGTGGTTGGGCTCCACACCCTTGCACGTCGGGCATTGCGACGTGCTGCCCTTGTAGCAGTGACATCCTCGGCCGCAGTAGTGAGCGACCACGACCCACTCGTGCTCCTCGGCGACGCGCAGGAGATCCCGCATGATATCGAGGGTCGTTCGGGGTTCGGCGGGGAAGTCGGTGTCGGACATCACGCCACCTTCCGCCCCTCGTGACGAGCACGAGCCTCTTCCGGCGTGAGCTTCACCCGGACAGGGACCGGGATGGCCCCGGCGGAGTCATCCAGCCACGCCTCGATCGCGCGGCTCGGCTTCGTGTTCCATGACTGCTTCTCGTTGATTTCCGCGAACTCGGGGACGAGCTTCCCCAGAAGGTGCGTGAGGTACTGGGCGTCCGGGGGGTTGTGGTTCACCACGGAACCGTCGGCCATCGTCTGGACGCGGGTCGTCCGTTCGATCCGTCGATACGGAAATCCTCGCACGAAGCCCCATGCGAGGTTGCCATAGCGACCAGCGGTTTCGGCCCGAAGAGCCTTATGAATCGCCTTCACCGACGCCTTCTCAGCGTCCGTCATTTCTTTGTAGTTTTCGAACATCGTAATCCTCCTTATGTTAACTCAACCGTCATTTCCGACTTGCTCTGACGGGAGCTTGGGAGGACCACGTGCTCGACGTACTTACCAGAAGTGATTCATACCTAGAATATACATTTTGAAAGCGTTTCTGTCAAGCTAAAGCTCTGAAACCATGAGCACGGTCCATTCTGGGCATTCGGGTTCAAAGTGATCAAAGCCAGTAAAGGGAGCAGCAACTGTTCCGCACCCAGGACACGTGACTAGCTTTGGATCAGGACTTTCCCAGTCATAGTCATCATAATAGTCATCATTATGATATTGTGAGTCGCAACAAGTACAACCATCCAGGTCATACTCACTGTCACTCAAATCCATGATCTGCTTCATATTCAAGGCTGACATCTTCAAGCTCCGTTGTACTGTTGGAGTCATGGAAATCAAGACAGCCTTCACTCTCGCGCCGGTGATGCCGGCCAGAGTGGAGGAACATGAACCACAAGAGAAAGAAGCCTAAAAGCGGTAGGGCTGGGTGTTTGATGTGCAAGTGGTATAAACATCAAGCCATGAAAGACTCTCTCGGGAGTCAAACACGTCAGGAACGGAAATCGAGGGAGTCAGAGCGTGAGCAGTTGGCGCTACTTCGGCGATCGGACTGAACGAATTGCGGAAACGGTCGCAAGCATGACGGAACATAGGTGCTTCACGGCTGGCGACTTAGATCTCTCTTCATTGTCCCTGAACAAAGCCTCTGCGAAAGCTAGGATGGCCCCATCTCTATCCTTTCGTACCTCTTCGCAGAGGCGTTCAGTCAGAGTCATTTGATCGGAGGAGTCCGCACATTCGCCGTCACGAGAATCTCCGTCGCACTTCCTCTATAGGACGCGGGGCCGCCGATATTCCTGGCTCCTGAGAATGAGACAGGTTCCCACTTCCCATATAGCTCCGCAGTAAGTGGTACCGATGAGTTCGACAGGACCACGGAGATATTGGACCAGGCCAGCTTCGCGAAACGCGCGGCCAGCCTCCTATGGTCTTCCTCTGAGAATCCTGACTCGGTGTACGAGGTGAAATTGGATGTGTTGGACGTCGGGGCGTACGGTGGGTCGATATAGACCGCATCGCCCTTCCTGATTCCCTTGAGCGTGGTCTCGAAGTCGCAGCACAACAGTGTGACACCGCTGAGTGCTTCGCTTGCGGCCCTGAGCGTGCGTTCGTCTCGGATTGTGGGGTTCGAGTACTTCCCGAACGGGACGTTGAACCCACCGGACCTATTCACCCTGTAGAGACCGTTGAAGCACGTCCTATTGAGATAGACGAAGCGTGCGGCATCCCTGATAGGGCCGGCGCTAGTCCGGGCCCTCATCGCGAGATACTTCTTCTTATCGTATTCATACTCCGGCCTCGACAGCTCTTCAAGAACGCCGTCCACATCGTCCCTGATGGCTGTGTAGCATGCGATAAGCTCCGCATTCGCATCGGCTAGAACGGCCTTCTTGAAGGCTTTTCTTCGAGCGAGCTCGAAGAAAACCGCACCGCCTCCGAGGAACGGCTCATAGTATGTCCGGAACGATTCAGGGAGGACGTCAACAACGTGTTGAACCATGCGTGCCTTACCTCCTGCCCATTTTAGAAATGGACGAGGCAAGGCTTTTCCTGACCCATGAACCTTCCGTGGATTTTTCGGGGCTGGAGTTCCGGACGCTCGAGCATGTTCGGCCTCGAGGTCATCAAGGAGCTTAGCCTGAGATTTCAAGCCCATCTCCGAGAAGGTTCTCTTCAAATCATCCTTCTTCATTGAACAACGATACACCGACGCCTACAAGCCCATCACGTCCATCACTATGGCGGTCCTACACTCATCGATTGTGTGACTTCCGATCTTGTACGTCCGGGAGCACTTCGAGCACTCAAATTCCGTCCGCATCTTCCCATATCCGCGCTCGTCCAGGATTACGTCGAGGCTATCGGCAAGCTCTTTGAACGGGGATCCGTCACGTTCTATCTCGTAGACGGTTCTGTCCCAGTTTACCGGGATCGGAACGACGGACACCGAGGCTCGTTCCTTGTCCGAGAACCGATTCTTTCTCTTTATCAAGCCCCTTCTGGAACACTCCCAGAGGAAGTCGTCCCTGGTCCTCGAAGAGCTGCTCTCCATCGAGTGCGACCGGTACTTGAACAACGAGTTTACCGACCAAACCCCCTCTGAGAACGTCGCCGTCCCTTCCGGAAGCCGAACGTCATAGGATGTGTCCGCCGGCTTCGGACCTGACAACACGCCCATGTCAGCCAGCTCCATCATCCTGGCGCAAACCGGTCGAACGTCCCCGACCTTCATCCCCCAGGCGGCGTAACGGGGGACGATCGCTGTACAGCTGTGACTCATATACGAAGCCGGATATAGGCACACGAACAGGTCAACGCGCCTGTCGAGGCTTCTCTTCCTTTCTCCACTCTGGAGATGCGAGCGACAGCTGGCCTTGGCGCGGACCTCTCCGTCAAGCCCTTCCTCCCAGTCCTCGATAGCTCGAATTCGGTCCATGTAACGAATACACCCGGACCTGGTGTACTTCCGGCTCTAGCTCTCCTGGACAAAAGCGACCGAGAAGAACTCTTCGATGTCTGAGACTATGGCAGTCCATTCATCGAGTTTCTGAGTGACAGGAGATGGTGACCATCCAGTCTGTTCACATAGCATTTTTACGACTGGAGTGCATGTACACAGTATAGCTAGGGCCTCGGGTCCGGATTTCTTCCACGAAATCTCATTATCAACAAACCCCACTGGAGGCATGGTTAGTCTCACCCCATCGTGCTCCGCTATCGTCACTGTTACCGAGTCACCAGATATCGGGCTGGTTACGACACAGATGCGAATGAATCCGGAGCCGTCGAGACCAGTAGCCCATTCAGCTGAGACGGAAGCACGATCGAGACCTGGAAAAGGCCATATTTTCTTCGTGCTCATGAAGCGTGGACCTCGAACGCAACAATCAAGGCAGCCATTCTGGATATCAGACCATCCCAATAGGGATCGTTGAACAGCTCTGACGACGGTATGGAATCCTTCGGACAAAGGGATAGAATCAAGAGGTCTCTATGCGAAGACCCGGCCACCTCCGCCGCGTCATCATGATAACACACCATAGATTCATTCTCCATGGAGACCCTGAGCGCATCCCTCCAAACCTTCCGGTCACCATCTGACCTCGCAGTGGTTACATGGTATGTGATCGTATTCGCCCAGTTCAAGCGGGCAGTCAACCTCATCGAAACGAGTCTGATCGGGGTATCCTCCTCCATCAGGACATAATTTGCACCTTGCGGACCGGTCACCCCGGACATGCCCGCCGAATATGGACCCTGAGACTTGGATGTTGAAGGTGACCCAATAATCACGCCACGTGGCCCAGTCGGCCCAACTGAGCTCAAGGGATCATCACCTTTCCGACGATGATCGACCTCATTGAGTCCCTTACGAAGACTTCGTAGAGGACTGACTCATCCAGCCTACTATAGGCACCGCTGGTGCTTATCTCCTCCATCAGGGAGTGGGCACACGGTCCGACCCCAACGAACGGGATCTGAGTACTGCTCGGCGTGAAGATAATGTCTGCTCCGAGAGTAAACTTTCCAACCTCTATCTCATCATCGTTCCCAAGAAACACACGAACACAATCGTCGATCAGTTCCGATAGAAGCGCAACGTCCAATACTCCAGGAATGACCCATGACGGAAGCCGAACCGGTGGAGAAAACATGGCCACTCTGCTTACCGCCCTCGAAATCTCCTCTGGGGTAGCGATGAAGATGTCGTTGTTCAGGTTCGACTTCATCCGATAGGCTACACCGACGGGACGGGCGTCACGTCCGGGTCAGCCGTCACCGTCTGTGTTGGCAGAACAAGCATGCCCTTCACCTCTTCGACGCCGGGCTGCCTAAAGACCTTCAGCGGTCCTTGGTGGCTCCCGAGGGAAGCGGTGGATTGGTCTGACAGAACGGATTGAATGTCTACCTCCGACCCATCCAAAAGGCACGTTTTGGATATGAGGACGCAGATCTGGCTATAATCGGTGTGAGACGGATCATGAGCGGTCCCGCGGCCTTGAATAAGCCTGACGTATGAACCTGCTTGGTCTTTTTGGAGGCTCGCGTTCACCTCTCCCATGAGCCCGCTGAAGTTCGACCCGGAGAAGTGCCAACCATAATTCATCGCCTTTCCGGGGTGCGAGGCAAGGTCGTTGTCGATAAGCCAGTGCTTCCCGACGGTCTGAACAATCCCTTGAGGTTTGGCTGTGAACTTCGACAAGGCCGCGTCGATCTTTGCCGAGTTATCTATCATCGCCTCCGTCGAGCTCGTGATCGGACGGGTGAAGGGAGTGAGTGTTACCTCCCTCTGCATCCACAGAAGGTCGGCCACCTTCGCGGTCATGAGCATGCATCCGGTCACATCAGCTATTCTCTGCTGAAGTGATGCAGATACGTTCATCCTGACACCCTCTATCATGAGGGCGTCACGAAAAACCCTGAAGACTGCAGTCTTTCCTCCGGCGTCCGATCGAACGTCTGCGAAGGAGAAATCGGCTCGTCCGTCCAGAACGGCGCCGAGGATCCATTCGTCTCTTTCCTTGCCCAGTTTCGTCGGCATTCCTTCAAGGACCATGATCTAGAACTTGCATAGGAAGGTAAATCTAGGAACCTCGGGCGAATTACGGAGACTTGATATGGCGACAATTTTGGAAAAGCTCGCGGCCGCGCATGCGGAACACTTCGCATCACAAAACCCATCAGTTTCGGAGCGACTCTCGAAATGGACGGCTGAAGAACTCAACGTCGTCGTTTCTGTCGAGGCGTCAAACCAATCTGGGAACTGTTCGTTTGGTTCGTCTGGGTGGGCCGAGAGGCACTTCTCTGGACGAAACACCGCCACCGTTCGAGAGGTCCTGACCGCCGCCTATACCACCGAAGATCGAGTCCCTCAAGCTGAAGCTGCTTGTAGGTATGCTTGTTCTCAAGCACGTAGCTGACATTTGGTATAGCAAATGGCGTCGGTTCTACAGAGCCCCCACCCGGAGTTGAACCGGGTTCTGCCGCTTACAAGGCGGCTGCATCGCCATCAATGCTTTGGAGGCAGGGCTACCATTGAGCCAGGCTGGCGAATGCTAACCTCGAGTCGTCCGAGTCCGTCCATCCTTCAGCATATGAGATGACCGATGACTGCTCGGACTCA
>Ga0315277_10012895_pt1 | contig 10446 bp, 11 predicted proteins | sample YL17G05_15_MG_FD_203695 | JGI IMG/M metagenome (GOLD analysis project Ga0315277, IMG submission 203695) | Sediment microbial communities from Yellowstone Lake, YNP, Wyoming, USA - YL17G05_15 | ecosystem: Environmental > Aquatic > Freshwater > Lake > Sediment | place: USA: Wyoming | collected...
ACTATCTCAGAAGATATTGCAATAATGGCTAAGAGATACATGAAGCAGCCCATAGAAGTTTCTGCAGAGCCGCAAGTTGACCCAAAGAAACTGCATCAGGTATTTTATGATGTTCAAGATGGAATGAAATATTCCCTGCTGGTCCATCTTTTAGAGCACGAGCAAGCAAAGCTTGTGATGATTTTCTGCAATACAAGGAGGAATGTAGACTTTATAGCCGGCAATCTTAATCAGGGGGGCATAGAAGCAATACCTCTCCATGGAGGCTATTCCCAAGATAAAAGAAACCGTATAATGGAGTTATTCCATTCAGAAAAAGTGCATGTCCTTGTAGCAACTGACGTTGCAGCAAGAGGGCTGGACATAAAAGACGTGAGCCATATATATAATTATGACCTTCCTCCAACTGCAAAAGAATACATTCATAGAATAGGCAGAACTGCAAGAGCAGGCGAAGAAGGAAAAGTAATAAACCTTCTTGCAAGCCGCGATTATGAAAACTTTAATAATATAATTAATAGCGAAGAAGAATTAAAAATAGCTGAAGAAAAAACACCATTTATAACAAGAATAATGATAAGGACTTTTGATAGAAGAAACGATAGAAGTGGCTTTAGGGGAAGGGGCAACGGAGATGGGGGCTATAGAGGGGGTAGAGAAGGGGGAAGAAGATATGGGGACAACAGAGGCCATGGAGGCGCAAATTCAAGATATGGTGGGCACAGAAGCAGCTCTATGGGCAGTAGAAGAAGCTATAGCCGTGATGGGGACAGCAGGGGTCATGGAGACAGCAGAAGAAGCTACCATGATGATGGCGACAGAAGAGATGACAGAAGAAGTCACCAAAGTTACAATAGACCAAGAAGAAGATATTAATTCTTAAAAAATATACAGTTTAGGCTGATCTAACTATCATATAACATGTGCACTCGTACTGGTAAACAGAACCTGACTGAAGGAGTTTTCCTTCAAAATATCCATCATATTTTCTTTCACTGCATACTTTAGTGCATAACTCATCAGTGTTCAATTGTTTTATTTGCCTATCCTCTTCTGTAAAATAAACCCTTAACTCTTTAGTTTCCTCTGTTCCCCCAGAAACACTGGCTGGTTGTGCAGAGAGAGTCTTATTTACTTTATTTAAAGAAATCCAGAAGAAAACATTGCTTGCTATCAAGGCTAAAACAACTACAATCAAAGCTACCATAAATACGTTTCTATTCATCCCTTTTTCCATAAAGAATTAAGGAAAATGACATTTAAATATCTTTTTGTATCAGAAATGCTCTTAGTTTTTGCATTTCTGAGACCCTAAAATCCCCGTAGGGATTTTTTGTTTAATCAATTAGATTTATAATAAAAGCTTCCTTTCTAAGTCTATGGGATTTTGGGATTTTTTAAAGAAAAAGAAGCCAGTAGAGAAAGAAAGCTTAAGCTTTAGTCAGCTTGAAAGCTGGCTCCAGGATAAAAAACAAGAAGCCAAAAAACAAGAACATCTCTTTTTAAGGGAAATTCAAGATAAACTTAGGCAGCTTATAGAAGAGTTGCAGAAAGAAATACAAGTCCTTAAAAGCGTGAATGTAGAAGGGAAAAAAGCTGAGGATAAAGTTAAGCTGGTTGTAAAGGAAAACCTGGAAAATTACATTTATTACTTAGATAAATTATTGGGCAAGCTAGAAGAAATAACCAAAGAACAAGAAGAAAAGCCAGACAGAGAATTTGTAGAAAAAATAAATTCTCTTTTCTCAGATTTTCAGAAAAAGTCCCACTTAAGCTTTGAGAAAGCAACTTTTCTTATCGGAGAGGAGCTTGGCAACGTCAAGGAGAGCATAAATAATTTCTTTAGGAGCTTAAAAAGCATCTTAGAAGAAAATAAAGGGATAATTGAAAAATTAAATGTAATCTCTTTAGCTGAAGCAAAAATAAAAAAGCTTTCTGAATTAGAAAAAAATGAGTTAGAAGTCAAAAATAATATTAAAGAATATGAAGAAAAAACCAGCAGTTTAGGTAAACAGATTAAGATAAAAGAGGAAGATATTGAAAAAATTAAAACCTCTGAAAAATTTCTTGCTGAAAATAAAAAAAGAGAGCTTCTAAATGCTAAAAAAGAGGGACTGGAGAGAGAAATATCTAATTTACGGGTAATGATTAACTTCAAGGCCCTAACTAATTTTTATCATAGTTTTGAAAAAGAAATGGCTTTAATAAAGCAGTATAGGGAGTATTTTAAAGATTCTTTTAATAAAACAAAAGGTCAGGACCTCCTGGACATGCTTAAGGAATCTAAGCTTGAAACTGCAGAAATAAGAAATAAAATACAGGAAATAGAAGAAAAAGAAAGAGAAATGAGCAGCATTGTAATTGAAAAAACAGGCATTGAAGATAAAGAAAACGAGATAAAAGAACTGCTTTTAAAGATAGAATCGTTTAATGAAGCAAAAGCCCCAGAAGAAAAAAGGCTTAAAAAGCTCCAAGAAAGTTCAGAAGGGGTTAAAAAAGAAATAAAAGATGAACTGACCAAGATAAACGTGAAAGTTAACTAACGAAATCCTCTCAACCTCAAAAAACACTTTTTCTACTCTAGAGTTATGAAGAAAAAACAGAAGAATTTAAAAACTAGTAGTCGTTTATTCCAACTGTAAAAAAGGGAAAATGAAAAATAAAGAAGATGAAGGTGACTTTTATAGCCCCTTTCCCAATTCAAAAGTCTGTTTTTTTAGCAACTTCCCGCCCAAGGAATGCGGAATAGCTACTTTTACAAAGCATCTTTCATCTGCTATGGATAAGCACTGGAATCCGAAATTAAAGTCAAAGGTCATAGCTATAAGCGACGAGGAGAGCTTTTATGATTATAGCCATAAAGTAATCCACCAGGTTTCAAAAAATGATATTGAAAACTACATAGAAATAGCAAAAAGAATAAACCAGTCAGATGATCTAAAAATTTTATGTGTCCAGCATGAATTTGGAATTTTTGGAGGAGACTATGGAAGCTATATAATCCCATTTCTAGAAACTGTCCAAAAGCCAGTGGTAGTAACTTTTCATACTGTCCTTCCCGAGCCTGATGAGCCAATGAAAAAGGTAGTCCAGGCAATTGCAAAACGCTCTTCAGGCCTGATTGTCTTAGCTAAAGCCGCTGCAGATATTCTAGTTAAAGATTACGGAATAGAAAAAAATAAGATTCATGTAGTATATCATGGTATCGAGAACGTTCCTTTTCAACCCAGCGAAACAGCAAAAAAAAGATTAAATCTTGACGGAAAAACTGTTTTGCTTACTTATGGCCTTTTAAGTAAGGGGAAGGGTATAGAATATATGATTCAAGCCCTTCCAAAACTAGTAAAAAAATATCCCAATATACTTTATCTAGTTGTTGGAGAAACTCATCCTGCTGTAAGAAAACATGAAGGAGAAGGATATAGGAATGAGCTCATAAAGCTTGCTAAACAATTGGGGGTAGAAAAACATGTTAAGTTTTATAATAAATATGTGGATGACCAAGAGCTAATACAATATATGCTTGCTGCAGACATATACATAGGGACTAATCTAGAAAGAAACCAGATGTCCAGCGGGCCTATTGCAGAATCGCTTGGCTATGGTGGAAAAGCAGTTGTTTCCACGCCGAGTTTCTGTGCAGAGGAGCTTTTAGCAGAAGGAAGAGGAATGTTGGCAGAATTCAAAAATCCAGATTCTTTTGCAAGGGCTATTGATAAAATCCTCGCAAATCCCGAGCTTAAAAAAGAAATGGAAAGGCTGGCTTACTCTTTTTCAAGGCAGATGACCTGGAGGAATGTTGCAATCCAGTATTTAAGGATATTTAATGAGATTGTCCAGTTAAGAGAAGAGACCATTGAAAAATTCCCTAAGCTTAAGCTTAATCATTTAAGGAATCTGACTGATGAAGTGGGAATAATTCAGTTCTGCAAACACTCTACTCCCGATAAAACTTCTGGCTATACTTTAGATGATAATTCCAGGGCATTGATTTTTTCGGTCCAGTATTCCAAGCTCTATAATAAGTCAAAAATATCTGAAATTTCCTCAAAGCTATCAAGGACTTATCTTCAATTTCTGGAAAGGGCCCAAGAGCCAGATGGAAATTTTAAAAACAATATAAGCAATGAAGAAGAACTTACTAATCCCCACAGCCAAGACTCCTTTGGAAGAGCAATTTGGTCTCTTGGTTTTGCTGTTAATAATTCAAAAGATTCACTGCTAAAAGAAAAAGCAAAAACAATATTCGACAAATCTTTCGGTTATATTGATAAGATCGTCTCACCCAGGGCAAAGGCATTTTGCATTTTAGGGCTTGGCAATTATTATCAAAGCCAAGGCAGCATAGAAACTCTCTCTAAATTAAAAAAACTGGCAGATGATTTAATTGACGTTTACAAGCATGAGTCTTCAAAAGAATGGCACTGGTTTGAATCTTCTTTGACTTATTCCAACTCTACTCTCCCAGAATCTTTATTTTTTGCTTATGGTCTAACCGGAAATAAAATATATCTAGAAGTTGCAAAAAAGACTCTTGATTTTCTCACAAATCTTATGCTTGTTAATGGGGAATTCTGCCCAATTGGCCAAAACGGATGGTATAATAGACATGGAGAACGTGCTTTCTTTGACCAGCAGCCATTGGATGTATCCGGCATTGTATTAACTTATCTTACTGCTTTTAAAATAACTAAAGACAAGGATCTTTATAAAAAAGCAGTCCTGGCTTTTAACTGGTTCTTGGGAAAGAATCATTTGAAACAGATGATGTACGATGAAGCAACTGGAGGCTGTTATGATGGCTTAGGAAACCATTCGGTTAACTTAAATCAGGGAGCAGAATCCACTATTTCTTATTTGACTGCGCGTCTTTTCCTGGAAGAATTAAAAAGAAAAAAGAAGTAAAAAAGCATAAACTCTATATATCAAAACCTATTTCTTAAGTCTTTTCCCTTTTTCTATAAAGAAGCTGCACAAAATTATAATTTCTCTTAGCAACCTCCAACGCTTCTCCTGTTTTTGTTAACACTTCACCTAAATCTGCTGCTGCTAAATATCTAGAAGATAAGCTATTACGCGGTCGGTTTTCATCTTCTCCACCCCAAACCTGCTCAACATGACCGTCTGGAAAATAAGCATAAAAATCTCCTCCATCTTTAAAAACTTCTACTGGAGTTTGATTATTTACAAGATATAATCCTGGTTTAAGAGCTTTTATTCCAACCATAACTTAATAATAGATTTGGGGTTTTTAATTATTTATGTACTCCAAAACCTATTTAAAGCCTCTTTTCTTTTTTTAAAGATGGTAAAAAAAGTGGTGTGGATTTCAAGTTATCTCCCTCGGCAGTGTGGAATTGCTTTCTATTCTGAGCATTATATTTCTTCGATAAAAAAATATGCAAAAAAAGCAGGAAAGAAAATCCAGTTTAAAATAATTGCGCATACTGACGCAGAGCTAGCAGACTATCCTGTAATTGACAATAAAAACGATAAAGAGTGGCCTAATAAAGTCCTTGCTGTAATTAAAAAAGAAAGGCCTTCTATAGTCCACATACAGCACGAATATGGTCTATATGAAACTGAGCATGATAAGAATCAGCGAGTTCTAGAGTTAATTGACATGATTAAAAAAGAGGGAATTCCAGTTGTGATGACTTATCATAGCGTTTATGCAGAGCTTAATCCTGATTTTGCTCACTTTGTAAGCGAATCGTTAAAAAAATTAGATGCAGGCATATTGCACGAGCAGTACCAGAAAGATAACTTAAAAAAGAATATAGGATGTATGCCTGAAAATGTTTATGTTCTTCCCCATGGCTCCAGGGAAGATATAAAAATGAATAAGGAAGCAGTTAGAAAAGCTTTCGGCTACACTGAAAAAGATTTAGTAGTTGGAACAGCTGGATTGGCAAGCGAGAGGAAAGGATTTAGGACTTTAATCAGACAGTGGCCAAGAGTTGTAAAAAGTTTTCCAAATGCCATACTAGCTTTAGAATTAAAGCCAGAATCTGTAATTGAAACGAGACTATATATTGATAAGGTTCTAGAGGCTATTTTAGCCTCTCCTGTAATGAAAAATATAGAGTTCAGCGTAAAGAACTACAGTGAAATGGAGTTTTACAGAAGGCTTGCTTCTTTTGATATTCATATTCTTCCGTACAAATCAGAGTCCCAATCAGGAGTCCTGGCTCACGGATTTTCAGTAGGCGCTCCTTCAATTGTAACAGATATTGAAGGATTGGGAGCAGAGATAAGAAACAGCAAAGCAGGAATAGCTGTAAAAAGCAGGAGAAAATTCTATAAAGCAATAAATAAGCTTCTGGCAAATAAAAGACTGAGAGAAAAATACAGCAGAAATGCGCTTGATTATGTAAAAAATGTTTCTGGCTGGAACATAGTAGCCAAAAAAACCTTAGGAATTTATGAAAAATACTGGTAGTTTTAGCTAGGTTTTATAACGAAGGATAACACTTGCTTTTACTATAGAACCGAAGCTGTTTAATCTAATATCCGAAGGGGAAAAAGTGTAATCTTGCTTTATATCGCGGGTTTCATAGTAATATTCTGTATCTCCTAAAAAAACAAATTTTATACTTGAAAGGTTCTCAGGATTAAACTCCTTGAGCCTTACCTCAAGGCTGGATTCTCCCTTAACAACTGCTGCTTCAACATTCTCTCCAGCTTCAAGATATCTCTCTTTTGGCTGTTCTAGATAAGAATAAAGGAGCACAATTAAGAAAAGAAAAAGGAGTAGTAATAATATAGTTACTATTGCCGTGGTAATATAGTCTCTTTTCTTACCCCTAGGCTTAGAAGAATCAATTACAACTTTCTCTTTTTTCTGCTTAGATTTAGAGAATTTGTTTTTAAGCGAGCCAGCTATTATCTCCTCATCGCTCTGTTCCTGCTTTTCAAAAATAGATGCCTTTTCCCTTGGCACTTTTTTCCTCTTCCCTTTTTCTCTGAAAGGCTGGGTAAAAAAAGGAACAACTTCTTTTACTTTCTTTATAGTTTTAGAACTTTTCTTGCTCTTTTTTTTTGCCATAATTAACCCTCTTTTATAACTACTAGTTTAGTAAATTAGCATATTTAAATATTTTTACTGTGAACCCAGCTCTTATGAGGCTTAGATTCAGGAACTAGAAGTTCTATTCTGATATAAGGAATTAATGATTTTGACTAGGGTGAAAAGTCCCCCTTATGAAAACAAAACTGAGATTCTATATCAAGGGAATCCGATTAAGGTTTCTGATATTCCAAAGAAGCTTGGTTTTACAGATGAATCAAGGAAGTATTTTTATTCTATTTATAGAGTTACAAGGAACGAAAATGGTTGTTGTATTTCATGCGAGGGCTATGTTTATGATGGTTCCTTAGAGATACCCACTCATAGGAACTCGGCTCGCATGTAAATCCCTTTTACCAAGAGTTCTAAAAGAGGGCTGCTGAATTTTTCGGATGGTTTATAAAAGTCCTAATCCTTAATTGCTTTCAATCCTTCAAAATCAAACCTAAAATTAATAACTTTACTCTGAAAGTGTTCCTTTAATCTTACTCGGTCCCCATAAAATAAAATACTCCCTCCGCCTCCGCTTCCGCAAACTTTAGCTGCAATCGCCCCATTTCTCATTCCAACCCCCATTATTTTTCTTACATTTCTCGGAACAGTCGCCTTGCTGAGGTTTTTTCTTTCTTCTGTCTCTTTGTTCATCAACTCTGCAAATTTGCCTAAGTCTTTTTTAATTAGCGCCTCTTTCATCTCTTCTGCAATATGCTTGAGCCTAAGGAGATTCTTATTGTTTTTCCCCTTGACTAGATTATCAATAGCATTTTTATTCGAGCTTCCTGCAAAATGCGGCTTTCCAGTATAGACCAAGACCAGATTGTCTTCAAGCTTTCTGATAAATTTTTGCGGAAGTTTTATAGGAGTGATTTTTACCTTATCGTTATGGAATTCCATGAAGTTAATTCCCCCCATTGCAGCAGCATACTGGTCTTGTTTCCCATTCGATCCTCCAAAAGTCTTTTCAAGAGCATAAACCTGCTCTGCCAGCTTTACTTTGTCCCATCTATTAAATTTGTCTAATTTAGAGATTAAAGCGAGCCATACTAAAGTCATTGCTCCTGAAGTTCCAAGCCCAGAAGATGTAGGAATATTTGCATGATATTGCAAGCCAACTTCTGTATCTGCCCTTATTATCCTGCCAACAACATACTTATCAATTGCTGCATTTAAGACAGCCCCCCCATAAAGATGAGTAAAAGGATAAATATCTGTTGTTCCGCCAGCAAAATCAATCCTTACAGGCGCCCTTACTCTTTTGATTTCAGCTTTATTTTTCATGTTTTCCTATTTTTTCTCTTTCTATTTAATTTTTCATTTGTTTTGAACCTAGAAAGTCGAAATAAAATAATAACTTCTAATAGTAAGATGGCAATATTAAAAATAGAATAAATTATGCTTATAAAATACATTGAACCTGCATGTTGGATTTGTGAAATCTGATTAACAAATATATATCCAGAAACTATCAAACCGATTATAAAATCCGCCAAGATAAGAATGCCCGCTATAAACGATAGCTTGTTAATCTTTCTTAAAGTCATAAGTCCAATTCCAAATAAGAGGGTAAGAATTCCGATTATAGAATAAAGTCCCATGTAAGAATAAGTATAAAATTGGCTTGTTAAAAAATGTAGATATTGCGGGGCAAGGTATATAAGTATATTAACAAGCGCTTCAAATAAAAAATCAATTAATGAAAAAATAATGGCCAGCATGCTAATTATCTTCAGGAATTTTTTATTGTATTTTTTTGCGACAAAGAAAAATCCAAGGTAAAGCAAAATTAAAAGAAAAGCAGACAAGATGCCATCAGGGAAGAATATTAGTTCATTTAAATGGCCAAGCTCGCTGGTTGCCCCGATGAGCAATAAGTAGGATCTCGCTATATTAAGTATGGTAAGGGCTATTAAAATAATTCCAGCAATTCCGCCAATCTTTATCCAGTTTTTCATGTTTTCCTATTTTATCAATAAACTCGCCCCTTTTATTCCAGGATGGTCAAGTCCGGTCCATCTTATCGGGGTTTTCTTGGGAAGCATTACATAAGGATACACGTTCTTTTTAATCATCCTTAGTAATTTTCCTCCAGCTTCTTTTATGCCCCCGGATAAAATGACAACTTCAGGGTCAAAAACATTAATTAAAGAAGCAATACCCTGTCCAAGGTATCTTGTTGTATCTTCCACAATTTTCTTGGCTCTTTTGTCCCTCATTTTAATCAAATCAGCCATTAGTACAACATGACCAAAATATTTTTGTGACAATCTTCTATGGTCTTTCCATAAATCTTCAAGGTTTCTTCCATCATCAAGCACAATCTGCCACAGCTCTGCCCCGTAATCTGAGCCTATGTAAATCTCGTTGTTGATTATGACTCCTCCTCCAATCCCTGTCCCAAGAGTCAGTATAAAAAAATGCTTCTTTTTGCAACCCATCTTAGCTTCTGCAATTGCTACGCATTTAGCATCGTTCTCTATTACCACTGGAATTTTAAATTTTTTCTCTAAAAATCTTTTCAGATTAAAGTATCTAAATGGCAGATTAGGTGGATTTAAAATAATGCCATTTTTTAATGGACCCGGACTTGCAACCCCTATTCCTTTAATGTCTTTGCTCATTAATTGGGAGATAGACTCTGCCATCTCATACACCAATGCGTTTTGTTCTTTAGGAGTGTCTTTTCTTATGTATTTAAGGACTTTGTTGTTTCTTACCAAAGCTGTTCTTAAATGAGTCCCTCCTAAATCTACTGCAATAATATCTCCTTTCATTTTATCCTGCCCTCCCGTATCGGTCTTCTATTCTTATTTCATCCCCTTCTTTAAACTTGCCGATAGCAATTTCCAAATATTTCACTTTTTTATTTTTAGAAAAGACTCTATGAGCCTGTCTTTTTTTAAATACCACAATCTCCCCTTTTTTAACTTTCTTTTTTTCCAAGCCTATCTGAACATATCCGTCAGTTAAAAAATAGCAGATTTCTTTACGTTTCCGATGGTATTGCAAGCTCAACTCTTGTTTGGGATTGACTTCAAGTATCTTTACAGTGCATTTTTTGTTTTTGGCAAATAGCTTAAAATCTCCCCATGGCCTCTTGACTATTTTCATCTCTTTCTTTTTACCTCTTTTTATTATATCGAATGCATGTTATAATGCATTTGATAGATAAGATGTGCATAAAAAAATATTAAAGCATATCTTATACTTTTCTTAAGTAAAAGAAAAAATTGGTTTAAATATGTTATGGTAATGTTAAGTCAAGTTCATAACTTAACAAATAGCCTGCTCGGATAATCCTTTACCCCTCTGTGATACCGCTTCTCATTAAACCAACGCCTCCATTTTTCAATGCAAGTTGTATTAAACCACTTGCCAAA
>Ga0315277_10012896_pt1 | contig 10446 bp, 12 predicted proteins | sample YL17G05_15_MG_FD_203695 | JGI IMG/M metagenome (GOLD analysis project Ga0315277, IMG submission 203695) | Sediment microbial communities from Yellowstone Lake, YNP, Wyoming, USA - YL17G05_15 | ecosystem: Environmental > Aquatic > Freshwater > Lake > Sediment | place: USA: Wyoming | collected...
CTTTCCTGCGCAATCACCGCGAGGCCATTGCGGCCATGGACTTCTTCACCGTGCCAACCCTCACCTTCCGAGTCTTGTATTGTTTTTTCGTCATCGCACACGGTCGACGCAGGATCCTCCATTTCAACGTCATGGAACACCCGACCGGCCAGTGGATAGTGCAACAACTGAGGGAAGCACTTCCAGAATCTTGTCCTTACCGCTATGCGATTCTTGATCGTGACGGAAAGTTTGGCGAGGAGGTAACCGAGCTGCTTACAGCCAGCGGCATGAAACCGACACGCATAAGCCCTGCAAGCCCTTGGCAGAATGGAGTCGCGGAACGCTGGATCGGGAGCTGTCGCAGAGTTCTCGACCATCTGATCGTCCTAAACGAGGCTCATTTGCGTCGTCTGATCCGGGATTACATCTCTTACTATCACGCGGACCGAATCCACGACTCTCTTGAGAAAGACACACCGGCGATGCGGCCTGTCTCTTCCAAGCCGAACCAATCTGCGCGTTTGGTTTCATTCCCACGCATCGGTGGCTTGCATCATCGATACGACTGGCAGCAGGCTGCCTGAAGAGGTCTCTTCGTTGATGCAGAACCTTTTGAGCTGGCGCGGATCGGTCTCTGATGCTGCGGCGGACACTCAAACTTGCTTCCTTCCCGACAGGTGTCCTGGACTTTTCAGCACTTTAACTTCCCGGTGATTTTTCGATTCCAGGTGCACGAATCCCGGGGCGATAGACTTTTGGCGACGGACAACGAGTCCTACAGACAGGGAGTCGAAGACGAACTGAACAACGATTAAGTCTTCGGCATTTTGCTTACCCAAACAAAAATAGTAGCAACCACAACGAAGGATAGTCCGAACATAAGCTGCATTCTTGGGGTCGGAGCCCGGCTGTGACGGCTCGTCCAACTTCCGACTTAGGGTGTTATGTTGACCTCGCCCCGTCTGCCGCAACTGCCCGGAGCCCAGGGTCGATCACAATCGGGCTTTTACGCCCAAACGATGGCTGCAGGATATGGAATTTTCACACACTTCTCCTACCAACAGCGTAGCCCCCGTCCCCGTGTTTCCCGATCATTTTGCCGCTGGTGCAAAACTGCTCGTAACCCCGATTGCAATACTCGCAGTCGACGCAGGTTGCCCTGGCTTCGTTCTAGTCGGCTATCAGGACAAGTGGTTCTGCGTACTAGAAACTGGTTGGACGAATTCCCCGATTTCAGGGTTAAATGTGTAGCTGCTGAGATCCAATAACTTCCACAAATCTCATCAAGTTTCAACGGGGACCACCTGCATTTGCTGCAAGGAACAAATCCCAAATCGGCAGGTAATTCGGACTAGGCACCGGGCACTTAGCAACACTGGATGGCGGAAGCACTGCGAAATTCACACTATCAGTATTCACGACCTCGGCTAATTGCATAAATCGGGATTTTCGATCGCGCAATAGCCTCAACGCATACAGTGACCTGCTCAACGACAGTGCCAATACTAGATTCACACGCAATATGCGGGGTGATCATAATACGCGGATCGTCCCAAAACGGATGCTTAGACGGCAAAGGTTGATCCCGAAACACATCCAGCGACACAGCCGATAATTTGCCACTATCGAGAGCAGCCTTTAGATCCTCCTCGACAAGGTGATCGCCGCGTCCTACCTGGATCAGAACACTGCCCTGTGGCACTACCCCGAACAGTTTGGCATTCAGAATAAAACGAGTTGCAGTCGTCAATGGTAAGAGATTTACGATAATGTTCGCTTTTGCCGCCGTATTCCGAATGCTATTTGGCCCGGACTCAAGTGTAAGGTTGAGACAACCACAACCGGCTCGCTCTGTCCGGCATGCAACAATGACTTGATACCCTAGCGGCATGAGCGCATTCGCAACAGCTCGTCCCATAAATCCATATCCCAAAATACCAATGGTACAATCCTGAACAGGTGAACTTTCGATCCACTTCCATATATGCAGGCTTTGGTTAAGCATATATTGCCGCATCTTTCGGTGATGCCAGATCACTTGCCATACAACAAATCCCGCCATTGCATATGCCTGATATGGATCGCGAACACGAGTAACAATCGTGTCACTAGGCAGACTTCGACACTTTAATATGCCGTCCACGCCCGCGCCGATAGATGACACCATTTCTATGTTTGGATATGCCGCGAATGCATCGTCAGCGGGCTCCCAGCTCAGAGCGAACCGGATGTTCGACGGGTCCGATATCTCCACAGGATCACGAAGGCGTAGCACATGAGACGATGACAGAAAGGCTTCGCCATATCGTTCTTTCAGATTAACCTCGGAACTCAGGTATACACCTTCTATCGGCTCTGAATGAGTCATGAGCGCCCCTCAGTACAGTTACTGCCTACTTCCTCACATCACTGATACAACGCAACACGTCTGACCGTTCGCATTTGTTGCATCCTGGAAAGACAGCTTGCTCGCCACCTAGATTGGGCGGATCTATTTGAAGTGCGGTTGACATTACACACACTATCAATGCCTAAATGGGGATATCACATAGTATATTAATCGAAGGCGACAGAAGATTAAGTTTTATATAGTCCGCATAATTCCGCAACTCAAAATATCTTCCATCCATTACAGAATATCCGTTCGGCAATGGCACCTTTATTTTTTCAAACACACAATATCCGCATTCTGGCGTTATTTCCGATTCGATCACCCTATGTGTGCGAAGGTACATATGTCTTTTAAACACAACGCGCATAAGCTCGGCTGGAACCCTTCTATCTGCAATTGCAGCCATTGCTTCATGTGCAAAGATGATCGAGTCTGCTGGTGCCGGACCTGCTATATTTGCATATGTCCATGCCATACCTCGTTCATGGGACGCGGGTAAAAGTAGGTACGAAAACCTGTAACCGTGTACCGACAATTGCTTTGATGGACACACCAGACGAAATGTAAGTGCAGGCTCGAGCGAGGCCGTGATTTCGCGCAAAAGACCGTTCCAGGGCAAATACTGTAGACTTCCGTCTACAAATACTATGGAGGAAGTCCTCCTCTGCCATTCAGCAACAGCGCCGATCGCTTCATCTGAGTACTTGGTGCCAGTGTACCAGATAGGGTCAGTCAGGAAAAGCACGGATGAGTGCTTCTCAGGAAGGCCAAATGAAAACTCCTTTTCAAAGGGCTGCTTTTGAGAAATAGGAATTGCGTATATACCATATAGTTCAAACGCTATATGAAGTGTAAAGTAAATGGGAGGAAGATAATATATTTCTTTGACCCCAAGCCTCTTAAGGTACGTTACAAAGGAGTAAAGCACGGACGTAGATCCAGTGGCACACAACACGCCTTGAGGGCGAACGCCGTCAAACAACATATGGATATTACAAACTCTGTCTGAGAGTTGTTCGTCTTCGTCAAAATACTGATATCTACGATAGTCGATATGGCTCGACCGCTCCTTTACAGCAGCCAGCAACTCTGACGCGTACGGGTTGTCGCATTGCCAGCCCGATAGAAACCGTCCCCCATCGCCATCATTCAAATCAAAGGCTAGTTCTTCGTAAAAGGCATTCAGCCTCATCGTATTGTTCGATTGTTTTGGTGTTGTCATAAAGCTGTCTCGTTGATCGAGGTGGTCGAATCCAGTGTGGACGTTACAGATGTCTGAAATAAAAATCAGCTTCTATATATTATTGTTCTTAATCGATGACTTGATGACAAAATCCAGCAGTTCAGCAGGCGGACAACCTGCTGCATTGAAACTGCCAAAGAAAATTGACTCCAACCCCATATGGATGTCAGGTGTTAACTCAATGAGGACGAAGCGATCCTCAGTTAGGCGACCATCGATCCTCATGATATCGAGTTTGCCAAACTTTCGAATGAGATATTGGGTCAGCTCCCAAGCGTGAGTGACTAGTGCGTCCGGCAAAACAGAAATCGTCCAAGGAGGAGCGGCGTTCATCTTGTCGTCAAAGGTGAAGAGTCGATTGTAGAAAGGAGACTTACCGTCTGTTCCCTGGTATGCCCCAACACATCTTTTAACGATTGCCCCGCGCTCTTCAATAAAGCAGAGTGATACATCCTCGCCTTCGATGAACTGCTCGCAGACAACCGGTCCCAATCCGGAATCAAAAAGGTTCTGCGCCTGATGCCGAGCGAGATCATCATTGTGACACAAGGACGACTCATGCACGCCAATCGAACATGCTGAATAAAGCGGTTTTACAACGAAGGGGCCGTGCAAATGTGCTGAAGGAGTGAAGGAACTCAGATCTTCCTCTGACTGGAGTACCATCTCACCGGGGACGCTCATACCCACTGCCTTTGCCAACATTTTACTGAGAGATTTGTCTTGGCAGACTGCCTGGACATAAACATCGCCACCGACAAATGGGATGTTGCGAGCTTCGCAATAGGCTGGCACGATAGCGGTCCGATTCCGGGAGGCACCACCGCGCCAAAGCGGAAATATTAAGACGTCTTTATATGGAAGCCCGGATTCAACAAAACTACAGACATCATCACAGACACGTACTTCATAACCCGCTTCAGAAATCCACTCCACTATGTGTGCGACCTCACTTCTAGACGGATTGTCTTCATCGAAGACGGGTCTTTTGAGGGTGGAATCTGGGTCCTCAACAATGTCTCCAACAAGTAGTATGCTCAGCTCACTATGCATTCGGAGTTGTTCCTAAAGGTTATAGATGTTCCGTCACGTTCCTCACAACTATGATCAATGCAAACGGCATTCATGATAGCACGGCAAGCTCTGACAAGAGAATGACACAATGTACTAGCCGTCCACTACGCAGGCGGTCAGGTCCATGGAAAATCATCTGTTTGGATACCCAACCGAGACCTCCATTGTAAGACAAACGTCCTAACGTCCGTGAAACTCATTCCCTCAAGCACCTCATAACGATAACTGTAATCATCATCTAGATAGTACATATCAGACCAATCCACCAGCGAAATGCCGTACTCTCGACACCTCTCTAGCATTGGCGTATTGCACATGAGCGCAAAACGATACATCCTCACTTCTGTTTTGTCCACTAATACTGCACGAGATATCAAGTCACGAATATATTCGATGGTTTCCATGGCCTCCTCAAATGTCTCACCCGGAAAACCAATGCATAACGTCAAAAATACGCCAGTGCCCACTGAAAGGAAGGCGCTTAATACACTGTCGATGTCTCGCCTGGTTTGAATCTTATTAATTCGCTCGAGAGTACGCTGGCATGCCGATTCCATACCCAATAGTATCGACTTGCAACCAGCACGCTTCATGGTCTTTAACACACCCTTATCTGTAAATCTCTTGTCGACGCAGGACCATGCGCTCCATTTGATATCCAATTGTGATTGAAGTATCTTTTCTGAGAAAGCATTTAGGTAAGGCGGTGGCAATGAATCGCTACATAATTCGAATGTGTGACCACTCCCGTGTTTGATAAGAACCCTAATATGGTCTACCAACTGTTGCGGCTTCAGCAAAATATACGGCCGCTCTGCTCTTGTTCCGGTCGACATACTTGGATAGACACAGAATGCACACTTTCCCCAATAGCACCCGATTGAGGGGCGCACAGGAAAATAAGGATCCAATACCCGTTGTAGAGTTGCTCGACCATAGTCCGGAATTGTTAGCAAATGTGTCTTATTGGGTTTCCATGTCACAACATTGGGCCGAAAGCCTTCGGTGGAAGGGAGGTATAGGTTTGGGATGTCTTTGAGCTGGCCTTTTTCCTCCAAACATCGTATGAGTTGTGCCAGGGGCTCCTCCCCGTAGCCGGGTATAATGCCATCAACATCGGACGTCATTTGATGCAACTTGGCTACAAAGGTGATATATGCTGTAATCAGCGGTCCGCCTAGGACGACAAAAAGAGTTGGGTTCAGCTGTTTCGCAATACGCGCGAGAACAAGACCGTGATAAAGTTGCGATGGGAAGCCAATGGAGAATCCGATGATACTCGTATCTGTCAAGGTAGCCAAAGGCAACAAATTCCTCAACGACAATGCCGTCGGAGAGTCGAAGCCTAGGTTAAGCGCGGAATTCACAGTATTGCGGAATGACGTGCCCTCTTGGTCAAATGGCGAAATCGCCCAGCCGAGGGAATTCTTGAGACTCATCTTTCCGTTGATAGCTATCCGATCTAATGGAGAGTAAACGAGATCAACAGAACGGTAACCTTTTCCCTTAAGAAAACCTTTGATCAACGCAATCCCGTCGGGCTCAAAACGGCAAAAACACCGACCATCATCAATGGTTTCTGGGGGAAAAACGAGAACCATACGCGAAGCAATTCCCTCAAGAGATCCTTTTAAGACGGTCATGCTACCTTGCCTACTCGTTGGCTGACCAGCGCAATTCCGCAAACACCGCAGAAGCGGGCGGCCTGATTCAGCGGTCGTCGAGATGACGATTGTACTCCAGCTTGTAGATACCAGCAGGATTTTCGTTGGAACGCGGATCTGATCTTACTGATTGGTCGGAACGAAGAGCTGGAAGAACAATTGCCGGCGAGGACGAACGGCAACCCCGGAGAAACGAGTCGGCCCAGTTTTTGGCGAACCGCAGGCCGAAAGAGGCTGGCAGCGTCCTTGTCTCAGAGAGCGAGATCGTTGAACTTGGCTCCCACGAATCCAAATGCAACGAAGGCCTGGTGATAGTGTTTGGAGATTTCGTCAAAAGCAAGGTCGAGCCTAAGCTAATGGCAGAACGGGAGTTCTACCGATCAAACTACGATAAACTCTGGGAAATAATTTTACAGCTCATCACGAACGCTGATGATGTGATGCTCCGGCAACGATTGCTTGAGGACTCACAATTGTTGGCCGAACTGGATGATTCCAGACGCACCGTTACTGTCCTACCTCCCGACAAGAAGTGATCGCATGAAACGCCGCAAGCTCATCTACACATGGCAGGCCGGCATGGCGGCGGCCTGCATGTCTATCTTCTTCCGAAGCACAAGCGAGCTCGGGGAGTCGATGGCATCTAGCTCTGGTACCGCTCCAGCGACGAGGCACGCCGCAAGGAGAAGTGGCACGTGCTCAGCTTGAAAGACTGGGAAGCTCTGTGCGCTGCCGATGGTCTTATCGCTGCAGTTGCTTGGAAGAAGATGAGAAAGAAAAAGACAAGGCGAGAAGAGCGATAAGTTCATTCCGTTTTTCTGTACTTCTTTCCGGTCCAGGTCTCCTCATCTCGTGTCTTGTGCTTCGTTTGCGATGAGCCTCCGGTGCTTTCCGTATATTCGTTTCCAAATATGGTCTCCTTCTCAAAGGAGCGCGATTTAACGGAGCCGTCCGGTCTCGTCGTTTCCCTGTAAGGAGTTCCAAAGATCGTTTCCTTTTCCCGGGTGAAGCCGGTGGTTTTTCCTCCTTTGCCAGTGTGACGGCGTCTCTCGTTTCCGAAAATCGTGGTTTCGTCCCTGGATTCAGAGATGAGCTGGCCTATGCTGTTATACGTGCGGAACACAGTATTGCCAAAGATCGTTTCTTCGCGAACCGTCTTGAAGGGCTTGTGCCTGAAAAACTCACGGCATTGCTCGCATTTTCGCGGCAATTCCCAACTATTCTGTTTGCACCTGATTTGAGTCCCTGTCGGGATGGTGAAGCTCTTTCCGCAATGCTCGCAATTCGCATCTTTTGGAGCATATTCACGCCTGCAGGATTCGCAGAACTTTGGAGGATGGTCCCAGTCCCTGTGCGCTTTGATGCTCCTTCCACAGCTGTTGCAGGATACCTCGTACCACTTTGCAGCGCGCTTCTCTTTGCACGATTTGCAGATACTGGGTGGGTTGTCCCAGTCCCTGCAGATCCTCATGGTTGTTCCGCAGTCCGCGCATGATTTCTCGTACCATTTGGCGGCGCGGGCAGCCTTGCATGCCTTGCAGATTCGCGGAGGATTGCTCCAATCACGGTGGACCCGTATCGCAGTTCCACAGTCCTCACACGATTTTTCGTACCATTGTGCGGCACGGGCCTCCTTGCAGTTCTTGCAGATGGAGGGGGGATTGCTCCAGTCTTCGTGGACACGGATTTCTGTCCCACAATCAGAACATGAGACTGAGTACCACCCGGACATAGGTACACTCCTACTAATGAGACATCCTATCACATCAGACCATCCCCTGGAGTGTTGTTGGGTGAGTGTCTCCAATAACAGCGGCCTCTCTGAGGGGATTGTTTCACGCCTCGTGATAAAATACTCTATTGCACTCAACGGGGTGACCATTAATGTTGCTAACCAGAACAGACATACTGAACCTGCGCGAACCGTTTTACCGGATCTTACCTACCACCCTTGGCGAAGTCGGGGTCTTTTTTGTCTCCTTAGCCGATAGAGAGAGCTTCCTCAAGCAGGCCGGCCAGGCTCTGGATTCTCAGAGCGACGAAGAATTTGCTCATACATTGTTCCCATTTATCTGCAGGCCGTCATCGAAATTTGTCGACGGAAAGTACAAGTGCCCGGAACCCGTGTTCTCTTCCGATGATATCAGGACCTTAAGCAGAAATGAATTAGACGATATTGCGGGCGTTTATTTAGATCACAATAAATACTTATATTTTAAAACCGATACGATTAGTGAAAAAGTTGCTGAGGGTGTCACATGCGTTCGTCACGAATATACCCAGATTGAGCATCCAATTATGGAGGGCGAAGGCAAGCTTGCCTACCTTCATCGCTTGTTTATCTTGCATCTGAAGGAAGATGAAGAGAAACTCAAGAAGACATTCGAATCATCCCTACGCTTCTCACAAGATACGAACTCAGGTATTTTTAAGATATTCTCCCAGGGTCAGCACTTGAAGCAAATGATTGACTCGTTTGCTTTGGCGCGAAAAACCATTTCAGGAGTTCCCAATCCGGTGCACGCAACTGACGAGCTCGCTTTTAGTCCAAACCTCAAGGCAGGAATACCGTCCTGGAATAAACGGCCTATTTTCAACTACTTACGGTTCAATGAGTTGCGCCGACCCTGTTGAAATCTGTTGAAGTTTGTGGATCCTTGGGGATCGTGGCAGCTACAAAATCGACTACAGCACTCCTGCCACACGCAAAATATTAGACCACGACCCGCGTGCGGCAACATGGGAGAGGATCAGAGGTCTATGACCGCCGTGTACCTAGGGGCGAAGCGACATAGGTACTTTCCTCGTTATATAGTACAACCTCGTCATCATTTGGCTGCTCCGGCCAGCTGGGCGGCGGCTGTGCCGAAAGCGGGATCGTCAGTGTGACTGATGTGTCGATGCCAGGTGGCTTGAGGAGGGGGAGTTCAGTGAGACGATACCGGACGCCAGCGGCCGGGCCCGTGGTGATCCAGAATCCAAGGGGAAAGAACTTCAGCACGTCTCCTATGATCCAATTATAGGTTGCCCCCAGGACGCGGTGGATTCCAAAACCACGAACGATTATCTGGCTGCTTGCCGGATATAGCCATACATACAAGTGTAGGTCTTCTGGCCACGGTGCGGCCTCATCCAGGAAGAATGCGCGAAGGACATTGGTTAGCGTCCCTCGCGGCGGCGTGCTGGATGGATCCTTGCGTTCCTCAGCCGCCAAGAGATGGCCCGCGACCGCTCGAGCTAAACGAAATGGTTGCGTACTTACTTGAATATCACCAGGAATCCAAATGTCGAGATCCTTGGTGACAGCCAACCACCTGCGGACGTCGCCCGCCAACTTAGTAAGCCATGGGTCGTACCTCGCACCAAGCAGGTCCGTGTTGCAGACCTTGCAAAGGGAGGGGAATGTGGCCGCTTGAAAGCTCATTCGCGGGGGAGCTGCAGACCCACCAGATTGAACAACCTCTGAGAGTCGGCACAACTCGAGTGGTGTCGGCGGAGTCACCGATCGCGGCGGCACGTGATCATTAGTCAGTCGGCCGACAGCGTCGCAGATTGTGCATCGTCCCTTCAATGCGTTCCTTTTCCGCTCACGTGTCTACCTCCGGATTTTGCCAAAGGCACACTGTTGATCCATTACATCTATTTCTTCGTAGATTGGGCCGACTGTGAGGGCGTAACAGATACTTTTGGACTTGGTGACTGCGTTGTTATTGGGGTCATCGCAACCGGCTTAATGCCGAACTTATCCGTCGAAGCAGCCACAGGTGTCATCGCAGTTGGCTTCAGCCCTTCGGACAAGGGGGTCATTGCCGCTGGCTTTATTCCTTTTTGTAAGTCTGACATTTGTATTTCTTTACTGGTAGTTTCTTGCTTGCTCATCTTTCTCACCTCCCGAATATTAAATCCAACAAACATCATAGTAAAAACCAAACCGAGCAGGAAAAAAATCAATGCAAGGTCAGACCTCCTTCTATGAGATCGTTCTTGGTGTCAAGCACTTCTTTCGAACTCATATAGCTTTTTCCTTCTCGCTTGGGGGTGCGGCTTTGCCTTCCTCGGGGGTGTTGGGGGCAGATCACCCCCAACAGTAA
>Ga0315277_10012898_pt1 | contig 10445 bp, 6 predicted proteins | sample YL17G05_15_MG_FD_203695 | JGI IMG/M metagenome (GOLD analysis project Ga0315277, IMG submission 203695) | Sediment microbial communities from Yellowstone Lake, YNP, Wyoming, USA - YL17G05_15 | ecosystem: Environmental > Aquatic > Freshwater > Lake > Sediment | place: USA: Wyoming | collected...
TATATGATCCTGCGCGGCCTGACCCAGGTGGGCGAAGATGCGCTGGCGCACGAAATCGCCGCCAACCACCTGGACAACGTGGTTCAGGTGTTCCGGGAAACGGGAACGGTGTGGGAAAACTATGCTCCAGAAGGGGCGGCGCGCGGGAGCATATCCAAAGGCGATTTCGTCGGGTGGACCGGCCTGCCGCCGGTCGCTGTGCTGTTCGAGTACGTGTTCGGCCTGCGGCCCGACGTTCCCCACGGGCGCATCCTGTGGGACGTGCGTCTGCCGGAAGCGTACGGCGTCCAGCACTACCCCTACGGCAAGGACGGGCAACTGGACCTGCAATGCGCCCGCCGCCGTTCTGAGACGGACGAGCCTGTGATCAGCGCCAGGTCCACCGTACCTGCTGTCCTGGAAATCCGCTGGGCAGGCGGCAGCAAAACCATGCAACTGTGAACTGAGCAGAGGTAAGGAAAATGGACATTCGGCGCATCGAGCGATATATTGAACGCCAGACCGAACCGGAGCCTTTTTCCGGCGTGGTGTACCTGGCCAGGGGCGGCACGGCTCTATTTGAGGGTGGCTACGGGCTGGCCATCCGCTCGGAATCCATCCCCAATCGGATCCACACGCGCTTTCAGATGGCCTCTGGCTGCAAGATTTTCACCAGCGTCGCCATCTGCCAGTTGGTCGAACGGGGCCTGGTCCAGTTCGACACGCCGCTGAGTGCATGCGTGGACGTCGAGTTCCCCCACTACGATCCGGGCATCACGGTCCATCACCTGCTGACGCACAGTTCTGGGATCACCTCGTACTTTGAAGAAGACGTGAACGACGACTACGAGGCGCTGTGGCGAGACAAGCCAATGTACAACCTCAGAGGCCCCAGGGACTTTTTGCCCCTGTTCCAGCACAAACCGGCCAAGTTCCCGCCGGGCCAGCGGTTCGAGTACAACGATGGCGGGTACATCCTGCTGGGCCTGGTGGTCGAGAGCCTGACCGGGATGGACTTTCCGGCCTACGTCCACGAGCACGTGTTCGGCCCGGCCCACATGCAGGATTCGGGATATTTCGCCACCGACCAACTGCCGGGACGGACGGCCTATGCCTACATCCAGAACCCCGCTGGATCGTGGCGCACCAATTTCTTCGCCGTGCCCATCGTGGGCGCACCCGATGGCGGCGCGTACACGACGGCACCCGACATGGCCCGCTTTTGGCGAGCGCTGTTCGGCCACCAATTCTTGACCAGTGAAACCACGCAACGGCTGCTCGGGGCCCACATCGCCACCGGCCTGGAATCGCCGTACACCCATTATGGATACGGCGTGTGGATAGATCGCCCGGAGAAAGCGATTCGCAAGTACTTTGTCGAGGGATTCGACCCCGGCGTTGCGCTCCGCTCGGCCGTCTATCCTGCTCAGGACGTCACCCTGACCATCATCGGCAACACCCAAAACGCTCTGTGGCCGCTGTACGCAGAGATTGAAGAGGCACTACTACTATGACTTCGAGGAGGAAGAGCATGGCCAAGTTTACCCCGCTAGACCTATCGGCCCACTGGAACGCGGGCACGTCTGCCCCCTGGCACCCGGACATCGTCGAACCGTTGAAGACGCTGCCAGCGGGACCACAGACCTTCTGGGGCGTGCCCTTCGCGCTCGGCGCGCAGGGAGAGCAAGCCCCACGCTGGCTGCTCCTGGATCGGGAGCCGCACACAATCGAGATCGCGGCGCAGGCGCGCTACCTGATCGTCGCCCACTTTTGCAACAGTTCCCACGACCCGGCAGACCCCTCGCAACCAGCCGACGCCTCGATGGGACAGATTCTGCGGCCAGGCGAACACCTGGCCGACTATGTGCTCATCTACACGGACGGCTCCGAGCACCGCCAGCCCATCCGTCGCCGCTTCGAGGTCAACGAGGCGGTGAGCAGCTGGGGCCAACTGGCTTTCGCCGCCCGGCCCCACCAGGAACACGTGCCGCTCGATTTCCGCGGCCCCCACCCAGCCGGCGCCTGGGGCTGGGATCAGACCAGTGTTGGCCGGTCGGGTGAAGGGCCCGCCAGTTACTGGCTGTACGCCCTGGAGAACCCTTATCCCGACCGGCTGGTCAAGGCCATCCATCTGGAACCCACCGGCGCCAGCCTCCTGGCGGTCGCCGCGGTCACCCTGTACGAAGGGGAAGAGCATCCCCTGCGCCGCCACCGGCTGGAGTCGCTGCGCGTCACGCTGCCGGCTGAGATGGCGTTGGACGGCGTGGGGGCGCAGGTGAACCTGGGAACCATCGCCCGCCAATATGCGGTACCCAGTTTCATCCCGGATGAGTGGCTGGCCGCGCCGGTGGTGGGCTGGGGGGAAGAGCCGACGCCGCTCGAGCCGGCCCGCCAGGTCATCCTCGACGTCACCGCCAGCGCCGACGCCACCTTGCAGGTGGCCGGGCGGCCGGTGTCTATGCAGCGGGTCTTCCAGGATGGCAGCGCCCACAGCAACGATGGACAGGTACGGGTGGAACTGCTCACCCCGCGCAGGACGTGGGTGCACGTGACGGTCGAAGACAGTTCCACCGGCCGCCCCACCCCCGCCCGCGTCCACTTCCGCGCGCCGGATGGCCGCTACCTGCCCCCCTACGGCCACCGCCACGAGGTGAACACCGGTTGGTTCGAGGATTACGGGGCCGACCTGAAACTGGGCCACACCCAATACGCCTACGTGGACGGCACCTTCCAGATCGAGTTGCCGGTGGGCGAGGTGTACGTGGAACTATCCAAGGGCTTCGAGTACCAGCCGGTGCGGCAGCGCCTCACGATCGCACCAGGCCAGCGCGAACTGAAACTGCGCCTGGAGCGGCCGCTCAACCTGCGCGCCAACGGCTGGATCACCGCCGATACCCACGTCCACTTTATCTCGCCGCAGACCGCCTGGCTGGAAGCGCAGGGAGAGGGGGTCAACCTGGTCAACCTGCTGGCCTCGCAGTGGGGCGACCTGTTCACCAACGTCGGCGACCTGACCGGCGCTCCCTCTGGCCTCAGCCGGGACGATACCATTATCTGGGTGGGGACAGAGAACCGCCAGCACCTGCTGGGCCACATCAGCCTGCTGGGGGCCAAGGGCAGTCCGGTGTTCCCGATGTGCGCGGGCGGCCCTGAAGAGAGTTATCTGGGCGATCCTATGTGGTCCAGCCTGGCGGAGTGGGCCGACCGCTGCCGTGCCCAGGAGGGGCTGGTCGTCATCCCCCACTTCCCCAATCCGTACTGCGAGGTGGTGGCCGACCTGATCCTGGGCAAGGTAGACGGCGTGGAGATCCGTTATTTCAGCCCCCACCTGGACAACTTGCAGACGCAAGAGTGGTACCGCTTCCTGAACTGCGGCTACCGTGTGGCGGCGGTGGGGGGCACGGACAAGATGTGGGCCGGCATGCCGGTGGGCGGCGTGCGCACCTACGCCGATCTGCAGGGCGACGAGTTCACCTTCGAGAACTGGGCCAAGGCGGTCCGCGCCGGCCGCACCTTCACTACCAGCGGCCCCGTGGTCGGGCTGGCGGTGGAGGGCAAGACACTCGGCGAGGAGATCCGCCTGCCGGCCGGTGGTGGCACGCTGGGGGTCGAGGCGTGGGCCGAATCGGTGTCCCCCTTCCATGCCTTGCAGGTGGTCGTCAACGGCCGCGTGGTCGCGAGTGAAGCGAGCGAGGCGGGAGCACGGCGGCTTACGCTCAAGGCCAACCTGCGCCTGGAGGGGAGTTCGTGGGTGGCGGCCCGCTGCGTCAGCCGCTACCAGGTGTGGCACGGCTGGCCGATCCACATCGCCGCGCATACGTCGCCGGTGTACGTGGTGGTGGGGGATCAAGACCAGTTCAGCCTGCCCGACGCGACCTACATGATGACCATGCTGGATGGCGGCATGGCCTGGCTGGACACGCTCTCCATCCCGGCCGACCCGGAGCGGCAGGCCCGCATTAGAGGGGTCTTCCAGCAGGCGAAACAAGCGCTCCACCAGCGGCTGCACGCGGCAGGACACAGCCACGATCACTAAGTGGTGCCTGGTTCCCGCGGAAGACGCCCCCGGGACGGGGGCTGCGAGCGAAAGTAGATCCACCGCTCCAGACCCCATCTCGGGGACTGTGGTACGAGGCCGCTCCAGGTCCCTGTCTCGGGGACTGGCTATGAGCGTAACACGTGCTCAGAAAGGACAGCACTATGACCAACTTTAACGGGCTTGGCATGAACCTGGGCAACCTGTCGCGGCTCTCGAACGCCCGGACCCGCTCCATCAGCCCGGAGAATTTCACCGGCGCCAAGGGCCAAGGGGGCATGGCCACCGAAGGCACCGGCGCAACTTGCGCCCGCGACCTGGGCCAGGGCTGGAAGATTTCCCCCTCCGTCAGCATCAACCCCGGCCAGACGTTCGTCATGGCGGACATTGAGGGACAGGGGGCCATCCAGCACGTATGGGTGACGCCAACCGGCCATTGGCGGTTCAGCATCCTGCGCATCTACTGGGACGGCGCCGACACCCCTGCGGTTGAGTGCCCGGTGGGGGATTTCTTCGCTTGCGGCTGGCAAAAGTACGCCCAGGTCTCGTCGCTGGCGGTGTGCGTCAACCCGGGCAGCGGCCTCAACTGTTACTGGGAGATGCCGTTCCGCAAGCACTGCAAGGTTACCATGACCAACGTCGCCGACGAGGCGATGACGCTGTACTACCAGATTGACTACACGTTGACCGAGGTGCCCGACGATGCAGCCTACTTCCACGCTCAGTTCCGCCGCGCCAACCCCCTGCCCTACGGGGAGGTCTACACCATCCTGGACGGCGTACGCGGGCAGGGCCACTACGTCGGCACCTACCTGGCGTGGGGGGTCCACAACTGCGGCTGGTGGGGCGAGGGGGAGATCAAGTTCTACCTGGACGGCGACGGCGAGTTCCCCACCATCTGCGGGACCGGCACCGAGGACTACTTTTGCGGCTCCTACGACTTTGATGTCGGCGTCGCTCCGCTTACGGGAAACGGCGGCTACCGCGAGTTCACCACCCCCTACACGGGGTTGCAGGTAATCCGCCCGGATGGGTTGTATGCCTCACAGATGCGCTTCGGCATGTATCGCTGGCACATCGTGGATCCGATCCGCTTCGAGCAGGACCTGCGCGTGACGATCCAGGCCCTGGGCTGGCGCAGCGGGGGGCGCTACCTGCCGCTGCAGGACGACATCGCCTCGGTCGCCTGCTGGTACCAGACGTTGCCCGCCGGACCCTTTCCTCCCCTGCCGGGGCGGGACGTGCTGGAGATCATATGATCGGTGGCTCGGATGAAAGAAACCAGGTTTTTCCATAAGCGAAGCGACCAAAGCGGCAGAACCTGGTTTCTCTCTCCGACGAGAATTCGATGAGCGCTGAGGTTCTGCCGCCAGATTTCGCGGAACGCTTTTCCCGCTGGCTGGGCGACGAGGCCCTCGCCTTCTTCACCGCCCTGGCCGGGCGAGACGTCGGCCTGCGCCTGAACCCGCTGCGTGGGCCGCTGGAGGCGCTGTGCGCCCGCATGCCCTGGAAGACGCAGCCCGTGCCGTGGTGCCCGGAGGGGCTGCGGCTCCAGGAAGAAGCCCACGTGGGTTCACACCCTTACCACGCGGCGGGCGTTTTCTACGTCCAGGACCCCAGCGCGATGGCGGCGGGCGTGTTGCTCGATCCCCAACCCGGCGAGTGGGTGCTGGACGTGGCGGCCGCTCCCGGCGGCAAGGCCACGCACCTGGCCGCAGCGATGGCCGGGCAGGGCGTGCTGGTCGCCAACGAGGTAGTGGGCCGCCGCGCTGCTGCCCTGGCCGACAACCTGGAACGGATGGGGGTGACCAACGTCCTGGTCACCCAGGAGCACCCCGACCGGTTGGTGGAGCGCTGGGAGTCCCTGTTCGACGCGCTGCTGGTGGACGCGCCTTGCTCCGGGGAGGGGATGTTCTTTCACAACCCGCAAGCGCTGCGTGATTGGAGCCTGGCCGCGGTGGAGGGCAACGCCCGCCGCCAGCAGATGCTGCTCGATCAGGCTGCACCGCTGGTGCGTCCAGGCGGGCGGCTACTATATAGCACCTGCACCTTTTCGCCGGAGGAGAACGAGGGGGTCGTGGCCGAGTTCCTGGCGCGGCATGCCGACTTTGCCCTGGCAGATTTGCCGCCGCTCCCGGGCCTGAGCCCGGGACGCCCCGAGTGGGTCGGTGCGCCGGAAGACATCGGGCGCAGCGGGCGGCTGTGGCCCCACCGGGGGCCGGGGCACGGCCACTTTTACGCTCTCTTGCGCCGCAAAGGCAGGGCACGTCAGTACGTGCCACCCCGGCGGTTCGATACAAGGTTGCCGGGGCGGGTGCTGAACCTGTACCGCAAGGGGCTGCGGCAGGTGCTGGTGCAACCGCCGCCTGAGGAGGGGCTGCTACTCGCCGGGAACGACGAACTCTACGTGACGCCGATGGACCCGGCGCTGTGGACGGGGTTGCACGTGCTGCGGCCCGGCTGGCGGGTCGCCTACCTGCGCCACGGCGAGGTGGAAGCGGACCATGCGCTGGCCGTGGGGCTGCGCCCGGAGCAGGCGCAGAGAAGCGTCAACCTGGAGGTGGACGACCCCCGCGTCACCCAGTACTTGCGGGGCAGCCCCTGGCCCGACGACGGCCCGGCCGGGCGGGTGCTGGTCACGGTAGATGGCTTCCCGCTGGGCTGGGCCCGCCGTGGAGGAGGCCGCCTCACCAGCCGCTACCCGATCCACCTGCGGCAAAAGGGGTCCCTCTGATTGCGGATTGTGGACTGCGGATTGCCGAGTACAGCCGGGAAACCCCTGCTGAAGCGGGGCGTCCGTCACATTTTGCACCAAGGAGCACTTTATGTACACTCAACCCAAAGAAACTCAACTGCCTTACCAGAACCCTGACCTGCCGATCGAGCAGCGGGTGGAGGATCTGCTCGCGCGCATGACGCTGGAGGAAAAGGTCGCCCAGTTGGGATCGCGCCTGCCCTTCGTAGAAGCAGAATGGAGGCAGTGGATCCAGTCCCCGCTGGAAGACAGGATCGCCCGGACCCAGGCCCAACCGTTCGACCAGATCGCCGCCTCCGGCGTTGGGCAACTCAGCCTCCTCCTGCGCGAGTTGCCACCTCGCCTGGCGGCCGAGGTTACGAACACGGTCCACAGCAGCGTGCGCCAACATTCCCGGTTGGGCATCCCACCCATCATCCACGACGAAGGGCTGCACGGAGTGCTGGCCAACGACGCCACCTCCTTCCCTCAGTCCATCGGCATGGCCAGCAGTTGGGACCCGGTCCTGTTGGAGCAGGTGGCCACGGCGATCGGGTGGGAGGCCCGCACCAGGGGTATCCGGCAGTTGCTCAGCCCCACCATCAACGTGGCGCGCGACCCACGCTGCGGCCGCACCGAGGAAACCTACGGCGAGGACCCCTACCTGGCCTCCCGTATGGCGGTGGCCTTTGTGAAGGGAGTGCAGAGCCAGGGTGTGGTCACCACCCCCAAACACTTTGCCGCCAATTTCGTCGGCGATGGCGGACGCGATAGCAATCCCATCCACTTCTCCGAGCGACTGCTGCGGGAGATTTACCTGCCCGCCTTCGAGGCCGCCGTGCGCGAAGGGGGTGCGCTCTCCCTCATGGCGGCGTACAACTCGCTGGATGGCATCCCCTGTTCCTGCCACCACTGGCTGCTCACTGATCTCTTGCGCGGCGAATGGGGGTTCCAGGGCTTTGTCGTCTCCGACTATGGATCGGTCGGACACATCCACGAGTACCACCGGGTGGCCGCCACCAGGATGGAAGCAGGCCAACGGGCGCTGGAGGCCGGACTGGAGGTCGAGTTGCCGGTCACCGATTGCTTCGGGCCGTCATTCGTGGAAGGGGTCCGACAGGGTCGCGTTTCCGAGGAGGCCCTGGACGAAGCGGTGCGGCGCATCCTGTGGGTCAAGTTCTGGCTGGGGCTGTTCGATGACCCGTTCACCGACCCGGACCTGGCGGAGCGGGTCAACCACGCCGAACATCACCAGGCGCTGGCGCTGGAGACGGCGCGCGAGGCGATCGTGCTGCTCAAGAACGAGCACCATGCGCTGCCGCTGGCGGCCAACGTGCAGACGCTGGCCGTGCTCGGCCCACTGGCGGACGCCTGCATATTGGGCAACTATACCTGGGACGGCTACCCGCCCGAGCGGTACGTCACGTTGCTACGCGGCATACGCAGCCGCGCGCAGGGGGTGGACGTGCGCTTCGCCCAAGGTTGCGAGATCAAGGGGGAATCGAAAGAGGGATTCGCAGAGGCAGTGCGGCTGGCCAGCCAGAGCCAGGTCGCGGTGGTGTGCGCCGGCAACTCGCCGCTGACCGAAGGAGAGGGGCGCGACCGCGCCGACCTGGCCCTGCCGGGCGTGCAGGCCGATCTGATCAAAGCGGTGGCGGCCACGGGGGTGCCGACAATCGTGGTGCTGGTGGGCGGCAGCGCGGTGGTCATGGCCGGCTGGATTGAGCAGGTTGCAGCGGTGGTCGAAGCCTGGTATCCGGGCGAGCAGGGGGGCACGGCGGTGGCCGAGGTCCTGTTCGGCGACACCAACCCCAGCGGCAAACTGCCCATCACCTTCCCACGCGCCGTCGGCCAACTGCCACTCTACTACAACCACAAGCCTACCGGGCGCGGCTACGACTACGTGGACCTCACCGGCCAGCCGTTGTTCCCCTTCGGACATGGCATGAGCTACACCACGTTCGAGTACCGCAACCTGCGCGTCACCCCACACAAGGTCGGCTCGCACGGCCAGGTCACGATTAGCCTGGAGGTCCAGAACACCGGCGAGCGGGCAGGCGGCGAGGTGGTGCAGTTGTACGTGCACGATCAGGTTGCCAGCCTGGCCAGGCCGGTGAAGGAACTCAAGGGCTTCCGGCGCGTCCGCCTGCAGCCGGGAGAGACGCAGACGGTGACCTTCGAGTTGGACGTGCAGCGGCTGGGCTTCCTGGACGCCCACATACAGCACGTGGTCGAGCCTGGCGCGTTCGAGGTCATGGTCGGCAGTTCGTCGGCAGACATTCGTCTGTCGGGTGGTCTGGAAGTCGTGTAGTGCAAGAAAAGGACGACGTCTTCACCCATTACGAGCGTGGCCTGGCTGATCTGCTGGAGAGGCTGGGCAAGGACCATGAGCGCTACGTCGAGGCGTTGACTTATGAGCAACGCCTGTGTGAGAACATCGCCTGGGTCCGCCGTGATGGGGATACAGAAAACTGGCGTGCTGAACGAGCGCAGGTTGCATCTGCTCTCAACCGGTTGGCTTTGCTGGAGATAGGGACCAGCTTTAATGAGTTATGTGGCTTCCGCGCCTCTGCGAAACGCCTGGACGCTCCCCTGGATTTGCTATTCACCAACGCCGGCCTGCCACCAGACATGCCTCTTCACGAAAGGCTTGCCAACCTGCTGATGATCAGCCTGGCGACGATTCGCGAGAATTCCGTTGCTGTGGCCACGCAATTACTGGCCCTCTTCATCCTCAGTGGTCTCTTTGCCTGGTGGCTCGCTCAAAGCGAGCCACGTTGGGCCGATGACCTGTGGACCTGTATGGGAGTGGTTTGGTTGGGGTTGGCCGTACTGCCGTTGGTTGCCGGTTTCTTGCCTCAACGTAGAGAGGACGAGTTGTACAAAGCGTTCACTCTCACCATCAGGCAGCGTGTAGCCCTGTGGCTGGACAAAGCTTTCGGGATCTATGTCTCTGCCTACTTGGGGGAAGTGACCGCAATCGTGATCTGGCTTGGTCTGAATTACGCGGGGCAGTGGGCGAACTTGGGTGCTGCAGGCAAAGTAACGTTCTGGCTGATCATGGAATGGCTCACCTTCACCCTCGCCTTTGTTGGTGCTGTGATTGCCACGAAATACTGGGAGAATCTACTGCATAGTAGACGACGCGCTGACCTGGAAACGCAGCATCTCCTGCTAGGATTGGGATTTCCCTTGATCATTCTCCCCATGATCATGGTATTCGGGCTGGCCACCGCGTCCTTCTGGAGAAGGTGGCAGACGGGAGGTGTGACAATCGGCCTGGCGCTCCTGATCATGGGGTGGATGCTCGGCCATAAATCGCGGCGACGCCCATCGTGAGGCGCATTCGAACGCATGATCGTCTTGCGATTGCCAAGGGCCCCTCAGGTTTCCGAGATCCCCCGCAGACTGGCCACGCTCAACAGGAACAGGACCCCATACCCGGCAAAGATCACGAAATATCCCAGGCCCGGCAGGCTACGGTTCAGATAGTCCGCCACCGGGCCGCCGATGCCCTGCCCGATCATGCCGGCCCCGGCCCCGGCCAGGTTGGAGATGCCCAGGTACCGGCCCGCCTCGGCGGGCGGGGCCAGGCGGGTGCCCAAGGCCCAGTTGGTGGTCATGAACAGGCCAACGGACAGCCCCAGGATGGCTCCGGCCACGTACAGTAGCACCAGGTTGGGCGTCCAGATCGTC
>Ga0315277_10012899_pt1 | contig 10444 bp, 8 predicted proteins | sample YL17G05_15_MG_FD_203695 | JGI IMG/M metagenome (GOLD analysis project Ga0315277, IMG submission 203695) | Sediment microbial communities from Yellowstone Lake, YNP, Wyoming, USA - YL17G05_15 | ecosystem: Environmental > Aquatic > Freshwater > Lake > Sediment | place: USA: Wyoming | collected...
GGCCGCTGCTGGACCTGGAGCACCCCAAGACCTACGGGCCACTGGATTTCTACGACTATTATTACGAGCACAAGCGGCAGCAGGTCCAGGCGATGGAGAACGTGCCCCAGGTCATCCTGGACGTGGCGGCGGAGTTCAACCGCAAGTTCGGCCGCAACTATGGCCTGTTCGAGGCGTACCGGCTGGAGGACGCGGAGGTGGCGGTGGTCGTCACCAATTCCACGGCCGGGACGGCGAAAGTGGTGGTGGATCAACTGCGCAGCGAGGGGCTGAAGGTGGGGCTGTTGAAGCCGCGCGTCTTCCGTCCCTTCCCGGCGAAGGAACTGGCGGATGCGTTGCGCCACCTGAAGGGGGTGGCGGTGATGGATCGCTCCATCTCTTTCGGCGCCATGGGCAACGCCGGCCCCCTGTTCCTGGAGTTGGTGGCGGCCCTGGCGGTACACGGAGTGCAGGTGCCAGTCGCCGACTACGTGTTCGGCCTGGGCGGGCGGGACATCCGGCTTGACGAGATCGAACGGGTGTACCGTGACGCCCTCAAGATGGCGCAGACGGGGCGCGCGGAGCGGATGGTGACGTATTTGAGTGTGAGGGAGGAGTAGTATGCCAACCAAGTTAGTCCCTAAAGAACTGGCGAAACGCCCGAATAGATTGAGCCCAGGACACCGGCTGTGCGCGGGTTGCGGTGCGCCGATCGTGGTGCGGCAGATGCTGGCGGCGATTGACGAGCCGGTCGTCCTCGCCAACGCTACCGGCTGCCTGGAAGTGGCCACGACGATCTATCCCTACACCGCCTGGCAGGTGCCCTGGATGCACAGCGCGTTCGAGAATGCGGCGGCGACGATCAGCGGCATTGAGACGGCCTACCGCAGCCTGGTGCGCCAGGGGAAGATGCCGGAGCAGAACGTCAAGTTCATCGCCTTCGGCGGCGATGGCGGTACCTACGACATCGGCATCCAGGCCCTGTCCGGGGCGGTCGAGCGGGGGCACCAATTTCTGTACGTCTGCTACAACAACGAGGCGTACATGAACACGGGCATCCAGCGTTCGAGTGCCACTCCGCTGGGGGCGCACACCACCACCACGCCGGCCGGTACGGTCGTCCCCGGCAAGCAGCAGCCGCGCAAGGACCTGACGGCGATCATGGCGGCCCACAATATCCCGTACGTGGCCCAGGCTGCTCCCAGCCAGTGGCGGGACCTGATGCAAAAGACGCGCAAGGCGGTGAGCTGCGGCGGAGCGGCCTTTATGAACGTGCTGGCTTCCTGCAACCGGGGGTGGCGGCACGGGACGGATGAGACGGTCGAGATCACGCAACTGGCGGTGGACACCTGTTACTGGCCGCTGTACGAGGTGGAGCAGGGGGAATACCGGCTCACCTATAAGCCGAAGGAGAAGCGGCCGGTGGAGGAGTGGCTGAAGCGCCAGGGAAGGTTCCGCCATCTTTTCCGGCCCGAGAACCGGCACGTGGTGGACGAACTGCAAGCGGAAGTGGATCTTCGCTGGGCACGCTTGCTCAAGTCGTGCGGCGAGGCGTAAGACGTGAAACGTGAAGCGTGAAACGTGGTGCGTGTTTCGTGTTCGTGGTGCGTGAGCGACTTGTGGCGCACACAATACGGAACACGCAGTACGGAACATGGATGGGCAGGATAGAGCGACCGCCTCAGGACCTCTCAGGTCCTGGGGCGGTTTTGCTTGTCAGGGCTTCTTGGGTGGCTTGTGCGGCTTGGCCTGGCCGGGCGGCGGCTTGGCCTGGCCGGGCGGCGTCCTGGTCTGGCCAGGCGGCTGGTGGGTTCTGACCTCTCCGGGCGGCTGTGGGGTCTCAGTCCGGCCGGATGGCTGAGGTGTTGCGGATTGCGGATGGTGGGTTTCTGCTGTGCCCGCGGGGAGCGGAGCCGAGGGTTGAGGAGCAATCGTCGTCGGCGTGGGCGGCAGTGAAGATGCAGGGGTAGTACGCAGCGTCGAGGCTGGAGGGGAGGGGGGCCGCTGGGGCCGGACGATTGTCTCCTGGCCGGCCAGTACGGCCACCGTCGTCTTCTGCGCCGTGACCTCCACTTGCCCTGCGACCACGGTCACGTGGGTGGCACCGCTGGCCTCTACCGCTACGGCGAACTCGGTCCCGCGCACCGCCGTGATGGCGCTGGGGGTCTCGATCTCGAAGCAAGATGCCGGGTCTGGGACCCGTTGCACGCGGCTGTACGTCTGGCCCAGCGTTTGGCGGAGGACGATGCGGGTGAGTACACCCATGCGGGTGAGTACACCCGTAGGGGTGAGTACACCCATGCGGGTGAGTACACCCGGCGTCCGGCCGCCGCCGGGGGAGGAGCTCATCTGGACGATGGCGACCTCGGCCTGGGCCAGCAGGTCGGTCGCGCTCCCGTCGAAGAACACCAGCGTGGCGGCGGAAAGCGGGCCGGTGCGAATGCGGTCTCCCGTCTGTATCCGCTCGCCGGCGGCCGCCGAAGCCCAGGCGTCGCTACCGGCAGGGCTGACTTGCACGGTGCCGCGTATCGCATCCAGCGTGGCGGCCTGGGCGGCGGTGCCGCCGGGCGGGGATTGGAAACCCGTGCGTCCGATGGCGAACAGGGCGAGTGCCAGCACAGCCGCCAGGGCCACTGGAAGGGCGAGCCCACGTTTCCACACGGCCAGGCCGGTACTTTTTCCCGAGGGACTGCTGGGCGTGGTGGCACCCCGCCTGGTGAACAGAAAGCGCAGCGCGGAGGGCGTGGCCTGGTGACGCTTCTTCTCCGCCAGCACCTCCAGCATGCTCCGTTTCCCGGCCACAAAGGCAGTGGGGCTGGCAGTTGGGCGGGGCAGGGCGGATATGGCGAGCGCGACCTCCAGGAGGGGACGCAAGTGGCCCGCCACCTGCGGGTAGCGGGCCAGGCATTCCTCCATGGTGGCCTGATGTTCCCTGAGCAGGGCCAGGCATTCGTCCAGTGCGTGGTACAAGGCTCGTTTCATCTTAGACGCTTTACTACGCGGCTGCCAGCCGATATTTGTGTCCTATATAACGGGAACGGGCGGGCGGAGATACGGGCAACGTGAAGCGTGAAACGTGAAGCGTGAAGGGCCGGATGGCCGGCCATCTTTTCTATGCCTCAAGTGCGCGCTGCAGGACGGCCAGGGCCCGGTGCTGCAGTGCTTTGATGGCCCCCACGGATTTGCCCAATATGCGGGCCACTGCCTCGTTGTCCAGGTCCTCGATGAATTTGAGGGAGATGACCTGGCGTTGATCCTCGGTGAGGAAGGCCATGGCAGAGGCCAGCCGGCGTCGCATCAACGTGTGGTCGGCGGCCTCCTCCGGATCGGTGGTGTCGGCTGCCAGGTGCTCCCCCAGGGCGAGCGAGACGGACTGCCCGGCGTGCCGGTGGTGGTCTGCGACCAGGTTGCGGGCGATGGTATACAGCCAGGCCAGCAGGGGCAGGCCGCGGTACGTGAACCGGTCAATTTTCTCTATCAGGCGCACGAATACCTCGCCGGTCAGGTCTTCGGCCGTGCCGGTGTCGTCCACCCGATAGGCAATGTAGCGGTAGATGGGTGGCTGGTACAGGTCGTAGATTTCGGCGAAGGCGGCCGGATCGCCCTCCTTCGCCCGCTGGAGCAATTGGGCCTCGTCACTGGACATGCGTTCCGCCTTTGCTGGCAGTTGTACTATAGCACAGTCGCGGAGCAGGGACAATGGTACCAAAATCCCACCGCGAGGCGTAACCCACGGTGAAACGGCACGTTATACTGGGTAGATTCTACGCACCCTCCCGCAGGTTCGAAGGCGACTTTGCGCAGATATGCGTTCCGACGTTGGTCAAACGGGTTAATCAGGCCGATTCGTAACCTGCGGGAGGGAAGGACAGGGTGCACTGGTGGCCCTGCTGCCCATCATAATCAGAGGAGGTACGAGCGATGCGGTTTCACTGGAAGACGATGTTCATGATCAGCCTGGTCCTGGCGTTGGCGCTGCCTGCCGTCGCGCCCGCCGCGGCCCAGGAGGAGCCCCCGGCAGGGGAGATTCTTCCCTGCGAGGGGGAGGGCGTCTCTGGCACCGTGGTGGCCGTGGATGAAGAGACTGGGCTGGTGACGGTGTACACCGGCGACGGCCTATTGTGCACGGTGACGCTCGATAGCGACTACGATCACCCGATCGTGGCCTTGCTGGGGGAGTTTTTCGGCGACGTGAGTACCGGCGACCTGGCTGCGGCGCTGGAGGACTCGGAAGAGGCCCGGCAGGGGTGCGCCGTGCAAGACCCGGATAGCGGGGCGTGGGCGTGGGCGGATTGCGATGCTGGGGGTGCTGTGCCGGTGACGGTGTTCGGCGAAAACGAGGATGGCACATTTACGGCGCTGACAGGGGAGGGCGAGCAGGTCACCCTCTCCGTCGAGGACCCTGACATCGCCGAGGGACTGAGCGAGGCGCTGGGCGAACTGGCGGTCGAATGGGAACTGGGCGAGGATGGGAGCGTCATGCAGCCTGGCGACGAGATCGCGGCCTATCACGAAGAGGGATTGGGTTTTGGCGAACTGGTCAAGTTGTACGCAATCGCGGCCAAGTCGCAGGAGGGTTGTGGCGACGGCGGCGAGGATGTCATCGGGCCGTGCGGAGTGACGGTCGAGGAACTGGTGGCCGCCCTGCAGTCTGGCATGGGGATGGGCGAGTTGTTCCAGGAATATGGCCGTCCCGCCCTCCTGGGCGTGGGGCACGTGAGGAAGGGCAGCGGCCCGCCAGACCACGCTGGCCCTAAGGACCGGTCTGGAGATGCGGATGACGACGTAGACGACGATGAGGTGGAACCTGATGAAGGCGCTGGTCCGCTGAACCAGGCCGGTCCAGACCACGAGACCGGCCGGCCAGACCATGCCGGGCCGAAGGATCGAACGGATAGACCCGGACAACACCGGGGGCACAACAGGTAACGTGGACGGTAACGGACGCCGCCCCGTGACCAGCGAAGGTCACGGGGCGGTTTTGCGCTGGATTACCTGAGTTGGTTTGACCCGTCTGCCCAGGCCGGCTTTAGCCTGTGGCCAGGCGCAGTAGCGCTGCTGGCACCCACAGCCTGCCCACGCCCATAAATGCCAGGACGGTCGAGGCGACGAAGAGTAGCACGCCGGCCACGATGAGCAGGTAGTCAGCGCGGCAGTAGGTGAGCCGGCGGACCCAGGTGCGCGGCCCGACCCCGAAAGCGCGCAGGTCCATCGCATCCACGATGTCTTCCGCGCCGACGATGGCATTGATCGTCACCGGCACGAGCAGCGGGGCCAGCCGGCGAATTTGGGCGACGAGGCCGCCCGACAGTTTCTCCACTTCGTAACCTCTGGCACGCTGGGAATCCAGCGTGACGGTGAAATCTCGCCCCAGCGTGGGCACGAAGCGAAAGGCCAGGTCCATGGCATAGGCGAACTTGTCGGGCAGGCCCAGTCCCCGGAACGTGACGCCGTAGAGACTGGGATTCACCGTGTAGGGGATGGTGATCGCCATGATCGTGATGGCATACATGCGGGCGAGTTGGCTGAGGGCAAAGATGGTCTTCTCGGCAGTGATGTCGAGCGAGATCTGCCATCTGACGATGGGGAGAGGCAGCGGGCCCAGGCGGTAGATAAGGTGTTCCTCGTGATAGGCGTAATCCACACCGCCTCTCCCGGTGAGAAACGTCAAGATGGTCATGAAGACGATGATGATGCTGATCAGAATCCACACCCGGCGTGTTTCGCGCCAGGTGAGCCTGGCCAAGGCGTACTGAAGCGCAGCGACGCCCAGGAACAGGAGCATGATGCGCAGGTCCCAGAATTGGATGATGGAGAAGAGCACGGCCAGCATGAAGATGAGGCGTGCACGGGGGTCCAGGCGCTGGATGATGGTGTTCCGTTCGCGGTAACGCCAGGCGATCAGCATCTCATCGTCCTCTCGCTAACGGCCGGTGCGGGCCTGAATGGCCCGATAAGCAGCCAGCAGGATGGGGGCGAGGATCATCGAGTTCAGGATGTTGGGGCCGGCAGCCGGCGCAAACTCACCGATGATGGCGGTGGCAAAAGAGTAGCCGTTGACCCAGATGTCGGCGATCGAGGCGAAGCCGATACCGATGATGATGCCCAACGTTCCCCACAGGTTGATGGCCGCCAGGTCCACGTTGATCCTTTCCAGCACAAAGCGGCCGGCAATCACCACGATGCCGCCGATGATGAAGGCCCAGGCCCAGAAGGAAAAGTCCTCGATCTCGCCTGTCCACGGCCCGATTACCTGCGGGTTGAGGAAGACGATGGCTGCGGTGATGAGGATGAGTACAGCCACCAGGATGGTCAAGAAGTTGAGGCTACGCTTCTTATCGGCGAACAGCATGACCAGGCCCGGTATCAACCCCATCAGGCCGTTGCCCAGGTCCCAGGCCGGGTAGACGCCCCAGCCGGTGAGAAAGTCGCCCAGGATGTTGCCCACGGCCCCGGTGAAGAAGCCGACCACCGGGCCAAACACGTAGCCGAAGAAGATGGGTATGCAGACCGAAGGACGCAGCGCGACCTGGCTGACGGACGGCATCGGGATGGTGTTGAAGATGTAGTTAAAGACTCCGTACAGCGCTGCGCCGATGGCCATGTATACCACCTGGCGCGTGCCCACCTCCCAGGCAGCGTTACGGGCCGTGACAAGGTAGACAACGAACACGCCGATCAGGCCAATGGCGGTAACGCCGAGCGGGGCGATACCTCGAATCTTGTCGCCGCTGGTCAGCAGGCTGGCGAGGGCCAACAGCGCGACAAAAACGACCAGCACGATGAGCCAGGCGATAGCCCGGTTCTTTGTGAATGCCCCTGTAGTCATTTCTTACCTCCTTCGCGATATTGTGAATACGTGCAATCTCTAACCTACGTAGGATGAAAGCCGGACAATCCGCTGGTTGGCTCTGCGCATCACCTCGCTTTCCTCAAGTGTGGGCACCTGACCATCATCGAGAAGAACCATCAATCTAAAACACTGGCGCTCGTACTTGGTTTCGCTACAGTATAGCAGCCCCCGGAAGGTGCGCCAGCCTCTCAGCCGACATGAAACGCCCGGTGCGGGGGAGATACTCCAGGTTGGCCGCCAATAGCGAGGTCGGCACCAGGCGGCAGCGCTCGATCAATTCGAGATCGGTCAACACTTGGGCCGGTGGCCCATCGCCGGCGATCTGCCCATCGTGCATCAGGATGACGCGGCTGGCGTAGCAGATGGCCAGGTCGAGGTCGTGGGTGATGAACAGGATGGCCTCGAAGCCCGGCATCTGGAGGATGGAATCCATGAAGGCCATATAGTTCCAATAGTCCTGGCCGGCGGTGGGCTCGTCCATCACCAGGATTTTGGAGCGCATGGCCAGGATGGCGGCAATGCTGACCCGCTTTTGCTGGCCGAAGGAAAGCGCCAGCGGTGGATAGTCCTCCAACCCTTTCAGGTTGACGCTCTCGATGGCCTGGGCCACCCCACGTGCGATCTCTTCCTGGGCATAGCCCAGGTTCTTGGGGCCAAAGGCCAGTTCCTCCCGCACCGTCGGAGCAAAGAGCATGTGGCTGGGGCTCTGGAAGACGTAACCCAACGTGTGGGCCACCTGGGCAACGCTCGTCTCCCGCGTGTCGCGCCCTTCGACCCGTACCTGGCCCTGACGGGGCTTCAGAAGGCCGATGGCGTGCTTGACCAGCGTGGTCTTGCCCGCGCCGTTGGGCCCCAGGAGGGCGACGACGTCTCCCCGGCGGATGGCCAGGTTGACGTCGTGGATGACGAGCGGCTCTCCCTCGGCGTAGGAAAAGGACACGTTCTCGAACGTGACCAGGGGCTCCCGGCCGTCGGGCTGGATAGCGGCCATTGGTTGGGTGGCGGCCATCCAGCGGGTGGCTGGGTCGAAGGCCGGCGGGGGAGCGGCAGCCGCACGCTGAATCACGATGGGGGCGGGCAGTTTCACCTGCCGGTAATCCGCTACCTCCATCAGGCCGGCGGGCGAGCCATCGTAGGTGACCCGTCCCTCTTGCATCAAGATCACCCGATGCGGGTGGATGCTCAGCACATCTTCCACGCGGTGCTCGACGAGCACGATGCTGACCCCTTCGTCGGCCAGGCGCCGGAACAGGGCCAGGGCCTCCTGGGCGCTGGCAGGATCGAGGCTGGCCAGCGGCTCGTCGAGCAGCAAGATGCCGGGATGCATGGCCAGTACACCTGCCAGGCTGATCTTTTGTTTCTCGCCTCCGGAGAGAAGAAACGTCTCCCGGTCGCGCAGGTGAGAGATGCCCAGGTAGTCGAGCGTCTCGTCTACACGTTGCCGGATCTCCTGACGGGGCAGCCCCAGGTTCTCCAGGCCAAAGGCGACCTCGGCAGAGACGTGGGCGCCCAATATCTGCCGCTCGGGGTCCTGGAGAACGGTGCCGACGAGCTGGGAGATGCGCGACAGGGGCATCCCGCTGGTGTCCTGGCCTGCGAGGAGGACCCGCCCGCGCAGCTCTCCTTTGTAACTGCGGGGGATGAGGCCGTTGATGCAGCGGATGAGCGTGGTCTTGCCGCATCCGCTGGAACCAGCGACGAGCAGCAATTCGCCACGGCCCAGCGTCAAGGAGACCTCGTGCAGAGCGGGCTCGGAGCGGGCACGATAGCGAAAGGTAAGGCCCTCGATCGCCAATGGAGCAGCGGCATCACGTTGCTCAGACACGCTATTCTCTCCCAATGAGAAAACCCCTGTGGGCCGAAAAAGTTGCGCTGTGGGCGGGTATGCTGGCCCGTGGCAAGCAGGGCCTAAGCGGACCACCCGGGCGGGGTGTTTTTGCCAGGAGTTCCCTGGGCCGCCTCGTAGGCTTCCTCCTCTCCCTCAGGCACGGGCCGGATCTTGTCCGGGTCGCTAATGTGGTCAATGAAGAGGACGCCGTCACAGTGGTCGAGTTCGTGCTGGAAGACGCGCGCCAGCAAGCCTTCCGCCTTGATGCGCACAGGCTTCCCACGCGGGTCGAGTCCCTTGACAGTGACGGCATAATAGCGCGAGACGTCGCCAACCCAACCCGGTACAGACAGGCACCCCTCGACCCCTTCCTCCATCTCGCGGGATTTGCGCGCCAGTTCAGGGTTGACGATGGCGTAGAGTTTATCCTCTTCAGGGTTCTCTTCATCTTCAGGCAACTGCACCACGATGATGCGCTCGGGCACACCGATCTGAATGGCGGCCAGGCCGATCCCGTTCCTGGCGTGCATCGTTTCGACCATGTCGTCCACGAGTTGCTGCAAGGTCGGCTCTACGCGCCGGAGGCGGCGCGATTTCTTGCGCAGCAGCGGATGGTCGGAAAGGAGGAGCGAGCGTACAGGCATGGTTCAAGTCTCCTGTGGATACGAAGATGATGGCCGGGATTCAGGGGGGGCAGCACGGCGGATCTGGTCATACACGGCGAACCAGTCGAGCAGTTCGTTGCGGCGGTGCTCGGCGTCCTCCTTGGCCTGTTGGCGGTGGAATGTCTCCATGCGGCGAAAGATCTCGTCCTGCACAGCGCGAGGGTCCTTGACGAAGTCGAAGGTGAAGGCACCTGCCCCCGCCGTCTCAATCGTGACGGATCCGTAGTTCAGCACCCGGCCTAGAAAGCCGGGGATTTCGAGGCCGATGTTCTGGATCCTGCCCAGGCTGGCCTCGCGCCGTTCCTCGCGCAGGAAAAGCGGGGACCTCTCGACGTCAATGATGCGCGAGGCGGTGACCTGGTAGATGTCATTCTGCCAGTCGTCGAATTTCCACAACCACCAGGGGAGGAGGAAGACCAGGCCCACGACGTAGCCGGCCAGGATAGAGCCCGGGGGGACAAGATCGTGAAGGAGCGCGTAGATGGCGGCAGTGGTAGTCAATACGATGAGCAACGTGGGAGGCGCAATGGATGGGAGCAGGGTGATCCAGTGTTTGCGCCAGGTGATGGTGTCCCCCTGGACGTGCCGCATGGGGGGGAAAAAGTACGTCAGGGTGCTCACGAGCATGAGCAAGGGTTTCGGTACGGCCAGCCTGAAACGCCACTTTTTAGGGGACGAGGCTGGCGCGGAAGGCTTTTCTTCAGGGCGCGAGATGCCGAAATACTGCTGCATGTCGTCGCGGATGGCCGCCCGCTCCTCCGCCTTGGCCCCCGCCTGCATGCGGCGGATCTGCTCAAAGATGATGTCCTTAACCTCTGAAGTCTTGGGGATCTCGCGAAAGGCCACGTGGCCGCGCTCTCCAGCCGTCTCGATGATCAGGTCGCCGAAGTCAAAAACTTGGGCCAGCAGTCCTGATTGTGACTCCTGAATGTCCTGAACGTTGCGCAAAGGGGCCTCGACGCGGCTCTCCTGTCTAAAGGGGACCTGCTCCCGGCGGATCACCCGCTTGTTGGTCACGATGTATATGTCGTCCACGTGATCCATGATCAGGTACAGCATGAACAGGAACGTGGCCAGGCCGGGGATGGCCATGATGGCCAGGACCAGAAGCGAGCCAGA
>Ga0315277_10012902_pt1 | contig 10443 bp, 10 predicted proteins | sample YL17G05_15_MG_FD_203695 | JGI IMG/M metagenome (GOLD analysis project Ga0315277, IMG submission 203695) | Sediment microbial communities from Yellowstone Lake, YNP, Wyoming, USA - YL17G05_15 | ecosystem: Environmental > Aquatic > Freshwater > Lake > Sediment | place: USA: Wyoming | collected...
TGCATCGTTCTCTCAAGGACGGCGGGGCGCTTATAATGGAGATGATGGGTAAGGAGGTACTGGCGCGGGTGTTTTGTGAGCGAGACTGGGTGGAAATCGATGACGTCATCCTGATGGAAGAACGCACTGTCGGCAAAGAATGGAATTGGATGGAAACCCGCTGGATTCTCTTGAAGGGCGAAGAACGCCGTGAGTTCAAACTTTCACTCTGGCTCTATTCGGCGCGAGAAATCTCGGAGCTTCTGGAAGACTGCGGCTTTGGCTCAGTTGTCGTTTACGGTAATCTTGAGGCAGCACCTTACGATCAGAAGGCCACGAGGCTGGTGGCAGTGGCACGCAAATAGAGCCGCGCGGAGGCGACGGGCGTAATGGTTTTCCCGCGCGGCGAGCAGTGGACTTCCCGCGAGGTTGCTGGCGCTGAGCAGTGACGCGAACCACGGAGGCCACGGCGAACCTCCTGCGTGGAAAGCTGATGAGCGTGACGACCTGAGCTGCGGAGACGACCGGCGTGAACTATAGCATTGATAGAATGACGCCCGGCGATTGGTATGAGGTGCGTGCCATCTATTTCGAGGGCATTGCCACCGGGTATGCAACGTTTGAGACGGATCCCGGGTCGTGGGAAAAGTGGGACGCAGCGCATCTCCAAGATCACAGGTTTGTTGCACGAAGGGGCTCTTTGGGTACCGGCTCCGCGATCGGCAACTCTTCGATCGGTAATTCCTCCGACAGCGACTCCTCAGGCAGTGGTCCCGCGATCGGCAACTCTTCGACCCGTGGCTTCTCGGCTAGCGACTCCTCGATCCGCGATTCCTCGGACAATCGCTCCTCCATACTCGGCTGGGCTGCACTGAGTCCGGTGTCGAACCGCCCCGTCTATGCGGGCGTGGTTGAGGTCAGTGTCTACGTGACGGCGAAGTCCCAGGGTCAAGGTATCGGGCGGGCATTGCTGGAAGCCCTGATTGCGTCTGTGGAGAAGAGTAGTATCTGGACACTTCAGGCAGCCATATTCCCCGAAAATCGGGCAAGCTTGGCGCTTCACCTCCGATGTGAGTTTAGAGAGGTAGGTCGACGCGAGAAACTAGGCAAGCTTTACGGAAAGTGGCGCGATGTGTTATTGCTAGAGCGCAGAAGCAAAGTGGTCGGCATAGGCGATTAGCTAGTGCGAGAGGAGTCCAGTTGACACAAAAAAAGATCGAACGCCCGGGGCCCGGGACCGACCGGCACAAGAGGAGACCCAGACTGACTTATGAGCACCGCCATGAGCCGTTGCTACCGCGCGCTGCATTCTTACTCCGGGTGACTCTCCATGCGGGCATTGCTCTAGGAATCGTATTCGGCGCACTATTCATTGGCGTGCTCGGCTATCACTTTCTTGCACAGCTATCTTGGATAGACGCCCTTGTTAATGCTTCAATGCTTCTCGGCGGTATGGGACCGGTGGATGAGCTGCATACAACTGGAGCGAAGTTGTTTGCCTCCTTCTATGCGCTCTTTTCTGGAATACTATTTCTTGTCAGCATCGGCATTCTCTTCGCTCCGATTGTCCACAGGTTTCTTCACAGGTTCCATATTGGGCTCTAGCATTCTATGGTCGATGTTGGGGGAAACGGCGGCGCTGTCGCTCATGCACATACTAGGAGTCCCGGTCGCCGCTGAACTGCTCCAAAAAGGATAGCGCCTGTCTCTTCGTCGCCGCGCACGAGAATGAAAGATCAATTAGTTATAAAACTCTCCAGGTCAGACGAACCTTCGGTGCGATTCAAAATTGCAGCAAACGTGCTGGGCAAGAAAGTTGAGTCAGCCGAGGTTAGGGGTATTCAGAAAGAGGTGAAGTCATCTCCCCGCGTGAAAACGCTCCTTTCCGGGAGAGACGCGGATGGGCGAATACCTTTTCATCCTTACGCCAAGTGGTACGGCGCCCACTGGGTCCTGGCCGACCTTGCTGATATTGGCTATCCACGCGGAGACGAGACGCTGATTGCACTGAGGGAACAAGTCTACGAATGGCTCTTGTCAAGGAGTCATGAGAAACGCATAAAATCTATCGAGGGACGCGTGCGAAGATGTGCTTCACAAGAGGGGAATGCACTCTACTATCTTCTTGTTTTAGGTTTAGCCGATGAGCGAACCGAGCACTTGAAAGAGCGTCTTCTTGACTGGCAATGGCCTGATGGCGGATGGAACTGCGACAAGAATCCAAAGGCCGTGAATTCGTCATTCATGGAAACGCTTATTTCTCTGCGGGCGCTGGCGCTCCATGCACAGTTGACCGGCGATAGGCGATCGGTACGAGCGGCAGAGCGTGCGGCCGAAATCTTTCTGAAGCGGAGGCTCTACAAGAAGCAAAAAGACGGGAGGATCATATCTGAAGACTTTGCGATGTTACACTACCCGTGCTACTGGCATTACGACATTCTGTTTGGGTTGAAGGTCATGGCCGAAGCGCGTTTCATTGGTGATAGACGTTGCAGGGATGCGCTCGAGCTACTGGAGAGCAAGAGGTTAGCCGATCGCGGATTTCCTGCGGAAGGGAAGTACTATCGAGTCAGCCAGGGAGCGCAGACCGGGCGTTCGCTTGTTGATTGGGGTGGAGTAAGCAGGAAACGTATGAACGAATTTGTTACAGCGGACACGTTGTTTGTTTTGAGTAAGTCAGGACGATTGAGATGACGTAAAATGCCGTCTCATCGGGGGACATAACATGGCAAAGCGACCCTCATTGCGGGATTTTCTCACCAATCTTGACCAGCCGATGCCCTTGCACGAAAAGCTGGGCAAGCTCACACGCAACCTCTGGCTACGGATTGTCCTTCGCCAAACGTGTTGCGGCCATGACGGCGAGCCGGGTTGTTGAAGGGTCGTTGAGCCGTCCGGTTCGGACGGACCTTCCCATGCGAGAGATTAGCTTCACAACAGCAGTGAGCTGGCAGAAGCAATCTATCGCTTGTAGTGGACAGTGTTAGCCGTGCGGTGCACGTACTGTGATTGCATACCTATTTGTACGTCAATATATTCCACTTGACTTCCCGAAAACCATGTGGTGTTTTGTGACTACAACAGCGACGGCCCGCAACTGCCTTTGAGTCGTTTACCGTTACTCAATCTAGGTAAACATGGTTGTGCAGCCCCGGAAAGGAGGTGTTGTCGGGAATCATAGTTATCGGAACGAAGTCATGTTGGTGCGGATGTGGCATCACTAGAACGGAAGTGGATCATATTTTCTGGCTTCGAACCCCGCGCGAGCTCCGAGGTTTCTCGAAGAGACTCGGGCAGGAGGGAGAACAATGAGTAGATTCTTCATTTTCATAGTGGTCCTAGGGCTTGCGCTGGCTTTGGCTCAGAATAGCGCCTGGGCTTCTATACCTTACCCACCCTACTGTGACATTGAGTGGCGTGATCTTGGCTGCGCCGGTACCACGGTATTCGTTTGCCCTTCGGGCGACGGCAGTTGGCTACATGTAGTTGTGGTGGATCAGTTCAACATGCCCATGATTGGGGTCCTTGTCACTGCCACCTTCAACGCTAGCTGTAATATGTATCTGTGCTCGCTCGTCCAGGGTACTACTGACACAAACGGCGAGGTCAACTTGCCTATCCTCGCCGGTCTCAATGTCTCCGGTGATCCGGCCTGCTGTGTTGTTATGACCACGGTGAGGTGTATGGGTGTGACGCTTTACTCCGACGCGCGGGATTGGCTGTCGCCAGACTTGAACGGTGACGGTGCGGTCGGCGAGCCGGATAGGGCGATTGTTTTGGCGGACTTGGGAACGAGTGCGTGCAGGTCTGATTTCGACTGTGACGGTCAGGTCACCCTTTTCGACTACAACATTTTCCTTCCGCACTTGGGCCACTCGTGCCAGCCGACTCCTGTGGAAGGACTCACGTGGGGCGCCATAAAAGCCGTGTATAGGTAGACTCGAGCATCAGTTGCTGGAACGGACGCGAGGGGCTGGCCAAGTGCTGACCCCTCTTGCTTTGTGATGGGGTGCAGGGGGGAGCGAGACTGCCAAGCGTGGCATCGAGGGTTAGCCTGAGTTTCCACACTCGACAACTGTGTCGAAACGCTTTAACTTGAGCCAAGTCCGCGGGTTCTGCTTGGTCGATTTCTTACCGCTCTATGCCTATTAGTAAATTCTGTCGAGCCAAACCGAGCCGCTTTCAAGTCACTCATCCAACCTCTCGCGTAACCGACGTAGTTATAGCATGTTACAGTTTCACTTTTTGACCTCTCTTGGCACGTAACTTGTTCTTAAGCGATGACCGGATGGTACATCCGACACAGAAGGAGATCGTAAAGCATGAAAAAGGGAGACCTCCTGATTTTCCTTGTGGCTGCGATCTTTCTTGCAGCATTGGGGGAGCCACTCTGGGCGGCGGATAAGAAGGATCAACCTTTTGCTGTTTACGACGGCGGAGAACTGACGATCAAGGTTTCTTCTACGATATGTGGCAGAAACGTGCGTCTGAATCCGAAAGATACGTGGTCCACGGTATTCGCGCAATACGCAAGGGCAGGAGGCGAAATTCCTTCATTCAAGCCTGACCAAGCAGGTACAGGATTGTTTTTCCTACCTTGTAATATCTGTAACCGTTCGGATAAATCGTTGAGCATCACCAGCGTGGTTATTCGTACGGCAGACGGAATGACCTACAAGAACAAATCCTGCAGTCTGCCCAATATCCACTTCCAAGTCCCATTCACCGCTAAACCAGGCGAATGCAATGAAAAAGGCAGGGCCCTTGTGTACGAAGTGCCTTTCCGACAGCAAATATGGTGGCCTGACATCACAGGGATTTCCTTTTTCAACGGGGGTAAAGAGTATCCTCTCGCCCTGGTCAACGCGAACGCAAAATTGGCACAGAAGACTTCAGAAGCAAGGAGGTGAGAATCCGATGAAGAACCCGAGGCTAGTCGCTGTCGTGGCCGCGCCGATGCTCGCCCTGATGCTGTGTCCTCTTGCTGGGCTATTCACAATACCGCAGGCAAGTGCGGATCCTGGCGACGGAGACGTTTGGTGGGACGAGGACCTCCAGTGTATGTCCATCGACTTTTTGGGGTTATTCCTGTGTTCGCTGGGAATCAAAAACCCCTGGTGGCCTTGTTGGTAGAGGACATACACTTTCTCGATTGACGAGTTAGGCACAGAACGGACCCGGGGCGAATTTGCAGGCGGCGGATGCAGTCAGCCGATTAGTATTTTCCGTCCATGCGAAATTCAGGCATCCCGAGCCACATGCCGGTGTGATTGATGGAGTCAAGTTCTGCCTGAATCAGGTCATAATGAGCGTCCTCCCACTCCGCGAGCCTTTCAAACAGAGCACGGGCTTTCTGCTCGCTAGTGGCGTCAGCATGTTCCCTAAAAAACTGGGCGGCCTTTCTTTCCAGGTCTAAGGCGATCTTCAACGCATCCAGCTCGGCGAGACCAGCCTCGCCCGTCGTTCTCTGCTGTTTTTCCCTTATTGTGGGAGCGATCGTCTCGATTTCGGACCGAGGGACGTCTATGTCTTCCCAAGCCTTGCCTTCCGAGAGCATCTGCATTTGCTTTTCTAGAATCCGGCGATGCTCCTCTTCATCCTTGGCCAACCGAAGAAATATTCTTTTCCCGGTTTCATTTTTCGTCTGGTCGGCAAATCTTGTGAAAGTCGCCAGTCCATTCTTCTCAATCTCAACCGCCATTTTCAGGATTCTCAGCAATTCACTCGTGGCCTCTGCCATTTCGTCCCTCCTTTACTACTCTGCTTCGCGGCGTACTTTGACGAATTTCGGGGTACTTTGATGAGCCTCTAACCTATCGGAGTTTCGGATGTCTGTCAAGGCGTGCGGGTGGGGTTGTCCTAGCTTGGCGCGCGAGCCAACTAGCATGTGCGCAAGGTGTTCTCGCATGGTTCACGCGGCGTACCGACGCCTGTGCCGAGGGTGCAAGCGTACTTGGGAGCCAGATGTGGTTGTCGGACGGTGACCAGCTAGCTTCATATTTTCCTTGCCTTCAGCCGTAGTCTGTGATATAGTAATGCCTCGCAACTGGCTATTGCAACCGCGACTCCGGCTTCTGACACCGTGGCGAACATGGAATCTGAGAGAATAGCTGTTTCTCGCGATTTGTGCGTTTACTGCTACAATAGGTATTCCTGGGCCTCATCGTGTATGATGAGGCCTTTTTTGTATGGAGACTGGAACCAATAGCGACTGTCTTTGATGCTGCGAAAGGAGGTTTCCAATGCGTGGCAGAGTGGTTACTCAAGTGTTGCGCGTGACGGCATTGCTGGTTGTTGTCAGTCTGCCAGCGGGCGTCGGTGCGACGACCATCCGTGTTCCTGGCGATCAACCTACGATTCAACAAGGGCTTTCTGCTGCTAACAGTGGGGACACTGTGCGCGTTGCTTCTGGCGTTTACAACGAGGCAATATTCTGGCCGTTTGAGAACGGAATTGTTCTCATTGGCTCAGGCGCAGAAAGTACGGTTGTTAGGGGCAACGCCTCGGACCCGGTGATTTTTCTGGTGTACGTGGTTGATATTGATACGAGCACTGTCATAAGAGGGTTTCGGTTTGTTAATGGAGGGGATGCGGGTATTGCCCTGAGCGGGGCATCACCCCTTGTGGAGCTGTGCGCGGTAGACTCTACACTGAAGGGACCAGGCATCAACTGCTCGGATGGATCTACGGCTGTTATCCGCAATTGCCAGATTATTGGAAGCAATGGTAGCGGGATCAAGCTCCAAAATTGTCCCATTGCGATGGTGGTTGCATGGAACACAATCAGTGGGAACACAAGCTCCTACCCCTCCGGGGGTGGGGGAATATGTTGTTACTCCTCTTCCCCGGCGATTTCTAATAACACAATCACGGAAAACACAGCCGACACGGGTGGAGGAATATTCTGCAGCTACTCTTCCCCTGCGATTTCTAACAACACAATCAGCGGGAATACAGCCTACTACGGTGGAGGAATATACTGTGAATGGTACTCTTCCCCTGCGATTTCTAACAACACAATCAGCGGGAATACAGCCTACTGCGGTGGAGGGATATGCTGTAAGTACTACATTTCCCCTGCGATTTCTAACAACACAATCACGGAAAACACAGCCGACACGGGTGGAGGAATATATTGTTACATCTCTTCCCCCACAATCTCTGGCAACACTCTTACAAGGAACTGCGCAAACGTAAACGGAGGCGCCCTCTACTGCGAGTACCAGAGCGATCCGCAGTTTTCCTCCAACACAGTCACAGAGAACACTGCTCACGATAGTGGAGATGGTGTCTACACTGTTTCTTCAAAACCCACGCTTTCTTACTGCAACATCGCGTATAACGGTTTTGGCTTGTACAACGGTAGCTTATCACCCACGTCCTCAGCACGATACAACTGGTGGGGACATAGCTCCGGGCCGTGGCATCCGGGGAACCCTGGCGGTCAGGGAGACTCGCTCTCGTCGTACGCCTGGGATTTCACTCCCTGGCTGACTGAGGCCGACACGCTTGCTCCTCCGATGCCCCCAATGGGTCTTGTAGCTGAGGGCTTAAGCGGTTGCTCCATCAAGTTATCTTGGCAAGCGGTGCCGATCGCAGATATTGTCGGCTATAAGGTATATCTTGGGAGGGACACGACCAGCTATTCGTACACCGACACGTTCGACATTGGGAATGGCACGCAGTGTATTGTCGGTGGGCTCGCATGTGACAGCACGTACCGGTTTGCTGTAACCTGCTACGATCGATTGGGTGACGAAAGCTGGTATTCAAGGGAGGTTACAGCAACGCCAGTGGTTGCTGTTCCTGACTTGGCGGCGGTTCCGACGGCGCTGCGTCTTGAGGGGAACTATCCTAACCCGTTCAACCCCCAGACCAACATCGCCTACTCCACACCCAGGGAAGGGCGAGTGGAGCTTGACATATATGATGTGTCGGGTCGGCGAATAGCCGCTTTGGTAGATGGAGTACAAGGGCCAGGGAGACACTTTGTCCTCTGGAACGGTCGCAGCGAGAACGGGGAGGAGATGGCGTCTGGGGTTTACTTCGTGCGTCTTCAGTTTGCCCGTGAGGTTCAGAGTCGAAAGATTGTGTTGGTTCGATAGTATCAAACGACTCCGCGTGAGTTGTCGATCTGCTCTATACGCCTTGTCTGTCAGGGGGTCAAATGATACGAAGTTACGATAGTATCATATGACCTGGTGTAGCGTCCCACAGATAACTTTGCAGATTGGGGTTTCGCTTTCTGCTGTAAGTTGAGGCAACTTAGCGTGGTTGGAACAGATTATTTGTCAAGGAACTTCTGAGACACTACACTAGTGAGCGATTTGCAGCTGCTGCAGCGTACGGCCTTCTTTCTCATGGCGTCAAATGATACGAACTTGCGCTAGTATCAATTACTGGCATTGAGTGGCTACTACCTCGACCGATGGCAACTGATCCTTACCGAGAATACCATGAGGGTTGGTTGCCGAGACGTTTCCCTGGATGAAAATGGCACTGCGATATCGCTCCGCATGGACAAAACTGATTATTTTTTCCGCAGTTATCATCGGAATCTATGGAATATGTGAGATCTACCGGTGCCGCGACTACCAATCTGATTTCATCAGCCAAAAGGGACGACTGGTTTCGACAAAAGAAACCTTGCTATACCATCGATCTACGGATTCTCTCGTTCAGATTCAGCTCGAGGGCGACAATGGGATAGAAGTCGAGGGGTACCTCAGGATTCCGTCATCAACCGATGGGCCTCATCCCGCCTTGATCATACTTGGAGGACTTGGAACCGGGAAGCGAGTGCTTGATTACATTGAGAACACCGATGGTCTGGTCTTGCTGGCTCTTGACTATCCTTACCGAGGGAAGACAAGGAAACTACGCTGGTGGGAGTTCTTGGCGAACCTTCCCGGTATGCGTAGAGCAATCTTGAACACCCCTCCGGCTGTGATGCTTTGTGTCGATTACCTGGAAGCAAGAAGAGACATCGACCGTAGTAGGATTATCCTGATTGGTGGGAGTCTTGGAGCGCTCTTCGTTCCTGCAATAGCTGCTGCAGACCCAAGGATCTCTGGGGTAGCCCTTCTTTTTGGAGCGGGTGACCTTCAATCTTTATTACGTACAAATATTAGCGTGCCAGAACCCATTGCCAGCATTGTCAGCTGGATTGGTGCAATTCTGGTTTCACCCGTTGAGCCCTTGAAATACATTGATAGAGTCTCACCTCGACCTCTGTTTATGCTCAACGGTACCGGTGATACACGTATGCCCTCTCGATGCAGCCGGCTTCTTTACGATAAGGCAGGACCTCCGAAGACTATCGTATGGATTCCAGCCGAGCATCTCCATGTAAGTTCGAACAAATTCCACGATCGAGTTCGCAAGGAACTCGAAGTATGGCTTGTACAAAACAAGATTCTATTGTCAGACCTAGCCGAAGCGCAGCACGTACCCGAGTGAGTCGGGTAACAACACACAAAGCCCACGGGTCTACACGGGATGGGCACCACTTGGGCGCAATACGTACCCGAGTCGGGTGTGCTCCTTCTGGACGACCCACGAGAGTTGCTTTCCAGGCAACTTGACTTCAAGCTCGGTCGAGACGCTGGCCTAGACGAGACTGGACCCAGGACGAAGGAATATAGGATATGAAAGCGTGTGGCGGAATCACAAAGTTGAGCCTTATCGTGTTCGTAATGAATATCCTTATTTTCCAGCCCGGATCAGCGGCATGGCAGGTGAACGGCAGCGTAGTCTGTGATGCTCCGACCTCTCAATATTGTCCTGAGACAGTCTCAGACATGGCGGGAGGTGCAATCATCACGTGGTGGGACTTTGATTGCGGGCACAGTGACATACGCATCCAGCGAGTCGATTCCAGCGAGTCGATGCAAACGGAAATATGTTGTGGACAAAGAACGGTGTGCCAATCTGCTTAGGCGGCGACGGCATCGAGCTACCTTCCGGCGTCTACTTCTACCGCTTAGAAGCGAGCGACGTCTTGGAAGCAGGCGACTTCGTGGCCACGCAGAAAATGGTGTCGCCCAAGTAGACCCACACTAACCCACGGTTAGTGGATGAGTCCAGCCAGATCCATAAGGTCTGAGTGCCCTCCAAGGGCGCGCTGTTCTAGCCGGCTGAGAGGAGCCGACCGGGGTAATTGCTTGTCAGCCCCGTAGTGAGGAGATAACGAAAACATGTTGTATTGAAGGGTTCTGTGAGCGTAGTATGCTCCCTGATTCCCTATACTACGTGTTGACCTGATAGCTATGATTGTCTAAGAAAAAGGTTCTTGAAAGTGTTCTTAACGCGGCTTGGCGCAGGGCGGAAGCGGCAGGCCAGAGTACGAAAGAAGCAGAAGACGAATGAAAATACTAGACGTTGGCTGCGGGCCTCGTACCAAGAAAGCTGGTGCCATCGGTTTGGATAAACGGCCGGCGCCACCAGTAGACGTTGTGCACGACC
>Ga0315277_10012903_pt1 | contig 10443 bp, 6 predicted proteins | sample YL17G05_15_MG_FD_203695 | JGI IMG/M metagenome (GOLD analysis project Ga0315277, IMG submission 203695) | Sediment microbial communities from Yellowstone Lake, YNP, Wyoming, USA - YL17G05_15 | ecosystem: Environmental > Aquatic > Freshwater > Lake > Sediment | place: USA: Wyoming | collected...
TACCATGACCTGTTTGGTTCCCGGAAGCAACCTTTTTCAGAATACTGCTGATTCAGTTTTCACGGCCAAGGAGTTCGGTCAGAAGGGTCTCTTTCGCACGATCTTGAAAACGTACGCGCAGTCGCATGGTTTCGTTTTCGGCGTCTCGATGCTGAGGCCCTCCTTGGTCATTTCCCACTTGAGGGGTTTGTCGTCGCCGAGCATGGTGATGGAGATGATTTCGGACGGATACAATCCGGTCCAGGTGCGGCCCTGCGGGACCAGACTCTTGATGAGAACTTTCCCGCCCGGCCAGTCGAGGGCCGTGGCGTACAGGTTGTTGTCCTTGACGGTGAATCGGATGTCCTCAGCCGTGTAGCGCAGATAACGCCTCTCCGTGAATCCCCTGACCCCCGTGCCTCTGGGTTGTTCCAGCCTGGTCGGACCCTCTCCGGCAACTTCCCAGGGCGTCGTACCGTAAATGGCTTCGCCGTTGACCTGGAGCCACTTGCCCATGCCGAGCAACCGTTCTTTGGCCACATCCGGAATGGTGCCGTCCGGCTTCGGACCCACGTTCAGCAGCAGGTATCCGTTCTTGCTGACCCGGTCCACGAGGTTGTCGATGAGGTTGTCCAGGGTCTTGAATCCCGCACCCCTGACATATCCCCACGCGCCGATGCTGTCCACCGAGCTGTCCGTGATCCACTCGTAATACGTCAGATCGGCTTCCTGGCCGAGTTCGAGGTCGAGAAGACCGGCGCCGGGAGGGATGTCGTGGGTCTTGTACGTCACAACCACTTCCTTCTTCTGCTCCGCTGCCGTGTTGTAATAGTAGGCCAGAACGTCCAACTTGTAGCTGTCGGGAACCATTTGCAGGCCGAAGTCGAACCAGATGAAATCGGGACCGTATTTGTCGATCACTTCAACGATTTTGCCCTTCCACTGGTCGAGAAACGCCTTGTCGGGCAGGGCGCCTCTTTCATGGATGGGGCCGTACAGACCCGAATAGCGGGGATCCCCGCAGTCGTAGCGCTTGTCCCAGGTCGGGAAGAAGAACCAGTTTTCCGCGTGGTGAAACGCAGTGACGAATTTCATGCCGCGCTTCTTGATGGCCTTCGAAAGCTCGCCGACCACGTCCCGCATGGGACCCATCTTGGCCGAGTTCCACTCGTCCCACTTCGTGTCCCACATGGCAAACCCGTCGTGGTGCTCCGCCACGGGTCCGGCAAACCGCGCACCCGATTTCTGGAACAGATCCGCCCATTCGTCGGCATTGAACTTCTCGGCCTTGAACATGGGAATGAAATCCTTGTAGCCGAATTTCTCCAGCGGACCGTACATGGCCTCGTGGTGCTTTCTCTGGAGGGACTCCGGATTCGAGTAGACGGAGTTTGAATACCAGGTCACATTCCCTCCGAAAGCGGGAACGGCATAAATTCCCCAGTGGGTGTAAATCCCGAACTTGCCGTCCTTGAGCCACTGCGGCGTGCTGATGCTTTTGAGAGAATTCCACGTCGGTTTGTAAAGCTTGTCCGCAGCCTTGACGGCGCCGGTTAAGGCGGCAACGCCTGCGAATAAAAGCCCATACATCAGGACTTTTACAAAACGTGCCTTTGACATTTTTACTCCTCCTTTTTATGCAATGTGTTTCTTTCCAATCCTGCTTTTTCGCTGGTACGAAAACCAGCCAATTGTGAAAAATTTCCCTGATCCTTGAAAACGGTTACGATTGGAAAAGGCTTTTGCGCACGATTTTGAAAACGAAAGCGCAACTGCCTGGTTTCGTCTTCGGAGTCTCGATGCTGAGACCTTCCTTGGTCATTTCCCACTTGAGGGGTTTATCGTCTCCGAGCATGGTGATGGAGACAATTTCAGACGGATACAATCCAAGCCAGGTCCGGCCTTGAGGAATCAGGCTTTTAATGAGAACCTTCTCGCCCGGCCAGTCGAGAACCGTGGCGTACAGGATGTTGTCCTTGACGGTGAAGCGGATGTCCTGTCCCGTGTACTTGAGGTAGTTCCTCTCGTTGAACCCCCTGTTTCCGGTTGCCCTGGCCGCTTCCAGTTTGGTCGGGCCCTCTGCGGCAATTTCCCATGGAACCGTCCCGTATATGGCCTCACCGTTCATTTGGAGCCACTTTCCCATGCCCAGCAGCAGTTCTTTGGCCTCTTCCGGAATGGTGCCGTCCGCCTTCGGGCCCACGTTCAGCAGCAGGTACCCGTTCTTGCTGACCCGGTCCACCAGGTTGTCAATGAGATTGTCCAACGTCTTGTAGCCTATCCCATGGACATAGCCCCACGCACCGATGCTGTCTATCGAGGAATCGGTGATCCATTCGTTGTAGGTCAGATCGGCTTCCTGTCCCAGTTCCAGATCGAGGAGGCCGGCGCCGGGCGGCAGGTCGTGTCCTTTGTAGGTTACAACCACTTCCTTGTTCTTCGCCGCTGCTTTGTTGTAATAGTAGGTCAGAAGATCCATCTTGTAGCTGTCGGTGATCAGTTTCAAACCGAAATCAAACCAGATGAAATCGGGATCGTATTTGTCGATGACTTCGACGATCTTGCCCTTCCACTGATCCAGAAATGCCTTGTCGGGCAGAGCGCCATTTTCATGGATGGGACCGTACAGCCCCGACCAGCGGGGATCCGAACAGTCGTAGCGCTTGTCCCAGGTCGGGAAATAGAACCAGTTTTCCGCGTGGTGGAACGCGGTGACGAATTTCATGCCGCGTTTTTTGACGGCCTTCGCCAGCTCGCCGACCACGTCCCGCTTCGGACCCATCTTTGCCGAGTTGTATGTGTCCCATTTCGTGTCCCACATGGCGAACCCGTCGTGGTGTTCCGCCACGGGCCCGGCAAAACGGGCGCCCGATTTCTGGAACAGATCCGCCCACTCGTCGGCGTTGAATTTCTCCGCCTTGAACATGGGGATGAAATCCTTGTATCCGAATTTATCCAGCGGGCCATAAGTGCTTTCCTGGTATTTTCTCTCCTTGGAATCCGGTCGGGTGTAGACCCGGTTGATGTACCAAGTTGCGTTTCCGCCGTAAGCGGGAACCGCGTACAATCCCCAGTGCGTGTAGATCCCGAACTTGCCGTCCTTGAGCCATTGCGGCGTGCGGGTGTTTTTCAGTGAATTCCACGTCGACTCGTAAGGCTTATTTTGGGCCGTCACAGCACCGATCCAGGCCAGAACGCCGATGCATAGGATCGAACGGTTCAGGGCTTTTACAAAACGTGCGTGTTTCATCTTGATTTCTCCTTTGTTGGTGATTGGTTTTTTCTAACCCTGCTTTTCCTCTGACCCGAAAAACAGCCATGGGTCAGGATTTTTTCCTGACGTGTGTTTTTCTCACCTCCTGATTGTTATTGCCACCCATTATTTTCCCAGGACGATCTTAAACACATAAGCGCAATCGCACGGTTTTTTGGGAGGTGTTTTGACGGTCAAACCCTCGTCGGTAACTTTCCATTCGAGCGGATTTCCATCGCCGAGCATGCTGACCGATTTGATTTCGGACGGATAGATGCCGACAAAATCTTCATCGGGAAATCGGTTGGCGGTGACCGAACGGATGGTCGCCTGTTCCCCTGGCCAATCCAAAAAAATCGCGTAGAGGGCGTTGTCCTTCACCGTGAAGCGGATGTCGCGGGCGGTATAGGGGACCGTGCTTTCGTTTTCGAAGCTGTTGTCCGATGCAAGGGACGCCGGTCCTTCACCGGCCGTGGTCCAGGGTCTCGTGCCGTAGATGGCCTCCCCGTTCACTTTCAGCCATTGGCCCATTCCAAGCAGGCAGGCTTTGGCTTCCTCCGGGATGGTCCCGTCGGCTTTCGGACCCACGTTCAGGAGCAGACAGCCGTTTTTGCTGACGCGATCCACCAGATTGTCGACGAGGTTGTCGATGGATTTGTATTTCACTCCCTGCACGTAGGACCAGGCGCCCTGGTCGTCCACGGAGGTGTCGGTCATCCAGACAAAATCCGTTTTCTTCCGCATCTGGGCCAATTCCAGATCCAGCACGCCGACTCCGGGAGGAAGGTCGTTGCCTTTGTAGTTGACGACGACTTCCTTGCCGCGCCGGGCCGCCTCGTTGAAATAGTAGGCGAGAAGACGCTTTCGATAGGATTCCTGGATCGCTCCCAGACCCGTGTCGAACCAGATCAGGTCCGGATCGTATTGGTCGATCACTTCAACGATCTTGCCGTACCATTCATCGAGGTATTCCTTTGTGGGCTCGTCGCCGAACCCGTGGATGGGCCCGTACAGGTCGGAGTATTTCGGATCGCCGCAGTCGTACCGCGTGTCCCAGACCGGAAAAAACCACCAGTTGGTTTCGTGATGGAACGTCGTCACGAACTTCAAGCCCCGCTTTTTAATCGCTTTCGCCAGTTCGCCCACCACGTCACGCTTCGGGCCCATCTTGACCGAATTGTAACCGTTGAATTTCGTGTTCCACATGGCGAACCCGTCGTGGTGTTCGGCCACGGGTCCCGCCCACCGAGCGCCCGATTTCTCGAAGAGATCCGCCCATTCGTCGGCATTGAATTTTTCCGCTTTGAACAGGGGAATGAAATCCTTGTACCCGAATTTCTCGAGCAGTCCGTAATGGGCCTCGTGGTATTTGCGTTGCGGTGATTTTTCGTCCACGTAGATGAAATGGGAATACCAGGTTCCGTTCGGTCCGCAAGCGGGAACCGAGTAGACGCCCCAATGGGTGTAAATTCCGAATTTTCCGTCCAGGAACCATTCAGGTGTTTTGTTTTTTTGAAGCGACGTCCAGGAGGGCTCATAATGCGTGGTGTTTATCCGGTCGTCGTTACCGCAACGGTTCAGAACGGCCATGGCAATGGCGAGTACGGCGGTTGCTGCGATGGTTCCGGTCCGCATGGATGGATTCCTGCTTTCTGTTTTCAGATCGAGCCGGCGGACGCACCGACGGCCTTCCGTTGGTTTCGGATGATGATTTTAAAAACAAACGCGTGGTTGCACGGTTTTTCCCGCGGCGGTTGGACGGTCAGTCCTTTGTCGGTTATTCTCCAGTCGAGTGCCCGACTCACGCCCAGCATGGTGACGGATTGGGGCCCTTCCTTCGGTACTATCCACGCCCGGGTCCCGTACAGGGCTTCTCCGTTCACATTAAGCCATGCTCCAATTTCCTTAAGCCGTTGCACACTGGGCTCAGGAATCACGCCTTCCGCGGTGGGGCCGACGTTCAGCAGAAAATTGCCGCCTTTGCTTGCGATGTCGATCAAATTGAACAGAAGCAGTTTGGCCGGTTTCCAGTTCCGGTCGTTTTTCTTGTACCCCCAGGTGTCGTTCATCGTCATGCAGGATTCCCAGTCCTTGCCCGCATGTTCTTCCGGAATGAACTGCTCCGGGGTGAGAAAATCGCCCATCACCTTTTCCATCTTTTCCGTGCCGGCCGCACGGTTGTTGATGATCAGGTCGGGTTTCATCGTCCACAGAAAGTCCATGAGCCTCTTCCCGTCTTCGGGCTTCCACCACTCCGTCCATCCTCCATCGAACCACAGGACGCCCGGATCGCATTGGGAGACAAGTTCCTTCAACTGGACTTTCATGTGATCCACGTATTCCTGCTTGCGGCCTGCCTTGATCAAATTGTTTCCGTACGGATCTTTTCCTCTGCGGTTGAGATCCTGCGCGGGATGGTGCCAGCCGAGGATGGAATAGTAAACGCAAAACCGGATCTTTTCCTTTTTGCAGTCGCTGCTCAAAGCCTTTAAAATCTCCCTTTGATAAGGCGTCCCGCCACCAGCGCATCCGGACGTCTTTATCAACAGGAGCGGATCCCTGCGCGATCAGGGAAGAAACAGACAGAAACAAAATGCCGGCAACGGAAAAGATCGCACGAATGGGTTTTTGAATTCGACCAAACATCGCAGCTCTCTTTTGCATTGGATCCCGATCTATTCAAATATCAATGTGACCGGCCGGTCGGACTCCGTGCTGATCCATACGATCAGATCGTCGCTCTCCAGGGTTCTCCGGATGGCATGACGGAAATCCTTTCCCGTGTTGAGAAGGTGACCGTTCATCCGGAGGCTTTTGAAGGACCTCCCCCAGTTTTTGACGATGAAGACCGGATGGAAAACCGGAGCATCCTGGCCAGCCTGAACGGTTAATCCGAGCGGACGGTGTGTGCCCTGCCAATTGGTCAAGAGATAAGCGCGTTCATTCCGGTTGAATCCCTCGAAGGAAAAACCTGTACTGACATCTCCAATTCCGGGCGCATGGAGCCAGAATTTCGCCAGAGGCAGCAGGGCATCCATGGACCGGTTCGTCAAACCCATGATGAACCTGCCCTCGAGAGCTCCTGTCCTTTCGTTTCGTACCATCGGAGGTTCCGGGGAGGTGATGGCGGAACTCGTGACCTGGTCTGCGGCCAGGACAAAACGCCCGTCGCAGGGAATCAGCGAGACGGGCCAATGGTTCCGTGCATGAAAATGGGAAAACGAATAATCGATCTCGCGGATGCCGCCGCCGTAGGGGATGATCCGCGTTCCGGGCTCGTACGCATAAAAGGGCTTGTATTCCGATTTGAAATGGTACAGGCTGATCGAGGCGTCGGGAACCGGATTGTCGAAATCGGCGGCCGTTTTTCCGTTCGAAGGCCATGTTGCAAAGGAATAGGTCCGTTTTTCGCCCTTCAGGTTCGCAAGGGTGACGGCGTCCAGGTCGACGTTGTCCTCGGGTTTTTCGCCCGGATTGCTCAATGCGGCAGGCTCCGTGATGCTGTACGATTTGTTTTTACCGTGGATCATGAAATGCCTCACGGCAATGCCGTCGGGATAAATGGTGTAATACTCGTCGACCCAGTCGCCCCAGTCGGTGACGGGGTCCACGTTGGCGATCTGGTACAGCACGTCCGTCACCGCGTACCGCCAGTGCACGACCACCCGGGCGTCGTTGGTTTCGATCAGGCGCACGTGGCTGTAGCGGTTCTGCTTGTCGGACATGTGCTCGCTGCACCCCCTGGTTTCGGGACCTCCCCCTTCCGCGCTCTGGTCCGCAATCCATTTTCCGTTTTCCGTGACCAGGTTCATGTTGTAATTGGTGCCGTGCCAGAAGACCATGGCGCAGCCGGTGTTCTCGAACGTCACGACGATGTCCGGATGGTCGGCGACCCTCCAGAGGGAGTCCCAGTCTTCGTCGTACTTCAGGTGGGTGTAATAACCGCCGAACTCCCGAAGACCGGACGGGAGTTGAGGAAGCTTTCTCCATCGGAGGCCAGGTTTGCCCGCCGGTTTTTCCCTGTCCGCAGCGGCTGCCACCTCGTCGGCCGAAAGGCAGGATTTGTAGATCTTGAGTTCGTCGATGACACCGTCGAACGAATACGAGGCCGGAATCCGGACCCTTCCGGCCCGGTTCAGGGACGCCGGTACGGTCCGCTTGTGGTTCCGGGCGATCTCGAGATTCATGCCGATGTCGGCGAGCAGATCCCCCGGGATGGACAGCCTGCCCGCCTGCTTGCCGTTGATGTACAGGGTGGTTCCCCTTTCCGGATCGAAGGTTCCGGCGATGTGCGACCATTCCATGAAGGGAATTTTGACCTCGCTGACGCATTCCCGCCACTGCCGTTTCACGGCGAGATGCAGACCGACACGTCCCTCCGCATCGATTCCGAAGAAAAAACCCCGCTGGTGTTCGTACTCCTGATTGACAACGGCGCACCAGTTCCAGGGGTAGGACTGCGGAGCGACCCAGGCTTCCACGGTGAACGTGCCCGTGATGACGGGCGCGGTTTTGGCGTTGCGGACGATCCGGGTGGTGTACCCGTCGCATTTCAGGCCGCTGCCCCGGACCCCCGGAATGCGCTTGAAATGGCCCTGGACGGAATCGGCGAGGCCGGTGGCGGCATCTTTCACGAGGCTGCCCGAAGGTTCGTCGAATGTCCACCAGGCAACCGGGGTCTTTTCTGCTGCGATCGCAATAAAAACCGGGAACAAAAAGCAAAAGAACAAGAACATTCTTCTGTACATGGAAATCTCCTGAAAAACACCCGGCCCCGGCCGTACCCTTTCACGGATGCACGGCACCGGTTTGGGCAAGCGTTGAAATCCTGTTTCTGCCTATTCCCGCCATACGCCGGGAAATTCCTCCGTCAGGCCCCATTTCCCCATCTCGAAATTCTTGAACCCGACCTTTAGGGCTGGAGATTCGGGTTTTACCCGGAAGTCATTCTTGGACGGGTCGACAAACTGGGGATCGGCAAAGACGGAATTCCTGTCAAATCCCAGTCTCTTCCATTCCCTGAGGGACAGGACGATTCTCCCGGGGATCGGGCCCTCCTCGCCTCTCAGGTCGAGAAGTTCCGCCGTGAATTCTCCAGAACGGCTGTAGAGACAGTTGCGGTCAAGCTCCTCCAGCCACGGGCCCCTGGCCGGTGGTGCGATGATCGAATAGACGTCGTTTTTGCTCATGACCGTAATGTTGTTGAAGTAGCGGTCGTGGTTGTACTCATTGCCGACGTGAAAGCAGGGAGAGACCACGCTGTTGTACCAGATGTTGTTGTAGACCGTCCGGTTGGCGCCCTCCCGCAGCTTCATGCTGATGTTCTTCGTGATGTTGTTGTAGATTTCGTAGTTCGAGGCTCCGTCGTCGAGGTCCAGACCGAACACCGGTCCGTGAATGCCCTCGATGCTTTCCGGCTTTTCCTCAAAAAAGTTGTTCCGAATGATCACGGGTTCCATGGCATCGACAACCACGTTGCCCGCTTCGATGCTCCGGTACGTTGAGTAGGGCAGGTGGGATTGTGCCAGACACCAGTACTTGTCGCGGCCCCAGGAATTGAACGGACCGTGGTCGCCTGTCTCCCTAACCGTATCATGGCAGTGGTTAAACTCGATAACATGTCCGCCCCATGTACCGTCGCCGATGCAGATGGCCGCACGCGGCATGTTGTAGATCAGGTTGTGCGATGCGGTAATGCGCTTCGCCCGCGAAATATAGACGCCCGCAATCTGTTTCCCGAACACGCCGCAGTCGTGAATCAAATTGTTGTGGGCACTGCACTCGTACGGGAACGCCAGTTGCGTGCCGCTGGTGAGTTCGAGCGAGCCGACAAACGCGATCGCGCTCTCCCCCGCCTCGGTGAACGTGCAACCCGTGACGTTGTTTCCGCGATTGAACTTGTTCAGGAAGACCCCGTTGCCTCCCACACCGTCGAACCAGCAATTCCGGATGCCCACGTTTCTGGCACCCTCCAGGAAAACTGCCCCGCCGCGGTGGATCGCCCAGTCTGAGAGCGACGGCACCTCGTAGGTGTTCATGAAGGTCGCTGCCGTGTGCGCGATGCGGAACCCTTCGAGTGAAACATGCGCGACGGGCCGGGTGTGCGTGCCGGCGAAACGCACGACCTGCTCCAGTACGGGGGCTTCGACCAGGGTGCTGGAGAGATCGACTCCGGGCTGGGGTAAGAAATAGAGGATGGCCTTCTCCCTGTCAAGGTACCACTCTCCCGGGGCGTCCAGTTCCTCAAAAACATTCTCGATGAAGAAGCGGCTGTTCTTGCTGATCGACGCCGGTTCGGCGTTCCATTTGGCTCCCATTTGGTGTCCTCCCTCGCCGAACCAGATGGCCTGCCGCTCGCAATCGATCGTCCTGACGGCCCACTGGAGGCTGCCCCAGTACCCCGAATGGTAAATGTGAAGCACGGCTTCCTGCGGCCTTGCCCAGCGCTTCTTCGTGAACGTGGAGGGGTCAAACAGGATCCCCCGCGGCGGCCGGCTTGTGCATGCGATATCGTCGTTCGGGCCAGGCAGAGGACAGTGAAGCGTATCGGGGATTCGATTCACAGGATTGATGTAGCCGCTCTTGCCTGGGCGAGAATTGTCAAAATTCGGGTATCGCGCCCGCACTTGCCGCCGGCCGTTTACAAAGAGCTGTGTGAAATCGAGTATGCCCTCTTTCACCTCGGGCAGCTCGCATGCCATGATGCCGTTTTGAACCTTTTTCCATTTGCAGTTTAACCTGCGTCCCCCGCTGAGTGTGACGCGTTCGCCGGTATAAGCAGAGTACGTCACGGGTGCCGCTGCCGAGCCGGAGTCCTCTGACCTGAATTCCAGAGGACCGTTCAGATAATAAACACCCTCGCGAACAAATACTCGAATCGGTTTGTCCGATGTTTTAACCAGTTCCCGGACTGCAGCCTTTGCCCTTTCCAAAGTGGCAAACGGCTTTTCCAGCGTGCCGGGATTCTGATCGTTCCCGTTCGTCGCCGTATAAAGGACAGCCTCCTTCACGTTTGCGACCTGGGTTCCAACGGATGCCTGTGCCGCATATAGAAAAAACGCGGCAAGGCAGCAAACACCCAGACAGCGGCCTGATTTTTTCATCTTTTCCTATCTCCCTTCGCGGGAACGAACCCCGTCCCGCTATTCGTTGAAATACACCCGCTCCATTTCCGTCCATCCCTTTGCGCCGGGAAGCGGTACCTGCATGGG
>Ga0315277_10012904_pt1 | contig 10443 bp, 4 predicted proteins | sample YL17G05_15_MG_FD_203695 | JGI IMG/M metagenome (GOLD analysis project Ga0315277, IMG submission 203695) | Sediment microbial communities from Yellowstone Lake, YNP, Wyoming, USA - YL17G05_15 | ecosystem: Environmental > Aquatic > Freshwater > Lake > Sediment | place: USA: Wyoming | collected...
AAGCGCCGCCTTTACCGGAGGAACCGCCGGCTGACAGATCCAAGATACGGCACATGGTTCGTCAATATTGCAGAGCTTGGAGAATGAATGGGATTCAAGCGCGGCTGCCTGATTCAACAGGTCGCTAGTGAAGAACCGCCTAAGAACCGCTGTCCGCATATCCAATCCCATGGAATCGAGGGCTTTCTGGTAAGCGGCGAACACCCATTCCAATTGAGTTTCGATACTCCCATATTCCGCGGGACGCACAACGAAGTTATACTCAGCCACCCCGCTTTTCCCTTGAAATCGCGAGATGTTCACTGTTGCGGGAATCTTCCCGCAGTCAAATAACCAATAATCCATTCACCATCTCCCTCATTCATTACGCTTCACAATTTCACAGGGTATTGCCGGCAGCATACCAAGAGGAACTCGTTGTTTCTCGCCGGTTTTCGTGCCATCTTTACGAGTTTTATCTTTTTCTGTGAAAGCTTCAACAATCAAATTGTCCTTCAATCCGGGCTTCACTGCTTTGCCATCAGCCTCGAGCAGGAATGTCAGGCTGCCCGGCTTGATGGAGACACCCCGAAGGGCGATGCCTTTGGGCGGTTCGTTGAGTTCCAATTTGATATCCCCCAGTAATGAACGGGATGGAGTTTTATACCTGACCTGAACCTTTCCATCTACGGGAATCATGATGCTGCCGCTGCCAACAAGCTCAATGCCCGGTAATCGAGCTTTGCCTTTCGTAACAGCAACCATAAGTTCCTGTGAAGGCACCAGATGCATGTAGGCAAACGCCTGCATCTGATCCTGGGCAGGAATGACCGGACGAGTGAGCATCTGGTCGCCAATGCGAGCGAGACCTTCCATTTGCAGGACCACGGGCTGATTGAGTGGTTTCGAAGGCGCAGCGAGCGTCATGCGGACATGGTCCCGTCCGGATGGAACTCTTCCGCCGCTTAACTTGAAACCTGCAGGCGGATCTTTCAACACCAGCTCGATATCTCCAATAAATCCGTCTTTCCGAAACGCATATACATTGATTGGAACAACAGATCCTGCCGGCATATTGATGGTGGAGGGCGTCATGCGCAGCGCATAATCGGGTTGCGGACGACCGATGCGCAGGCGATAAGCATAGACCTCGCCTCCCTGATTTTGCGTGTCGGATATCTCTATGCAATAAACCCCATCCTCAGGCAGGCGGGATCGGAGATAGGAGTCAGCATGATGTGTGTTTAATCCCTCTTCCTTATCCTCATGATCGTCGTTCCATTCCAGCATGCGCCCCGTTTTATCAGTCAAGCGCAACAGGGAATCCAGCGGAGACTCCAGCCTGCGGGCATAGACCTCGATAGCCACTTCATCTCCTGCTTTTCCAGAGAATTTGAATATATCGACATCCCCGGGTTTTGCGATACGACCATTCACGATTTGGGGCAGCGCAATTCCCTGCGCCTTCTTGACAGTATCGTTTGGTTCGGTTTCCACACACTCAGGAAGGGAATTCACCGCATAAAAAACCTGATTGGAAAGCCATTGATCCTGTCGCAACAGGGTCTGGCGAATGGAGTTGTCGCCGGGTCGAGTATCCAATGCCAATTTATTCGATTTGAGATTCCAACCTGTAATGGAGCTGGACAAGGGAACGCCCGCCCGGCCTCCCAACGGAAACATCCCGGTTATGAAAGGTTTTTCGCCTGAAGTGATTCGATACACAAAATCATCCCTGCCGCGATAAATGGAGTCCCGGATTTCCAGAAGATATTCATCGTCTTTGGGAACCTTGTATAAAAGCACAGGGTCCGGATTGAAAAGATAATCGTCCGCAAAGATGAGTTCATTGCACTTTGTGTCGTATAGCGTCAGCACTGGCTGAAACCAACCCGGGACCGCATCCGCCAAATACGGGATCAAGCTCCGCGCCTGGACTTCGAACACAAGATTTTGTCCGCTTTTCGCCTTGAAACGGAAGCGATCCACATCGCCCGGCTTGATCTGCCCGTTCAGTGTTGCGGGAATATCAATGAGCGAAGCGATGGTCTCATTCGGATCATTCGGTTCCTTCTCGCATATTTCAGGCAGGAATCCCACTTGAAAGCGCAGGTGATTGGTCAGGCCAGCGGGAGATCCAAGCCGGATTTCCCTGTTGCCGGTCGCAGCATCGGGATCGATGGCGACTTCAATAATGACTGATTCAGCGAGCGCCCCCTTGCCTTGCTGGTTCTTCGTGGTACGTAAATATTCTTCTTCGACCAATTTCAGGTCTTTCAGGCTCATGTTGTCCAGTTCTCGCAACAACGGATAGTCAGGCAATGTGACTGTTTCCGATGTCGATTCTGTTCTTTTTTTGACAGGGACGCCGGCTTCCTTCCCTTTTCCGGGAAATTGTTGTTTAGGCCATTTCTGGCCGATGAGTTTCTTCCTTATTTCATTCATTCTTTTCTGAAGTTCGCGCTTTTGATCATTGGTCAATGGTTTCATATATTGAACAATCTTTGCGCTCACCCCTTCGCCTGTGAAATATACATTATCAACTCCCTTGAGGTTCTGCCCTCCGGCTGTGATCTGAAAAACAGCGCCCTGACAGCCTCCAGCTGGGTATATATAGCCGATGTACAGCGGTTTCTCACCCGTCTGACTCCACGCCATGGTGAAAAACAGGAACACTATCGCAGCGAAAATGGTTCGTTTCAATAATGGCATTTTCATATTCCTTATATTTACATGATTTCTCTCAGACGACCGCCGCTCCTGGCGCCCTTTTCATCCGATGGCAATACCTTGACGGAAAGTCCCAGAGGATTGGGAAGGGGGCCATCCGGATCGATGCCAAGCAATTCATACATGCTGCCGATCAGGTCTTGAGGATAAACGGGACGCTCCGCAGGTTCCTCGCCTCTGGCATCGGAAGCTCCGACGACACGTCCGCCCTTGAATCCTCCTCCGGCGAGAACAACGGAAAAGCAATTACCGTAATGACTCCGCCCCCCGTTCCAGGGCGCTTCCCACAGAATTTTCGGCGTTCGTCCGAACTCGCCGCCCCACCAGACGATGGTGCTGTCCAGCAGGCCGCGATCCGAGAGGTCCTCGAGCAGTGTGGTCATGCCTTTATCCATTTCCGGCAGCATCCGGCGCATGGATTCAAAGTGCCGTTTATGCGTGTCCCACCCGTTGTAATTGATCGTGATGTAGGGCACGCCCTGCTCGACAAGTCTGCGCGCCATGAGGCAGCTTTGCCCGAATTTGGAGCGGCCATAGCGGTCCCGGAGTTCGTCTTTTTCCGTTGAAAGGTCGAATATTTTTCCCGTCTCCCCAAGTATCAGATTATAAGCCTTGTCCTCGCAGCTGTCGAGTTTTTCAAAATCCGGATTTGACTGCATTGAATTTCCGAGCGAATCGAGGGAATGAAGCATCTCGCGGCGACTCTGCTGGCGCTGATCTGTAATCCCCTCTGCAACAATCCCAGAGACCGCGAAGCGTTTCTGGTTGGGATCGCCGCCTGTGGCAAACGGCTTGTATCGAGGTCCCAGAAATCCCGACTCGGAGAAGCGTCCCTGAGCCTGAGTCAACACGATATAGGGAGGAATCAATCCTTTATACCCATGATCGTATCCCTTGAACAATGAGACAACCGCTCCGATGGAGGGATACACAAGCCTCTCGCCCGGCTTGCGTCCCGTCTGCATCAGGTAAGCCGCGGTTTCATGTCCGTTGATCCGATGGGTCATGCTGCGGATGATCGAATATTTATCCGCGTGCTTTGCAAGCATGGGCAAAAGTTCACAGATTTGAATCCCCGGAACATTTGTATCAATCGGCTTGTTAAGAGGCCCGCAATAATCATAACCCGCATTCGGCTTGGGATCGAAGGTTTCAAGATGCGATGGTCCGCCCCACATCCATATTTGAATGACAGCCCCGGCGCGGGCCTTTTTGCCCGCGGTCTGCTGCGCCGGTTCATTCGCTGCATAGGTCAGGATGCCGTTATGATTGATAAGCGCCATCCCAAGCGCGCCCAGTCCCAATTTCAGAAAGTCGCGCCTTGAAATGGTGCTTCGGGTTTCTTTCTCGTTCATCTTGAATACCTGCCTTTTCGTCGTTCAATTGTGCGGGATGCATTCGTCCTTTTTAATGCCGATACAGAAATTCCTTGGTATTGATCAGCGCCCATGCCAGATCCTCTATTGCATTTTTCTGGTTCAGGTCGGGGGTTTGGAAATACTTCTCCGCAACGCCCAATTCTGCCTGGGTCGGATAACGCGACAAAAGGGTCGCATAGATCGCTCGAATCATCTCCCTGGTGTTCTTCTTCTTGTCACTCGCGATCCTGCGCAAACGCGGGCTTTGTTCGATCTTTTTCTGAATCTCGTTTGAATTGAGCAGATACAGCCGCTGGGAATCCGTGGGATCGTTGTTGCGCTCCGATTCCAGGCCTGTATCGCGCGCGGGACGGCCGAACATTTCAAGAAACTGGCTGGTGATGCTGCCATCCGCAAGAGCGATGGCGCGCTGGTAATCAGGGATAAAGGTAAAAGGCTCCGGTATGGGGCTGATATAAACTTCTCCGGTTCCGCCAATCCAATTCAAGGCGTCGATGAGCACTTCCGCATCCAGACGGCGCGCCAGATAATGTCCGAACAGGGCATCCGATTCAGGACTATCGCTCTTCGAAATCGGGGACTGCTGATAGGTGCGGGAATTGAGAATCAGGCGGTAAATATGCCTCAGATCGAAATCGGATTTGACAAGCTCTTTCTCCAGGTATGACAGCAATTCGGGATTTGCTGCAGGATTGTCCGGCCGGATATCGTCCGGCTCGTGGATGATCCCCCTGCCCATCAGCCATGACCATACGCGGTTCACGATGTTGCGGGCAAACCAGGGATTCTTCGGGCTAGCGAGCCAATCCGCGAAAACCTGGCGGGGGTCTGTGTCAGGAGGGATATGAACTTTTTCACCGTCCGGGAAAACCGCTTCCAAAGTGGGAGTGGATGTTGTATCCGAATACACGATTTCCTCTTTCCACTCGAGCGTGCTTTTATATTTCACCCTCGAGAAAAAGACCGCCATCCTGGAACGACGTTCCTCAGACCATTTATCCAGGCGGGTCCCCATGAACGTCAATGCCGCAATCCCGGCAAGAGTGGAAGGGTCGCGACCCTGGACTGCGCGGTAGAAATTGACCGTCGGCACGCGGAAGTTGCTGCCGCTCGAGGTCAACAGCTCGCGAGCAAATTGATCGTATGGCTTGTTTTCCCTTATGGAATCGCGAATCCAGCGATGATACGCCTGCACCGCGTTCGGCCACAGGTTGATGGGAAACTCCGCTTTGACGCGCAGGATATCGCACCACTTGAGCGCCCAATAATCTGCGAACTCAGGCCGTTCGAGCAAGGCGTCGATGAGCCGGCCGCGCTTGTCCGGACTCTTGTCCTCTAGAAATTTCACAACCTCCTGGGATTCGGGCAGTGTGCCGATGACATCCAGATACACGCGCCGGATGAAAACGCCGTCGGAACAGAGGTTCGCCGGCTCGATTCCCTTCTCGCGCAATCCTGTAGCTACCAGATCGTCTATGGAATTGAAAGAAACGCCGCTGTCCTGCTTTTCGAAAGGAAGAACGATCCCCTGTTCCCGACTCAGGCTGTTAAACCCGGGAATGAAGATCATGATTAAAATAAGGAATATTTGGGCAGGGTAGAAAACAAAAACAGATGAGGATTTCATTGTTCCCCCCTTAATTTATAACACGCGATATCCTATCAATGAACAAGAGGAGCAATTTGTATGCCATCCGGGTGTTCCTGGATTGTCAATCAATATCTGGGAACAATATGTCAGAGGAAGACGGTTTAAGTTTAGTTGAATCAATATTCAGGGCATTGAGATTCACAAGGCTGGAGGACTTTCAGGAAATCATGACACATCCCTGTTTCAGTCATTGAGATCCTGTCATTTGACCATAAGGTACGAAAATAAAAAAAAATCCGTACCAAATCGAGCAATGGCTTAACGAGCGAAATATCATTTCCCCATCGGAAGTTATTTCAACCTTTTCTATAGATGACCTCAAGATTCCCTATTGTTCAAATAACATCCAGTCCTTTATCTCGGAAGCCCCCCCGAACAAGGAATAGGTCAGACCAAACACTGCATCGCCGCTGTCGTCACAAAACCGCGCGCTGAAGGAGTATGGGCCGGATCCGTTCTTGACCTTCACCATGAGACGATTTTCGCCCGCACTGAGAGAGGGCACGTAAATTAAATCCATGTCCGGACTGAAGTAATCATGGGTGCGGGTGACATCGTTCAAGAGAACCGCAGCGCCATTCAGGAAGACCTTGACACCATCATCGCTTCCCACAAGGAGATAGATGCCGGTCTTGGGCGTGTCGGCAATGACATACACGTGGGCATAAGTAACGCAACTCGCAGGTGCGCCGCCGATCGCATCGGCAAGATCGACGAAACCATCCGGTTGAGAGATCGTCGTCCATGTCTTGCCGCCGTTCACAGAGCCCGGGTTGGGTGTTATACTCGATTCCCCTCCGTCCCCGGCGAAATAATCCGTTCCCAAATCACTGGCGTGGGTGCCGTTCCAGATCCACCCGGTGATCCAATTCATCCGGCTTGCTTTGCCGCATCGCACATCGTCGAGGAACATACTGCCAGCTGTGCCCCAGGCCTGGGAATCAATGTTATCCGCAATTAACCATTCCACGCTATAGAAATCCCAGGATGTGGAGTTGACAGCGATGCCCGCCTCGGTGACTCCGCCCTGGTCCTTGAAACCGAATCCCGGATTGGTTGTGCCTGTGCCGCGATAAGCCCAGGCGGTAGTCCTCCAGGTTTCACCATTGACCTCGACCGGGTCCTGCCAGATGGTGGCATAGCTGGTTGTATTATAGAATTCGCATGCCTTGTTACCGCCGTGCACCCCGCTCGTCATGATATTATAGCTGGTGGGGCCGAGTTTGCTCCAGTGGTTGAAATCATCCTCGAATCCGCCATTCTGGAGGGAGTTCACAAATTGCTTATCCTCCAGAGTATAGGGAGTGATGAGATCGAACCGCACAGAGTCTGAAATAACGCAGTTGGTTGTCTGCGGCGTGCCTGTGCTGGCATCGAGAACGACGGCCGCATTCCCGGCGTTGAACACGTATGTGCCCAGGGAAACCTCGGAAATATTGGCGAATGAACCTCCCTGGTTGATATACAGGTTCACGGCTCCCGAAGCAGTGTTGATCGTGTATTTTACATTGTTGCAGCGGTCGCCGCCCATTCTGATCAAGGCAAAAACCTCGTATTCGCCCGTCACAGGGAGACTCGTGGTCCAGCTGGCAGTCGCGCTTGCGCCGCCATCGGCCCAGCGATAGGTCTTCCCCAGGTAGCCCGGGTTGGCGCTCGTGTGCCAGAGAGTGCCACCGCTCTCAGCGTAAGCCGGGGCACCGTCGTCGTTGTCAGCTACGAACGCGATCCGGGTCATGGTGAACCTCACGGCATCAGCCTGAACATAGGTTCCGCCCGAGCTTCCGGCCGCATCAACCGCAATCGTGTTGGTCCCCTCGTGAAAGGAGAATGCGCCCAGGCTTTTCCATTCAAGATTATCCTGTGTTTGATCGTCATAAACCAACATGGTTCCAAAGGGAGTGTTGATTTCGTATTCTGCGGATGTCACATAGGAATTCCAAGCCCGGTTCACCACTGACACTTCGTATTTGCCGGTGTGCTGGAGTTCTGCGGTGAAAGTCGCCTTGGCCGCGGCTCCGACCCCCACGTTTCTGTAAGTCTTGCCGTTGTGTCCCTTGTTGGAGGAAGTGCTCCATGTGCCGGTTTCCGCGTAAGCCGGAGAGCCATCGTCATTGTCAACTTCGATGGATTTAATGAGTCTGAACCGTATGGCGTCGGCAATCACAGGATTGCCAGCCGGAGTACTGGGCTGACAATCCACAGAAACGCTGTAAGAGCCTTGATTGAAGTGGTATGTTCCCAGCAATGTTTCCACCATGCCATTGGCGCCGCTCTGATCGATGTCCACAGTGTGCTCGCCAGCGGAGTCGTTGACCTTGTAGCGCACGGATGTGGCGCGCCCTGTGTCCTGGCGGTAGATGGCGAATACCTCGTAATCGCCCTCGTAAAGGATGTTGGACGTCCAGGCGGCGATGGCTATTGTGCCGGCATTGGCGTAGCGATACGTTCCGCCGTCGTATCCGGGATTGCCGCTGGTTGTCCAGGTCCCGGTTTCAGTGTATTCCGGAGCGCCGCTATCATTATCCGCGACCAGATCTGTCATATAAATCTCTGGCGATGCGGGATTCGTGTCCCTGCAATGAATATAAGCAGATACAGTATTGAGGTTTTCGTAGCCATTGCTGTATCCTGGCCAGTCATAGAAGCAGCGCTGACCTTGGAAGCTGGGATAGGCAATGTTCTTGTCCCCGTAAGGATCGTTCACGATCAGGGTACGCTGGTTCTTGAAATAACCGATCACGGTCTGATAGTGTCCGCCCGAAGTAATCGAGGAAAGGATCACAAAAGGATGGTCGTTCATGACTTCCTGCTGGAGCTCATCCCATGTCGGGCTGTAGTCGCCGGAGGAACTGGGACCGTGCTGATTGATGTAATCCGTCATGTCCGCAGACGTGTGTTTCTCATTCTCCTGCCAGATCCAGCCGTGGCCGCCATAGGCAGTCGCCCCGGCGGGATCAACGTATACTCCGATATCATAGTCGTAACCGTTGAAGGAGTAGATTTCCGGGATGTAGAAACCATAATTGCTCTTGTGCGCGGAATAGTGGGTGCAATCGAACGTGTGTTTCGGAAGTTTATGAAAGTATTGGATGCACATCAGGGCTGCGGTGGGGCCGCAGGACCAATGCCCCCACCACCAGTTGGGAACGTCGTACACCTGGTGAATGACGGGGACGCCTTCGATCTCGCGCGTGGCGCCCTTGTCCACGAGACTCCTGGTTTCAGGATCGTCTTTTTTGACTGCCTTTTGGAAAGAGGGCACGTTGAGGTTTCGCTTGGAGAGGCGTCCATTTGTCGTGGATCCCAAGCTCAGGATTCCTTCAATATTCGATGCGATATTGTCTTCCGACAAGACCGCGTCCGCGTCCCCCTTGTTCAGAACGATGCTGCCCGAGCGTTTGACGTTTGTTCCTGTGGAGACAATCTCGGTTAGAACCACCTCGTGCTTTTCGATCGTCTTTTTGACAAACCCTATGCTGTCATTGCTGAGCCAGCGAGCCATGGAACCCTGCCCCAAAACGGTGGGCCCGGATTTGCCCTCCGAATTGGCGAGTAATATCCGACCAGTCACGTCATAGAAAAGGAGATCATCGCCCTTGGGAGCGAATTGTGGGCAGAAAAAACATCCCTCGCCAGCCGATATGACCCGCCGAGAACCTGAGGAAAGGATCAGAACAACGGTCTGTTCGTCGCGGTCATTCAAGGCAATCTTATCGCAGTCCGCAGAAAAGGACAATAAATTAACGTGATGCCCCAGATCAATATCATGCAGAACGCGAAAATCCTTGTTCACGACAACCAGACGATTACCAGTGGTATAGGCGATCTTCCCATCTCCTGAAACACATGGGATGCCGGCGAGGGGAGACCAGTCATTGAGGGGGATATTTTCGCCATTTGCTATATCGAAAAGCACGGATCTCTGGAGAACAGCCCCGGGCAGGCGCTTGAAGGTCTTGTAACATACGTATTTGTTACCTGCGCTTATGGAGGCGTAATATCCAACGCTTCTTTCCGTGGATATCACAGTGATCTCGCCGGAACTCGTATTAGTCAGAACCAGCCCGGTATGGCGTTCGCCTGTGGTGAGAAGGCATGAACCGGAAAGATACACGGGAATGTCGGCTTGAATGAGGTTGTCCATTCCCCCGGCTGCCCCTTCCTCCCCTTCCTGGGCAAAGACGGGAATCATCATGGTGATAAGGAATCCCAACAAGAGACTCCAGACCGTGCGCATTTTCTTTTCCGACATCATGCTCTCCTTTCATCATGGAAAATTCGATGCACAAAAGATGCATTTGACATCGCCTTGGTTTCGGAGATGGTTGGCAATATCATGAACCTTTCAGTCAATGCAAATAATTTTAAGTTTTAATGTTATGCCTTTATTGTATAACATCAATGTCCGACTCGGTTGAAGGAACGAAACCTCTTTCGTTTGGAGGTTTATCAATGAATCATCTTCCAGTTATTCCGGCATCTTGTGGGGAGTGAAAGGGGTGTTGGAATCGCCGATCGAACAGGTGGGATCCTCCCCTATCGCATTGACAGTATATGTCCCGCCGGAGGGGCAAACAGGCATTCTCTTTACATAACCGTCAGGACCGAATATTTTGGGATTATGGAGAAACTCTTCAGTGTTTATCGGAGTGCCATTTGTGAGTTTGTTCTCTAGTGCCCATTGTTCCTTTGCCCCGTCAATTT
>Ga0315277_10012905_pt1 | contig 10442 bp, 9 predicted proteins | sample YL17G05_15_MG_FD_203695 | JGI IMG/M metagenome (GOLD analysis project Ga0315277, IMG submission 203695) | Sediment microbial communities from Yellowstone Lake, YNP, Wyoming, USA - YL17G05_15 | ecosystem: Environmental > Aquatic > Freshwater > Lake > Sediment | place: USA: Wyoming | collected...
GTACCGGCGGCCTGGGGGGACGGCGAGCGCTTCGACGCGCCTCGCGAATTCGGAAGCGTCGATGAACCCCGTCGCTCTGAGCTCCGCGCGCTCGTTCCCGGCTCCGTCGATGAAGATGATAACCGGAATCCCTCGGACCCGATAATCGTTTTTTATCTTGGTCTCGACCGCGCCAGGCCTCGTGAGGTCGACCCGCAGGGGGACGAACCCGGCGGAGAGCCTGACGACTTCCGGATCGATGAAGGTCTTCTTGTCGAGCTCGTGGCACAGGAGGCACCACGCGGCCGAGAAATCGATGACCACGCTCTTTCCTTCGCGCGCGGCGCTGAGGACCGCCTCCTCGCTGAACGGCTGCCAGGCGATTCCCTGCGGCTTCACGTCCGCGCCGCCGCGTATCGCCGGAAAAACGAGAAACGCCGCGCCCAGGGCGACGCCTGCGATTCCGACGGTGCGTTTCAGAACCTTGAAGCCCCGGCCCGCGGCGGCCGTCCGGTCGATCCAGCCGAGATATATTCCTCCGGCAATCGCGATCGCTGCGTAGCCGATCGAGACGAGCCTCGGCCCCATGAGATGCCGCACGAAGTAGAGCGCCATCGCGACGAGGACGAATCCGAAGATCTTCCGCACCCAGATCATCCAGGCGCCCGAGCGCGGGAGTCGAGCGATGCTTCCCGAGAGCGTTCCGAGAACGAGGAAGGGCGCTCCGATGCCCCATGCGAGCGTGAAGAACATGAGAAACCCGAGGAGCGGCTTGCCCATCTCGCCGACATATGTCAGAAGAGCGAGCACGGCGGGGCCGATGCACGGCGCCGCCACGATCCCCATCGTGAGCCCCATGACGACCGCCCCCGCGTAGCCCTGCCGCGCCGAGCCCGTTCGGCGGGCGAGGAACATCGGCATCCGTATCTCCCAGAGCCCGAACATCGAAAGGGCGAGCGTGATAAGGATAGCCGCCAGCAGCAGCACGACGAACGGGTTCTGGAGGGCGGAGCCGAAAAGACTCCCCGTCATCGCGGCGATGGTGCCGAGAACGCTGTACGTTATCGACATGCCGAGGACGTAGAGGAGGGCGAGGAGAAAGGCGCGCGACTTTCGGCCTCCGGCCTGGCCGCCGAAATAGCTGATCGTGATCGGGATTATAGGATAGATGCAGGGTGTGAAGCTGAGGCCGAGCCCGATGAGGAATATGGAGAGAAGAACAAGTGCGAGCCCCCGCTCCGCGACCATCTTCCCGAAGTTCCAGGCGCCCGGCGAGGCGGCCTCGATGCCGACCGCCTGCCCCTCCCTGTCGGTGAAGGGAGGCTTCGAGAAAATCTCTGCATCGAGCTGCTCGACCCCTTCGTCGAGCGCTCCGACGCGGAGCGTGTCGTCCGTGGAAGCGCTCGCGGGCTCGACGCACGTGAGGTTGTTGCAGCCCTGGTACCGGAGCGTCGCCGTGATCCGGTACGAACCCGGCTTGACGTTCTCGCCGATGCGAACGACCGCGCCGAATACTGCGACGCCGTCGTAGAGGGCCATCTTCGTCTCGCTGATATCGAGCTTTCTGAGAACGGGCGCGGGATAGAGGAGGCGCACGATCTCAATCCCGGGGCCCGCCTGCACCTCGAGCACCGTCGGTATGAGGTAGCTCTCGAGCGGCTTGTCGGCGTTGATGTGCCATCCTTCGGCGATCTGGGCCGTGATCGCGACGTATCCGACGGAGCCCGCGTGGAACACCGAGAGCGAATGGCTCATGTCCGCCGTGACGAGCGCCTCTCCGGGGAATATCGTCCCCTGGGCCGCGCCGGCGCGCGGAGCGAGGAACATCGTGAAAAAGGCCAGGATGATCGCCGGCCGAATGCCGCCTATCAGTCGCGATCTGAACCGGAACACGTGGTCTCCTTCCTGCTCAACGATGATACCTGAAGATGTAAACCCCGCCGGAGGCGCTCGCCGCGTACACGAAATCATCGTCCGCGAATATCCCGCGAGCGTCGTCGGCCGTGTCGTACCATGCCGCCAGCGCCGGTTTCCGGGGATTCGAGATGTCGATCGCGGCGACTCCCTTCGTGTGGGCCGCGGCGAAGAGCGTCTTTCCGCGGGCGAAAACTTCGCGCGTCACGGTCTTGAGCGGAAGCGAGGCGATCACGCGGGGATTTTTCCTGTCGGCGACGTTGACGATGATGATGCCTGCGCCGCCGTCCGCCAGAAAGGCCGTGTCCCCCGCGACGAAGCAGTCGCAATTCCAGCCGGGCGTGTCGAGAACGGACAGCGGCGCCGGCTCGCGCCCCGCGAGCGAGAAGACGCGGAAGCCCTCGTACCCGTCGGGGACGTAGAGATAGCGACCGTCGACCGAGATCCCGCGCACCTCCGAGAAGTCCCGTCTCCAGAGGAGCTTCGGCCGCTGCGCCTCCGCGAGACCCACGATCTCCACGCCGCCGAGTCCGCCCGCGCAGTACGCCCGGCCGCCCGCGACCGTGAGGGCCGACATGAAGTAGGGTGAAGCGTGCCGCCCGATGATCCTCGGCTTTCTCGGGTCGCTCACGTCGGCCACCTTGAGGCCGCCCTCGCCGTCGGCGATGATGAGATTCCTGCCCGTGAGGGCGACGTCGCGCGCCTCCTCCGTCTGGAGGTGTCCGATCCAATCCAACGTTCCGTCGCGCCCGACGCTCGCGATCCTCACGCCGTCGTAGCCGTTCGCGACGTAGAGGAGGCCTTTTTCGGCGAGAAGATTGACCGCGAAACCGCGCGTCGCGAAGGATCCGAGAGGCCTCGCGCCGTTTCTCTCGAGGGTATAGAGACGTATCCCTTCGAAGGGCGTGATGACGGCGAATCGATGTACCGAGATGAATACTCCCGCCGCCTTCTGCCGCTGCGGCGCCGTGAGGCTCCCCGTGGCGATCGGCTGAGCGTAGCGGTTGACGCTTTCGAGGGTAAACCCCTTCTTGATTCTAAGCTTCACGGCCGCGCCCCCCCTGGTGGGGCCGCCGGTGTGCTCGATATCGAACGGGAGCAGAAACTCGAGGTTGGTGAGAAGCATTCCTCCGCTCTCGCCGACGGCGATATCGGCGACCCCTTTCGCTTCGAGGGGACTGCGGGGAGCCAGCCTGCCGGTTCCGTCGAGATTCCAGCAGAGGACCTCTCCTTTGGCGGTGAGGATGAAGAGCACTCCGCCGCGCAGCATCCCCTTTTTCGCATCGCTCTCGACGGGCACTTCCGAGAGCTTCTGCAGCGCGCCGCCGGGCGCCGCGCGGAACACGCCCACCTTCCGTTGATACGTTATGGCGAGAATGTCCCCTTCCGCGGCGAGCGATCGCGCCGGGAAAGGGAGCTGTTTCGTTTCCCTGAAGCGGGGCGCGCGCGGATCGGCGACGTCGAAGACAAAAAGCCTATTGTTCGAGTCGGCGACGAAGAGGGAGCCCCCCGCCACGGCGCAGGTCACCGCCTCGACGCCCCGGTACCGGAACGTTTCCTTCGGAGCGCCGGGGTCCGAAACATCTATCGCCACGAGGCCGCCGCTGAAAGCAGCCACGTACGCGCAGGATCCGTTCATCACGATCGCATACGGGTCTCCCTCGAGCGGGAGATAGGCGGGATTTTCGAGCGAGCCGCCGCGGAATACGGCGACTCCGCTGCCGGTTCCGAGGAGAAGGTCATCGCCGGAGAATGCAGCGGTGTACGCGGGTCCCTCGATGAGCGTGCGCGAGAGAAGCTCGAATTCGCCGGCTGCCGGGGACCCGCCGCTCCCCGCGAGGGCGAGCGCCGCGACGATCGGGAATACGCGTCGGAGCATCGTGCATATCCTCCGGGAGGGCCCTGAGCGGTCTGAAAAATCATTGCCTCGAAGAGCAGGTCCGTGCTTCTCTCATGGCAGTCAAAAGGTAGCGTAAAGACGCGAAGTTCGCAAGCCATTGTGAGAATGAAGGCAGGAATTCGCTTTGAATTCGTCGCCGCGCAAGATCCATCTCATCCGGCACGCCGAGTCGTTGTGGAACAGCGAGCGCCGCGTTCAGGGCACGTGCCTCCAGGTGCCCTTGAGCCCCACGGGGAGAGCGCAGGCGCAGCTCCTCGGAAGGCGCCTGAAAACGCTCCCGCTCCGGGCCGTCTATTCGAGCGACGCCGAGCGCGCCCTCGAAACGGCGAGGCTCTCGCTCGGCGACGGCTGTCGCATTACGGTTTCGGGTGAGATCAGAGAGCTGTCCCTCGGCGAGTGGGAGGGGAGGCTCATCACCGATCTCCGCGCGGAGAATCCGGAGAGGCTCGAGGCCTGGTACCGCACGCCGTCGACCGTGAGGCTCGAGGGGGGCGAGGATCTCGTCACGTTCAGGAAGCGCGTCGTCGCCTTCATGGACGGAATCATCGGCTCCCCCGACGGCGGCGATACGGCGGTCATCACGCACGGCGGCGTCATCTGCATCTATATGACGCACCTTCTCGGCATGCGCGTCGACGACATCTGGAGCTTCTCGCTGCCGAACGCCTCGATCACGACCGTAGTCCTCGATTTCAAGCCCCGGCTGAGATCGTTCGGCGACACCGCGCACCTCGATGCCGCGGCCCTCGGCCTCGACGGCATGCCCGCGCCGCTCTGATCGCGGTCGGCCGATGAGGCTGTTCCCGCCCCCTATCGATGTTCCGGTGAACCGCCTCTGCGGAGCCAGTAGATCGTTCTTCCCGCCATGGCGTAGATGAGCGCAATCCCCATGAGGAATCCCCCGACGTGCGCGAACCACGCCACGCCCCCCTCCGCCGTACCGCCGAGGGAGAGAAGCGCGAAGACGAACTGTATGACGAACCAGTAGATGATGATGACGAACGCGGGGACCATCATCATCCTGATGAGGAAGCCGAGAAAAACGAGGGTGAGGACGCGCGCCCCGGGGAACGCGATGAGGTAAGCGCCGAGAAGCCCGGAGATGGCGCCGCTCGCCCCGATCGTCGGCACCGTCGAAGAGGGGTTTGACGCTATGTGGAGCGCATGCGCGGCGAGTCCGCACAGGAGGTAGAACACGACGAACTTGACGGGTCCGAGGATGTCCTCGACGTTGTTTCCGAATATCCAAAGAAAGAGCATGTTTCCGCCGAGGTGCGCGAACCCGCCGTGGAGGAACATCGAAGTGAAGAGCGTGAGGAAAATAGGGTGCGGGCCCGGGTAATGGATGAGCTGGGTTCCGGCCGTCACCGTTCCGACGAGATCGGCCAGGTGCGTGATCTCGTACGGCGTGGCCCCGTATGAGGCCACGAAGACGTTGCCGAGGCGCGCGCCGAGCGACAGCTGGTAGATGAAAACGACGACATTCGCCGCGATGAGAGAATAGGTCGCGATGGGCCTGCGCTGCGTCGGGTTCATGTCCTTGAGCGGGAGAAACATGACTCGCTACATCCTTATGAGCACCTTGAATGCGTCCGCCCGGCGCGCCCTGCGAAACGCGGCTTCCCAGCGCTCGAGCGGATAGACGGCGCTCAGAAACGGGAGCACCTTGACCCCGCCGCCGCCAATGAGCTCGAGCGCCGGCTCGAACGGTCCGCACCGGGAGCCGATGACCGTGATCTCGTCGACGGCCAGCGGCGTCGGATTCCATACGACGTTCTCGTGAAAGGTCGATTTCAGAACGATCGTGCCCCGGGGCCTCGCGAGCTTCGCGGCGAGCGGCAGCCCGGCGGGGCTCCCCGTGCATTCGATGACGATATCCCGCGTATGCAGCAGCGCGGCCGTGCGGCGCCTGTCGTGCGTCCTGATTCCGGCCTTCCGCAGCGCCGCGAGCTTCCGCGGGTCGAGGCCGAGAACGCCCACACGAGCCGATTTCGTCGCGAGAACCTGTGCGACCATCGCGGCGAGTCTGCCGTCGCCGAGAACGAGGACCGTGTCGTTCCGGCGAACGATGACCCGCTCGGGAATCTCGCACGCCGCTGCGACGAGCTCGGCGAAGGCGGCCTTCTCGTCGCTCAGGCTGTCGGGGATGACGTGCAGATTTCCGACGGGGAGCGAAAGGTATTCGGCAAAGGCGCCGTTTCGCTTGCTGATCCCGAGGACGCCGCGCGCCGCGCAGTGCTTTCCGAGCCCCGCACGGCAGGCCGGGCATGCTCCGCACGGGACGTTTATCTCGCCGACGACACGTTTTCCGATGAGCTTTTTCGCAGGGGCGGAGACGACGGTGCCGACGAATTCGTGTCCCGGGATGCCGCGGAAGGCCATGTAGCCCCGCATGATCTCGAGGTCGGTCGAGCAGATCCCCGCGAGGCTCACGCGCACGAGCGCCTCACCGGCACGCGGGCGCGTCCGGGGCACCGTCGCGAGAGCGAGTCTTGTGCCGTCGAAGAGAAGCGCCTTCATCCGGGACGCCATCAAACGACCTTGTCGGGCACGGAGAGATCCCCCTCGGGATCCTTCTCGCGCGCGGCCATGAGGAGCAGCTCTCCCGAGCCTATGTTCGTCACCGCGTGCGGCACGCCCGCGCGGATTCGTATGCATCTCGTTTGCGCCACGAGATGAAGCTCCTGCACCTCGCCGGAGGGGGACCGCCAGGTGAGCAGCCCTTCCCCCTCGATCGGACAAAGCCATTCGGCGACCCTCGGGTGGCTGTGGTTTCCCCGCACCGCACCGGGCGTGAAGTGGACGATGTGGATGGTCTTCGGATCGATCGCGATTTCCTTCTTCTCCCACGGGAAAAGCACCCAGCCGCGCTCATCGCAGTGCCTGCATGCCTCGAGCGGAAACGACTCGATCTGGCCGCCCTTGTCGCCGTACAGGGTCTTTTGCATCGCGCACCTCAATTGTCTTGATTCCGTTTCGCATTGTATCCTAACCTGCTGAAAATGCAAGGCCCGAGATGCCGGGAAGCAAACGAAGCTCTCCGTAACCGATCGGAGGATCTCATGGACCCCGCCGACAGAAGATACCTCATCGATGAAATCAGCGCGCAGGAGGCGTGGCGGCTCTTCAGGATACTCGCGGAGTTTGTCGACGGATTCGACAACCTCGCGAACATCGGATCGGCGGTGACCTTCTTCGGCTCCGCGCGCTCGACGGAAAAAGAATGGGAGTACCGGACGGCGCGCGAGCTCGCCGCGAAGCTCGCCCGCGACGGCTGCTCGATCATAACGGGAGGGGGGCCCGGTGTCATGGAGGCCGCGAACCGCGGCGCGCAGGAAGGGAAGGGGCTATCGGTCGGGCTCAACATCGAGATACCGTTCGAGCAGCGTCCGAACAAGTACGTCGATAAGCTCATTGATTTCCGCTACTTCTTCGTTCGCAAGGTGATGTTCGTCAAGTACTCGATTGCCTTCGTCATTCTGCCGGGCGGCTTCGGCACGATGGACGAGCTCTTCGAAGCGCTCACCCTTATCCAGACGCGCAAGATCAAGCCGTTCCCCGTGTATCTCGTCGGGAAAAAGTACTGGGGAGGGCTCGTCCACTGGGTTCAGGATGTCATGGTGAGTGAAGGGAAGATACTGCCGGAGGACCTCGACATTCTACACGTTGTGGACGACCAGGAGGAGATTGTTGCGGGGATACGCGCCGTGCGTAAGGCGATGGATCTCATGCCGTGAGGCAGCTCAGCGGGCGATAAGGTAGCCTACGGTTAAGAGGACCCCGGTCAGCGTGTGACACACGATCGTGAGCGCGTTGGCCGGGGTCAGTTCTTTGGGGGATGCATAGTGTTTTCTCGCGACGGCGATCGCCTTGAGCGCGAAGGGGAGGGCGCCGAGCGCGAGAAGGGTCGTACGCGGCATGAGCCCCGCGGCGACCCCGGCAATCACGGGCAGAAAAGCGGAGAGCATGATGAAGCCGTAGGCGAACGACGCCTTCGAAAGCCCCATTCGCACGACGAGCGTGCGCTTGCCGGCGCGCGCGTCGGCATCCATATCCTGGAACTCATTGATAAAGACGACGGCCGCGATGAGAATGGCGAGCGGAAGGGAGGTAACGATGCTTTCCACGGAAACGCTTCGCGTCTGCACGAAGTATGAGCCGGCCATCGTCAGGACCCCGAAATTGAGCCCAATGAAGAACTCGCCGAAGCCCCGGCTCGCGAGGTTGACCGGCGGGGCGACGTAGAAGAATCCGCTCGCGATCCCGATGGCGCCGAGGAGGAGGATGTACGGCCCCCGCATGAAGGTGAGCGCAACGCCGACGGCGACCGCCGCGGCGAAGAGCGAGATCGAAAGGGTCAGCACCGCGCGCGGCGAGAGGAGCCGGTCCTGAATGAGGCGGCTTCCGCCCGTGAAGGGGCGCACGAACTGCGTGTTGAGCGCGTCGTTGCCCGAGAGGTGATCGAAGTAGTCGTTCGCGACGTTCGTACCGAGGTGGATGAACACGACGCCCGCCAGCGTGAGCGCGAAGGGGAGCGCTTCGAAGTTGCCCGTTCGCGCGTACGCCATAGCGACCCCGAGAAGGACGGGCATGACGCTCCCGGGGAGAAACTCGGCGCGCAGCTCTTTGATCAGAATCGACGGCTTGATCATACCGCGCACTATACGGGATCAGAGCCGGCGCCGGCAAATGAAATGGGCTCTCGAGGGGGTGAGAGCCCAGGAAGCGGTTATGCAGCGCCGGTGAGAAAGAAAAAAGCGGAGGTCTCTGATCTCCGCTTTTACGCTCCGGCTCCGGTGCTTTATTTGCGGAACCGGGACTCACCAAACACTCTTACCCCACACTGACTTGCCCCACACGCTCTTGCCGAGAAGGAGCATGGTGATTATGAAGCTCATGTGTGTGAAGTGGAACATCTCGAACCTCCTTTTTGTTTCTCACCGTTGCCTTTAACGACTTCCGGTTTCTTATAATATCAAGGCGCGTGCCAAAATAACCGATTGTTCCCTTTTGTTTCTTGAAGACCATAATCTATTGTATTTAAATTAGTTACATGCTAGCCTCGCGATGCATTCCACGGCCTCCTGAAGGATCATGGCACACCATATGTAAATGAAATTTTACACCAGCGGGGCAAATAATATTTATGTGCTTTAATTACAGCAAGTTAACACGTAAACAAAACATTACATCAGTGTAAATGAAAGTTTACTTTTTGAGCACGATACCGGACGGGTCGATTTCCTTATGAAGAATCTCGAGCTCTCTTGCCGTAGGCGGAGACGTCGTCTCGAGCTTCGGAGCGACCTCGATCTCAAATGACGTGTTTGCTTCGACATCCGCGACGGTTACGCCGGGATGCATGGCGATGAGTCTCATCGTTTTGTCCTTGCCGTTGAAGTCGAAGACACCGAGCTGCGTGATGACGCGGTAGAGTCCGGAGTTCTTCGGGAGGCCGACGCGATCGCGGGCGAGCGCTCCGTCGAGATATCCGGGCGTCGTGACGAAATCGCACTTCTCGACGAGGCGCTTCTTGTCCTGGCGGATGATGATGATCGTGCGCCGGGCGAATGAGCCGACGTCGTTCGCTCCGCCGCTTCCCGGGAGCCGCGCCTTCGGATGGTCGTGGTCGCCGATGACGGTCGTATTGATATTCCCATGCTTGTCGAGCTGGGCCGCCCCGAGGAATCCGAAATCGACGTAGCCCGCCTGCGCGAAAGACATGACGTCGTGCATGCTGGAGGCGGCGACCGCTTTGTGGAAGGTGCGCGAATCCCCGACCGATATCGGGAGCGTCGGCATCTGCGGTCCTATGCCTCCCGCCTCGAAGATGATGAGGAGGCCGGGGGCATGCGTCTTCTGCGCGAGCATGCTGGCGAGCATCGGAAGCCCCGTTCCGACGAGCGCCGAGGTATTGTCCTCGAGAAGCTTCGATGCGACCGAGATGAGCAGCTCGTTTTCCGTATATCCCTTGTTCTCCATGATTACTCTTTCTTCCTGTCGAGCCATGGGGCCCGCATCTGTTCTTCGAGCCTCTCGACGCGCCCGAGGTGCTCGAGCTTCGCGGCGCCGCCCGCGAGCTCGAGGTATTCGCCGAAATCCTTCACGCCGTGGACGTACTTGTCGAAGAACCGCGCCGCGCCCTCGTCCGTCTTCGACAGGCTCATCCATTCGCCGATGATCTCCTCGTCGAAGAAGTAGAGATAGGGCATCTGGCAGGGGTGCGAGCCGTACGGCACTTCGATGACCGCGTCGACGTACATGTAGGGGATCACCGTGCGCCACGGCGTGCGGCGGATCTCGGCGTCGTCGATGATTGTCTCGGTCGTCACGATGAGGCGCCGGGCGGAGCGGGCGAGCTCGTAATCCATAATGAGGATGCCGTCGATCTGGCAGTTGCCGTACTTGTCGCAGCGCGGCACGTGCATGAGGACGACGTCAGGATTGCATGAGGGTATGAGCGTAACGGGTTTCCCGGTGAAGGGATCCGTCGCCACCTTCGCGGACGAATACTTCAGCGTATCCGTCCCGAGGAGGTTCCGCGCCGGAACGAAGGGGACGCCCATCATGCCCGCGAGAAATCGCCACTGGTAGCCGGCGTTCGACGTCTCGGCGACGACCTTCACCTTCCCCGATTCGACCGCGCGGC
>Ga0315277_10012907_pt1 | contig 10440 bp, 9 predicted proteins | sample YL17G05_15_MG_FD_203695 | JGI IMG/M metagenome (GOLD analysis project Ga0315277, IMG submission 203695) | Sediment microbial communities from Yellowstone Lake, YNP, Wyoming, USA - YL17G05_15 | ecosystem: Environmental > Aquatic > Freshwater > Lake > Sediment | place: USA: Wyoming | collected...
GCTGGTACGTGGACGGCTACCACTACCAGACCCAGCGGGACTGGTTCACCTCCAGCACCAGGGGCATGTATCCTGCACCGTTCGACAAGCGCTTCTACCTGATTTTGAACGTCGCGGTCGGCGGAGCCTGGCCCGGATACCCGGACGAGACGACGACCTTCCCCCAGTACATGCTCGTAGACTACGTCCGCGTCTACCAGAAACAACCCGATTAGAAGCATGGGTTACGATCCGCTAGGCGCCTCCGCCATTGAATCAGCCCTGACCACCCAAGTCTTTGGACGGAAACTGGCCGTCCTGCCACGCACCGGCTCGACCAACGACGTGGCGAAGGACCTGGCGGTGCATGGAGCGCCCGAGGGCACCGTCGTGGTGGCCGACGAACAGACGGCCGGCCGGGGCCGCCTGGCCCGGCGCTGGCTGGCCCCTCCGTGTACCTGTCTCCTCTGCTCGCTCCTCTTCCGCCCCGATCTGCCTCCCATCCAGGCCCAGCGGCTGACGATGCTCTGTTCCCTGGCCGCCGCCGACGCAATCGAGCAGGTGGCCGGGCTGCAAGTCCACCTCAAGTGGCCCAATGACCTCGTAGCCAAATCGCAAATCGCAAATCGGCAAATCAGCAAATCAGCAAATCGGCAAATCGGAAATCGCAAGCCTGCAATCTCCAATCTCCAATCTCCAATCTCCAACTTCCAACCTCCAACCTCCAACTTCCAACCCCCAACCTGGAAGAAACTGGCCGGCATCCTGACCGAGACCGGCATCACAGGCGAACGGCTAGACTTTGCCGTGGTCGGCATCGGGGTCAACGTGAACGTCGGGCTGGAGGCGTTGCCCCGCCTGGCCCCCGACGCGACCAGCATCCTGGCCGAAGTGGGCTGCCCGGTAGATCGGGGCGCCTTGCTGGTCGCGCTCCTGGCTGGCGTCGAGCGGCGCTACCAGGCCCTGCGGGCTGGCGAGAGCCCGCACCGGGAATGGGCGGCCCGCCTGGCGACGCTGGGCCAGCCGGTGGAGGTGAGCACGCCTGCGGGGGTGCTCGCTGGCGTGGCTGAATCCGTGGACGAGGATGGGGCGCTCCTGCTGCGCCTGCCGGATGGGGGCTTGCGCGTGCTTGTGGCAGGGGATGTCACGTTGACGCTGCCAGATAAAGCAAACCGTCGGTGATGGGCATCACCGACGGTTCTTGGCAGTCTCAGTGCTCATGGGCTTGGGGCTTTGTCCGTCACACGGGCAGTTAACACTCGATGCACAGGAGCCTGCCAGGTACCCCCGCCGCGACTCGAACGCGGGCCATCGGCTTCGGAGGCCGATGCTCTATCCAACTGAGCTACGGGGGCAACGATTACTGTTATACCACATAATGCCCCAAGACGCAAGTCCACGCGCCTACAACTGCAACTCCAGGTGGATCTCGTCCCGCACCGGGATGCCGGCAAAACCCGGTTCGACTTTGCCGTGGTGCTCCACCAATTTGCCCACCAGCACTTCCGTGATGGCGAACCCCAACCGCTGGTAAAATCCCAGCGCCAGCAAGTCGTCGTTGCTCGTGGCGACGATGACCCGCTTTGCCCCCTCGGCGCGGGCCAGTTCGTTCATAGCCGCGACCAGTTCGCGCCCTACCCCCCGCCCCTGCCAGCGCAGCAGGACGTTGAGCATCACCAGGTTGATCGCGTCCCCTTCGCGGGCATAACTGGCCAGGCCGACGATCTCATCCACGTCGCAGGCCAGGTAGGCTGGCAGCGCATCCACCCGGTAACTGTGGCCAAAGCACTCTACCTCGACTTCCCCCCAAAAGTAATGCGCCAGTTCGCCGATGCGCGACCGGTCGGCGGGGGTGGCGGGCCGGATGGTGAGCGGCGGCCGCGGCGCCTTGCCCCGCGGCCCGGTTACCTCCAGCCGGGCGTGCGCCAGGCACAGGTATGCACCGGTCTGGCGGTCGTGGTAGATGGCACCGGCGCCACAGTGGGTACACGATTTCATCTTTGCTCCTTGCAGTAACGATGTTACAATTATACCACAGTGGTCTGCCTGCCGTTCGCGATGCCCCGCGCGCAGCGGGCGCGCGGCACAGACCGCGAGTATAATCTGCATTTGGCCTGTTCATGGTTTCCATTGCGTTACAGAAGCGTTACGGACGATGAATGACTATTCTCCTGCTACCTGGCGGCTTGTCCGTTCGGCCCCCGCCAGTGGGGCGACCAACATGGCGATAGACGAGGCGATCCTGCAGGCGGTCGCCGCCGGGTTGGTCCCGCCCACGCTCCGCCTCTACGCCTGGGAGCCGGGATGTCTGTCCCTGGGCCGGGCCCAGCCCTGGACCGACGTGGACCTGCCGGCCCTGCGGTCGGCCGGTTTCGACCTGGTGCGGAGGCCAACCGGCGGCAAGGCCATCCTGCACGTGGATGAACTGACCTACAGCGTGAGCGCCCCGCAGGCGCTTCCCCAGGTGGCCGGGTCCATCGTCGAAAGTTATCGGCGCCTCAGCGCCGGGCTGGTGCGCGGGCTGGGACGGCTGGGCATCACTGGCCTCGTCGCCGACCGGCGGGCGGAGAACCGCCACCCCGCAGGCCCGGTCTGCTTCGAGGTGCCCGCCGACTACGAGATCACCGTGGGGGGGCGGAAACTGGTGGGCAGCGCACAGATGCGCACCGGTGGCGTGGTGCTCCAGCATGGGGCGCTGCCGCTGTGGGGCGACATCGCCTGCGTTTGCGCGCTGTTGGTGGCACGCCCTGACCCTGCCCACGTGCGCGCACGGGCCACGACCATCGTCGAGGCGCTGGGCCGGCCGGTCACCTGGGACGAGGTCGCCGAGGCGCTGGCGGCAGGCTTCGCCGAGGCGCTCAACCTGCGCCTGGTTCCGGGCGCGTTGACCGGGCAGGAGCAAACCTGGGCCGAGGAGTTGCGGGCCGGTAGATACGCAACGGCCGAGTGGACCCACCGGGTTTGACCCCCCCGCCCGTCCATGTTATACTCTCTAATACGCATCACGCATCACACATCACGCATCACGTTTCACGGACCACGCACCACGTCCTACGCATTACGCATTACGAATTACTCCATGATCATCGGCTCCTGTAGCATCGAACTGCATCTTCCCGGCAACGGCTCGCTGAAAGGGAAGCGTGGCATCCTCAAGCCCATCCTGGCCCGCCTGCACCGGGAGTTCAACCTGGCTGCCGCCGAGGTGGCCCACCACGACGCCTGGCAGTCGGCCGGAATCGCGCTCGTCACCGTCGCCAACGACCCTGGCCGCGTCCACCTGGTCCTGGAGCAGGCTGTGCACTGGATCGAGACTCACCATCCCGAAGTGCAGGTCGTGGATTGGGAGATTGAGATCCTCTAGCAGCGGAGGTGCCGCCATCAAGTTCACGTTGTCTGCCCGCCCACCGTTCTCCTTTTCCAGCGTCGTAGATTCGCATGGCTGGGTCAGCCTGGTGCCCTTTGGCAAAGACGCCCGTACGGGGGGGCTGGCGCGCGTCGAACGGCTCGCCTCGGGACGGGTGGTGGAGATGCGCCTCCACGAAGCGCCTGGCGGCGTCAGCGTCCAGGCAGCCGACCCTCTGAGTCAGGCCGAGCGCGACGAGATTGCGTGCCAGGTCGAGTGGATGCTGGGTTTGGACCAGGATTTCTCCGCCTTCTACGCCCTGGCGCGGGAGGAGCACCGGCTGGCCCACGTTGAAGCGCAGGCGCGGGGACGCATCCTCCGCTGCCCCACGCTCTTCGAGGACGTCGTCAAAACGATCCTGACCACCAACACTCAATGGGGTGGCACCATCCGCATGGTCGAGGCACTGGTCTCCCAATTCGGCGACCCGCTGCCCGCCGACCCCGCGCGCCACGCCTTTCCCGCGCCCGACCGGTTGGCCGGCAGCGACGAGCAGACCTTGCGCTCGGCCACGCGGCTGGGCTACCGGGCGCCCTACGTGCTGGCATTGGCGCGGGCCGTGGCTGCGGGCGCGCTCGACCTGGAAGCGCTCAAGACGGCCGGCCTTCCGACCTCCCACCTGCGTAAGCAGTTGCGGGCGATCAAGGGGGTCGGGGACTATGCGGTGGCCTGCCTCCTTATCTTGCTGGGCCGTTACGACGCCGTCCCGGTGGATTCCTGGGCGCTCACGCTGGTCTCGCGCGAGTGGTACGGCGGCAACCCGGTGGGGCGGGCTGAGGTCGAGGCGGCCTTCGAGCGCTGGGGGGAGTGGCAGGGGCTGGCGTACTGGTTCTGGGATTGGAGAGGTCGGCCGGATCGTCAGAGAAACGAATGATGTCGTGGTAGGGCGGCTCATACCTGCGCCTGCGCCAGGATCTCGTCGAGCAGGTCCGCGGCAGTACGACCGGTCCGCCCGCTCATGGCCACCTGCAGGTCGCGGCGAAAGCCGTGCAAAAGGTCGTCGCCGGTAGCGTAGCGGGTGAGCGCCAGCGCCCGTACGGCGTTGGCGATGGCGTAGCGGGGCTCGTGCCGGTCCAGGTCTTCGAAGAAGAACGTGCAACTGGCGTACATGCGCTGCCGGTAGAACTGCGCCTCCAGGAGCGCCAGCAGCCGCTGGCCTCCCTCGCTGCTGAGGTGGCCCAGGCCGTGGCCGGCCAGGAAGCCTGGACCATCCACCTGACCCAGGATCACGGCGATGTAATCGTCCCGCAGCGGCCAGGCCTCTACCCCCAGCCGCTGGGCTTCCTGCACGTAGACCCCGTCCAGGTCGCAGGCCAGGTTGTCGAGCGCCCGCCGCAAGGCTCCCTTCCAGCGGCCGTCGCCGGGAGTACAGTCGCAGCCGACGACCCAGCGGGCCAGCCGGTGCGCGCAACTCCAGGCCGTGTTCTCCATCACCTTCAACTCCGCCTGGGGTGGGCTCTGGCGCAGGGAGAGCCCCAACGTCGTCACCTGGTAGCCGTGCGTTTCCCCTCCCGCCAGGATGCGGCCCAGCACTTCCACCCCCTGCCGGAAGTGGTGGCCGAAGGTCTCCCCGTCGGTGGCGATGAGCGCCAGCCCTCCCCGCTCGCTCCGCCACTCCATGTGTGCCCGCAGCCAGTCCTCTACGCCGGCCGGGTTCGGCATGCCGAAGGAGAGGCCATTCGAGAGGTCCCGGTCGCGCACAAAGACCGCCATCTCTCCACCACTGGCAAGCCGCACCCGGTATGGCCCGGCCCCCCTCGCCAGGTCACCCTGCACCTGCTCGTCGGAGAGGATGGTGAAACGGAGCCCCTCCGCCGCCACGATCTCCAGCGTCTCGGCGTCCACCGCCATCTCCGGAAGCCACATTCCATCCGGCCGGTGGCCGAAACGGTGGGCGAAACTGGCGATCCCCCAGCGGACCTGGCAGATCTTGTCGCGGCGGCGGGCCAGCGGCAGGATGGTGTGGTGGACGGGTTGGGCCACCCCGTTGCTGGCGGCGTGGGCCTGATAATAGTTCCGTTCGGCGGCGACGATGCGCGCGTAAGTGGCGTGGGCCTGCTCGTCCAACCAGCGGGCGAGCGTACCTCCCAGGTTGAAACTGATCTGGCCAAAGTAGCCCGCTTCCGCCAACGGCGCGTAGCACTCGGCGGTGATGCGCTCGTTCCAGTTCAAGTAGGGTGCGGCGTCCGGTTCACGCGGGATGTGCCCGGTGAACGGGTCCGCCCGCGGGGGCTGGTAGCAGTGACAGTGGATGCATAGAACCATTGGCATTACGAACCATTCTACCATCAGCCCAGTGAAAGTGCAATATCGGGCTGACCTTCCCGCAGGCTCGCAAGTGCACCGCGCATACCAAGGATGCCACCCAAGGTGCACATCGTGTGCTGAGCGCCCCCACTGAAGTCTGCGGGAAGATAGTTCGAGTTGCCCACTTCCCGAAAGCAGTGTAGAATGTACTTTCAAGCACTGGCAAGCCCAGGTGGGCGCCAGTTCATCCGACTGATTGCGCGGCCGCCAGCGCCGCGTTGGAGCAAGACAGAAATGAGTGAAATCTCTAATCTCGAATCTCAGATTCCGAATCCTGAAACGCAGGATTCCGCTCCGCACTCCCCACTCCCCACTCCCCACTCCGCAATCCCCACTCCGCACTCCGCAATCCAGGTGGCCGGTGTGCGGTTTCAGCCGACAGGTAAAGTCTACTGCTTCGACGCCAGCATCTGCCCGGACCTGCAGCCGGGTGACTTTGTCCTCGTCGAGACGGCGCGCGGCCAGCAGTTGGGCCGGGTGGTCAACGTGCGGCCTACGTGTGAGGGTAAAGCGGTGGAACTCAAGCCGGTACAACGGCGGGCCACCGGCCACGACCTGGCGTTGCGCCGCCATTGGCAGAGCCAGGAGGCGGAAGCGCTCAAGGTCGCCTGCGAGGTGGCCGAGCGATTGCGTATGCGAGTCAAGATCGTCGTGGCCGAGTACACCTTTGACGGCCAGCGCCTGACGCTGCTGTACGTGAGCGAGGACAAGTTCGACGCCAACCAACTGATCCAGGAGTTGCAGCGCCGGCTGGACGCCCGCGTGGATTTGCGCCGCATCGGCCCCCGCGACCACGCCAAACTGCTGGGGGGCTACGGCGCATGTGGGGAATTGCGCTGTTGTGCCCGCTTTCTCTCCGACTTCAACCCCGTCTCCATCAAGATGGCCAAGACGCAGGGGGTCTCGCTCAACCCGTCGGACATCACGGGCATGTGCGGGCGTCTGCGCTGCTGCCTGGTCTACGAGGAGGAACAGTACAAAGAGGCGAGCCAGACCATGCCCCGGCGCAAGAAGATGGTGCGCACGCCCCACGGCGAGGGCAGGGTGGTGGACCTGCTGCCGTTGAAGGGGGTCGTCGTCGTCCAGATCGAGGACCGGCGCGTCGAAGTGCCGTTGGAAGAGGTGGAGGTCATCTGACCAGCGTGGATTTCAGGACCGACGCACAAGCGCTGCGCGAGCGCCTGGTCGCCTGGCGGCGCGATTTTCACGTGCACCCGGAACTGGGGTTCCAGGAGCACCGCACGGCGGGCATCATCGCCGGCGTGTTGCGCGAATTGGGCTACCAGGTGCAGACGGGCGTCGCCCACACCGGCGTGATCGGCCTGTTGAAGGGACGGCATCCGGGGCCGGTCGTCATGCTGCGCTGCGACATGGACGCGCTGCCCATCGCCGAGGAGAACGCCGCCGCGTACGCTTCGCAGAACCCGGGCGTGATGCACGCTTGCGGCCACGATGCCCACGTGGCGATCGGGCTGGGCGTCGCGACGCTGATGGCGCAGCGCCGGGACGAGATGGCCGGCACGCTCAAACTGGTCTTCCAGCCCGGCGAGGAGGGCATGGACGGAGCCAGGGTGATGATCGAGCAGGGAGCCCTGGAGAACCCCCGCCCCGACGTCTTCCTGGCCGCCCACGTGTGGAGCGACATGCCCGTCGGCACGGTCAGTGTCTCCTCGGGCGCGGTCATGGCGGCCGCCCACAAGTGGACCTGCACCGTGCGGGGGCAAGGCGGGCACGGGGCACTGCCCCACCAGACGGTGGACCCCATCGTCGCCACGGCCCACGTCGTGACCGCGCTGCAGACGATCGTCAGCCGCAACGTCAGCCCCCTGGAGACGGCGGTGGTGACGGTGGGCACGCTGCACGGCGGGGACGCCTTTAACGTCATCCCCGCCCAGGTGAACATGAGCGGCACCATCCGCACCTATGACCCGCAGGTGGGTGAGACGGTGGTGCGGCGGGTGCGCGAAGTAGTGGAGGGGGTGGCGGTGGCCTGCGGCGCGACCGCCGAGTTGGACGTCATCCCGCTGACGCCCGCCGTGATCAACGACGCCGGGGTGGCCGAGGTGGTGCGGGCGGCGGCCGAGGCGGTGCTCGGGCCGGAGAACGTGTCCTCGGGCATACGGACGATGGGCAGCGAGGACGCCGCCTTCTTCCTGCAAGCGATGCCGGGCTGCTATTTCTTCGTCGGGGCGGCGAATGCAGAGCGTGGGATGGGTGCTCCGCACCACAACCCGCGCTTCGACGTGGACGAGGACGTGCTGCCCATCGGCGTGGCGGTCCTCACGCACGCCCTGGCGCACTATTTGCTCTAGCCGAAGCCCCCACCGCAGGCGGGGATACAGTCACCGCTGCTTTGGCACAGCAGCTCTCAACGAGTTGGCAACTCCGCAACGAGGGAAGACAAAACGATCCATCAGACTTAGAGGCAATTCAACGAGCATTTCCTTCTATACTCAGTGATGTTTTCTTCAGACGCTCTATTGTCTGCTGAACGAGTAACTGCACACAACTCGAATCCATAGACATAGCAGCTCTCTCAATGAACTGCATGTCCACCTGGCGCTCAATTTCTGAGATCTGCCGAGAGTACATACCTGGTGAAATCTCCCTCCAGTCCGTCAATCTGACTTGATCCACTACTGTCTTCATTTGCTTAGTCCTTTCAAGCGATGATGACATCCGCAATCAACATGCCGAATAAGCTGGCATAGCCCATTACTAGCTGTGAGACTTCAATATCTAGAAAGTCTGTTTCCTTCAAGGAGAGCGCGCTGTCAATGTTGAATACACCCAAAATCCTGTCTCGGGTGTTGGGATCGACAATGGGACTACTAAGAATCGCCCCTAAATGATCAGTCATGGCAATCTGCTCGGAAGTCAAGTTCCAGCTAGGCCCACCTGCATCTTGTTGTGCCCGCCGTAGATCTGCGCACTTTTGTTCGCCAGAACCCCAAGCCTGTCCTGCACATCCCTGGTTTTTCTCAAGTTCAACACTGCGGTCCGATGCATTCTCCATTCTATAGTGAAAATGAATTGCCAACTTGTTGTTCTTAATCAACATGATGTTAGCTCGATAAATCTCTGGCTTATTTCTCGTCTTCTCTATGCTCCTAACAGCCAGCTCCAAAAACTGTTGTATAGTTAACCTCGCCCTTTCATCACGCAGCCCTACAATCTCCGTCTGTTTCGACGCAATCTGGTAGTAGTGGACATATCCTGTTGTGATGAGTCCAATCCCAAAAAGCACAAGAAACCCTTCGGGCAACCAAGGGGATACTCTCAGCTGGTCAGGAACTATGTAATCTGATGCATCAAATAGGAGTGAAACGGTAGCTGTGACAAAGAGCGCGCTGTAAAATATCCAATCTCCGCGCGTCACAGAGAAGCGTCCAAGACTCCTCGGCACTTATGGGCTCCTATTTTGCTTCAACTACGCCAACATACTAAGGGCTTGATTGTTACATGGACTTCACAAAGGGTTGTCAGGTACGCTAAAGCCAATAGTAATCCGCAAGCTGATCAGGCAGGTTAGTATAGCAAGCCTAGTAATAAAGTCAAGTCTGATGACCACTACTTTATGTGCAGAGCATTTGCCTTGTGGCTTTCAGTAGCGAATATGTGTGTAAAACACTACTTGTATGATCTTAGTACAAAACGAGCTTTCTGTCTGTCAGGAGAGTTTGACACTTGGTGTAAGGATAGTTGGACAAATGATGCTGTGACCAGACAGGGATTAGCCTGGCCACTCTAGGGGGCAATGCGCATGTAATGGACTGGAGGTGGGTAGAAATCCCTTGCCTCTTGCCTTCTGCTTCCCGCTTACCCCTTCACCGCGAATCTGCCGCTGAGCAGGTCCTGGTCGCGGGAGGAGTTGCCGACCATGACCTCGAACTCCCCCGGCTCGACCACCGTCTCCAGATCCCGGTTCACCAGCGCCAGCCGCTCGTAGGGCACCTCCAATCGCACTGTCACCTTCTCCCCCGGCTCCAACTCCACCCGCTGGAACGCTTTCAGTTCCATGACCGGCGTAGTCACCGAACTGGTGACGTCGTGGACGTACAACTGCACGATCTCGACCCCGGCCCGCTCCCCGCTATTCTCGACCTCCACCTCGACGTGCAGCGGCTCCCCCGCCGCCAGTTCCTTCGTCAACACCCTGAGGTTGGAGATGGCGAAACGGGTGTAGGATAGCCCATACCCGAAGGCGAACAGCGGCTCGCGGGGCATGTCCACATACTGGCCGCCGTGCCAGCCGCGTACCTGGTTGTAATAGACCGGCTGCTGCCCCACGTGGTACGGAAAGGAGATGGCCAGTCTCCCGCTCGGGTTGCGGTCGCCGAACAGCATGCCCGCTACCGCCGTGCCCCCTTCCAGGCCGGGGTTCCAGGCCTCCAGGATGGCATGGGCGTGTTCGGCCACCCACGGGATGCTCAAGGGCTTGCTGTTGACCAGCACCACCACCACCGGCGTCCCGCTGGCGTACACCGCCTCCAGGAGCGGTTGCTGAGCGCCGCTCAGGTCGAGGTTGGCCCGGTCGCGCCCTTCACCGGTCAGCGCCAGGGTATCGCCCACCACGACCACCGCCACGTCTGCCCGGCGCGCCAGCGCCGCCGCCTCGGCGATCCCCTCCGTGCTGGGGTCGAGCACGTCGCAGCCCCGGGCATAGTCCACCCGGCAGGCGGATCCTGCCCGCCGGCGGATGCCGTCCAGGACGGTGACGATGCTCTCGCGAGGCCGGTCCGGCAGGT
>Ga0315277_10012908_pt1 | contig 10440 bp, 9 predicted proteins | sample YL17G05_15_MG_FD_203695 | JGI IMG/M metagenome (GOLD analysis project Ga0315277, IMG submission 203695) | Sediment microbial communities from Yellowstone Lake, YNP, Wyoming, USA - YL17G05_15 | ecosystem: Environmental > Aquatic > Freshwater > Lake > Sediment | place: USA: Wyoming | collected...
TTCGGCAACGGCGGCGGCAACAGTTTCAAGTTGTTTGGCCAGGAGGGGGTGATGGACATGCTGAACTGGTCCGCCCCCACGTTCAGCGACGCCGGGGCCGTTCGCAAGGGCAAGCCGGGCAAGGAGTCCCCCGTCCCGCCCGTCGAGCGGGCGGACCACTTCCTGGACTGGCTTCAATGCCTCCGCACCCGCAAGGCGCCCAATGCCTCCATCGACGCGGGCTACCAGCACGCCGTTGCCGTCCTGATGGCCGTCCGGGCCCGCGACACCGGCCGCAGGCAGGTCTATGACGTCGAGAAACGCCAGATCCGCGAAGAAGAAAGGGCAAAGCATGTCCAGTGACCGAAGGATGACAAGGCGCGGCTTCCTGAGAGCGTCGGTGGCGGGGGCGACGGCGGCGGGCCTGTCGGCCCAGGCGGCGGCCGCCGAGTCGGGTCGCGCCCAGTCGGCTCCCGCGGAGCCGAAGAAGCCCTCCTGGCAGATCGGGTGCTACACTCGTCCGTGGGACGCCTCGGAGCTCGGCGCCGCCCTGGACGCCATCGCCGAGGCGGGTTACAAGTACGCCGGGCTGATGACCATCAAGTCCGCCACTCGCCTGGTGATCTCCGTCGTCACCTCGCCGGAAGAGGCCGAGCGCATCGGCCAGGAGGTCCGCAAGCGCGGCCTGGAGGTCTCATCGGTGTACGGCGGCGACATCCCGGTGGCCAAATCGCTCCAAGACGGGGTCGCGGGGGTGCGGAGGCTGATCGACTGCTGCGCCGCGGCGAAGGCGGCCTCTCTGCTGATGGGCGGGACAAGCGATCCCAAGCTCTACGAGGACTATTACAGGGCCATCGCCGAGTGCTGCGATTACGCCACCTCGAAGAAACTGCTGATCACGATCAAGCCGCACGGCGGGCTCAACGCCGACGGGCCGCAGTGCCGCAAGGCGGTCAAGACGGTCAACCACGAAAACTTCCGGATCTGGTACGACCCGGGCAACATCCTCTACTACTCCAAGGGCGAGCTGGACCCCGTCAAGGACGCCGCCACGGTGGACGGCCTGGTGGCCGGGATGAGCGTCAAGGACTACAAGCACCCCCGGAACGTGGCGGTGACGCCGGGCGCCGGGCAGGTGGACTTCAAGGCGGTGCTGGGGCGGCTGAAGCAGGGCGGGTTCACGAGCGGCCCGCTGATTGTCGAGACGCTCGCCCCCGGCGACGCCAAGGCGGTGATCGCCGAGGCGGTCAAGGCCCGGCGGTTCCTCCTGGACCTGACCGGGCAGAAGGACGGTTGACCTAGAAGCTCGTTGAAGAAGGACCTCTATCGTGGCACGGGCATCTTGCCCGTGAGTCGCAGGGGCATCCTGCCCCTGCAAGCGCTCGTTGCTGCACGGCCGAGACCCATACGGGGGCGTACGCTCCGGCCGTGCGACGCATGGGCAAGATGCCCATGCCACTTCTTCAACGGGTTGCTACGCGGCGGACGCGCGGAAGGAGGCTCGCATGGGACCATCGGCGCTGGGAGCGATCCTCGCCGGTCTGTTGGCCGTGTTGATCCTGGCCGGCTGCGGCGGTCGCCCGCCGGGCGAGGAGCCGCTCCTGGCCGGCGTGGCGGTGGTGGACATCACACCGCCGGTTCCGTACCGCATGAGCGGCTACTTCAACGAACGGCTGAGCACCGGTGTCGCCAACCCCCTGCACGCCAAGGCCCTGGTCCTCCAGCAGGGCGGCTGGCGCGCGGCGATGGTCTTCTGCGACCTGATCGGCGTCACGCGGGACGTCTCCAGCCGCGCGCGGAAGCAGGCGGCCCAGGAGACGGGGATCCCGCCGGAGAACATCCTGATCGCGGCCACCCACACCCACACCGGGCCGCTGTACGCCGGCGCCCTCCGCGACCACCTCCACGAGCGGGCGGTGGCGAAGCTCGGCAGCGATCCGTACGAGAAGGCCAATTACGCCGACCAGTTGGTCGCCGGGCTGGTCAAGGCGATCTCCAAGGCGGCCGCCGCCTCCAAGCCCGTTCGCCTGGAGGCCGGCGCCGTCGAACAGAATGCCCTGGCCTTCAACCGGCGTTTCCACATGAAGGACGGCTCGGTGGTCTTCAACCCGGGCGTGCTGAATCCCAACATCGTCCAGCCGGCCGGGCCGACGGACCCCCAGGTGGGCGTCGTGCTGATCCGCGATGCGGCCAGCGGCAAGGCGGTGGCGGGGATCGTGAACTTCGCGATGCACCTGGACACCATGGGTGGCACTCTCTACGCCGCCGACTACCCCTTCTTCCTGGAGCGGGCGCTGCGGAAGGAGTTGGGCGAGGACTTCGTACTGCTGTTCGGCACCGGGACCTGCGGTGACATCAACCACATCGACGTGACGCGGAAGGACCGGCCCACCACGGAGCAGATCGGCGGGGCGCTCGCGGCGACGGTGCAAGCCGGGCTTGGCGGGCTCAAACCGGTCGCCCCGGGCCTAACCTGCCGAGGCCGGACGGTGGACGTCCCGATGCCGCAGTTCACCTCCGAGCAACTGGACCAGGCCCGCAACGACATCGCCAAGGTAGGCACGAAGGACCTGCCGTTCCTGGCCCAGGTGGAGGCGTACAAGCGCCTGAACGTCGAGGCCAGGGCGGGCAAGACCACGCCGCTGGAAGTCCAGGTTTTCCGCCTGGGCGAAGACGTGGCCGTCGTGGGCCTGCCGGGCGAGCCGTTCGTAGAGTTGGGGCTGGCAATCAAGAAAGCCTCCCCGTTCGGGACGACGCTGGTGATCGAGTTGTGCCAGGACTGCCCCGGTTACGTCCCGACGAAAAAGGCCTTCGCCGAGGGCAGCTACGAGACGGTCAACTCCACCATCGCCCCCGGTGGGGGAGAGATGCTCGTCGAGGCGGCCCGTCAGTTGCTCAAGGAGCTGGCCCGATGACGGACCGGCCGGTGCAGACTCAGCACGTGCCAAGGCAGCGCCGTCTGGTCTTCGCGATGTTCGCGGCGGCGCAGGCGGAGACGCTTGTGTGGGTGACGAATCCGGGCGAGAATCCGAGTGTGGACAAAGGGCAAACCGGCGGGCAGAATCCTAACGGAGATGTGCGGACCGGCACGCCCCGGCCGCGACAGGTTGACACGATGCCGGAGCCGGTCGCCCAAAGGAAACGAGGCGCCCTGTGGCTCAGGACAAGCTGAGGCGTACGTACGTCAGGGAAGCCAACGTCGAGACCCAGGTGTTCGACTGGGGCAGGCTCTGGTGGCTCTCGGAGCCGCGCGTGACGGCCGCCGAGAAGTTCAGCGCCGGTGTCGTTCAGCTCGAGCCGGGCAAGGGGCACACGCGGCACAATCACCCGGGGTGCGAGGAGATTCTGTTCGTTCTGAGTGGCCGCGGCCGGCAAGTGGTCGAGGTCGCAGGGGAGTCTCGCGAGCAGGTGATCGGTCCCGGGGTACTGGTTCACATCCCTCCGGACTGCTACCACTCGACCGTCAACCTGGGCAACGAACCGATGCGAATCCTTGCCATCTACTCGCCGCCCGGGCCGGAAGCGGAACTGCGGCGGATGAAAGGCGTCACCATCGAGCCGCCTGAAGAGCCCTGAAGTCGGTAGGCTGGGACGGAATCCCGGAGGGATAGAGTCCCACCTTTTCCCTCTGAACCGCACCATCTGTGATGGCGGGTTACATCAACGGGCTGACAGGGCGGAATCGTGTGGTTGCGGCAGAGACGGCAAACCGGTGTGAAATAGGCCATGCCGCGGTGCGTTTAAGGAGGAGTGGGCCGGAGAAGCTCTGCGCAAACGGCGAGAGGGTTCGGTTCGGCATCCGGGTTCGCTGTTGGGAGAACGACGATGAGCGGTAGAATCGTGGCGGCTTTTCTTGCGGTGACTGGGCTGGGCGTGCTTGTGGCGGCCGTGGCGAAGGCGGCGCCCGGCCCGGGTCCTCGAACCCGTCCGGCGGGCGGTCCCCCAGGCCGTCAGCTTCCCGAGGGAGCCAAGGCTATGAAGGACATCGACTACGGCGGCGAGGGCAAGAAGTCGCAGATGCTGGACCTTTACCTGCCCGCCGACGCGAAAACACCTCTGCCGGTGATCGTGTGGATTCACGGCGGCGCGTGGCGGGGCGGGAACAAGGAGGGCTGTCCGGCCCTGAGGTTCCTCAGGCAGGGATACGCGGCGGCGAGCATCAACTACCGGCTCAGCCAGGAGGCGGTCTTCCCCGCGCAGATCGAGGACTGCAAGGGGGCGATCCGCTGGCTTCGCGCCAATGCGGGCAAGTACAACCTCGATCCCAACCGGATCGGCGTTTGGGGGTCGTCGGCCGGCGGACACCTGGTGGCGCTGCTGGGCACGTCCGCCGACGTCAAGGAACTGGAAGGCAAGGTCGGCGGGAACCTGGAGTACTCCAGCCGCGTCCAGGCAGTCTGCGATTGGTTCGGGCCGACGGACTTCCTCCAGATGAGCAAGTTCCCCAGCAGCATGAAGCACGATGACGCGGGGTCGCCCGAGTCGCTGCTCGTGGGCGGCGCGATCCAGGAGAACAAGGACAAGGTCGCCAAGACCAACCCGATCACCTATGTCACGAAAGACGATCCGCCGTTCCTCATCATGCACGGAGACAAGGACCCCCTGGTGCCGACGAACCAGAGCGAGCTGCTCCACGACGCGCTGAAAAAGGCCGGGGTGGACGCGACGTTCCACGTGGTCAAGGGCGCCGGTCACGGTTTCGGCGGCCCGGAGCTGGACAAGATGGTCAGCGAGTTCTTCGACAAGCACCTGAAAGGCGCCGCGACGACCAAGCCTGCGACGCAACCGTGACCCGTCGGTGCTGGTGATGACGGATCGGATCGCACCAAAGCCCACGGACCTGCCTGCCTCCGGCGCCTGCCTATGCCTGCTTGCCGCAGGTAGGCGGATGCCGAAGGCAGGCGGGGGCAGGGAGGCCGCGTTCCGTGGGCTTACTTGTTGAGTCTCAGAAGATATGAAACCATCGAAGACGGGACCGCCGGCTCGGGGCGGCCGACCAGCCCGTCCACGCGGGGATCGAGCCAGTACGGATCAAGCTCGCCGACCGTCCCGTTAGCGAAGGCCACGTGGCACTTCATCTGGTGGCGGAAATGGAACGTCGCGGGACTGTTGATGCGGTTGTCCAGGTAGTACCACTCCTCGATCATCGGATTGGACGGCGAGGCCGGCGCCTGCCAGGTGTTGATCTGGACGGAATCCGCCCAGGCGACGGTCTCCTCCGGCCGGGTGATCTGGCTGTCCCGCTTGGTGGTGGAGGTGTACAGCATCTGCTGGTTGATCGCGTAGCCGTACCCGGCCAGGTCGTACTTGGGCTTGAAGTACGAGGCGTCGGAGGGGACGGAGGGGCAGACCTTCATCCTGCCGGAATGGGGGAAGTACGGTGCGAGCTTGGCCTTGCCGGTGTCGATGTGGCGCGAGCCTTCCTCCGCCCCGGAACCGTTCTTCTCATAGCCCCAGTACCACAGGACCCCGTCGGCGACGGTCTCCCGGTAGCGGAAGAAATACCCGCTGCTGGCCTGGAGGTAGCACGAATGCGCCATGGCCAGGCTGCGGAGGTTCGACGTGCAGACCGCGCTCTGCGCCGCCTGCCGAGCGCTTGAGACAGTCGGGGCGATCATCGCCACCAGCGCACCGATGACCGCGATGACGACGAGCAGCTCGATAAGCGTGAACGCACGCGCCTTCGGCCTTCGGGTTGTCGTGCCGCTTCTCATCCGGTCTTCTTCAACCTGCGGCGGCGGGAAACCAGGATTCCCAGTCCGCCCAGCAGCACCATAGCGGATACCGGCTCCGGAACGGCCTGCATGACGTAGAGGTCGTCGAACGACCCGGAGCCGGTTCCATTCGTCCCACCCCAGTTTGAGCCCACGTAGTTCCAGACCGCCGCGTCGGTCAGCGTGAAGTGGTCGCTCGCGGGGACGGCCTTGGTCCAGTAGTACTGCTCCACGCCGTTCACCGACAGGAGCTGCGTCCTGTTGGCGTCGGTGTACACGACGCTGTAGGCCCGGCGGGCGATGTTGGCATCGGTGTCGGCCCCGAAGTAGGCGACCTCCGCGTACAGGTCGGTGTTCAGCGGCAGCCAGTGATCCAGACCCATGCTGGTGTTGTGCCACTTGGAGTCGCCGATGGTCCCGACGGTGTACGTGCTGCTGAAGCCCGGCCCGATGTGAGGTCCGACGGTGGCCACCGTCATGGGATAGAAGTCCCCCCAGTCGCTGTTGTTCCCGATGAAGTAGTTGAACTCGACGAAGTCGCTGCCGTTCTTGATGAGGGTGGAGTTGCCGGACCAGTCGTCGGACATGCAGCGGTCGTCGCCCATCTGGGATAGGTTGTACAGGCCGAAGTTCGCCAACTGGTAGTACTCGGTCGTGTTGGTCTGGCTGGTGATGCGGAACTTGACGCCGATCTTGAACGTCTGGTTGTCGGTCAGCGTCTTTCCCAGCGGGCGGGAGTACTTGGACGGCTCGATGATGTACGGATTCCTTGGCGCCCCGGCGACGCCGTCCCAGTCGTCGTACCGGTTGGACTGGTCCCACTCGGCGTCCACCCGGCCGTTGGCGTCGTTCCATCGGATCAGGTCGTTCCCGCCGCCGTTCTGCTTGCCGGCGTAGGTCCACCGTTCGTTCGGGTCCGTCCTCAGCGACGGGTCGGTGCTGAAGTCCTCCGACAGGATCGTCTGCCAGGCGATGCCCGCCTTCCCCGTCCCCGCAAGAGCCGCCGCCGCGAGCGCCACCACGACCACCTTGTGCAACTTGAGCGTGAGCATCTTCCTTACCTCCCAGCTTCCTGAGCGCCGACCGACGACTGACGCGCGACCCGGGCGCAAGATCGCGCATCGGCAACCTGTGGGGAAGTGCTTCGGGGCGCCGCGCGGCCGGCGGGGCGAACTGAGCGATCGCCGCCGGTCCGCGAGCGGCCGAAGAAAACAAGAACCCCGGTCCTCGCGAATCGAGGCCCCGGGGCAAACAGGCTTGCGTCAACTGCCGAAAACGTTCCCGGCGAACCGATTGACTCGCGAAGGCCGATCCAGGTTGGTCGCAGGCAGGTCTTCTGGCTTCCGGTTCGTCCTTGGGGGACTTCCGCCGCGCCTTCCCATCCCGATACCACATCGGGACAGTGGCTTGTTGCGGCGGGCGTCACCGGTTACAGCGGCGCGTCCGCGGCCGATTCTCACGGCCTTCCCTTTTATCCCTTCCGGGCTTTCCCGGTCGGGAACCTGCAACTGGATTGAATCTAGAAAGCCCCCAGGCGGGTGTCAAGCGATTACTCGTCCGATTTCGGAGAAAGTTTCTTCAGCTCGTCCTTCAGGGCCGAGACCAGGCGTTCCCTGACCGACGGGAGGGCTTCCTTGCTCCGCAGGCCGGCCGCTCGCGGATGTCCGCCGCCGCCAAAGCGTTGCGCCACCGCGGCCACGTCCACGAACTCCCGGCTGCGGAGGGAAGCGCGGGTGCAATCCGGCATCTCGGTCAGCAGGATCACCGCCTCCACCGATCCCACGCGGAACGCCTCGTTGAGCAGGTTTTCGGTCTCTTCCTGGAGCGCGCCGGTCTGGGCGAAGTCGGCCTTGCGGAGCGTCATCACGGCCAGCCGGTCCGAGCAATGGAACTCCAGGCTGCGGAGCATCCGCTCCATGAGCCGCAAGCGTTCCGGGCGGTCGGATTGGTACAGCCGCGCGTAAAGCTTGTCGCTCTTCACACCGGCTTCCAGCAGACGCGCCATGGCCCGGAGACACCGCGCATCGGTATTGGCGAAGCGGAGCCAGCCGGTGTCGGTTATGATGGCCGCCGCCAGCGCCTCGGCCGCCGGCGCGACGGGCCAACCCAGCGTCTCCAGCATCTCCAGCACCATCACCCCGGCGGCGGCCGCTGTCGGGTCGATCCACCGAACCGCACCGATCCGGTCTGGCGTCACGTGATGGTCGATCACCACGGTCTTCCGGCGGTATCGGGGTATCGCCTTCTCCAAACCGTCCAACTGCGCGATCGCGCACGTGTCGAGGATGACGATCGCGTCGGCACTTTCCGCAAGGTCCGCGAAGCGGTCCTTCCGTGCAACGTCCTGAAGCCCAGGGAAAGCCCCCTGCCTACCTGCCGCCTGCCTGCCTGCCGCAGGTGGGCAGGGAGACGGGCAGGTCCGTGGGCTTCTCCCGACACTGGATACCTTACCTCCCTTCACGGGTTCGAACAGGAACTCGTACTGCTTCGGGATCTTGTCCGGTACGAGAAGGTGCACGGTCCTGCCCGCGCCCCGCGCGGCGATCGCCAGTCCCGCCAGGCAACCCAGGGCGTCGCCGTCCGGCCGGGCGTGAGTTACCAGGAGCACGTCGCGCGCCGACCGGAGACGTCTGATGATCTCCGCTGGTACTTCACCGGCAGATTTCGCGCACACGTTCCACGTCCTTTGCGATTTGCTCGCGGAGAGAGTCGATGCCGCCGAACCTCTCCTGCCCGCGCAGCCGTTGCAGGAAACTGAGCGTCATGGCTTGGTCGTAGAGATCGCCCGCGGCGTCGATCAGGAAGGCCTCGACGGTCCGCGGGGCAGGACCGAGCGTGGGCTTGGTCCCGACGCTGACGGCGGCGGGATGCTGCCTGCCTTTCACCTCGGCCTTCCCGGCGTACACCCCGTCGGCGGGGACGACCTGCTCGCCGGGGTCGATGTTGGCCGTCGGGAACTGTAGAATCCGCCCGTGCCCCTGCCCGGGCACGACGCGCCCGTAAATGGCGAAGGGGCGGCCCAGGCAGCGGTTGGCGTCCTCGATCCTTCCGTCGGCGACGAGCTGGCGGATGAGCGTGCTGGAGATTCGCCGCGGGCCCTCGGGCAGCTCCGCAAGCGCCGAGTCCACGACGTGGACGAAGAATCCCCTGGACGCCCCTGCCTCGCTCAGGACGCGGATGTTGCCGCTCCGCGCCAGGCCGAAGTAGAAATTCGGCCCCTCGACGACGTGCCGCGGCTCCAGGCGCCTGACGACGATCTGGTCGATGAACTCCTCCGGCGCCATCGCAAGGAGCATCGGCTCGGTCTTCTCCTGCACGACGAAGTCGGCGCCGGCCTCCAGCAGCAGGCGGGCCTTCACGTCCGGCGGGGTGAGCCGCTTGGGGGCGTCCTGCGGGCGGAGCACAAGGTCCGGCGGGGGCTCGAAGGTCATCGCGACCGCGGGCGCCTTCTCCGCGTCGGCCAGCGCGCGGACCGTCTGAAGAATCCGCCGGTGCCCCAGGTGCACGCCGTCGAAGTTGCCGATGGTGAGCACGCAGTGTCGGACCGACTTGCTCAGGCAGTCCAGGCCGTGGATGACTCGACCGTCTCTTGCCATGACTTTCCGCACGTAGAAGTCTAGCAGTCATCCCGCGGCGCAACAAGCTGCACCCGAAGGTATGACTGACGTCTCGCCTGTCCCGTCGGCAGGCCAGATGCCTCTGGGACCAATGACGACAGGCGGGACACCTGTCGTACGAGGTGCATGGGCGTCTTGGTGGAAGCCCCGTGGGTGCCCTTGTTCGGCCCACCCCCAAGGGGCCGACCGATCCCCATGTTCCGGTCGTGTAACAGGCCACCGCTTCAGCGGTGGTTCTCGGCGCCCCCTTCCGCTGCCCCTCCCCCCGCGGTCTGGACCCCTCAGTAAGGTTTACCGGGCGGGGTAGGGATGGTCACGCCCTCGTGTCGTCGGCGTGACCATGCCACCAGCCGGAAGCTTTCAGAAGGCCGCGCCGGACGTGTCCTCGATGTTGAACGTGGTCCACTTATCGGCTTCGACCTTCACCGTGGCCCAGTTCCCGTCGCCCGTGAACCGGTTCAGGTACAGCTTGCCGTCAATCTCGGCCACGACGGTGTACTCGCCGGGGGGCAGGCCGACGCGGTAGGTCCCGTCCTTGTCGGCCTGGACGGTCTTGATCAGCGATGGGTGCTTGGGATCGGGTTTCTCGAACACCTTGACCGTGCCTTTGAACACCCACACCGGCACGGGCAGAGGTTCCCTGGTGCCCTTGGCTGGTTCCGGCCCGGGCATGAAGTCGCCCTTGAGCTTCAACACCTTGCCCGTGATTCCCTGTTTCTCCTCGGCGGGCGCTGCCGCCTTGACGTCGATAGTGATGGTAAAGGTCTTCAGCGCGGGCTTGTCCTTCTCCCACGGGCGCTTGTATTCCAGCGTCACCATCGACTTGCCTGCCTGCACCGCCTTGAACGTCGCGACGAACGTCCCGCCCTTTCCGGGCATGCTTGGGCCCGGATTGGTCACGTACTCGATCCTCCCGACCAGTTCCACCGCGTTTCCGTCGTGCTTGGCGAGCATCCACGAGTACCCCGTCGTGATATTTCCCGCCAGGCGGATCACGACCTTCGCCCCGGACGCGACCTCGACGGTCTTCCCGCTGGAACTCTCACCGAGCTCGATCTCCTTGGCGCCGGCCTGCGTGACGGGCTGCGTCTCCGCGCCGGCCGGCGGTGGCAGTTCTTTGCCTGGTCTTG
>Ga0315277_10012909_pt1 | contig 10438 bp, 12 predicted proteins | sample YL17G05_15_MG_FD_203695 | JGI IMG/M metagenome (GOLD analysis project Ga0315277, IMG submission 203695) | Sediment microbial communities from Yellowstone Lake, YNP, Wyoming, USA - YL17G05_15 | ecosystem: Environmental > Aquatic > Freshwater > Lake > Sediment | place: USA: Wyoming | collected...
GGGCTACCAGGAGCTTCACGGGTTGAGCCGGGCGGGCCGGATCTTCAATTCTTTTCTGATCGTCTTCGGGGTCAGCACCATGTTCTTTGCGATCGGGGCGATGACCCAGGCGGTGATGGAACTGGAACTGCCCGAGGTGTTCGGGAAACGGCGGATCAAACGCATGATCGAAAAACTGGACAAGCACTACGTGGTGTGCGGTTTCGGCCGGGTAGGGCGGGCGGCGGCTGGGGAGTTGCAGCGGGCCGGGGCGCCCTTCGTGATCGTGGACCGGAACCCGGAGAGAGTGGAAGGCGCCATCCGCGCGGGCATGCTGGCGGTGAACGCGGACTCGACGCACGACGAGACACTGAGGGAGGTGGGCATCACGCGGGCCCGGGGCTTGGTGGCGGCGCTGGCCACTGACGCCGACAACCTGTTTGTGATCCTGTCGGCGAAGAACCTGAACCCGCTGCTGAAGGTGGCCGCACGGGCCGGCGAGGAGGAAGCCGAGGAAAAGCTGCGTCGCGCCGGCGCCGACGTGGTCATGGCGCCATACTCGAGCGCCGGCCATCAGTTGGTCCTGTCACTGCTGCGGCCCCACGTGGTTCAGTTTCTGGGCGTAACCACCGGGCGCATGGGCCTGGATGTGAATATCGAGCAGGTGCAGGTGGCGGAATCGAGCGAAATGGTATCGCGCTCGCTGAAGCAGATGCAACTGAGGCGGGACATGGGAGTGATCGTGCTGGCGATCCGCAAAGCCGACGGGCAGATGCTGTTCAACCCGCCCGCGGACGCCGTCCTCACGGGCGGGGACTACCTGATCGTGATGGGGGAACAGCAGGACCTGCGCAACCTGGAAACGCTGCTGGGGGAGGCACGCGCATGAAGATCCTGACCGCCGCGCAGATGCGCGAGGTGGACCGCCGCACCATCGAAGCGGGCATTCCCGGGTTGATTCTGATGGAAAACGCGGGCAGCCGGGTAGTCGAGTTTCTGGCGGAGAGCTTCGCGCCGCTGGCAGAGCACCGAGTGGTCATCCTCTGTGGCAAGGGCAATAACGGCGGGGACGGGATGGTGATCGCGCGGCAACTGCACACCCGCATCCGGCCGCGCTCGCTGGACGTGGTGCTCGCGGGCGGCCCGGAGGAATTCAAAGGCGACGCGGCCGCCAACCTCCGGATGCTCGAAGTGTGCGGCTGCCCGGTGGCGCACGAGATCACGCCCGCAATGCGGGCGGCCACCATTGTGATCGACGCCCTGCTGGGCACCGGGCTGAAGGGACCGGCCACGGGGCGGATGCTCGAGTTCATCCGGGAAATCAACTCGGGCTTCCGGCAGGCCAAGGTGGTGGCGGTGGATATTCCGTCCGGGCTTGACAGCGACCGCGGGACGAGCCCGGGCGAAACGGTGCGGGCCGACTACACCGTGACGTTCACCGCGCCCAAAGTAGGGCAGGTGCTGCCGCCCAACTGCGCACGGGTGGGGCGCCTGCGCGTGGCCGGGATCGGCAGCCCGCGGGAGCTTTTCGAGCAGGACCAGGAGATCTTTCTCTCACTGGTGGAAGCGCGGCAGTTAAGCCCGCTGTTTCTCTCGCGCGCGCCTTGGGCGCACAAGGGGGACTTCGGGCATGTGCTGGTGATCGGCGGGTCGCGCGGCAAGACCGGTGCGGCGGCCATGGCGGGAATGGCGGCGCTGCGGAGCGGGGCCGGCCTGGTGACGGTGGCTTCGGCGGAATCCGCCATTCCGGTGATTGCCGCGCACTGCGCCGAACTGATGACCGAGCCGCTGGCTGAAACCGAGGCGGGCTCAATCTCGCCGCGCAGCTTCGATTACGGGCGCCTGGCCGGCCTGGTTGAAACCAAGGACGTGCTGGCGGTGGGTCCTGGAATGGGGACTCACCCGGAAACCGTGGAGGCGGTCGAGCGCATGGTAGAGGAGTTTCGAAAGCCCATGGTGATCGACGCCGACGGGCTAAACGCGCTGACGGGCTGGAGCAAGGCTTACCGAGGACTGCGGGTGCTGACGCCGCATCCCGGCGAAATGGCGCGATTGTGCGGCAAGAGCACCGCGGAAGTGCAGGGGGACCGGGTGGGCGTGGCACGGGCCTTCGCGGTCGAGCGCCAGGTGATCCTCGTGTTGAAGGGCTACCGTACGCTGATGGCCTTTCCGGACGGCAGAGTCTGGGTGAATCCCACGGGCACGCCCGCGCTGGCCACGGGCGGTACGGGGGACATTCTGACGGGCGCGATCGCCGGCCTGCTGGCGCAATTTCCCGAGCAGCCGGATCTGGCGGTGGCGGCGGCGGTCTACCTGCACGGGCTGGCGGGCGAGTTGGGGGCCGCCCAGTTGGGTGAGAAAGCCCTCGTGGCGACGGACCTGCTGCGCTTCTTCCCGGAGGCGATGGGTGCCCTATCAGGTGTACCGAAGCCGCTCTGAAGAGGAGACCATTGCGCTGGGAGAGGAGCTGGCGCGCCGGCTCGGGCCGCGCGCGGTGGTCTTGCTGATCGGCCAACTGGGGGCTGGGAAGACCACGCTGGCCAAGGGCATCGTCAAGGGGCTGGGCGCGACCCAGCCGGAGGAAGTCACCAGCCCGAGCTTCACCCTGATCCACGAGTACGGAAAGCGCCCGAAGGTTTACCACGTCGATCTCTACCGCCTGGAGGAACCACGCGAACTGGCCAGCCTGGGCCTGGAAGAACTGCTGGATGAAGAGGCCGTGGTGCTGGTGGAATGGGGCGAGCGCTTCCCCTCGTTCTGGCCCGCGGAGCACATCGAGATCGAGCTGCGCACGCTGGAGGGAGAGGAGCGGGAGATAAGGCTTGACTGCGCGAGCTGCCGGGCTATCCCCTCAAGCGAGATCTGAGAGATTCCATGAGTGCTCGTTCCACCCAGGCAGTCACCGTGAGCCGTTCCAGCTCGGCGCGTTGATAGATCTGAGTAAGAAGATGAATCGGCAGGTGCCAACTGACGCTCTTGCGTGCGGTTCCGCTGGTTCGCGGTCTGCCTGCCCCTGGCCTTTTGCCCCCTCGAGTCAACCTCACACCGCCCTTCGGAGAGCAGTCACAGAGCGGTGGGCGGTCATTGCCCCGCCTCGCTTTCCTTTGGCCCTTGCGATCATCCCCTGCTTCACTCCCAGGCGGAGCCACATGTCTTTCAGCGCCAAGTACAGAGGATCCTTCAGCACGTCCAGATGCGAGCTCTGGCGCGCAAAAATTGGCGACTTCGCGCCGAGTGCGAATTCGTCAAATTCGAGCCAGCTCACGTTGTTCCGAAACTTCTCCACCGCCTGCCGATAGAATTTCAACTGTGCTTCCGTCAGCCCGTCAGTGTTGAACCCTGACTTGATATGAGAATTCACTTTTTTCAAGGTCTCTTACTCCTAACACAACGGCCCGGGGTCGCGTCAGTCAGCCCGGGCGCCTCACTTTATTTCTTCGAACCGCACCGCGTGATACTCCAAATACATCGCCTCTTGCCGAAATCTCTTGCACGCTAATCGCAAAAACTCTCTAATCTGATTGATCTCACGTTCCGTTCTCACAACTACGACAATCCAGCGATTCAGATCGGAGTGGCCCTGCCACCATCCTTCAACCACGCCCAGGTCCGTGAACCCCGCAAAGAGCCTTGTTATTTGATCCCACCACCAACTCCAAATCTCCTCGTCGAAGGGTTTGCCATCATTGTCACGCAACGGGAAGAGCAAAGTCACTTTGAACGAGTCGCCGTGCTTCTGCATCCTCTGGTTCTCGCAAGAATTGCCTGATCCACAGCTCCAGTATATCCGCTTGCTTTGATAATGTCAATACAGTTTCATGGGATTCCCTTGAGGGTTTGCCCCAAGGCCGCGTCCTTCGACTCGACAGCCAACCGGAATCCCAGGCTGGAAAGCAGAGTGGCAAGGCTTTGGAGACTTGGGTTCCCTTTCCTGGAAAGCATCCGGCAGAGACTCTCGCGGTTGAGCTTGCTGGCAGCCGCCGTCTTGCTCATCCCCCCGCGGGCCTCCGCGACATTGCGGAGGGCCTGGAGAAACGCCGACGGATCTCCGTCTTCCAGTGCGGCGTTCAGGTACCCTTCGGCTTCTTTCGGATCCTTTAGAGAATGGATCAGGTAGTCATGGTAAGAAACGCTTCCAGGCATCGTTGGACCGCCACTTTGCTTTGCGAGCTGCGCGTCGGGTTTGTCAGGAGAATGGATTGATGATCTCGAGCGGGCCTGGGACCGCACGGCCCGGCAGGTCCTCCGAATACAGGCGGGTAACCCCGCATTCCAGGCAGGCCGCAACAATCATGGCATCCCAGAATGACCAGCCGTCGTCGAGATGCAGAAGGCGCGCGCGTTCGAACACTGCCCGAGCCGGCAGGATCAGCGGGAAGAGCGCCAAGTACTCTGTCGGGCGGTCCCAGGCGTGGAGCGGCGTGAAGCCCTGGGCGTTCAGCTTACGGGAGGCGGCCACGAACTCGCAGGCCACCTGCCAGAGCAACACCGCATCCGTCGTGCTGGAGATGATCTCGAGTGCTCTTACCTGGCGGTCCGGATCGGCCTTGTCGCAACTGTAGATCAGAAGGTTGGTGTCAAGGGCGGTCATGAAGTTCGTCCCGAGCAGGCAGACGACCAGAAGAGAAGAACTCCATGCTCTCGATGCCTGCGAGTAGCCGTTTCAAGGCTGAGGATCGGTCCGCCCGCTCCGTCTCGTCCACTGGGGTGACAATGAGCCGGACCCGTTGGGCTTCCAGAAGTCCCAGTTCGTCCAGGGGCTTCAGTAAACCGTGTGTGTAGATCGCTTCGGTAACCTGGATCATTGGAAGGCCGCTCCAGCCATAAGATTAGCGCCCCTGGAGGCGCCGCATCAAGGGCGGTGGCCAATCGCATTGGAGCGCAGGTATGGCTGCACCCGTGCGAACACGTGCATGGGCAGCCGGATGGTGGTGATGCGGGGCTGGCCAATAGACAACTCCATTTTGCGAAGCCAGGGAGGGCCGGCTTCTCGGACTTGTTTGAACTCCGCCCAGGGAATCAGCAGCGGGGGCAGCCGGATGATTCCTGGCCGCTCCAGGTAGAGGCCCGGCTGGGTGATCCCGACATTGACCCGGTTGCCGTAATAGACCGGCCCGACGGCGAGGGTTTGCCTGGAGAAGTCCAAGGGGGGCGGTGAGGAGGGCGCGGGGTGCGACTTGCCCAACCTGCTCCAGTCGCTGCCCTCTCCGAAGAACCTTCTCACGATCAGGTACAGAACGGCCATGGGCGGCAGCAGAAGCAGGCCGACGCCCAGGAAGATCAGAACCATCATCCAAGTCAGGGTCATGGTGCGAGGCTACTGCGGGATCACCGGCAGCAGCACGTGCGACGGGTAGCGCTGGTCGTGATGGATCACCTGCTCGGCCGCCACGTACTTGGTTTCGGTCTCGTTGTGGCCGCCGGTATTCAGGTTGCGCGAGAACATGGGGAAGGAGGCGGAGGCCACTTCGACCCGCAGCCGGCGCCCGGCAGGAATGGTGATGCCGGTCTGCCAGAGGTCCAGCTTGTACTCATATACCTGGCCGGGTTTCAGCAGTTCGGGCTTCTTGGTGGAACGGCGGAAGCGCGCCCGGATCCGGCCCCCCGCCAGCGGGAAGATCTTGCCGTCCTTGTCCACCTCCATGAGGCTCATGAACCAGTCGGTGTCGCGGGCTGAACAGGAAGCGTACAGAGTGGCGGAGACCGGCCCGGCAAACGTGAAGGGCTGTTTGAAGGGTTCACTGACATAGACCAGAATATCGCTTCGCTCCTTGGTCACCTTCTCGTGAAAAGCTTCGCGGTCCTTCTTTTTGTCCTCGCTGCTGCGGACCTGCTTTTCTTGCTCCTCGGACTCTTCGTAAAACTCCGGATTTGGCGTGGGATCGCCGGGGTCATAGGTGTAGCGATCAGGTGGGGCGCCGGCCGGCGGGGCCTCGGCGCTCAGGCGGCCGCCGCCGGTTAGATACCACTTCTCGAAGCGCGTGTTCGGCAGGGGATACACGTTGCCTTCCAGCCACTTGTTCGAACCCATCGCGAAAATTTTGACCAGCGGCTCCTTGATGATCCCGTTGTCGATGCCCTTGAGCCAGTAATCGAACCAGCGCAGGTAGTCGCGCTGCAAGTCAATGATGGCCTGCGGGCCGAAGTCGCGCTCCCCGATGCGCCGCATGGCGGTGTCGGTGTGCCCCCAGGGTCCCAGCACCAGCTTCTGGTTGGCATGCCCGTATTCCTTCATCCGAAGGTAGTTGAGCTTGCTGCCGATGCCGTCCCCGTCAAACCAGCCGGATTGATGGAACACCGGGATGCGCACCTGTTTGAGGCGCACCAGAAAATTGGCCTGCTCCCAGTAGGCGTCGTTCACGGGGTGCTGGATCCACTTGCGCCAGTAGGGATTCTGTTTGCCGAGCACGGCCTTGTCCAGATCGATCACCGGCAGCGCGCGAAGCAGCTTTCCATACTTCTTCTCGCCGATTTTGCTGATGGCGGCGCCGGAGAGATCAGCGGTGGCGTTGCTTTCGAGAATGTCGGCCCACCAAATCGAGCCCAGAATGAAGAACACGCCGTGCTCGTAGGGGATGTTGTAGAAGGGGTCCGGAGGCGCCACGTTGGGAATGATGGTGACCAGGTGCGGGGGGCGCCGGCTGGCCGCCCACCACTGCACCCAACCCACGTAGGAACCGCCGATCATGCCTACTTTCCCGGTGGACCAGGGCTGGCGGGCCAGCCACTCGATGGCGTCGTAGCCGTCTTTGGGCTCGTTGATGAAAGGCTCCCACACCCCCGCCGATCCGAAGCGCCCGCGGCAATCCTGCACTGCAAAGGCGTAGCCGCGCCGGGCATAGAAGCGGGCCTGTAATTCGGCCATCTCCTTCTTGAAGGGCGTGCGCACCAGGATCACCGGAAACTTGCCCTGGGCCTGCGGCAGGTAGAGGTCGGTAGCCAGCTTGACGCGGTCGCGCATGGGAACGCCCACCCCGCGTTCGAGCTTCACTTCGAATTTGGCCGACGAGAGCAGCGGATCGCTGGAAGGAACCTGGCGCAGGATCTCGTAGCCTTCGCGGACGTAGGCGGCGTGTTGGGCGGGCACATCGCCCAGGTAGAGTTTACCGTCCGCATCCACCCAGACTGTGACGTCGACGCCGGGCAGGCCGTAGAGGTAGCGGAAGAACTGGAGGTCCTTACCGCCCACACTGCGCTCGACCGTGTCCTGGTATTCCAGGGAGGCTTCCATCATCACGCCGGGGATAATCACCAGCGGGAAGCTCTGTTTGCCGCCCTTGGCCCGGTCGTACAGCCGCACCGCCTGGCTCATCAGCGCCGGCGCGTAGTTCCCGAACAGCCGCGAAGCCGGCTTGATGTTCACGGTTTCGGTTTTTTCCTTGAAGGTCCGGCGCGCCACCTCGCCCTCGCGGACGGTGATGACCGGCCCCTGTGGGCCTTTACTGGTAATGTTCACCCAACGGCCTTCTTTGTCCGGAACGATGCTGTAGGTGGTGGTGACCGACTGGCCAGCCATCGTGATGGTGGACTGGCTTTCGAAGGCCCCGTCCGCTTGCCACTGGAACTTCATAGTGGCGATGCGGTCCTCGTTCAGGTACAGAAAGAAAACGCCCTCGTCCTTGAAACCCGACAGCGGCGCCGGCTGCGCCAAAGCGGCCAGCGCGGCCAGCAGCCCGCAAAGCAGAGCACGAAGCAGTTTCATGTCGTTCCTCCTAGAAATCGCGCCGCTCCAGGACCTGGAGCGCGCACCACAAGAAAACCATGCAGAGCGTCAGGCTGATTGCCAGGCCGCCCCAGGGGAGGGCGCCGCCGTTGAAGTAGCTGCCGCCTCTCATGACCCAGAAAATGTCGTAGGGGCCGAACCACTGTGCGCGCACCTCGACGATCGCCAGAACCGGGACCGGCGCCAATCCCAGGATCACGCCCGTGAGCGGCTCCGGGAAGACCATTAAGACCAAAACAGAAAACGCGAAGAACACCATCCCGCCGGCTACCATCAGCACCCCGTGCAGCAGCGCTTTCATTACCGGATAGCTCTTTCCCGCCAGCGGCGCGAGCGCGGGAATGGTCAGCGCGGCCAGCAACCCGAGAACCGCCAGTTCCGCTGCGGCCAGTCCCACCGAGACCCAGAACAGCCTGCGCCGGGTGACTGGAAGCGCCAGGGTATAGAGTATGCTTTTTTTGATGATGTCGGTCCAAATGCAGCCCAAGGCTAAGCCCCCGGCCGCCGCGGCCCAGGAATAGACCAGCAGGTTGCCGCGCGTCCAGAGGTCCGAAGAACTCAAAACGCCGGTTCCTGGAAAGGTCAGGCCGAGCTCGCACACCAAGGCGAACATGGCCAGTGCGACCAGGAAGCCCCGCCATCCTTCCACCCAGAACTTGTAAGAGAGCATCACTCACCTCCCGATGGTTTCACGCTTTCCAGGAAGATCTCCTTGAGGGTGACCGGCATGACCTCGACGGCCACCGGATTGAACGCGCGGGCGTGGGCGGCGATTTCCTGGGCGTTTGAACTGGCCAGCAGGGCCAGCGTGCGGCCTTCCCGCCGGACTCGTTCGACGCCCGCCAGCTTCCAGTCTCCGGCCGGCGCTTCCCCGTCGAAGACCGCATGGATCCTCCGGTAGTTTTGTTTCAGCTCGTCCAGCACGCCGTCCACGACCACGCGCCCGCAGTCGATGATCGAGACCCGGTCGGCGATCTGCTCGACTTCGGCAATCTGGTGTGAGGAGAAGAAGACCGTCCGCTCCTCGGCGGCCACATATCCGGCCAGCAGGCCGAGGACCTCCTCGATGGCCGCCGGATCCAGGCCCGCGGTGGGCTCGTCCAGCATCAGCAGATCGGGGTCGCGCGGCAGAACCAGCAGCAGGGCCAGCCTGGTGCGCATGCCTTTTGACAAGGCTTTCACTTTGCGGTTGGGCGGAAGCTCGAACAGCCGGAGGTACTTCTTCTCCAGATCCTCGCGCCAGTTGGGGAAGAACGACCGGGTAAAGCGGAGCGATTGCTCCACGGTCATGTACTCGTACAGCGCCTTGTCCTCGCTGACGAAGCCGGTGCGCCTGCGGATCTCGACGCTGTCCTCGCGCCGTTCGATACGACCGCCCAACACCCGGCCCTCCCCGCCGCTGGGCTTGACCATCCCGAGCAGCATTTTGATGGTGGTGGTCTTACCCGCCCCGTTGCGCCCCAGGAATCCGCAAATGCAGCCGGCGGGAACCGAGAGGTTCAAACCCCTGACGGCCTGCACCTCCCCGTAAGTCTTTTCCAGTTCCACGGTCTCAATGACTGGCTCCGACATCTTCACCTCTTCCGGTCGTCGGGACGCTTCTCGTCGAGCGCCATCAACTCGGCCTCAAACCAGCGCCTCATTTCCCCTTCGCCCAGCCCGATCTCGCGCAGCTTGGCCACCAGCGCCGAAAGGACCGGCCGGGCGTTCCGCAGCTTCTGCGCCACCGCCCGCGCCCGGGCGCTCTGGACCACGAACGCGCCGGCGCCCTGCCGGAGCTCGATCACGCCTTCGTGCTCCAGCTCGCGATAGGCCTTGGCCACCGTGTTGGGATTGACTACCAGCTCCACCGCCACCCGCCGGATGCCCGGCAATTCCTCGCCCGGACCGAGCGCCCCGGTCTCGATGCCGTACTTCACCTGCTCCATGAGCTGGAGGTAAATGGGCAGGCCGGACGAGGGATTGGGTTTGAACAGCATCTCAACTGTACTACAGAACTATTACAGTAGCACTGTCCCCCCGGGCTTGTCAAGAAAAGAATTTCGCGCAGAGAACGCAAAGACTTTAACCTTGTAATTGCTTGGCGGCCTTGGCGTAGTCTTTGCGTTCTTTGCGTGAAACGGCACGGAACTGACATACTGAGACGCGTGGAACCCGCCCCAGTTCGGAAGACGGTACTTGACCACTTGCGCCCGACCCTGGCCTACTGGATGGAGACTGAGGTCCACGTCTATGGCTTCTCGATCGCCGCCAACGTGCTGCTCTCGTTCTTTCCCTTCCTTATCGTCATCTTCTCCCTGTGCCGCTACGTGCTGGGGTGGCACACCGGCTTGCATGCCATCGACCTGGCGCTGAACGACTATTTTCCGGGGCAGCTTGGGGAGAAGGAGGGTTTCTTCGATTTCATCCACCGCAACCTGCTGGCCACAGCAGGCTCGCGCCGGACCCTGCAAATCGTCTCTCTGCTGCTGCTGCTGTTCACAGCCAACGGGATCTTTGAACCGCTGGAGGTGGCTTTGAACCGGGTGTGGGGCATCACCAGGAACCGCAGCTTCGTCAGAAACCAGGTCGTCAGCCTGGGCCTGATTCTGGCTTGCGGCACGCTGGCTCTGGCCTCCGCGGTGCTCACCGGGATGAACGTCAAGCTGCTGGGCGGCTCGTGGTTCGCCAGGCATCTGACGATGTTGCTTTTCAAGATGGCCGCCGTGCCGACGACCATGTTGATGCTCTTCCTGG
>Ga0315277_10012911_pt1 | contig 10438 bp, 9 predicted proteins | sample YL17G05_15_MG_FD_203695 | JGI IMG/M metagenome (GOLD analysis project Ga0315277, IMG submission 203695) | Sediment microbial communities from Yellowstone Lake, YNP, Wyoming, USA - YL17G05_15 | ecosystem: Environmental > Aquatic > Freshwater > Lake > Sediment | place: USA: Wyoming | collected...
CGCTCAGGTTACCTCCAATATTCACATTCGACCCCGATGCCGTCGAAAATACCGGGTTATTCGCTCCTCCATAGCCCAGCCCCCCATTAAAGTTGATCGTCCCTGCACCGGTTACAGACAGGGTCCCGGAACTAAGCGTAAGAGAATTGCTGAAAGTGATCGTACCTGTGATTACGCTGATCACCTCGTTGGCGGGATTTGAGTTGGAAGTATAATTAGCGGACCCCATTACAAGTAAGGATCCGCTTGTTACGGCAATTTGTGATATACGCGATGGGGTAATATTTGATCCGCCTATCGATACATCAAAATTCACTGTAGCTGATCCTGCGTTGATGTTCCAGGAGATCGTTACGCCGCTAGTTGGCTGGTTGAGAGTAACACTATTCAAAACCGCCAAGCTGTTCACCCCTGCATGAGTCAGAGCGTTTGCTAATCCCATGGATGTAAAAGTGAGAGAATTCACGGTTGCTGTGGGAATATCAAGCGTTACTGTAACAGCTGCACCAGGCAGAGCCGTGTTTCCGATAGCAACATCGTCCAAAAAGGTTGGTACGGCCTGCCTGCCGTAGGCCTGATTAGCGGCATTAGTGCCTGCATTTGCTGTCAATGTAAGTTGTGTGGCATTCTGAATTGAAGCTACCGTTCCTATTACTGTGCTCGGTGATGACTGCAGTACCAATATATCTCCGGATGATAATTCGGTATCGAATGCCGTCCCTGTACCGGTTACTATCGGGCTACCTGTATTGGCTGTTATGGTGCCTGTCCGATGCTGAATCCAGGTAGAAATGTTACTCCAGTTAGCGGCTCCTGTTACGCGAGTCGTAACCACGCCGGCAAATATTTCGCATCCCACAAAAAGAATCAATCCTAGTATTAAGAGGATTGAAGATCCCACTCTACTCATAAGCTCTCCTTTGATTAGAATATTAAATTTAACAAGTATTCTAGTTCACATCTTCCTGAATAAGAGGTAATACCTCTACTCGATAATATGAAGCAGTGGGGTAAAGATTATTTTTTTGAAATGTAATCCATTCCCCTTGGATCATAGTTTTTCAGAATATTTTCGGCGGTGAATATGCATGATTTTTATAACATTGTCAAGCACTAACTTTCGCAAAAAATAAACAATACATTCTCGATAATTACTGCGAGTCTTTTCTCACGCAGACAAGAATATGAATTTATTATTGAATGGGCAGGATGGTGAATTTCTGTATCCACTTTTAAGTCGGAATACCATTCCGACTTACATATCGCGGCGGTTAATAACGGAAATTTGTCTAAGAAAGCACTGGTAAAATGTCGGAGGTTTGACTATAATTACGGACGATTCAATGCTAGAAGGAATCTGATTTAATATGAAATGTAAAATCGGTTGGATTCTGAATTACTACCCCCACTTTTTTAGCAATCCCCGCTGATATACTAACTAACCTCCCTAAGGTACTAATAAACCTCCTGGAGGTTAACTCGGTTCAATCACAGCAAACCTCCGGGAGGATTGCCATGCAAACCTTCGCAAGGTTACGGATTACTTCCCTTTTTCCTGCGGTGTGGCTGCAGGCTGACTTACAGGCGGAAGCGCCTGAGGTGCAGAAGTTGGCGTGCCTCCCGACTGTATGACGCTTTCTACATTCGTAGCTTTTCCCGGTAAAAAGAAAAGATTGATAATGATGCTCAGACCAACGAATATCGACGCGAGGATCGTAGTCGATTTGCTTAAGAAATCTGCGGTCCGCCGGACCCCAAATACGGTGCCCACACCGCTCCCACCAAAAGAGCCGGCTAATCCTCCGCCCTTGCTCGACTGCATGAGGATTACAACCATCAATATTACGCTTATTAATATTTCAAGTGTAATTAAAAAACTAAACATTATGTCACCTTCCAGTATTAAATTTTACAACTTCGTAAAATACAAAAAATATCAGCCAATTTCAAGGTTTTTCGTATGCATGAAAGAAGAAATTGGTTACCTTCTGGTTCAAATTTAAACCCTCCCTGTCATTTCCTTCCTCATCAAAGTTATCGCCAAATCCGAGCCAGTTCCAGTCTCTTACAACCGCTCTCCTCTCTTCTGGATCCATTTTCTCAAAATCCGGAATGTTATTCCTTAAATACGGATGATCATCGTACTTGGAAGGATTGACGATCGAAAATACCTGCCGGTAATCTATGAGATGCCTGCAGTAATCTGTACTGCATGCTTCGCTCCCGTTCACATAAACAGACCCGTCGAAAAATACCGCTGATTTTGTCTTTATGAATTCGCCTTCGTCCCGAACATCAATTTTTGCCCGTCGGGCTATGCGCGATGCCTTCAACAGAAATTCACAAACGAGATAAGCGTTATACTCATTGCCCGCAATACGAGTGAATCCACTCGCAATACATTCTGTATCATACCCACCCTTCTGAGAAATGATCAATCCCTCTGCCTCCATCCGGCGAATCGTATCAGCTTCAGAAAACCCTGAATGCCGTAATTCTTTCTGACGCTCGTGGATTTGTCTGATAAGTACATCGTTCTCTTTGGAACTACCCGTGTTCGGAAATACAGCAAAGAGCCTGAATCCTAACTTGCCCGCAGTCCATATGAATTCAGAGTTGTACCAGTGCTGAAGACGTGCGATCTGATCCCATTCTTCATCAGTGAGTACGTTATGACCGTCGTCGGCTACCTTGTAATATAATTTTCTTGCCATTTCTAAAATCCCATTTTCCGCAGCTCTTTTTCTGTTACTGCGTTGGATTTCTTCTGAGGATGCTCCTTCTTCGTAGTAAGCCGCTCGATATACTTCCCTATTACATCAAATTCCAGATTTACTCCGGATCCCGATTTGTATTCAGAAAAGATAGTATTTTCCATTGTATGCGGAATGATGGATACCACTAATTCATCCGCATGGTGCGTGGCAACCGTCAGACTTACACCGTCAACGGCGATTGATCCTTCCGGAATAATGTATTTTGAAAATTCCACCGGAAACGATATGGTTACAAGCCAACTGCTCTTCTTCTTTTGAATTTTTATAACTTTCCCTACGGCATCAACATGCCCCAATACCATGTGCCCGCCTATCCTGTCATGAAAGCGAAGGGGAAGCTCAATATTTACTCTACGGCCTCCCTCCAGAGCCGTAAAAGTAGTTTTCTTCAGTGTCTCTTCAACAGCTTCCATAGTGAATGTCGTCGTGGATTTTGCGATGACCGTCTGACATACGCCGTTAATCGCAACACTGTCGTTTATCCGTAATACCTTAACAGATTTTGGCGCTAATACCTCGAGTTTCATTCCTCCGCCGCTCTTCCTCACCCTTCTGACAGTGCCGATTTCTTCAATGATTCCCGTAAACATTCCTTACTCCGGTTAATTTACGTATACGCTTCGACGAGAATATCTCCGTCGAGATTCCATGTTTTCACATCCTTAAACCGTCCGAATTGATTAGGCTTGCCATGACCTGCCGCAACCACATTGGTTCCTTCTCCGGCAATGATAGGAGCTATGAAGATCAACAGCTTGTCGACGAGCTTTGCTTTTATAAATTTTTGGAATACCTCGGCTCCCCCTTCAACCATCACCGATGCAATACCCCGTCCGGCAAGCAGTTTCAGGATCTTTTTTAATGGGATGTCGGAAGTTTTATGAGCCGCAACCGCGATTACTTCAACACCCTTCTTTCGAAGGAGTCTTACCTTACCATGCTTCTCCCTTGCGGCGCGCTCTGATATAAAGAGAATGGTCTTTGCACTACGCGAGAAGACTGAAGACTTCACATTCACCGACAATGGGCCGTCCAGTACAACTCTGACCGGATTCTTTCCACGCACATGCCTTACCGTCAGTTTTGGATTGTCTATGCGAACAGTCCCCGCACCGACAAGGACTGCATCATACACAGACCTCAGTGCATGCACAATATGCCTCGAAGTATCGTTTGTGATCCAGCGTGATCTTGCATGAGGAAGGGAAATCTTTCCATCGAGCGTCTGGGCAATTTTTAATGTGATAAACGGTCGGCGGTGTGTTATGAATGTTGTAAACATCTCATTCAATTTCTCACACTCATGCTGAAGGATTCCGACATCCACCTGAATATGTGCCTTCCTGAGTTGTGCGATGCCCTTTCCGGAAACAATTGGATTGGGATCGCGCAGTCCTACCACGACACGCTTAATCCCTTTTTTAATTATGAGATTCGTACACGGTGGAGTTTTACCGTAGTGATTGCACGGTTCCATGTTCACATAAAGCGTACTACCACGAATCCGTTTACCGGCAGATCGTATGGCATAAACTTCTGCATGCGGTCCGCCAAAGTACCGGTGATACCCCCGACCGATGATCCGGTCATTTTTCACGACGACACAACCGACAAGAGGATTTGGACTTACAGAGCCGGCACCTTTCCGGGCAAGATTAAGTACCTCCCCCATGAAAGAAAGATCTTCCCCTATCCGGCTGTCCCGTTTCATGGAACGTGAATTGAAATTTTCTGATTGAGTTTCGCACGCAGTAACCCTGCAGCGCTCCCGTTTTTGATTGATACTTCCAATAACTGTGAACTGCCCATGAGGAGAAAAGGTATCGCTTCAGGAGCCTGGACATAAGTATCATAGTAAAGACTTATCATTCTTTTCCCGATTTTGACGGAGATTGCCGAAGGTCTTTTCTTTAAAATGGCGTTTGTTATGATATTTCCAAAAGCGTCGATATGAATAATCTCGCCTTGGTAACGACCAGGATTATCACTCAACCGGAAAATACTCGTCATGCCGCTACTGACAGGCCTTATAATCGGACCAACACGTTGCGGCGCTAGTCCGCGTGCGAGGTGCGCAGCTACGGGTGCGAAGATATCGCGTCCGTGAAACGTCTGGCTGACAGGTTTGTTAAAATACGCATCATTACTTACTTCGCGTATCCGAATTATAGGGAGGGTATTTTGTACAAACCGAAGGACTCCGTTATCCGGTGCGATAAATTTATAACGTGAAGATTCGGCGAGGAGGATTTTTCTTGAACCACCGACACCGGGGTCTACCACAACCACGAATATCGTTCCTTTAGGAAAATTCCGGCAGGCGCTCCAGAGTACATAAGCAGCTTCGTTTATGTTGAAAGGAGTGACTGTATGTGAAATATCGGTGATAATTGCGCGAGGATGAATACTGAGGATTTGTCCTTTCATCGCCGCGACGTAAGGGGCGCCTAAGCCAAAATCGGTCAGTAATGCAATGATTGGCGAAGCTTTCATTACAGACGGATTTCTCTGCCTTTCGAGGCAGATTTGTAGATGGCTTCTACAACCTTCATCCTCTGAACGGCTTCATCACCGGTGGAAACAACAGGATGCAGTCCACGGGCAGCGCCGACAAAATGCTTTAATTCATTTTCGTAACTCTTTCGGAATATATGAAGAGGCGTTTCCACTTTAACCGGTGTGACATTAACAAGATTGCCGTGAAGTTGTTTATGGATGCGGAGCGGGTTGATCATTGTGCTCCCTTCGGAACCGAAGATATCGCAGTAGAAGAAGTCGTGCGCCGCCTGGAACGACCAGCTGGTCTCGATGGTGAGGGTTGTCCCGTACTTCATTTCAATGAAAACGACACAGGAATCTTCCACGTGTTTTGTTTTATGCATATACATTTTCGCGTTTACCCGGATGACCGGTGGAAAGTTCAGCGTCCAGAGAACGAGGTCCAGTAGTGCTATACCCAGATCGATGAAGACACCTCCTCCCGATTTTTCTTTCTGTGTCATCCAGCGGTTATCGGATGATAGTTTCTTCAGCCATCCGGCTTTGACGTAAAATACTTTTCCTATTTCACCCTTTTCGACAAAACTTTTAAGGATCATCATATCCGGGCGGAACCGGTTATTCATGCCTACCATGAGTTTCCGTTTATGCGTTTTTGCGGCTTCAGTCATCTTAACCGCTTCATCGTAATGGCGTGCGATCGGTTTTTCGACAAAAACATCCTTGCCTGCCTCCAGCGCTGCCATTGTAACTTGCAGATGACTATCAGTGCTCGTGCAGATATCGACTGCATCCACTTCTGCCTGTTCGATCATCTGCTGGTAATCGGTGTAAATATGCTCAACACCGAAACGTTCCCCGATCATCTTCGCGCGCGATTTTTCTCTGTCGCAGAGTGCAACAATTTCAACATCTTCGAGGCGTTTTAGTATCGGCAGGTGAAATATTTGTGCCACCCAGCCAAGACCAATTACTCCCAGTTTAAGTTTTTTCGGATGAGTTCCTTCCATAAGCGCCTGCTTCTTCCATGACAGTGGATTGGTGAATTACGGAGTTAAAAAGTTCTTCTGCAACTTCAGCGATGCCAGGTGCATCGAGCTTCAGCATCGAATGGAGCTGCGGTATCGTTCCGTGTTCGATGAAATGATCGGGAATCCCATGGCGCTTGATATGTATCGTGTTATAGCCACGGGAAGTAATAAATTCAGTGACGGCACTGCCAAAACCGCCAACAATGGAGTGATCCTCGACCGTGAGAATATGACGGAACCGGTCACAGATGCTCAACAGTAATTTTTCATCGAGCGGTTTAACAAATCTCATATTGACCACTTCCGCGTTAATCCCTTTTTTAGCGAGTTCATCGGCGGCTTTCAGAGAAGGATATACCATATTTCCGATGGCGAGTATGGCAATATCTTTCCCCGAACGCATTATTTCCGCCTCACCTATCGTCATTGTCTTATATTCCTCACTCCTTTTGACTCCGACACCGTTACTCCGCGGAAATCGCAGAGCCACGGGACCTGCTACATTCTTCACGGCAGTGTAGAACATATGTCTCAGTTCTTCTTCATCCTTTGGCGACATGATCACGATGTTCGGAATGACACGGAGGAACGTCAGATCGAGGACACCGTGGTGGGTGGGTCCGTCCGAACCGACGAGTCCGCCGCGGTCGATGCAGAATACGACATGCAGTTTCTGCAGAGCTACATCGTGTACTATCTGGTCAAAAGCCCGCTGGAGGAATGTTGAATAAATGGCGACAACAGGTAAATACCCCGTTGATGCCAGACCGGCGGCAAAGGTTACAGCGTGTTGTTCTGCAATGCCAACATCGAAGAACCGATCCGGGATTTCCTTCTGCAGTTTATCCAGGCCAGTACCTTCTGGCATTGCCGCTGTAATACCGATGATTTTCCGGTTATCCTTTGCCAGACGCACAAGCGTTTCTCCGAATACTTCGGTGTAGGTTGGTATTCCTCCATCCTGCTTCGCCGAGAGTCCGGTTACTTTATCGAACGGTGTGACACCGTGGAGGGCCTGCTGATCCTCCTCCGCAGGCTTGTATCCCTTGCCCTTTCGCGTAATAATATGAACGAGGATGGGACCTGAAAAATCTTTAATTTCTGTAAATATCTTTACAAGCTGGTTAATATTGTGGCCGTTGATCGGTCCGAAGTACCGAAAGCCCAAAGCTTCGAAGAGAATACCCGGTGTGACGACGACTTTAATTCCCTCTTCAACACGTGAGGCAAGCCGTCGAATCCTATCACCCAGTGTATCAAGCTTCCCGGTCAGATCCCATACATTTGCTTTAAATCTGTTGTAGGATGGATTCGCGATGAGTTCCGTGAAATAATTTGACACTGCCCATGCATTTGGTCCTATGGACATGTTGTTATCGTTGAGCACGACGATGAGGTTACGTTTCTGTAAGCCCGCATTATTCATTGCTTCGTATGCCATGCCGCCTGTCATTGCTCCGTCGCCCACGACCGCAACGACACGGTACTTCTCTCCGGCGAGATCCCGCGCTGCGGCGATTCCGAGAGCTGCCGATATTGCCGTGCTCGCGTGACCTGCGCCAAATGTATCGTACTCGCTCTCCGTACGCTTGAGAAAGCCGCTTATGCCTCCAAGCTGACGGAGAGTGTGAAAAACTTGTTTACGACCGGTTATAACTTTGTGCGGGTATGCCTGATGCCCCACATCCCAGACAAGCTTGTCAACAGGCGTATTGAATACATAGTGGAGGGCAACCGCAAGTTCCACGGCTCCGAGACCCGCTCCGAGGTGACCGCCGGTATGGGATATGGTATCGACGATGAACTCTCGGATTTCATCGCATAGATTCTTCAACTCCGGCACCTTCAATTTGCGAAGGTCTTCCGGTATGTTTACTTGTGAGAGGATTGGATATAATCCCTCCTCCTTATTTTCACTGTTCATCGATTCCATCGGAGAGCTTTAAAGTTCCATCCATATCTTTGCGGATTTGTTTCAATTTTAATTCAGCCTGTGACAGCTTCTCCATACACTGCTTTGATATAATCATACCCTCTTCGTATAAATTCATTGCATCGTCGAGAGATACCTCGCCGCTTTCAAGTTTCTCAACGATATCATTAAGTCGCTGCATAGAGGCTTCTAAAGACCACCCCGCATTCTTGGTTTTTTTCATGAGCCGCCCTTCTTGATTTCCGCAGACGCATCTCCGTCGTGAAAATGAAGACTGACATTGTCCCTTGGTTGTAGCTTTTTTACACGATCTACAACAACACCGTTACGGTAAACCATGGCGTATCCCCTTTTTAAAACAGCTGCAGGATTCAGAGAGATAATTCTATGATGAAGCGAACTATACTGTTCCTGCTTGATGGATATCGTGTGAGACACTATTTGCTGGAGGGATCTCTGAAGATCGTCCAATCGTTGATTGTGCTGCTGCAACATGTTTTTGGGACGATTAAAAACGTAACTGACGAGCAATGATGAGATACGCTGCTTTTGTGACTTAATTAAATTCTCAACTAACCGTTCATTATTATAGCAAAAATTACGAATATATTCAATCACTTCCCGCCGGTCGGGGACTATCAGTTCCGCGGCAGCCGAGGGTGTCGGGGCACGGAAATCTGCAACGAAGTCGGCAATCGTGTAGTCAATTTCATGACCGACCGCACTCACAACGGGGATTTTAGAGTTGTAGATCGCTCTTGCAACAATTTCCTCATTAAATGCCCAGAGATCCTCCAGAGAGCCGCCCCCTCTCCCCACGATCATTAGTTCAATATCACCGAACGTATTGAAATCGTTGATCGCCCGGACGATTTCCTCAGCCGCCCCCTCCCCCTGAACTTTAACCGGGTAGAGCAGGACATCCAGGCAGGGGAATCTGCGTGTAAGAATATTGATAATATCATGTATAGCCGCTCCGGTGGGTGATGTCACGATGCCAATACGCCGGGGATACTTTGGAAGCTGCTTTTTATGCTGTGGATCGAACAATCCCTCTCCATCCAGTTTCTGTTTGAGTCTTTCGAATGCGAGTTGTAATTCACCAATACCTCGCGGTGAAAGCTCAACTATGTCGATTTGATACTGCCCGCGCACCTCGTACACGGTAACATTTCCGCGCGCGATGACGTTCATCCCGTCCTGTGGAGTGAAAAAGAGTGATGCGGCTCTGCTCCTCCACATGACAGCCTGTATCTGGGTAATTTCGTCCTTGAGAGTAAAGTACAAATGACCCGACGAATGACGCTTGAAGTTTGAAATTTCACCCTGAACGGAAACGCGTGTAAAGGATGTCTCAATGACACTCTTGATTCTTCTCGTTAATTCCGTAACCGAAAATATTTTTGCGTCGTTCATTGGCAACTCAATATATCTAAACGGTCATTGATAATCAATTACATTGGTTTTTAGGATTCTGTTTGGTATATTTAAAAGATAAATAAGTAACAAAAAAATTTAAAGAATAAAATTTTAACACTGTTATGAAGCTTGATATTCTGGCGATAGGCGCTCACCCGGACGATGTAGAACTGGCATGCGGCGGAACTGTTGCGAAGTCGGTAAGGGCAGGTTACAAAGTCGGTCTCATTGACCTCACCGAAGGAGAACTCGGGACACGTGGGAACCAAAAAATCCGTGCGAAAGAAGCCAGCGAAGCCGCGAAAATTCTCGGGGTCGCGGTTCGGGAAAATCTCCGCATCCCCGACGGAAAAATTGAAGTCACTACAGCGAATATGCACAAAGTGATTGCCCTCTACCGGAAATACAGGCCGGAGATCATTCTTATACCCCACTGGCAGGAACGGCATCCTGATCATGTACATGCGCACCATCTCTGCAGAGAGGCACAATTTTATTCGGGTCTGAGAAAAATATCCGTCAGAACCTACGGTAAAAAACTACAACCCTGGCGGCCGCACAAGTATTTCCACTACATGCAGAAACATGAATTCATTCCGTCGTTCATCGTCGATATTTCCGACGTATATGATATCCGCGTTGCCGCAATCAAGGCGCACAGATCGCAATTCTATGATCCGGGCTCAACGGAACCCGAGACTTTCCTGAGTCAGAAATCGTTTCTCGATTTCATGGAAACCCGCATGAAATATTACGGTCAGCAGATCGGCGTACGGTAC
>Ga0315277_10012912_pt1 | contig 10437 bp, 8 predicted proteins | sample YL17G05_15_MG_FD_203695 | JGI IMG/M metagenome (GOLD analysis project Ga0315277, IMG submission 203695) | Sediment microbial communities from Yellowstone Lake, YNP, Wyoming, USA - YL17G05_15 | ecosystem: Environmental > Aquatic > Freshwater > Lake > Sediment | place: USA: Wyoming | collected...
TCTATGGTCGCCGACGGCTGGAAGGGACCTCAAGAAGATCCCGGGCCGCCATCCGGACACAGCCGAAACCGCTTTCTTCTCTGTGTGGAAACTCAAGCCTTTTCAGCGGCCGCGAGGCCCGCCGAGGGCTATCGGGTGCCCTCTCCGCGGGCGCCCGCAGTCCACGCCTAGCTTTCGATTTTACGTGAGAGACAGGAAACAATCAAGAGAAATCGCATCCCTTGCCTGGATGCCGGCGTGAGGAATTGCGTGAGACATACAACATCCGAGCGCTCTGCCCGCAAAGGACACAATATGTGTGGGTTCTGTGACCGGAAAAGCGGCGCCTCGAAAGCCGCCTATCCCACGGCTGGAACACGGGATAGGCCTCCAGAAACCTCAGCTAATCAGGAAATCTCCTTCCAGATTCATTTCGATGGCGGCGAGCTGGAACTCCTATCCGATGCCGCCGTTCTTCCATTGCCCCTGCCGTCAGGGGCCTTTGCCGTATGGGTTTCCAGGCTCACCTCAACATCAGCAGCGCCGTCAAAGGGAGACACACAATTCGGGGGTCATCCACCTTCTGCGCCTCATTGCGTGTAACCAAGATGCCAAAGGGAGCGTTATAAACGCTCTTTTCGATGAATGAACGAAGGCCTCTTGTGTCGTCAAAATCAATCCGCGACTGATATTTTATTTCCATGGGAATGCGCTGTTCGCCGATGGTCAGAATAAAGTCCACTTCCGGATCCGCTCCGCGCTCGGGAAAATGAGCGACGTCGAGATGTGGGAGACCGGTCAAGAAATAACCGACTACGCTTTCGACAAGATGGCCGGCAAGATCCGCCAAATGGGGAGACTTTTTCAGTCCCTCTTCGTCGATCGGCACGGACTCTTGAAGCCAGCTGGCTCTCAATCCGTGATCGCAGATACACAGTTTGTGATTCCCTTTCTTTCGCTTCAAACGCATCTCAAGAGGAGGGATCATCTTCAGCAGCATGGCGCCGTCCAGGAACTTCAGATATGTGAGGATGCGGCTCCATCCGATGTTCGCGGTCAACGCTACATGAATGTCGTGCACGAATATCGCTTGTCCGGGGGTCTGGCCCGCATAACGACAAGCAATGCGGAAGACTTCTTCAAGCAATTGAGCATCCCGTTTCAGCCCTCGCCGGCCCATGCGCAAATCGTGCTGAATCGCCCGCTGGATGACAGTCTCATTCAGTTGATCGGCCACTTCGTGCCAGCCCAATTGCTGATTTACTTGCGCCATGGGGTAACCGCCCCGCTCCGAAAAAGCTACAAACGCGCGTCGGCATTCGTCCCGATATTTGTGATGATAGCCAGCCAACTCCTGCCAGAATTCCTTGCGCTTCAGTGGCTCCAGTCCATTGTGAGGCAGGAAGGGTTCCCATTCATCTTGGTATCGGAGTCCCGCGATTTCCCGGAGCAACAGAGTCCCCAAATCAACCTGTGAAATTCTCCCGGCGAGACTGTCCCGGCCCGCTTCAATGCGCAGCGCGGAACTGCCGGTGACCAACGCCCGCACGGTGTTGTGGTCCACCAGCATTTTCAGTTCCGGCGCCCAGTCGCCGATGTTCTGCGCTTCATCCAGGAAAAGGTAGGCCGGACGATCCGTCCGCGCCGCGGAGTTAAATGTCTCCCTCAAAACGCGACTTTCAAACCAACGCGTAATCGTTAGAATCGGTTCCTTGGTTTTCTTTAGTTCCTCGATTTCATCGAACTGGATGCGAAGAATTCGGTTCGGAGCGACGCCCTTGTCGTTGATCAGATGCTCGATGATTTGTTGCTGCAGCGTTGTCTTGCCGACCTGGCGCGGACCTCGCACAATGGTGGCGGGCGCGGGACCCTGCTCCAGTTTGCGCAAGACAATCGAAAATGCCCAGCGCTTGTATTCAGGCAGACGAGGCCCTGGATTACCTTCCCACCATGGATTCATGTTGCGCAAGGCCTGTTCAAGGCTGGGCGGAAGTTGCTCATAATCAAAGAAATCGGGAGGCTTGGTCATGGGCGTTTCCTTTCTACCTTCATATCGTCTTCAGCCGGCATTGCAGCGCCAGATTGGCCGCGAGTTCGTCGGTCAGGGCGGCGTCGCGGCAGATGAAGCGGGTTTCTTTGTCGAGTACCAGGGCGCGCGGGGTTTCGGGGTTGCTGGTCAGGACGTTGCCTTCGGTGTCCTTCTGGCCGGTCAGGCGTAGGTAGGTGTCGAGGGGATCGGCGAGATTGTCGGGATAAATGAAGTCCTTGCCGGTGTTGTAGGACGGGTCAATGTAGATCATCTTCACCCGCCCGGCGTAGGACTTATAGAGGAGTTTGAGCACTTCGCGGTTCTCGCCCTCGATGAAGAGGTGCTTGGTGGCGTCGAAGCTCACGGATTCCGCCTCGACAGATTCAATGTTTTTCCGTTTGCTCATGAATCTTCCTCTTTATTGGGGTTCCACGCCCGGCACGAAGCCCTCGGCCTTGGCTTTGATTCGTTGGAATGGTAGCAAGATAGATCAGTTCCGCGCAACAGGTTTCAGGCTTTCTCTTTGGCAATCGTGTCCATGACGGACACCCGGACGAAGCCAGGAGAAGTCCTGCGTGCTTATGGAACTCTTTGGGATACAAGAACAGCCGCTATGGCGCGCGAGGCCATCCGGAAGCACATGAAGAACCCATTTCCGCGGCAAGGCTTAGATCCTGCCTACAACGCTTTCCGGCAGGTAGCCCACGCGGCCCGTGGCGGGATGCGTCACCCGCAGCCATCCCGAAAGATCCGAGTCCTCCACCAGATACCGCTCACCCTCCGCCGCTTCAAAGTACTTGTCGGCGTTGTCGGCGGGAGCGTTCCGGACAATGGCGCCGGACTCCGTGACCACTCCGTAACGCCGCCATTCCGCATCGGCGCAGCGGGCCGCGAAGAAACACGCGATGAGTACCGAGACGCCCAACCCGGCCGCTGCCCCGATCCCGGCCAGCCGCCGCGGCAAGCCCCGCCTGAGCAGGATCCAAAGGGAAGCCGGCAGCGACGTGGCCAGGGATACGCCGAGAAGCAGTCCGGCCCATTCCGAAGAGGTCAGAAAACCGCATAGCCACGCCAGAGGCTGGAAGAGGATGAAAGTGCCTTGATTCGCGGGTGGAAGACCCGCGCGGGCCAGCCGGAGGTTCCTGCGGGCGTCCGCGTGCCGCGGGGCGGCCTTGAGTGCTCTTTCGTACATCCAGGCCGCCTTGCCCCGCTGTCCCAGCTGACAATACACGTTGCCCAGGTTGTAGTAGAGATTGGCGTCGGCCACGTCCTCCGCCAGGAGATTCTCATAGGCCTTTCGCGCCTCCTCGAAATCGCGCTTCTGGTAGGCCTCCGTCGCCGCGGCCCACTTGGCGCGAACCTCCTGAGCGGCGGCGGCCGGCTTGGCCTGGGCCGGATCCGTAATCCCGGCCACCGCGCTCCAGAGCATCAGCGAGAAGAGAAGTCCGTGTCTCATTTTCCCCACCCCGCCTTGTCCAGTTCTCTCAGGAGCGACTCCGTCCGGTTCAGGATTTCACGCGCGTCCGTTTCACCCCCGCCCGAAGCCACATAACGGGCCTGGTCGCACGTCTCCAGCAGGGTCCGGAGCGTCGCGGTTGCCTCCGCGCTCACGCCCTTCTCGAGGCAGCTGCGCTCCATCTCCTCCAGCGTGAGCCCCGCCGCCGAGCGCTTCAGCTTGGTGGCCAGATAACCTCTCAGGGCCTCTCCGAGGGTCTGATAAAAGGCGTCCAGGTCCTGCTTGCGCAGCGCGGCGCTCGCCTCCCGGAGTTCGCGGCGCGCCCGGCTTCCCGCCCCCCGAACTCTCAGGCGGTCCGCATGACGGTCCAGATAGTCTCTCCGCGCGCGGATTCCAAGAGCGCCCGATATCAGGATCAGCGGCAACAGTTGGAGGGGAAGATACCAGGGCTGCCGGTAAAGCGGGACGGAAGCCGCCTTGCCCGCCAGTTCCGTCCGGATGTAGGCGATCTGTTCGCCGAAGAATTGCGCGCCGTTGGGTTTGGGCGCCGCAAGGCCTTGAGGCCCGGCGACGATCAGTTTCTGTTCCTTGCCTTTGGCCACCTGGACGTTGAAGGGCCCCGCGGTCTGCTCGGTGTAGCGCCCCTTGGATGGATCGAAGAAGGAGTAAGGGATGGCGGGGATGCTCAAGGCGCCCGCTTGCTTGGGGCGAAGCAGGATTTCGAAGATTTTCTTGCCGCCTTGTGACTTGCTCTGCCCCAAGGCTTCCGTCTTCGTTTGGCTGCCCACCTGGCTCCATCCCGGAAGGTCCGGCAGCACGGGTTGCGCGATGGATCCCAGGTAACCCTGACCGCCTATCTCCAGGCGCAACGTGAGCAGATCGTCCTCGGTCATGGACGACCGGTCCACCCGTCCCGCGAAGGAGAACTGCCCCACCGCGTTCTGGAACGAAGCGGGGCGGCCCTCGGTGGGCAGAGGTTTGACCTCGATGGTCTGGGCCTTGATGGGCATGCGGACCGGGATGGTCGTTTGGGAAAAGAAGTCCGGGAAACCTCCGAAGGAATCAAATCCATCCTGGAAGGAGCGGCGGCCCGTCTGCACCCGGACCCTCGCTTCGGCCTGGGTAGAGGGGATTTCGGTCTTGCCTGTCTTGGTGGGGGTCAGGAGGAATTGCGCGACGATGACCTCGTAGTACTGCCTGCCGCCAAACGGGACGGGTCGGACGCTGAGTTGGCTCCCGAGATCCACCGGTTCAACGAAGAAATCCCCCCACGCGGGCGGGTTCCAGCCGAAGTTCATCATCAGGCGCAGAAGGTTCATCTCATCCCCATACACCGCGCAGCTGACCACCACGGTCTCCTGGAGATATGGGTTGGGATTCGAGATCAGCAGGCGTGCGAAGACTCTGCCTTCGAGCTGCTTGTTGATGTTCGCGTCGTCCGTGTTCGCCGGAAGGATGCCCTTGTCTTTCAATTGCGGCGGCAGCGCGCCGGCTTCCTCCGCGGTTACCACCTTAACCTGACAGGCCGGAAGCGGGTATGTCCGCCCCCCGTAGCGGATCTCCCCGGCGCCGATCGTGGCCGTGCCTTCTTTCTCGGCCACGAGACTCCACGTAAGGGTGCAGAAGTAGGATCCCGCCCCGTTGACGAACTGCATCCGGTTGGCGACGTTCGGGGAACTCGAAACGAGGCGCAGTCCCTCGAAGGAGGGCATCTTCCCGATGCTCAGAAGGTTCGTGTCAATGTTTTCCGTGGAGGAGATCTGGACCGTGTAGGTGAGGTTGGAGCCAATTGTTGCGACGTCCCGGGATACTTCCGCCGTGACCTGGATTTCCGCAAGAGCCCCGCCGGACGCGCCCAGCCACAGCGCCGCGGCTATCATGAGCGCCGCGAGGCTCGAAGCGGAGAATCCGGAACAATGCGCTTGTTTCATTTGTCGAGTCCTACCAATCCTTGTCCGGGTGCCGCACACGCCCGTATCTCTCCTTCATCATCCGTTTGAGGGCCGCCACGTCGTTTTCGTCGAGCAGGTTAAGCACACTCCGCGTCACATCCTTGTCCATTTGCTCCTGGCGGGCCTTGTCCTTGCCGGCGTCCTGGGCCTGCTCCTTTTGCTGCTTGTCCTGCTGCGCCTTTTGCTCCTGCGACTGCTTTTCCTGCTCTTTCCTGGCCTGCTCCTCTTTGTTCTGATCCTGTTTCTCTTGGTCTTGCTGATCCTGTTGCTGTTTATCCTGCTTCTGCTCATCTTGTTTCTGTGGGTTTTGCTTCTGCTGGTCCTGCTGCTTATCCCGCTTCTGCTGATCCTCTTGCTTGTCCTGCTTCTGTTGGTCCTGCTTCTGCTGGTCTTCTTTCTGTTTCTCCTGCTGTTCCTTATCCTTCTGCTGTTGGAGTTGCTTTTCAATCTCTTTTCGCAGTTGGCCGGCCATTTCCAGGTTGACCCGGGCGTCATCATCGTCCGGTCCGGCGCGCAGGACGTTCTTGTTGGCTTCCTCGGCGGCTTTGGCCTCTTCCAGCGCGCCCTTGAGGTCTTTTGCCTGCTGTTTCTTCTCCGCCTGGCGGTAGCTGGCCACGCCCTTCCCGAAGTTGGCCCGAGCGGCCAGTTCCCGATCGCGAGCCGCGCTCACTTTCTCGAAGTCTTTCTGCGCTTCGTCCATCTTTTCCTGGCTCGCCTTGGCCGCGCCCGCGTTGTACTGGAGCAGAAGGTTGTCCGGAACCCGCTGGGCCGCCTTCTCAAACTGCTCCTCCGCCTTGGAGTAGTCCGCCTTGCGGTAAGCCTCGATCCCGTCCTTGTTCAGCCGCCGGGCGGACGGCTCCGCCCAGCCCGCCGCGCATAGCAGCACGCCCCAGGAAAGAACAAGAACTGGGATGAGTGTGTTGGGCCGCATTGTCTTCTTTGGGTTCATAGTTTACAGTTTGCAGTTTACAGTTCACAGTTTACAGTTCAGAGTTTGCAGTTTTCAGTTTTCAGTCAGACACGGACGCACACGGACGGACACGGACGAATCTGACCAGGAGTGCGGTGTCTTGCAGGACCCTCCAGCCTACTGTCTCCAGTCTCCAGCCTACAGTCTACAGCCTAAAGCCTACAGCCTATGATGCCTTAGTCGAACCTCCCCGCTCCGGCGCTGCGGACCCGCCGGCGTCTGTCGCTCAACAGCATCTCCGCCGCCAGCAGTATCACCGCGGGCAGCAGGAAGTATTGAAATCGCTCCTTGTGGATGGTGAATGCCTTCGCCTGGAGATCCGTCTCCTTGAGCGTCTTGACGTCCCTAAGAATCTCCTTGAGTTCCACGTCGCCCGAAGGGTTGGCCAGGATGGCTTTTCCCCCCGTGGCAAGCGCCATCTGCGTGAGGGTTTCGAAGTTCAAGCGCGTGTTGACCTTTCCCCCGTCCGCTTCCTTGTATCCGCCCTCCGGCAAGGGGATTGGAACCCCTTCCGTGGAGCCGATCCCTATTGCGTATATCCGAATGCCTTCCGCAGCCGCTTCCTCGGCGGCCTTGACCGGGTCGCCCTCATGGTCCTCGCCGTCGGTCAGCAGCACCAGGACCCGGTTGCCTTTTCCGGCGGCCTTGTACATTTCCGCGGCTTTCTTCACCGCCAAGCCGATCGCCGTGCCCTGCACCGGCACCGTGTCCACGTCCAGGGAATCCAAAAGGTTCAGTGCCATGTCGTAATCGCTGGTCATCGGACATTGCACCACGGGGATTCCGGCGAACGCCACGATCCCCACACTGTCTCCCTCCAGGCGCTGGATCAGCCCTTTCAGTTGGCTGCGCGCGCGCTCGAACCGGTTGGGCTTGATGTCCTGGCCAAGCATGCTCTGCGAACAGTCAATGGCGATCACCACCTCGACGCCGCGCCTGCGCAAGGGCTGCTCAATCGTGCCATATTGCGGCCGGGCCAGCGAGAAAACGATCAGCGACACCGCCGCCAGGAGCAGGAGGAATTTCCAGTTTTGGCGTGCCAGGCTCACACCCCGCGTTAGCTTGCGGACGGTCTCCTGCTCCCCAAACCGCGCGAGCCGCCGCCGCTTCCGCCCCAGCACCCACAGATGCAGCAACGCCAGCGCCAGCGCCGCCGCGGGGATCAGGAACAGGAAATGGGGAGTATCGAAGCGCATCGCCCTTATCCTTCAAAATGATGAATGATGAATGACGAATGATGAACGCACAAAAAGAATCTGCCGGATGGGCATTGGCCAATGCTTCTCATCGAGGTTCTCTGTTTCAGATTCATCATTTGGCATTCATCATTCGTCATTCATCATTCATCATTCCGACTTCTCACGGTATTTTCAGAAACCGTGTGCTCGCCAGCACTATCTCGATCAAGAGGAAAGCCAGCGCCGTCCATGCTAGAATGGCCATCCGCTCGTCATAGGAGCGGTATTCCTTCATCTCGATCTTGGATTTCTCCAAGCGGTCAATCTCGTCCAGAAAAGACTTCAGCTCTTCCGGTCTCGTCGCTCTGCGGTAGATGCCGCCCGTTTCCTTGGCGATTTGGCGCAGCAGGTCCTCATCAACCGGCTCGATCATCTGTCTCTGTATGCCAAACGGAGTGGGCAGGCCCGCGAAAGACGTCCCCAGGCTTCCTATGCCGACCGTGTAGACTCTCACCCCCATGCTCTTGGCGATCTTCGTGGCCTGTTCGGGGGTGATCTCGCCCATGTTGTTCCGCCCGTCGGTCATCACGATGATCACCTTGCTTTTTGCCTTGCTCTTGTCCAGCTTTTTCAGCGCCCGCGCCATCGCCATCCCGATGGCCGTTCCCTGCATATTGTCGAAAGTCACCGTCCGCAGGAACTCCTGGACGCTGTTGTTGTCGAACGTGAGCGGGCACAGCATGAAAGCCACACCGGAGAATACCACGATCCCCTGGCGGTCGGTGGGACGTTTGGACGCGAAGGCCGTCATCAGTTCCTTGGCCTTTTCGAGACGGTTGGGACGGAAATCCTCCGCCCGCATGCTGCCCGAGATGTCCAGGCAGTAGAACAGGTCCACCCCCTCCTGAACCACTTCCCGTTCGGTGGTTCCAAACCGCGGCCGTGCCAGGGCCACGATGAGAAGAGCCAGGGCGGCCAGGCGCAGAACGGGCAACAGACGCCGCCACGAAAGAGCCCGGCCCGCTGGAACCGCATGGAAGAGCCCGAGGTCCGAAAACTGAATCGAGGCAGCCGCGCGCCACCGCAGAGCCCGCCACCCAAGCGGCGCCAGCAGCGCCAGAAGCCAGAGGAAGTGTGGGGAAGCGAACTCAAACGCCCGGTTCATCCTTTTGCCCCCCCTTCCTGGGCGGCCGCGGGCGTGTCCGGGGTCCGGACTATGCGCGTCTCCATCACCACCTTGCGCACGCGCTCCAAGGCGCTCGTCCGGAGGGGATGCGCCGGGACGTACCGCGCGAACTTCACGCCGTCGGATTCCTGCGTATCCTGTGCGAGAGCCGCAAGCAGCTCTCTGTTCCAACCCAGCCCACGCGCCCGTTCGAACAGTTCGCTCGAGGTCATCTCCAGCGCGTCGAACGTGTAGCGCCTCCCCAGATACCGCCGAAGAATCTCCGAGAGTTCGGAGTAGTATGGCTTCACCGCCTCGCGCCGCGCCGCATCTTCGAGCTCCAACCGTGCCAGGGCTTGCAGGGCCTCCACGTCCGGCGGCAGGGGAGGAGGCGCAACCTCCGGTCTCTTCACGGGCCGCATGAGGCGCTTCCACAGGAGCCAGAAGATCAGCCCCGCGGCCAGCAATGCCCAGAACACCGCCCTGACCGTATTCAGCAGGCGCTTGTATGGAAACGGCATCTCGAGCGGAGGCTTGACGCCCCGAAGGCCGACCTGTTCCCCTGGCTTTTTCCCCAGGGCCAGTTTCTCCAGATAGCTCTTGACCTGGATGGTTTGGGGGGCCGTGGCGGCGGTCTTCAACTCTCCTTCACCAACCGAATACTGCAGCTCGATGGGCGGCAGCGTCTTTTCCCCCACTTCGAAACACGTGAGTTGAACCGAAAACACCTGTGTCTGCGTTCCATCTCTCCGCTCGGCCTTGATTTGTGAACTGGTGGTCCGAAGGACCTCGAAATCCCCGACGTGCGCGGGCAATGAGAAGGGACGCACGCGCACGGGCGTTTTCCAGCGCGCCACAATGGTGCACGTCAGGGGTTTTCCGATGATGATTTCCTGGGGGTCGAAGGAAAAGGAAAGTGCCACGCCTCCCTTCGCCACGGCATTCCCTTCCGCGGCGGGCTTCTCGGCCGCAAAGGCAGGCGAGACCAGCATCACGCCCGCCAGAATGAATGCGAGAAGGGTGAAGGACCCAAAGGACTTAAGGGACTCAAAAGACATCAAGGACACCGGGTCTCCAATCTACTCAGCACTCAGCACTCAATCCTCAGCCTTCTTTCCTCAGCCCTCAGCACTCGGCACTCGGCACTCAGCACTCAGCACTCCTAATACCGCTTCGCCCGCATCCGGAAGAACTTCACGATCGGGTTCAGATAGGGCTCGCTGGTGCGGATGTCTATATGGTCCACCCCGAGCGAGTGAAACGCTTTCTCCAAACCCAGTTGGCGGCGCTGGTTGGACTGCGCGAACAGTTCCCGCACCAGCCGGTTCGATGTGTCCACCAGAATGGATTCTCCCGTTTCCGCATCCTTCAATTCCACGATGCCCACGGGCGGCAGGACTTCCTCGCGAGGATCGGCAATCCGGATCGCGATCAGATCGTGGCGGCGGTTGGTGATCATCAGCGGGCGGCGCAAGTCCCCCGACAGAAAGTCCGACACCACGAACACAATCGAGCGCCGCTTGAGCAGTTGATTCACGGTGTCAAGCGCAAGGGGCACGTTGGTTCCGCGCCCTTTGGGCCGGGCGAACAGGAGTTCGCGCACGACCCGCAGCACGTGCTTGCGTCCCTTCTTCGGCGGAATCATCTCCTCGACCCGGTCGCTGAAACTCAGGAGCCCGACCCGGTCGTTGTTCTGGATGGCCGAGAA
>Ga0315277_10012913_pt1 | contig 10437 bp, 9 predicted proteins | sample YL17G05_15_MG_FD_203695 | JGI IMG/M metagenome (GOLD analysis project Ga0315277, IMG submission 203695) | Sediment microbial communities from Yellowstone Lake, YNP, Wyoming, USA - YL17G05_15 | ecosystem: Environmental > Aquatic > Freshwater > Lake > Sediment | place: USA: Wyoming | collected...
GTGTGGTACGACAGGCGTCTCGCCTGTCGGGACGGAGACCAGGCGCGAATTCGACAGGCGAGACGCCTGTCGTACCAGTAACTGACCCATTACCAGGGGGGAGCCGCGACCGTGAGCCGCGACCGTAAGGGAGCGGACACACGCCAGCCTTCTCTGTTCCGCACCATGCTGTTAGAATGCACCCGCTTTGGGGAGCAACGACATGGAATACTTCGTCATCGGGCTGATCGTGGGGATTCTCATCGGCGCGAGCATCACCATCGCCGTCAGCATCGCTCGCCAGCGTTCCGCCGACAGGCAGATGCGCGAGACCTTCGCCGCCCTGGCCGCTGAGGCCCTCGACGCCAACGCCCGGCGCCTCGCCGAGCAGGCCGGCTCGACGCTGGAGGGCAAGAAGGCGCTCATCGACCAGTCCGTGGCGGCGGTCAACGAGCGCCTGGAAACGGTCCGCCAGGCCCTCCAGAAGATCGAGGCCGAGCGGAAGCAGGACTTCGGCACGTTGAGCAGCTCGGTTTCATCCCTGGCGACGACGACGGGCGAGCTCCACAAGATGCTCGCCAGCACGCAGCGGCGCGGGGCCTGGGGCGAGCGGATGGCGGAGGATGTCCTCCGTCTCGTCGGGATGCAGGAGGGGGTGAACTACAGCAAGCAATCCGGCGAGCAGGCCGAGGAAGGCAGCCGGCCGGACTTCACGTTCTTCCTCCCCAACGACCTCAAGGCCAACATGGACGTGAAGTTCCCCCTGGAGCGATACAAGGCGTACGTGGACGCGGTCACCGACGAGGCCCGGGCAGGTCACCTTCAGCAGCTCGTCAAGGCCGTCCGCGGGCACATCGGCGCGGTGGCCTCGCGCGGGTACATCGACCCCAAGGCCCCAACCGTGCCCTACGTGATCGTCTTCATCCCCAGCGAGCAGATCTTCAGCCTGGTGCTCTCCGCCAGCCCGGACCTGATGGACGACGCGCTCCAGCAGAAGGTCTTGCTCGCAAGCCCGCTGACGCTCTACGCGATGCTCGCCGTCATCCGCCAGGCAGCCGAGAACGCCAACATCATGAAGACGGCGGATGAGGTCATCACGATCCTGGCAACATTCAACAAGCAGTGGCAGAAGTACAACGAGGAGATGGACAGGCTGGGCAAGCAGATCGAAGGAACCGTCAAGCAGTTCGACCTGGTGCGGACGACCCGCACCAACGCTCTCCAGCGCCCGCTGGACAGGATCGACGACCTCCGCCAGTCCCGCCGCCTGCCGGAGGATTAGCGGGAAAGGTGGGACTCCCGTACGGGCCCGTCTGGGCGCAAACGACGCGTGCGCGCCCTACGCCCTCGGTATCCACACCGTCATCGCACCGGGCTTGCGGTTGTCCCACAGGAAGTACGGTATCGCCTTGATCCTCACGCGTTTGGTCGTCAGGCACCCGGCGTCGCAATAAAGCTCGCCCCCGCAGCCGGCGGGCGACACCGCAAGCGCGCCGCCTTCCACGACCACACATCCGCCGAGAAGCCTTCTGTCGAACCGGGCACGGAGGCGGGCCCTGTCCGGCAGCAGGACGGCCCGCACGGGCGCCTTGTTGTCGCACTGCTCGAGGCAATAGACGATCGGCCCGCGCTGAAGTGCCACGCGCCCAATGTCGTCGGCAACGGACGGATGGGCGGAGACGCGCTCGACGGGCATGGACATGGACAGTTCCACCGCATCCCCGTCGTTCCAGGTCCGACGGATTCGGGCGTATCCCTTCACCACAGGCGCCTTCACCGGTTCACCGTTCAGCGTCAGCTTGTGCTTCCTGCACCATCCCGGAACCCGGAGCATCAGGTCGAACTTCGCGGGGGCTTCCGGTCGCACGGTGATCCTGACGTCCCCGTCCCACGGGTAGTTCGTCTCCTGGGTCAGCGCGACGGTCTTGCCCGCAACGTGCGCCTTGGCCTGCCCGCCGACGTACAGGTGCACGTAGGCCGCGCTCTCGGACGCGGAATACACGTACATGCCCACCGACGCGAGCAGCCGGGCGATGTTCGGCGGGCAGCACGCACAGCCGAACCAGTCCTGCCGGTGATGCCCCCCCGCGGAGGCAAGCGGGTTGACGTAGAAGAACTTCCGCCCGTCGGCGCCGACGCCGGAGAGCACGCCGTTGTACATCGCCCGCTCCATCACGTCGGCGTACTTCGCGTCGGCCTCCAGTTGGAGCATCCGGTGGGCGAAGAAGGCCAGGGCGATGTTCGCGCACGTCTCGGCGTAGGCGGACTCGTTGGGCAGCTCGAAGGCCTCCCCGAAGGCCTCCCCGTGGTGACGCGCCCCCACCGCGCCGGTGACGTACAGCTTGTGTTTCGTGGTGTCGCCCCACAGCCGCCGACAGGCCATCAGGAGCGTCTGGTCGCCGGTCTCCGCCGCGACGTCGGCCATGCCACTGTAGAGGTACATCGCGCGGACCGCGTGCCCGACGACCTCGGCCTGCTCGCGGACGGGCAGGTGAGCCTGGAAGTACCTGTAGTCTGCGGCCCGGTGCTTCTTGGGGTCCTCCCCGCGTGCCTGGGCCTCGACGTCGAAGTAATGAGGCTGGCGCCCGCGCTCGTCGATGAAGTACTTCGCCAACCTCAGGTATCGTTCGTTCCCGGTGGCCCGGTAGAGCTTCACCAGGGCCAGTTCCACCTCCTCGTGCCCGCAGTAGCCGCGCTTCTTGCCTTCCTCGACGCCGAAGACCGAGTCGATGTGGTCGGCGTACCGGCAGAGCACGTCCAGCAGGGAGCGCTTCCCCGTGGCCTGGAAATGGGCGACAGCGGCCTCGATGAGATGCCCGGCGCAGTACAGTTCGTGCATGTCGCGGAGATTGGTCCAGCGCTTGTCCGGATCGACGCAGGTGAAGTAGCTGTTGAGGTAGCCGTCCGGGCGCTGACAGGACGCGATGAGGGCAATGACCTCGTCGAGCAGCTTGTCCAACTCGGCTTCAGGATGGGTGGCCAGGCTGTACGAGGCGGCCTCGATCCACTTGGCCACGTCGGAGTCATAGAACTGGTGCGGGCGGTCCGGCAGGCCGGGCTTCCACTGGAGCTTCAGCGCGTCGATTCGCCCGGTGGACTTGCACAGCTCGTACTCGCGCGGGATGGTGACGGTGCGGTTGACCTGTATCCGCGGCGCCCAGAAGGCATCCGCGATTCGCACGTCGGTCAGTGCCAGCGGCTGCATCTTGCGCATGGGGGCGGGCATTGGTTGGCTCCTTTGGTCTTCAACCTTGTCCGAACGGTCGGTGAATCTACTCTTCGGAACCCCGGTTCACAAGGTTCTGCCCCCTATGGGGCAGTCGTACAGGGATATGGAGGTCCCCCATGACAAGCGCTTCCCTCTTGGCGGGGGGCTCTGCGAAACGGCAAGCCATGCCTGCCCGCGTTCGGAACGGTCCTGCGCTGATGGGCTCGGGTGCATAAGCCTTTTCGTGGGGCGTAGGAAGTTGGTCGTTCCGTCCCCGCCGGGCCGTCTGGGCGCCCTGGCGCAGGCCTGCACAGACCGGGAGACGGCAAACACCCCGGGCAGGTGCCGTGTAGCAGGCCACGGCTTCAGCCGTGGTACCGCGAGCCCCGTGTAGCAGGCCACGGCTTCAGCCGTGGTACCGCGAGCCCCCCACCCCGTCCCCTCCCCCCGCGGGCAAGGTCCAGGTTTGGCCGAAGGCGACCACACCGCGGGGGGAGGGGCAGGGGAGGGGGTCCCGAAAACCACCGCTGAAGCGGTGGCCTGTTACACGACCGGAACATGGGAATCGGTCGGCCCCTTGGGGTTGGGCCGAACAAGGGCACCCAGAGGGTTTCCACCAAAACGCTGATGCACCCGATGGGCTTTCGCAATTGACGGAATTGCCGGTTGCCCATAGGATTAGGGGTTCATGACTTGTCCGGTCCTCGCAACCCCTGTTATGGAAGGAAAACGGCATGGCGGAGCACTCGGTCAGTCCGTCCGGTGAGAAGTTCCCCCTCCCGCAGAAGGCGGAGTACGCCGCGGAGCTCAAGCACGTGGAGGCGCTCGTCGAGGCCGCCCGCAAGGAGGGCAAGGAGATCGTCGTCGTCATGGGCGTGGGTTTCGTCGGGGCGGTGATGGCCGCCATCATCGCCGACACGGTCGATAAAAAGACCGGCAAGTGCTCCAAGTTCGTCATCGGCTGCCAGCGGCCCAGCACGCGGAGCTACTGGAAGATCCCGCTGCTGAACCGGGGCGAGTCGCCGGTAAAGGCCGAGGACCCCGAGGTCGATCCGATGATCGCCCGGTGCGTCAGCCAGAAGAAGACGCTCATCGCCACGTACAACCCCGACTGCCTGAAGCTGGCCGACTGCGTCGTCGTGGACGTGCAGTGCGACTACACCAAGCACGCCCTGGGGAACATGAAGGACGGTGAGGCCGAGATGTCCGCCCTGGAGGCGACGATGAAGACCATCGGGGAGAAGATCGCCCCGAAATGCCTGGTGCTCATCGAGACGACGGTCGCCCCTGGCACGACGGAGTTCGTGGCCTACCCGATCATGAAGCGCGCGTTCGCCGCGCGTGGCATCGACTCCCCGCCGCTGCTGGCGCACAGCTTCGAGCGCGTCATGCCCGGCAGGGAGTACGTCAGCAGCATCCGCGACTTCTGGCGGGTGTGCTCCGGCTGCAACGCGGAGGCGCGCGAGCGGGTGGTCAAGTTCCTCAAGGAGGTGCTGAACACCGAGAAGTTCCCGCTGACGGTGATGGACCGGCCGATCGAGAGCGAGACGACCAAGATCGTCGAGAACTCCTACCGGGCGACGATCCTGGCGTTCCTGAACGAGTGGAGCCTGTTCGCCGAGCGGAACGGGGTGGACCTCATCAAGGTCATCGGGGCGATCAAGATGCGCCCGACGCACAGCAACATCATCTTTCCGGGTCCGGGCATCGGCGGATACTGCCTGCCCAAGGACGGCGGGCTGGGGTACTGGGCCTACAAGCACATCCTGGGCTTCGAGGACGGCGACAGCGTCTTCAAGATGAGCACGACGGCCATCGACGTGAACGACACCCGCGGGCTGCACGCGGCGGAACTGACCCGCGACGCCCTGCGGAACATGGGCAGGTACATCGCCGGGGCGAACGTGCTGCTGGCGGGGGCGAGCTACCGCGAGGACGTGGGCGACACGCGGTACAGCGGCTCGGAGCTGGTCGTACGCAAGCTCACGGAGATGGGCGCCGACATCCGCGTTCACGACCCGTACCTGGATCACTGGTACGAACTGGAAAGCCAGGACACCTACCCCGCCCCGGGGCATTCCTGGGCGCGGTTCTTCCACCACCAGGAGGACCTGGTCAACATCCGCGTGCAGAAGGACCTGCCCGCCGCCCTGAAAGGGGCCGAGGCGCTCATCCTGGCCGTCCGGCACAAGCCGTACCTGGAACTCGACCCCGACGACGTGGTGAAGTGGGCGGGCGCGCCCCTCGCGGTCATCGACTGCTTCGGCATCCTGAGCGACGACAAGATCCGCCGGTACTTCGAGCTCGGCTGCGAGGTCAAGGCCCTCGGCCGCGGGCACATCCAGCGGATCAAGGAAGAGGTGCGGGCGAGGAGGAAGTAGGCTCGACCCCGGGCGACCCGCGTACTTGGCCTTGTGTCGGGGACGCCCGTTGAAGGCACAGCATGAAGATCGTAGAGGAAGACGGAGGGGCGCAAGGCGGAGAAGGATCGTCCCGCCCAAGCTCCGGTTCCTCGGCGGGCAGGCTCCACCCGGACGTCCTACCGGGCAGCTTCTCCGAGGGAATTCCTGCCCTGGATCTCGCCGCCGCTCCCGGGGAGGCAGGGCCGTGCAAAGTAAGCGGGCCTGGCACGGGCGATAGGTGTATGATATAGGCGACCGGCAGGGGCATGGGCGACCCGCACCGCCGGCCAGGAAGGACGAGGCAGTCATGGACCGAGAGGCACTGCTGAAACGCATATCCGTGGACCCGAACGTGTGCTTTGGTCGGCCGTGCATCCGGGGGACACGGATTTGGGTGTCGCTGATCGTGGACAACCTGGCCGAAGGGGTCCGCGAGGCGGAATTGCTGAAGGCGTATCCGCAACTTAAGCCGGAGGACATTCGGGCGGCCCTGTGTTACGCCGCCGAGATGACCAAGGAGCGCGTCATTCCCGTCGCGACGGAGAGCGCCTGACCATGCGGTTCAAACTCGACGAGAACCTGGACCTCCGGTTGGCGCCCCTGCTGGTCGAGGGCGGACACGACGTGGAGACGGTGCTCTCGGAGGGACTGTCGGGCAGGAGCGACGAGGTGGTCTATCAGGTCTGCCTCCAAGAGGCCCGGACGCGGTCATACGCGAGGGCAGTCACGGGACGCGGCCGGCCGCCGCGAGAACAGATAAGAAGGAGCGACGGATGATGAGACCCACGTGGCAGGAAAGGCCGCTGTCATCAGGCATCGTCTGGCTGGTCGTGGCGGCGCTCGTCAGCGTCCCCGCCTTTGCCGACGTGCTCGTGACGAAGAGCGGAGCGAAGTACGAAGGCACGGTCACCGACGAAGGCGACAATTACGTGCTTGTCGGCGCAAATGGGGCCGTGATGACCTGGCCCAAGGGCGTGGTGAAGGAGGTCATCAAGGGGCAAGGACTCACCCCCAGGACCTCTCCGGCCACGCGCGACGCCAACGCGGCCGGCCCGCCTGGAACAGTCGATGTCACCAGCGCCCCCGCGCCCGAGCCGCCGGTGGGGCTGTTCCCCATTCAGCAGGACGGGAAATGGGGGTTCATCAACAGGACCGGGGAGGTGGTCATCAAGCCGCGTTTCGACGGTGTTATCGGCTTCTCGGACGGGCTCGCGGCGGCGACCGTTGACAAGAAGATGCGGTACATAGACAAGACCGGGAAGGAGGTCTTGCAGGCCCATGAGTTCGAGTCCGCGTCTGCCTTTCAGGAAGGGATGGCGGCGGTGGCAGTGCTGAAAGACGGCGTCAAGACGTGGGGGTTCATTGACAAGGAGGGCAAGACCGCCGTCAAGCCGAAGTTCTCCTACGTTTGGGGGTTCCGTGAAGGACTGGCAGCCGTGTTTGTGGGGGGCGAATGGGGCTACGTCAACAAGAGCGGCAACCTTGTCATCCCCGCGAGATTCCGGGACGCCGGGGATTTCTCGGAAGGGCTGGCACGCGTGAATCTCGGAGAGGATTGGGGATACATCGGCAAGAAGGGCGAGTTCGCCATTGCGGCGAAGTTCGCCGGCGCGGGCGACTTCTCCGGCGGATTGGCGCCGGTGCAGATCGGCACGAAAGGCTGGGGATATATCGACAAGACGGGGAAGACGGTGATCCCCCCGCAATACGGCTATGCCGACAAGTTCTCAGACGGCCTGGCGCGGATAACCGTGGACGTGCAGATGTCCGGTAAAGTCGAGGTCAACGGCCGACCCATCTTGACTGTCATGGGGAAGGACGGATACATCGACACCACGGGTAAGTCTGTCATCGACCCCCAATTCCAGTTCGCCGGCGCGTTCTCCGAGGGTCTGGCACGGGTGATGATCGACGGCAAGTACGGATACATCGACAAATCCGGGAAGGTCGTCGTCAAGCCGCCATTCAACCGGGCGGCAGGAGACTTCTCGCAGGGGCTCGCGCAGGTCACGATCGGAGACAAGTCCGGGTACATCGACAAGACCGGCAACTGGATCTGGAAGCCGACCAAGTAGGTCCTGACAGGGAGTACCGAAGATGGGGCAGAAGACGCCCGGCGGCGCAACCCCGGCAAGAGCAGGTACCGGACATTCGGGGCCGCATCGGCGGCTATCGAAGGGCCGCCGGTTGCTCCTGGCGCTCATTGCGACGGCGGCGATTCCGGCCTCCTCGCCCGCGCTGCACGCCGAAGGCACACGAACCGACAGATCGCCCGCCTCGCAGGTCAGCCCCTCTTCGCTCTCGACCCGCCCTGTCGCCTCGGCCCCCTCCGCCCGGCCCGGCACGCAGCCGAGCACGCAGCGGACCGCGGCTGCCGACGTCAGCGTCGATCCCCGCGCGGAACTCATGAGCGTTATCTTCCGCCTGGCCGGCAACCCGGAGTACAGCCGGGCCAAGGTGGATTCCTACGCCAAGGATGCGGACAAACACTTCGCGCCTTACAAGGATCACGCGGTCGTAGTCCTGGCACGGAAGCTCCGGGCCACGCGGGGGGTCTCCTACGACGCCCCGATGAGCCTCGTGCCGCACCTGACCGCGCCGCCCGAGCTCAAGGAGAAGGTATCCTTCGAGCCCCGGCCGGAGGGGCTGGACGGCCGCTGGCGGATCGACGAGCTTCGCGAGTTCCTCCAGGAGGCCCGTCGCTTCGCCCAGGACAGCAACTTCGAGGCGTTCCTCAAGGCCCACGGCGAGCTATACGAAACCGCGGTCGAGCGCATGAAGGCGACGATGGCGCGGGAGGGGCATCTGGAGTGGTTCGACGCCTTCTTCGGGCCGGGCAGCAAACCGCGGTTCCGCATCTATCTGAGCATGCTGAACGGCGGAAGCTGCTACGGCGTCCGCCTCGTCGGTGGGAAGGAAACCGAGATGTACTGCATCTTGGGCGTGTGGGACTGTGACGACAAGGGCCGGCCGCGGTTCCTGCGCAGCGTGATGCCCACGGTGGTGCACGAGTTCGCTCACTCGTACGTGAACCCGGCCGTCTCCGCCCGGGCGAAGGACTTCGAGCCGGCCGGGAAGGTCATATTCCCGCAGGTCCAGAAGGCCATGAGCCGCCAGGCCTACGGCAACTGGCAGACGGTGGTGATCGAGTCGGTCGTTCGGGCCGCCGTCGTCCTCTACCGGTCCACCAACGAGGGGATCACTGCCTCCGCCAACGAGATCAGGGACCAGCAAGAACTTGGGTTTATCTGGTGCGGCGACCTTGCCAGGCTCCTGGCGGACTACCAGGGCCATCGCGACAAGTACCCCGCCTTCGATGCCTTCATGCCGCGGATCGTGGAGTTCTTCGACCAGTACGCCCGGGAGAAGCCGTGATCCTCTGCCGCGCCCGGCGCGCCCTTGCCCGGCCTTCCACGCGGTGATATCGTCAGGCCATGACCCCGCGCGAAGTCGTCGCGCGAGCGATCGAGTTCTCCCGACCGGGGGGAGTGCCCCCGAACTCGCCCGCGCAACCGGGTGAATTGACGGGTGCCGGCGCGATCTGTTATACTTCCGGTAGTATAGGAGGTAGGAATTATGCCCAGCGTCAAGACGGCAATCTCGATGCCCGAGTCAACATTCCGAGAGGCGGACCGTTTGGCGAAGAGGATGAGGATTCCTCGAAGCCGCTTCTTTGCCCAAGCGGTGGAGGCCTATGTCCGCCGGTGGAAGGACCGCCAGATCATGCAACGGCTCAATGAAGTGCACAAGGGACCCCCGGACGCGGAAGACAAGGCATTTCTGGAGGCTTCGCACAGGTTGCTGGCCAAGCTGACGGAGCGTGACAGATGGTGATCCATCAGGGGGACGTCTTCTGGGCCGCGTTGGGAGAGCCGCGCGGATCTGAACCGGGCTGCCTGCGCCCCGTGCTCGTCGTTCAGAGCGACCGGTTCAACCTGACGAACATCAACACGGTCGTGGTGTGCGTGTTGACCACCAACTTGGCGCGTGCCCGCGCGCCGGGAAACGTCCTTCTGCCCAAGGGGGAGGCGAACCTGCCCAGGCGGAGCGTTGTCAACGTCTCGCAGTTGTTCACTGTGGACAAGGGCAGCTTCCTCCGGAAGATCGGAATCGTCTCTCGGGCCCGCTTGTGGGAGGTCCTCGGGGGGATTCAGCTACTCCTGGAACCGATGGAGGCGGTATGACCCCGCGCGAGGTTGTCACCAGAGCGGTTGAATTCCGCCGGCCCGACAGGCTCCCCATCAACGGGTACGGGGCGCTCAGCGACGTCACGGGCGTCGGCCCCGAGCTCATCAAGCCTCCCCAGGCACTCAACGACCCGCTGGTGGACCAGTGGCTCTGCCGATGGGAAAAGACCGACCAGCCGAACATGGGCCAGGTCAAGGGCCACCCGCTGGAGGACCTCTGCCGGATGAAAGACCATCCCTGGCCGGACGGCAACGACCCGCGGCGGTACGCCAACGTGCCCAGGCAGCTTCAGGAAATTGCCGCCGATCCGGCCCGCCGGGACAAATACGTCTCCACCGGTATCTTCATGATCCTCTGGGAGCGGATGCACTGCCTGCACGGCTTCGAGAACTGCATGATCGACCTGATGGACGACGCCCCGGCGATCCATGAGCTCGCCGACCGCATCCTGGACTACGACATCGCCGTGGTCCGCAACATGCATCGGGCCGCCGGGAGCGCCATCCAGGGCCTCAGCTTCACCGAGGACTGGGGCACGCAGATCGACCTGCACGTCTCCCCGGAGCTCTGGCGGCGGTTCTTCCTGCCGCGATACAAGAAGCTGTTCAAGGTGGTGCACGAGTGCGGGTGGCACGTGTGGATGCATACCTGCGGCAAGGT
>Ga0315277_10012914_pt1 | contig 10437 bp, 7 predicted proteins | sample YL17G05_15_MG_FD_203695 | JGI IMG/M metagenome (GOLD analysis project Ga0315277, IMG submission 203695) | Sediment microbial communities from Yellowstone Lake, YNP, Wyoming, USA - YL17G05_15 | ecosystem: Environmental > Aquatic > Freshwater > Lake > Sediment | place: USA: Wyoming | collected...
AGTTGAGGTGAAACTGTTCATGGACGGGGCATACTACTTCGTCTACGAAAAAGGCATGGTCTTCCGGCTCACCAAAATCGACCTCAAAACCGAAGAAACCGAAAAACACAAAACGCAACAATCTCTTGAATTATAAAAAACATTTTTTTAAAACCCGTACAACGCAGAGACCAAAACAAGACAAAACGCAAATGTTCAAAAAAAGAAGAACAAGTTCAGTTTATAACGGTTTATTTTTTACAAGCTAGCTAGCTATCTAGCTAGCCATATCATAGAAAACAAATAAATCAAACACATTTAAGAAATAACATTAACCGTTACAGTGGCTTTGACCTGAAGTCTGCCAAATGTCTTGTTGTTGCCACTGAAACATGAATACTATAGGATTGGATGCGATTCGACGAAGTTCTTCCGTCATTTGGTCCTGACTGGATGATCCAGTGTACAACTAAAAATAATAAAGATAAAGAAAACTCGAGAGTGAAGGATTTCCTTTCTATTTTACTCTGTTCGATTGAGTGTTACACGTATTTTTGGCAGGTGCGGCAATACCAGCGATTGTACTGTTGTATCAGCTCGAGTGGTTGGTTGCATGTGGGGCATCGGGGGGTTTGTGCTTGGGGTTGTGGAGGAGGTGAAGGGGCATATGTTGGAGCAGGGGTTGGAACATACGTGGTTGTAGGAGGCGGCAGGGGTCCCTTGGCAATCAATCCGTAAACGAGGTAAACAAATCCGACAAATGACAATATGCTTCCGATGTAATACAGAATTTCGTCCACCTCAAGGGGAAGTTCCGTGAGATAGTACATTATGTCTGCGTATCCGAAACCGCCGATGATTGCACCGACTACGAAAATACTGCTCCGCGTTTTACTGCTTCGCTTCTCATAATTTTTCCGCTGCTGCTAATTTGGTTTATAATCTATTTATGTTTTGTCTGCATGCTTACCTTTTTCTTATAAAAGTCGCAAATCAACTATGAAAAAAGGCTAAAACCATTGCTAACCTAGACTTAAGGGATACGCCATAAGCCATCCTTGTTTTTTTAATAAAAATTGTTATTTCCATCTTTTCGTCTAAACTGATAAATCATTTTTCAGGTAGATTCAATGAATTCTAAGTCAGTTCCATCGTCATCATTATTTCGTCCACGTATTTGCCGTCCTTGAATATTTCCTTAGGTATTCTCCCAGTTTCTCTGAAGCCTACCTTCTCGTAAACGTGTTTGGCTCTCGGGTTCGACGAGAAAACGCTTAATCTAAGCACTTTCAGCCCGATCTCTCTCGCGTGCGAAATTAAGGTTCCAAGCATTTCAGTGCCGATTCCGACGTCTCTGTAGCCAGCTTTTATGGCGATGCCGATTTCGCCCACATGCCCAGAGTATCCGCTTTTTTGGCTTAGCTCAGAATTGGCGACAACTTTGCCGTCGACCTCCGCCACCAATGCGAACAGATGATCGTTCTCCAAATTCGCCAACAGGCGCCCCAACCACTCCGCCTCTTCCTGCCTCGTAGCCTTCTCGGACTTCCCAATGTCGGCGCTTTCGTCAACGAGCGAGTTGATGAACCCTAAAAGGTCGTCGAGGTCCTCCCACTTCGGAGTCCTGAGAAAAACATTACGTCCATCCTTAGCGACGAACTGTCTGACGATTTTGCCTGTCTTCATGCGCTTCCGCCATCAATTAACCTAAAGGAATTGCTTGTAGACAATAAAAGATTAGCGTCGCCGAACAACAATACAAAATTTTGGCATTCAACGCCCATTACCCGTTAAAGCGACAAAATAGTTATATATACGGAGTTTTCTATTTCACCGCCGAGGGGAGCCGGGTTCGACCTGGCTGAGAGGACGGTTGAATGGACCGTTGACCCTTTGAACCTGATCCAGACAATGCTGGCGGAGGGAAAAAAGAATGAGTAAGACATCAACGAACGTTAAGGTTCTAACGGAAGGGGCAGTCGTAGTAGCACTGACCGTGATTATTAAGGAATTTTTGCCACACTACAGTCTTCCACAAGGCGGCTCCGTAAGCTTCGCAGGCATGGTGCCCATCATCTGGTTCGCGTTAAGACGAGGTCCACGGGCAGGAGTTGAAGCTGGAGCAGTCTACGGGCTGGTTGACATGGCTATAGGCGGATACATCGTTGACCCAGTGCAAGCTATCATCGACTATCCGTTAGCCTTCGGAGCTTTAGGTTTAGCTGGTTTGTTCCGTAAGTATCCGTTAGTCGGCGTTACTGTAGCAATCTTCGGAAGATTCTTAGCGCACTTCACATCAGGCGTGTGGTTCTTTTGGATATACGCGCCTGAAGGCACGAACCCTATCGTCTACTCAGCAATCTATAACGGCAGCTACCTGCTCGTGGAACTCGTAATAAGCGCCATCATCATCTTCATTTTGGACAAAAGGCAGCTACTCAAAATATACCTGTAAACTGCCATTTTTCGTAGCCACCTTTGTGTCAAGTGAAGATTCGGGAAAACTCAATAAGCATATAACTGCCCCTTGTAGAGGATTTTATTATAGAGTCGAACATGAAGGGTGGAAACAGCCTTTCGTCTTGCACGTAGTTTCCTCGTCCTCGTAATTGCGATATTAACCTTAGCTGTAATCCCAGCTAGCCACATCCAAACTTTGTATGCCGTTGCCCCAGCAGAGGTTACAGGAGTAGTAATGGACGAAGAGGGTCATCCGCTTGCAGGGGCAAACGTTTCGCTCCTGAATCGTAACAATGTCTTAAGAACGTCAACTTTGACGGATTCATCTGGAAGATTCCGCATGGACGTTTACGAGTTTGGCACATTCACCGTTGTCGTCTTATGCGATCTGCAGCAGACTCCTGGAATGGACTACGTTCCTGAAACGTGGGAAGTGACGCTTTCGTCCGGCTCATCAATGTCGAAGCAGTTCAACCTCAGAAAGGGCGCCACAATCTACATGCAGGGCGAAGTGAGGAACGTTGAAAGTAGAAGTCCATCTGAGGAAGTTTCTTTCTATATTCAAGAACCGACATCCGAAGAAACAATCAGTCCCATAACATGGGAAGAAGAATCCTCAGATTATTATTATGGTATCACAATGACTCTTATGTCCGCTGTGCGTTGGGATTATGGGGTACTCGGGGCTTTAGGCTTTGACGAAAGGTACGTCATTGTCCCAGCGAACGTCGATGTCCAAATCATCGTCATAGCAGCATTCGAAGGCGAAGACCCGTTCACTGGCGCCCAAAAAAACTTCATCTACGAATTCTGGGTGGAAGGGAAGGCTGGCTTTTTCAAGCTGTCTCAGGGCGATTTCCTTCTTTTCAACTTGGAGGAAACCGTCATTCTCTCGAACATTGAGACTGTAAAAAGCTTAATGGGGGCAACGTTCTATCAGCTTGAGGACTGTTTAGACGCGGGTTTCTTGGTCAATGTAGAAAGGCGAGAACTCCTAAATTCATACGCGTCCGTCAGCGAAGCGACGCTCCTGTTAAACAAGGAATCCTACGCGGAATCCTTCGCCAAGACACGACACGCCTACCTCACAGTCATCAAAACTAAAAATTTCCTTCAAGGACTGACAGAGACAAGCCTGCAATCAGCTATAGCCTTGCTGTTTCTTTTTTCGTTCGTCGCTGTGGCTGCCTCTTACCTTATTTCAGAAAAGAAAAGCAATCTACAGATACTTACTAGAAAAAGGAGCCTCGAGTTACCGATTACCACACTTATTGGACTAGCTTTTTACACGCTACTTGTCGGGTTCTTCTACTACATTTTCCCAGGGTGCCACCTTGTTTCGCAGCTCAAATTCTTCTCAATCACGGTTCTCGCCCTGATAATCGGGCAAGCCGCCATAATCATTCCGCCAAAACTGCGACGAGAAAAACCCAGTGAATACCGTTCAATCCAAATCAAAAGCGCACTCATCACAGCCTTCTCTTTGAGCAGCCGCAACCTCAGAAGAAGGAGACTGCGTACCACACTCAGTCTCGTTAACATCATGGTGCTGGTCTTCGGCTTCATAACGTTGACCTCGATTTCGCCCGGATACGGACTGGTGATGCGGCAGTTGACCCCCGTTTACTCCGTTGACGCCGTTCTGGTCAGGGACGAATCAGGAGGAGAGATGCTTCCTTTTGTTACGCTTTCAGACTCCTTCATAAAATGGCTGGAAACACAGCCTAACGTTACCGCAGTTTCGAAAAAAGCCGAGAACGAACCAGTCTACCTAATGTTTCCGGAAAACGAACTGACCGCAGCCTCTGGGGATAGCATCGCAATCTTCGGCGTTCTAGGCATAGTTCCGAGCCTCGAAGCCAATCTGACGAATTTCGACGACGTACTCGTTGAGGGCAGCTATCTGGAGGACAACGACCTTCGAGGCATACTCGTATCCAACTCTACCAGGGAAGACTTAGGCGTCCACGTTGGAGACAAGGTCTACATTTTCAACCAAGAATTCGTCATCCGAGGATTCTTCGACCCGGAAGAACTGAGTAACCTTCGGGACGTTGACGGTTCGCTGATGGTTCCCTACGGCATCGAACCCTTTACTGGCAGTCTCACCCCACTCAACGCGGAAGTAGTCGTCGTGCTAACATATGAGAGAGCCGTTTCTTTGCAGCAAGCGTCCGCATCGCGAGTAATACTGCAGCTGAAAAGCCCCGAGGACTGTGAAGCCATAGGCCAAGTTGTCGCCTTGACCTATGAGTACAAGGTCTACGTGTCCCATCCCGGTTCGCTTGTCAGGGAAGAAATGGGAGGATACGTGGAAGAAAAGGGGATGGCGATGGTTCCGCTTCTAATGTCGCTCGTTATTTTCAACATCGCCGTGTCCATGATAGGCTCGGTCAAGGAAAGAAAAGACGAGATAGCCTCTCTCTCAGCGATTGGGCTGAACCCGACTCACATCGCAACGCTTTTCGTCGCCGAAGCCGCGATAATCGGCATCATCGGAGGAGGCTTAGGCTACCTATCAGGAATCTCTGGATACCGCTTGGCGTCAAGTTCGATATTGGGCGCTCTCGAAGTCAGAGAAAAAGCGTCAGCCGAATGGGGGTTGGCAGCCATAATTCTTTCAGTGACCACGGCGATACTGGCCGCATTATTCCCGTCCTTGAGGGCGTCCACAATGGTTACTCCGTCGCTTCTGCGGAAGTGGCGGATTAGACAAAGCGAGAGACCACAGAAAATCGGCCAACCCTACGTCGTTGATTTGCCTCTCAAACTGATGCCCCGCGAAGTTGACTCGTTCACGGGCTTCGTCATAAACAGAATGCAGGAGTACACAAGAACCACAATCGGCAAAATCAGGCTGGAAGAAGAAACGTCCGAAAAGGGCGTGCTTAAGAAAATAGGCTTTGAGTATTTCATCGTAAAGGGCGGCAAAACGGACAATGAACTTGTGATTCAACCTGAGGATGGACCGCAGCTCGGTCTCGTTCTTTACTGTATTCCAGCTTTGCCTACGCAATTGGACGAAGCAGTTCACGAAACAGCGTCTTTCGTGAGAAAAGTCCTTTTCGAATGGAACGCCATGACGTTCGAGGTGGCAGCGCCCTATGACCCGTCCCTTAGCCAGCTCTACAACTTGGTAAACTCTTACAACCCGACGACCCTATACATCGTTGCGACCCAACTTGACGTAGAAACGAGACTCGAAACCCTAAAACAAGCGCTCGTAACAAAAGGCATCCGCATACCAAGGTTCATCATTTCGCAGGTAGACCCATTCGACATAAAAAAAATCATGAAGGTTGCTGAAGAAGTCGTCTCAAGGGCGGATGTGATATGCGTCTCGGGAGAACCGCCTGCAATACTCTCAGCCTTAGCCACCTACGCGGCGAGGCAGAAAAAAATCGCATGCTACGTGGTTGACAGGCGACCGATAGAGGCACGAATGAAGAATCCGTTTCAGGACCTGAAAATAGAAAACGTGACGTAAAGAAAGCTTTATAGTAATTTGGAGGAAATATGTGAAATGAAACATGAACTGAGAAGGAATATAGTGATGAAAAACTTCGCTAAAAACAAACACTTTCGCACCATATTTTGCAGTTGGGCGTTAGTTTTTTTGGTTCTCGCCATTCAGCCATTTGAGTTGTGCACTGCCCAACTATCAACCGAAATTGAATGCCCAGACTATTGGCAGGTTACCTACCCAGACAAAGTGGTGTCTTTTGTGCTCACAGTAACGAACCCAAGCTACTACTACGACAACTTCATACTGGAAATCGGCAACCCGCCTCTTCCTGAAGGATGGAGGGCGGATTTCTACTCAGAAAGTAAGAAGGTCAAAGGCGTCGGCATAGAAGGATTGTCGTCCACAACTCTCACGCTGAAGGTTACGGTGCCAGAAGACGCTTTTCCCAGCGATTACGAGTTCGCTGTGTACGCGAATGGTCTGCATTCAGAAGCACACTGTTTATTGACTGTGACTGTTGAGAGTGAGCCAATTATCGAATACGAAGTTGACGTTTACTGCTCAAACGATTGGCTGGTAACATATCCGGGGAACAATTTGACGTTCAACCTACGCGTAACAAACAACGCTCCCTACCGTGACAACTATCTGTTGAACATCGATAATCCTGAGTTGCCTACAAACTGGACAGCAATCTTCACAGTTGAAGAGAACAAAGTTCGCTCGTTAAGCTTGGCTTCAGGAGAGTCCGTCAACCTCGTTTTGGTGGTAAATGTCCCAAAGGGCATCGCGTACAGAGATTACCAGTTCAGAGTAAACATTAACGGCGACTACGCCTCGACGTCGCAAGGATTAACGGTAACGGTCGAACGGGTGCCACGAAAGATAAGCCTAGAATGCCCAATAGAGGTCCAGTCGGTTCTCACTGGCCAAGACACGTATTTCCCGATAAAAGTCGTGAACGAAGGGTCCCAAACCGAAAACATTTTTCTGACTTTGACAAGGACCTCCGCAATAATGATTTGGGACATCACCTTTTCCGTAAGCCAGTTGACGCTTGCTCCTGGCGAGTCTGCTTGGGTAAGGCTGATTGTGAAGTCGCCGGGCATCGTGGATCAAGGCGACTACACCATTGAGCTGGAAGCCCAAACTGAGGATGGAGAGCTCACGGTTCCCCTTCACGTGGTCACAAACATTGTTGGCAGCTACCTCATGGAAATCGTGGACATAGCGCCTGTTAACCCGCAACTCTACCAAGGAGAAAAAATAAACGTCGTGATCAGAGTGCGAAACGCTGGTCAGTCACCAGTCACTGGGTTAAGATTGATTGTGAACTCGACGGGCTTGTCGAACATTCTCGTAACGCCAATGGACGTCACGTTCCTTGAAGCCATGACCTACGTGGGTTTCACCCTCCGCGTCTCTGCGGATCCCAATCAGACCCCGGGAGACTACGTTATCCAAGTTCAGGCGCAAGGCAACGAGATCGACACCAGCATAAGGGAGTTCACGGTTTCGGTTGCGTCCCAGATTCCGTGGACGACAATCATCATCGCCGTCGCGGTCGTCGCAACAGCAGTCGTGGTGCTCATCATCCAAAGTCTAATTAAAAGGGCAGGAGTCCAAGTCAAAATACGGAAATAGTCATCATTTCAATATTATTGAAAAGCTCCCCCAGTTTTCGAAATAATAATTCTTCATTCATTGAAATATTTGAACTTACTCGAAGAATTCCCACACTTCTACTTTTGCTTCATGAAAAAAAGTGTATGTCTCTGTTATTCATGCACAAATTTACTTAAGCTGTCTGAAAGCTGTAAAACGTTAACAGCTAGCCCTAAGAAGGTGATTCTTGTTTGCCCGAAGAGGAAAGTATAGTGGATTACGCCTCGGTTTTCCAAGACAAAGAAATAGACGACAACAAAGCCAAAGACGTAGGCGAAAAGCTCAGCGGACTTCTCAGAGTCATAACCGAAGACGCTAGGCAACTAAGCGAATACTTGAACGCCGAGTCAGGCATGGTCAACCAGATATGTGGCTACCTAAGCAAAATTCTGTCAGAATTAGACCTGTCCGTTGTGTTGCCGCAGAAAACAGTTCCTGAACTTGACAAAGCCAAGGAGCTGATTCTCAACACTCAGTGCCACCTCATCGTCGTGCAGAAAGACGGCAAGGTTGAATCCAAATCATTGGAGAAATACCCGCCTGAAACCATCCTGATGGTTGTGTGGGCTCTGATACCTAGACTCAGAGAAGAAGTCAGCCTATACATGAAACGGGTCAGCGTCCGCCTCAACTTCCTCGAAATGGTCAACGAGGAACTGAAGAACATTCAGAGACCCTTCGAAACCCATGACGAGAAACCCATCGGAGACTTCCAAGAGGACAAGGTCAAGAAGGTTCTCATCCCCCAGCAATGATCAACAGTCTCGATAGCCAACCATTGTCGACGCAAGCCCTGGGCTTCAGTCAGGGATGTGTGGATTGAACAAGGTTTTCCCAGTTGAGATCCGTAACTTCCGCTCGTTAGGCGACATAGGAACCTACGTCGACAAGGAAATCACGTGGTACGAAGGATTTCTCAAAGACTACAACGAAAACCTTGGCGTACTTTTAAGAGAACAAGGAGGCAACCCTGAAGAACTGGAGAAACAGCTCCGCGAAAAAGGGCTAGCGAAACAAGCCAGCAGCAAGAAAGGGGGCAAAAAGAAAGGAGCATCTGGTTCAGATGAGTGGTTCAACTATAAGGGGCTCATGGTATCAGCGGAGAAACAGTGCAAAGCCGAAATTTTCTTCGAAGCAGTAGACAAGTTCAAAACAAGCCTTGAACGGCTTAAGGAAACAAAAAATATGCTCGAAGAACTCCAGAAAATCGGCTTAGGTTCAGACATAGCCTACTCAGTGTATTTTGCTGAGGGAGTTCCCGAAAAAATAATCATAGAACCTTCGGGGAAGGTTCCGTCCAAGTTCAAGTTGAACATGTTTTTGTCCACGTCCATGGAATCTATTGCTGCAATGCAGGAGACTCTGAAACAACAGGAAAATGCCTTAAAAGAAGCCGAAAAGCCAGCTGAGGAGAAGTCAGACAGCAACAAAGAAGCCCCTGCAAACGCTCAACCAGAACAACCGAAGCCTGAAAACAAATAGGAAGTAATGGGCAATTTACAGTGATAGAAAAAGAATGTCGATTCGTTAAGTCACATCACGAAGTATATTGGAAGAAAGTTTCTGAGAATTTTTTCATGAGCTCGTAAGGCGTCCTGACCACACAGTATACCGGGAAAAAGTCCTTTACTCTATTGCTGTCAATTCCGATCCCGATTATGTTTATACCCCTTCTCATGGTCACAGCAACCTCTTCTTTAGTGTCTTCGACAACGCCTTTATACCCCGTAGGATAGCCGTCAGAAACGACTATTAAGATTTTTTCCTCCTCAAGTTGCCTTCTTAACGTTTGCGTAGTTATTTTTATGGCATCAGGCAAATAGGTCATGCCGCTGTGTTCAATTCCGCCTATTCTCGAAGAAACGGTTCTTCCGTGGTTCTCGTTGAAATCCTTTATTACGTAGAACTTGTCGCCGAAGGCAAAAATGCCTAAGGAACGGTTGTCGTGAAACAGCTTCCGTGAAACTTCCGTTAAACACAAAACAACGTCTTTAACCTCGCCTGCGAACTGTCGTAGACTAAGGCTCACGTCAACAAGTATTGCCCACGTTTGCCCTCGGTCTCGCAGGGTGTCCTCCATGAAAATGTCAGTTCGCTTACTTTTGCTGGCAACTACTTGTATGGCTTCTTGGATGTCAATGAATCCTGCGTCTCGCCTAAAATCGTCGCCTGTTAAGTTATAAAAGGTTGCAAGCCTGTTTGTAATGCGCCTTATAGTCTTCGAATGGCTTATCTTACGCCGTAGGAACTCGGCATAGTCTTCTTCTGGAAATCTAAAATCCTTAAACCGTGTTCCTTCGCCTGCAAGCCTATATTTTTCTAGGATTTTCTCTGCTTTCCCTTCCTTTGTAGCCCAATCCATGATGTTTTGTGCTGCATCATTCTGCAACGAATTCATTTTAAGATCGATCTTAATATCTAATCTGTGAATCATCTCGTCCAAAACAGCCTTTACCTCATCTTGAGAAGGCGCCTTTGCATTGCTGCTAAAAACGGAAGTCCTAGTCGGATGATTCATGTACAGGAAGGAAGGAACCTCTGGAATGATGTTGGACGCTTTCAGAAGGCTGCTGTAAACTTCAGAAAAAACTTTTGTTTTAAGGTCATCGTTTACAGTCTTGAATTCGACTTTTTCGCCATTTGCTTGGTTCTTTTGTTCAGTGTAGGCTTTAACCGTTTCATTCTCTAACACTTTAAGCATTTCAACTATGTTTTTTGCGTCTCTAAGCTTCTCTTCAGACAATGATCCTTTGATCATCCCCGTCTTGTAAAAGGAAAGCGCGGAGACAGCCAATCTTACTGCTTCGTTTCGGATCAGCTGAGCTGGCTTAAGCAGCAGGTACGAGATGGCGTCAGCAAGCATAATC
>Ga0315277_10012915_pt1 | contig 10437 bp, 9 predicted proteins | sample YL17G05_15_MG_FD_203695 | JGI IMG/M metagenome (GOLD analysis project Ga0315277, IMG submission 203695) | Sediment microbial communities from Yellowstone Lake, YNP, Wyoming, USA - YL17G05_15 | ecosystem: Environmental > Aquatic > Freshwater > Lake > Sediment | place: USA: Wyoming | collected...
CGGGCGGATTGCTGGTAGACTGGTCCCCATGGCCGGAGGGCTTTCGCCCAGAGAACTGGACCCGATATCCCCGCAAACACCGTCCCTCACGGCAGCGGCTGGCCGCATGAAAACAAGACGAGTGGTGTTGATTCTGGCGGTGCTCGCACTGCTGGGCGGGCTCGCGCTGGGTTTGCTCGGGCGGCGCCTCCGACCGTATGCCTCGGTGGCTCGCAAGGTCCCTTGGCTGTTCACTTCACGTGATCCGGGGTGCTCGTTTGCCCAGGGCGGAAGAGCCATCTGGGCCAGCGTGTTTGACCGGCAGCCTGCGGTGAATCGCATGCGCCTCCTGGAGCGGGATGCCGGCGGTCCTGAACTCTGGGAGACGCCGCGAGGACGCTTTTGGATACCGAAAGGCAATGCGTGGAGCCTGGCGTACCTGCTCATGCAATGGGACCACAGGGTAAAGAGCGAACGGGAGCGAGGCGTCAGAAGCGGGGACATCGTGTTGGACTGCGGAGCGAACGTGGGCACTTATACCCGGGAGCTGCTTGCGGATGGCGCCAAGCTGGTGGTCGCCATTGAACCGGCCCCCGAGAACCTGGAGTGTCTGCGGCGGACTTTTGCCAGCGAGATCGCAGATGGGCGGGTCATCCTCTGCCCCAAGGGGGTGTGGGACCGGGAGGAGAACCGCGTGATGAGCCTGAACCCGGGAAGCTCCCTCAGCGATAGCGTCGTTGTCAGAAACAAAGACAGCCGGCAGGAGACCACGGTCTCGCTGACGACCATTGACCAACTGGTAGCCGAGCTTCGGCTGCCGCGGGTGGATTTCATCAAGATGGACATCGAAGGGGCGGAGCAGCGCGCCCTGGCCGGGGCTGGTGAGACGCTGTCCAGGTTCAAGCCGCGCCTGGCGATTTCAGGCTATCATCTGCCCGACGACAGCGTTAGAATTCCTGCCATAGTCCGGCAGGCGCAGCCCGGCTATCAACTCGAGCGTTGCGAGTGTGCTGTCAAGAGCAATCGCATTGGTCCCGAGACGTTGTTCTTTCGCTAGCCCGACCAGGCCTATGGGGGAGACCCCTTGGGGGCGTAGGGCCGCAGCCAGCGTGGAAATCGATCGGCTTCCAGCAGCCAGATACTGCGAGAACGGAAGTAGCTGAGCAGGGCAGCGTTGTCCTCCATATCTCGGGCCCAGACCACGGGCGACCCGTCAATGTCCGCCCGGTTGTAAACCCACTCGTTGTGCGGGTTGTGGTCGCTGGTATAGCGGACAATGACCACATGCTGACCGCCGGTCCGGCTGAGCTGGGACTGGAGCCGCTGCCGGTCGGTCGCCCAGTCTCGTGGGGAAGGCAGCTCGAGGAAGCGCTGGCCGGCGCGCTGGAGCGGCACGCTGAGAGTCAGAAGGAGCAGGCTCCAGAAAGCGAGCTGCCCCACTTGCCGGCCGAACGCACGCACCGTGCGGAGGTGGCGCAAGTACTGCACCTGGAGGGCCAGTAGAATACCGGTCACGGGGGCCAGGTAGTGCGGGCGCATCGCAGTCTGCAAGGCGTAGCCGGTCGCACTGGCAAGCAAGATCGCAAGCAGGGGACGGAAGCGCCGGTCCCTGACCACCCACAGGCCGAAAACCAGCAGCCCTGCCAGGGATCCGCCGGAGAAAAAAAGCGTCAGGGATGGTCCGAGCTTCTCGCGGAGCTTCTGCCCGATCGTCCCTCTCTCCCGGCGCAGTACAGTGAATATCCTCCCGATCTCGGCATGCCGGTAGGAAGGCACGGGGCGCTCGGATTGCCAGACGAATTGGCGCCGATAGTCATACTGCTTCAACTGCTCGCCGTAAGGCATGCGTGTCGGACTGCCGGTGGTTCGCCAGAAATAGAAGGCCATCGCGGCCACCGCCGGAACCAGAATGCAGGCGGCAGGAAGAGCGACCTTCCTCAGAAGGGCGGAGATGGAAGGCCCGCGCCTGCGCGCCATCCGGAACGCTGCCACCGCCAGGCATGCCAGGCTGAACACCAGGCCTTCATAAGGGCGGCTGTTGGCCAGGATGGCCAGCCCGCAGGCTGCCAGCATGGCGTGGCGGACTTGCGGGGACCTTCCCAGACGCGGAAGATATCCGGCCAGCAGGGCGCCTCCGGTTGCGGCGACCGCGCCTCCCCAGTAACTGGCGCTCCAATAGCTGAAGGCGCTGAAACATGCCGCCAGCATGCCGCCTATCAAGGCCCAGCGGCGCGGCAGCCACCCCAGGAGCATCCAGGCCACCGCGGCGCACATGGCGATATTGCTGAGCAGCACGCCGTACCAGGGATGTCCCAAAAGCCCCTGCCCTGCGGCCAGGGCCAAACCCTGGGCTGGCGGGTAGATCGATACATAGGAAGGCTTGTGGATCACGTGCAGCGTTTCCAGGAAGATCCACATCGGATGTGTCGGGTTGGTCAGGCGGCCAGAGGCAAAAGTGTCCGCCGCCAGCAGGTAGCTGAACTCGTCATGAACCCGCGGCACCGGGAGGCCCTCGAGCCGCAGGCTGAGAAGGCCCAGTAGAAGACATGCGGCCGCGGGCAGAAGCACCACCTGCGCAGGGCGGGCGGCCAGGTTGTCCCAAAAACGCTCGCAGGCGCGAATGACCCGGTCTGAGGCGTTCTTAAAGACCAACCCCAGGACCAGGCACAAGCCGGTCCATCCCAGAAGCGGCCAGTTGATGTGTGCCCATAGGTAACGGGTAATGGCCGACATGGAACCCCACATTATCGCACCGCCAAATCCGATTCTGCGACTGGGGGTGACGCCAATGCAAGGAAGTGGCGAAGCCCCTCTGGCGGCAATCAGCGTTGTCACACCGGCCTGCAACGAGGGGAAATCCATCACCGCTCAGATCCGCGAAGTCGCGCAGGTGCTGGAGCGGTCCGGCCGGGTCTCCGAGCATGGACGCCGGCGGGATCTATCATGGTAGTCCGCGCGCGCACCGGCGAGGCGGTTCACATTCCGCCCGTTCGCCGCCCCGCCAAGTGGTTCCTGCGCCGCCTGGCCAGGCCCCGAGACCAGGAAGAAATTGACCCATGCCAGAAGCGGCCAGTTAGTGTGTGCCCATAGGTAACGGGTAAGGGCCGCCATGGGACCCTACATTATCGCACCGCGATGTCCGGTTCTGCTACAATGGGCGCAACAGGCATGCCAAGCAGGGGCGAAGCCCATCTCCCAGCAATCAGTGTCGTCATACCGGCCTACAACGAGGAGAAATCCATCTCCGCTCAGATCCGCGAGGTCGCGCAGGTGCTGGAGCGGTCCGGCCGGGCCTCCGAGATCATCGTGGTGGATGACGGGTCCACGGATGGCACCGGCGAGGAGGTTCACATTCCGCTGATTCGCCGCCCCGCCAAGTGGTTCCTGCGGCGCCTGGCCATGCTGTTGAACGGATACCGGGTGGCTTACGAACCCGTTGACTATCGCAGGCGGGTGGGTTCGTCGAAGATCCGCCCCACCGATACAGTTCGCTTTCTGATCCAGATCCTGCGGGTCTCGCTGCTGTTCCAGCCCCGGCGTGTCTATCTCCCGCTGGGCGCCGTGGTGGCGGTCGTCGGCGGCCTGATGCTGATCTGCAACATGCTTTCGACGGGCCTGTCGGGCAAAACCGCGGCTTGCCTGCTGGGCGCTCTGCTGATCTGGCGCCTGGGCCTGCCGGCGCACCGTCGTGCGCAGCGCATCAAGGTGGGAGAGCCCCAGTAGCCCGTGCCGCGCTTGCCCAGGCTTCGTTTCTTCCTCAGGACCGCCATCAGTCTGCTGCTCGTGCTGATGCTGGTTCGCCTGTTCTCGGGCGAGCAACTGTGGCGCGCGCTCCGGCGGGTCCCGGCCCCGGTCTTCCTCGGGGCCATCGCCGTTTTCCTGTGCGTGCATGTTCTGGGCGGGATCAAGTGGGGACTCCTGCTGGCAGGGTGCGGGGCTCCGCTACCTTTCCGGCAGGTTGTGAGGTGCTATCTGGCCGGGCCGTTCGGCAATATTTTCGTGCCATCGGTGATCGGAGGGGACCTGGTGAGCGTCGGACTGGCCCTGCGGCGGAGCCCTAACCGCACCGGCTTGATCGTGGGCAGCCTGTTGAACCGGGCAGTGGATTTCGCCTGTCTGCTCCTATTCGCAGAGACCGGCGCTCTGATGCTGCCGCAGACGGACCATGCCGCACGCCGGCTGCGGTGGCTGGCTTTGGGCGGCCTCCTTGTGGGCGGGATCGTGATCCTGCTGGGGCTTCTCAGAATCGTCCGGATCTCGCGTTTTCCTGGGAAGGTCAAGCGGCTCATGGTGCGATTGCGGATGGTCGGCCGGGCCGTGCGCCGCAGGCCCGGACCCGTCCTGCTGGGGCTGGTTGCGGGCTTGGCCGTGCAAGCCGGTTTCCTCTTGGGGGCCCGATGGGTCGGCACCGCCAGCGGCCTCGAAATGCCTGTGCGCTTATGGCTCTTCGCCTACCCCCTGGCCAAGCTGGCCGCCGTCCTGCCGGTCACTCAGGGCGGAATCGGCGTTCGGGAAGTCGCGTTTGCGGCGGTACTCCTGGCGCTGGGAATCCAGCCGGCCGCGGCGGTGGCGGCCAGCCTGGCCTGGGAGGTGGTTCTGGTGGCGGGAGGCCTCCTGGGGGGAGGGATCTCCCTGGCCATGACCAGATGGATGGCAGGACAGCCTGAGCGGTGGGAGTGTGCGGCCCGATCATCATTCCCGAAATGATCTTCTTCTTTCTGCCGGCCGGAGTCCTGGTGGTGTCGTATCTGGCTATCTGTGTCTCTGCCGGAACTCCCTGGCCCTGGCATGCGGTGGTGCACGAGAGAGGGCGCCTCACTCTGGCGCAAATCGTCCTGTACCATGAACATGCTGCCAGCGAGCTTCCACTGGATCTGCTCGCCGGCGCGTCGGCCGTAGCCAGTCTGATCTGTTTCCGGCGGCCCAGGCCGCACTTGGCCGGGGTGGAGGCCGGTCGCTTGCCTGGCACGGTGCTGACACGGGGGCGGGATGAGCTGGGGCTCCATCTTCTGCAGAACTGCACGCGGCTGGGTGAGCCGGCCATATTCGGCAGTAATTGGCGCTATCTCGGGCTGGGGTACTGTGGTGGAGGAAGCGTTGCCAGTGGACCAATCGTCAAGGCGGGAGCTGGCCGGAGCGCGGGTGGATGCTTCTCAGAGAAGAGACCTGCTAGAGTGACCACTTATGGAGAGTTCGAGAATCGGAATCCTGACCATACGCAGGACAGCGCTCGGTCTAGGTCTGATCGCTGTGCTTGCTGTTATCGGGGCGGTGCTTTTTGTCGGGTCGGCGGAAAACGAGAACTTCTATGACCGGAAGTACTTTGAGCGAAGAGCGGCAGGCTCGGCGTCGTCCGCCGCGAGAGTGGTTCCAGAAGTCATTCGTTTGACATCGCCCCGTAGTGTCATTGACGTGGGTTGTGGGACGGGAGAGTGGGCAGCCGAGTTTCAGAAAGGCGGCGTTACAGATGTGGCCGGTGTCGATGGAGACTACATCGACCGGAACATGCTGAAGATTGCGCCGCAGTTGTTTCTCGCGCGTGATTTGCGGAATCCGCTCTCTCTCGACCGCACTTTCGATCTAGCCCTGGCCCTCGAAGTGGCGGAGCACCTGCCCCCTGCGCGTGCCGAAGGCTTTGTTGCGGATCTGACGGCTCTTGCCCCTGTGGTCTTGTTCTCCGCGGCGATCCCGCATCAGAGCGGAACAGATCACGTGAACGAACAATGGCCCGACTACTGGGCGCGAATGTTCGCCAAGCACTCCTATGTGGCGCTCGACTGTCTCCGATCTCGTTTTTGGAATGACACTCGAGTTCAATGGTGGTATAGCCAAAACATGATCTTGTATGCGAGACCCGATCGGGTGGAGACGAGCCCGGTTCTAAGAGGCATTCTGGACCAGCAACCGCCGGCAGTCCTCAGTTTGGTGCACCCTGTGCCCTACACGACTCAAACCGGCTTTAGGCAAGCCTTGGGCGAGCTACGGCGGGCAACGGCCCGAGCGATACAGCGAAGGCTGGCGAGGTTGTTCTAGCGTAGGTTCGAGGAGCTTCGAATCCTACCCAGATACAGAGCCACGGGCGCCGGTCTGTCGTCTGGGTTTCGAGAAGCACTTTCGCATCCTGGACGAGTGGGCCTCGCAAGTAGAGGGCCTCCTGACCTTCGGCCGCAGATTGTCCGGGCCCCGGCGGCCGGTTCGACCGGCGGCGCTGGCAGCAGTACCGCCAGCGGTTCCGAGGGCACGTGGCCGAAGACTGAGGGAGGCTTCCCAGTGGCGCTCAGACGGCGGACGCCAGGCCGCGCAGCCAGTCGATCTGGCTCTTGAGCCCTTCGCGCAGCGTGTGAAGAGGTTGGTACCCGAGCAAACTGCCGGCCTTCGAAAGATCCGCTCCGGTGCGCCGCGCTTCCCCCTTCAGCGGCTCAGCGTACCGCAGCACAGGCTCGAGGCCGGTCAGTTCTCCGATCAGGCGGAGGGTCTCGTTGACAGTCGTCGCGACGCCGCCGCTGATGTTGAACACCTCATTGCGGAACGGCGTTCGGATGGCCAGTAGATTGGCTCGAACGACGTCCTGGACGAAGGTGAAGTCGCGAGCCTGGCTGCCGTCTCCAAACACGGTGACCGGTTGCCGCTCGAGCACCGCGCGGATGAACCGGTGAAAGCCCATGTCCGGCCGTTGCCGGGGACCGTACACGCTGAAGTAGCGCAGGCTCACGACCGGGATGCCGAAACTCAGGGCATAGCTGTGACAAAGGTTCTCGGCCGCCAGTTTGGTGACCCCGTACGGGGAAAGCGGCTGCAAGGGAGCGGTTTCCGATGTAGCCGGGGATTCCGCGTCTCCATACACCGAGGAACTGGAGGCATACACGAACTTCTCCAGCGGGACCTCCTTGGCGGCCTCCAGCAGACGCTGGGTGGAGAGGATGTTCTGCCGGACGTAGATCTCGAAGGTCGTCCCCCAGCTTCCTCTCACGCCCGGCTGGGCAGCCTGGTGAAACAGGTAGCCGGCGCCCCTCAGCGCCGAGCCAATGTCCATGTCATACAGGTCGGCTTCGAGAAACTGGAAACGGGGGTGCGCCAGAGCGGTCCGGAGATTCGCTTCTTTGACAGCCCGCGGGTAGTAATCCGCGAAGCAGTCGATTCCCGTCACATCGTGACCTTGCTCCAGCAGACTTTCAGCCAGGTGTGAGCCAATGAATCCAGCTACGCCAGTTATAACGCTCTTCGGCATGGCTCTGTCATTGTAGCGTTGTCGGCCGGGGTCCGGAGACCTGCCGGCGCAGCCGGCATGGTTTGGCTTAGGGGCCGTTACGGAACAACCTTGCCATCCGCCATGTTACCTGCCCCCGGTTTCCGATACCACTTCACTCTTGTCCAAGACAGCGCAGGCGAATCTCGATTTGGACAGGCCAGGAAGCGGTTGGGGCCTCTCCCGCGTGCGTATGCAGCCACCGGAAGCCCTCAGAACGGCCCTTTGGGCGGGTTCAGCGCCTCAGTTCCGGGCGGGGTTGCCCGGCCGGCGTCTGGGACAGGATAGGCGCGGTATCGGAGACGGTTTTGAAACGGCCTGCGCCGCGTTGAGTGATGTGATGCGGACAACCGACGGCCGCCCCCCTGGATTTTCTCGGCATACAAACCCCACCAGACCACCTTGCGCGCCGGGTTTGGTATGATTACTTACGTTGGATGATCATCCGTGGAGACCAGATCGAGGCATTCGAACGGTCTAGCCAAGCGGCCTATGCTAAATCGGCCGCGACTTACCTGGAACGTTACGCCCCGGGGCTCGAGGCGTCAGTCGGCCGCCCGCGGCTCGAAGAGGTAGCCCTACAAGGGCTCGAAGCGGCAGGGCGTCACGATCTCGCCTCGGGGGCCGCGCTACAGCTCTATCTCGAACTCATGGTGTCTTTGGGATGCGGCTTCGACACCGATCCTCAGTTCGATTGGCTCAGACCTTATCTCGACAAGAGAGAAGACATGGATGCGGTTGAACGCGCAAGGCTCATTCACTTCCACGTCATCGCCTATCTGAACCGCGCCCATGGGACAAGCAACGAGTTCACCCGTGCCGCCCTCGAGCGAACTCTCGAGATACTGCCTCGATTCGCCGGAAACGCAAACGCGAGGGAGGTCCGCGGCTCCGACATGCTCGCGTAGCTCCACCCGGAACGCACGGATTTCGTGAGTCCGGAAGCTGCCGCCCAGCTTCTCGATGCCGCCCGACGCCAAGCCGCCGAGGCGGGCCTGCCGGCGCCAGATGGCACTAACCTGATACTCGTGCTCATGTTTCTGTTCGGGCATCAAATCGGCGCCGATCCCTTGTATCCGTGGGCCGGCGAAGCATTGCGAGGCGCCAGCGCGGGCATGGACCGCCTCGGCCGCCTGGTGGAGGGCGCCAGGAACTACCTGTCCGCGGTGCTGCGCAGACACAGTAAGGAGCAGTTCTGATGGGTCTCTTCTCCCGGCCATCCGATCCCTCGCCTGGGGCCGAGGCGACCGGACCCGCGCCAGTCCAAGGTGAACCGGAAGCCGCGCCGGGCGCTCCAGCTCCCGCAACACCGGCCCCGGCGCCACAACCGGACGTCTGCGGACCTGATGCCGTCGGGCCGTGCGTCCAGTGCGAAATCACTTCGGAAACTTTCATGACGCAACCCGCCGATCGCGCCCGCCGGGAGATCGGCGTCGGCGAGCGGGTGCGACTGACCTTTTCGCTGGGCAACGCGAATTGGCAGATCACTTCGGGCGGTGGCACACTCTCAAGCAACGCGGGCGCGACGGTCGTGTACAGGGCTCCCACCACCGCGCAGCCGGTGACGATTTCGGCGACGGGCGGCGGGTGCACAAATAGTATCACGCTCTCGATCATCGCTCCGACGGACGTCCGGATGACGTGGATTGACACACTCCACGAGACCAACACACACAAGATCGGGATGCATACCCGGATCTTCTTCCTGCCCGATACGGTGAACTTTCATCGGGTTGAATACCTCGAAGACGAGGTGAACAACAGGGCCACGGGCGTCTATTCTTGTATTAACGGCACTGGGCATTTTCCCGCCACGACTCCTTTCCCTGGCACCACGCGGGTGGTGGCGGGATTCGGGACGCGAATAGGCGCCAACGACGAGATTCGCTCAGGATTCTGCAACTGGGGCGCTACTCAGGGCGATGGCCGGGTTTCGTGGCGGATTCCCTGGCGATACCGTGTCCGGGGTGGCGCGACTTTCCGCCGGTTCGCTACGATTCAGCAGGTCTGCACATCCGCTGCGGCTGGGCAGCTTAGGGCCAGGAAGGCCCGAGCCTCGGCCCGGGCGAATTTTTCTCAGGCGGGAAATTGGTAATGCTCTGGTGCTCCTGGTAAAGACAACAGGCCGCTTGACGATGCTTGTGCTGGCGATGCTTGCGCGCCAGGAACGGCCTCAGACCCAAGTTCCCAAGAGCAAGAAGGAATCGAAGATGCCAGACAAGATCGATCAGGCCACAACCAGCTTGCGGGAGTTCATCAAGACGCGCGACGTCGAAGCGATTGAAAAGGCGGTCGACTCGCTCGAGGAGTTTGACATCTGGTCGCTCAAGCCGGATCAGCGGCTGGAGGCCAGGCGAAGGCTGCTGCTCAACTGGAGCCGGGTGTTGCGGGACATCGACAGCGTCAAGGAACCGGGCTTCGATCCGGAAGCCGATCCGCCTATCGCCAGGGCGGCGCCACCCGGATCCCCCTCCCATGTGGACCCGGGGAAGAAGGTGGCGCATTACCGGACGCAAGTGCTGGCGATCGAGCTCGAGGAGCGGGCGGTCGAGTCCGCGCATCGGGTGGTGGAGCGGCTGTACACGAAGTCCGCGGCGGACCAGAAGGAGATGGAAGCGGCTTTTAAGGAGGGAGGCTTGAGCGAGGCTCGCCGCGCACAGGTCCTAGCGTCTCCCAAGAAAGCGCCCGTTGTAGCACCGCCGCCGGAGCCAGACGAGGATTAGTCGTCGTCGCCGCTCGGATCTGTTCCCGCATCGCCTCCTCCCCAAGGCCCGCTTCCAGCGCCTCCGCCCACCGCGCCGGCGTGTAACCTCGTCGCCAGTACCGGGTTTCTCTCCACGTTGGCATAGCGCGCGTAGTCGCTGTGAGCCCGTCCCAACGTCTTGGCCAAAGTGTCTTCCACCTCTGGCCGGACGATCAGGTGAGCGTGATTCGACATCAGGCAGTAGCCCCACAACTCGAGACGGTATCGCTGAACGTATTCAAGAAACGTGTCGAGATCGCTCTTGTCGAGTTTCTAAAGAGGAGCCACGAGTCCGCTAGATCACGTCAGCGAAGTTCTTTTTGAGTTTGTAGAACCAGGCGTGGCCCAGGAGGCACAGCAGTGCGGAGGTTAGGTCTCAGACCGCCTGAAAAGGTTCTAATAAAGCAGGCGACAGACGAGGGGGCACTGGATTTGGCGGCTGGGTGACGCTCTGTGCGGCGTGCAGTTC